>Ga0207900_100030_pt1 | contig 163578 bp, 130 predicted proteins | sample LinPmetageLP39_FD_184052 | JGI IMG/M metagenome (GOLD analysis project Ga0207900, IMG submission 184052) | Marine viral communities from the Pacific Ocean - LP-39 (SPAdes) | ecosystem: Environmental > Aquatic > Marine > Oceanic | place: Pacific Ocean | collected 2010-06-14
GCAGCTTGCAGCTTGCAGCTTGCAGCTTGCAGCTTGCAGCTTGCAGCTTGCAGCTTGCAGCTTGCAGCTTGCAGCTTGCAGCTTGCAGCGAGCTTAGCCTCGATTCATCAGATCACTCAGAGCTGAGAAAATCTGCTTGGTATTTGACGGGCTTCTGCCTGGAGCCCCGGCACAGTGCCCCCAGTCCGATTCCAATAAGCTGAATGTGGCTGATGATATCTGATCTGCTTCGCTTTTCGCGTCTTCCTGGGTGAAGTACAAGTCCGTGCTCCCGGGCATGATCAGGCTGTGTGCTTGTATCGCGCCCAAAGCGGCTTGCATGTCACCGCCGAATCTTGGGTTGTTGCTAATGTCTGCGCTCTGCCAGGTGTATAGCATTGCTAGTAGGTCATTCGCATCCTGCTGTAGATGGTCTTCTTCCCAGAACCTCAGTAGTGCCTCAATTGAGTCAAAGCCCAATTCCTTATAGGTTTGGTTGCGGAAGAACGCTTGGCTATACGCCCAACCGGCATATACACGACCAAAGGCTTTAAGTCCCGCGATTGGGGGGCTCTTATAGCGACCCTCTTGCCATACAGCGTCACAGGTCAGCGCTGCCTTTATTCCCTCGAGAAAGACGAAGTTGTGTGGCCAGCAGCGGGCCGTGGCGCAGATGCTGGCTACGCGCTTAACCTGTTTCGGGTAGAGACATGCCCATTGCAGTGCTTGCATACCTCCCATCGACCATCCAGCTACCAGCGCAATCTCTGCGCCACCGAAGCGGCTCTCGATCAGTTGGTGCTGCAACTGAACATTGTCGTACAAGCTAACGTGCGGAAAATCTGCACCGCGCTGACTGGGATGTGAATTGCTCGGTGAGCTGGACTGGCCGTTACCAATCAGGTTGGGAATTACGATGCAGTAGCGCCTGGGGTCCAGCGGTCCCGTCGCACCAATGAAGGGCAGGTTGCCTGAGTGTGCTCCACCGTAGTACGTCGGTAGCAGGATCAGGTTATCTTTTTGAGCATTTAGTTCGCCTACCTGAACGTAACTGATGGTCGCATCAAACAGCGTATCACCGCTTTGCAGCTTAAATTCCTCGACACTGAAGTGTTTCGCAAATAACTGATTTTTTTGCATAAATTGGTATATCCCAAGAGCCGATAGTTGGCGTTTTAACGCATGGCTAATCTGTTTTTATCTCTTATACATGCATGCTGGCATGTATGTTGAATGGAAGATTCGTACCAGTTGCCGCAGTGGGTGCGGCCAGAATCATTGGAGTATCAGCATGAGCCAGCAAGCTACAACCGAGCAACTCAAACAGACGCTGCAGGAAAAAGGTGTGAAGTACGCCCTTGGTGGTTATGTCGATATCCACGGCATGATCAAAGGCAAGTTTGTTCCTTTGGAGCACCTTGGGCGAATGATGAAAGGGTCTGAGTTGTTTACTGGTGCTGCACTCGACGGTGTGCCGCAGGATATAAGTGATAACGAAGTTGCGGCTATGCCTGATGCCGCGACTATGACGGTGTGCCCCTGGAACAACGAGTTAGCCTGGTTTGCCAGTGACCTGTATTTGGATGGCGCGCCCTTCGAAGCTTGTTCACGCAACATCTTGAAGCGCCAGGTAGCAAAGGCCGCCGATATGGGGTTGAAGTTCAACCTAGGTATCGAGACGGAGTTCTTTTTATTCAAGGATACTGAAGATGGCGGTTTCGAGCCTATCAGTGGCCGCGATACGCTAGCCAAGCCTTGTTACGACCCCCGTGGTTTGATGGATAACCTGCCGATCGTCGGTGAGCTGGTTGAAGCGATGAATGCCATGGGTTGGGACGTTTACTCCTTTGACCATGAAGATGCGAACGGCCAGTTTGAAACGGATTTCACCTATACCGATGCGGTCGGTATGGCAGATCGGTTGGTGTTCTTCCGTCTGATGGCGAATGAGATCGCCCGCAAACACGGTGGTTTCGCCAGCTTTATGGCCAAGCCTTCGGCAAATCGCACGGGCAGCGGTGCGCACTACAATATGTCGTTAGCGGACATCGAAACCGGCAAGAATCTGTTCGACCCTGCTAACGGAAATGATCCGCACGGCTGTGGTGTTACCGAGATGGCTTACCACTTCATCGCGGGTGTTATGAAGCACGCCAAGGCGATCAGTGCCGTCATCGCACCCACGGTGAACAGCTATAAGCGTTTGGTTCGCAAAGGCAGTATGTCTGGTTCTACCTGGGCGCCGGTATTCGTATGCTACGGCAACAATAACCGCACCAATATGTTGCGTATTCCGTCTCAAGGCAGTCGCGTTGAGTGTCGGGCCGCCGATATTTCCTGCAACCCTTATCTCGGTGCGGCAATGATGCTGGCGGCCGGTCTTGAGGGTATCCGCGAAAGCATGGACCCCGGCGCACCGCACCGCGAGAACATGTACAACTACACCGACCAGCAGGTCCGTGAAATGGACATAGAGATGCTGCCGCAGAACCTGGGCGAGGCGGTTGAAGCTTTTGCGGCTGACCCACTGTCCAAGGCGGTTCTGGGCGAGGCAATGTTCGATAGCTTTGTCGCTTACAAGCGCCAGGAGTGGACTGAATACCACACGCATGTATCTGACTGGGAACTGGACCGCTACCTCAAGTTTTTCTGATTCTACTGGGCCGCGTGTTTAAGCGGCCCAGTTTTTGCTGTCTTCCTACATCAAGGGCGATAACTAAAATCATCTGGAGTAGAACCATGAAAAAGTCCGTACCTTTTGCACGACGTTTCAAGCAGGTCGTTTCCGGAGCATTGATCGCTTTGGCTGCATCCACGGTTATGGTGCCGGCGGCATCGGCTGAAGAGAAGGATAGCTTCAAGCTGGCCTGGAGTATTTATGCCGGTTGGATTCCGTGGAAATACATTGATGAGTCAGGCCTGATGAAAAAATGGGCTGACAAATACGGTATTGAAGTCGAGATCGTGCAGATCAACGACTACATCGAATCCATTAACCAGTACAGCACGGGGCAGTTCGACGGCGTCGTTGCTACCAGCATGGATGCGTTGTCGATTCCAGCCGCAGGCGGTGTAGATACCACCGCGCTGATTGTAGGTGACTATTCCAACGGTAACGACGGCATAGTGATGAAAGGTAGCAGTGATCTGAAAGACCTCGAGGGTGAGCAGGTTAACCTGGTTGAGCTGTCCGTTTCGCATTACCTGTTGGCGCGCGCGCTGGACTCGGTGGGCATGAGTGAGAGCGACGTCACCGTGGTCAACACCAGTGATGCTGATATGGTTGCGGCCTTCAGTACGCCTGATGTGAAAAACGTAGTCACCTGGAATCCGCTGCTTGATGAAGTACTGAGCATGCCAGATGCCAATCGCGTGTTTGATTCCAGTCAGATTCCTGGCCATATCAAGGATCTGACTATCGTTAACAGCGAGACGCTGAGAGACAATCCGGCGCTGGGTAAGGCTTTGGTCGGCGCCTGGTTTGAGCTGATGACTGAGATGGGCACCGACAGTGAGGCGGGTCAGAAGGCGCGTGCTTTCCTCGGCGAAGCCTCGGGTACCGATCAGGCTGGGTATGAAGCGCAGTTGGCGGGCATGAAAATGTTTTGGCAACCGGCTGACGCGCTGGCTTTCATTCGCAGCCCTGAGGCGGTAGATGCGATGGATAGCGTACGTCAGTTTTCCTTCCAGAAAGGCCTGCTAGGCGAGGGTGCTGATTCGGCTGATTTTGTCGGTATCGCAATGCCGAACGACAAGACGCTGGGTGATACCGGTAATATCAAGCTGCGGTTTGATACCGAGTACATGCAGATGGCAGCTGATGGTGCTCTCTGATTTAGCCTGACTGTTACCGGTAGTCATTTCATTCACTGGCTGCCGGTAACGCCTGTTGGAACACCCATGCGCAGAACCAAAGAAGACGCGGAAAAAACCCGCCTGAAAATCATTGAAGCCGCGCTGACACTGTTCAGCCGTAATGGCTACTCGAATACCACCCTGGCGATGATTGGCACTGAAGCGGGTTACAGTCGGGGCCCTATTTATTGGCACTTCAAGAACAAGGAAGACTTGTTTCAAGCGGTGTTGGCATACTCTCAGGAACCGCTTGAGCAGTTAGTTGCGCAGGCGCGCAATGGCGAGCTACTGCCACTGGCAACCATAGAGCGCTTTGTCACGCGTTGGTTTGATTTGTTGGTAGAGGACGCCTGGTTCCGTCAGTCTTTTGAGATCCTGTTGAACAAGACAGAAATGACCGAAGCTGTTTCGGCCACGCTTAAGCGTGAGCGCAAGCTGACACGCAGCATGATAAGCACCTTGCAGGAATTGCTTTTGGCGGCGCAGGAGGAGGGGGCTATACCGCAATCTCAGCCTGCAGAGCAGTTGGCGCTGATGGTTTATACGCAGCTTATGGGGATTACCCAGAGCTGGTTGTTTGCACCGAGACTATTCAACTTGAGTAAGCAACGGCGATTCTTTGCCGAGCGACTATTGGTTGCTATCCAGCAACCATGAAAAATCCCGCCCTCGGCTTGTGGCCGAAAGGCGGGGGTTGTTGCCTATCAGTGCTTTACCGGTTCTACGATAGGGAAGTTGCCTGAAGGCACTTCCAGCATCTGCAGCAACCCGAAGAACGCACTTGGCTCGCCCGATATGGTGATTTCGCCGGCTTTGACCGCATCCGGGAACGTGGTGCGGCGCAGCAAGATCTGGTTCAGTGTTTCTCTGGTCATGACCACCGTTGCCTGGGCTGCATCGTCCTGCTCGTTTTCGCGATAAGTCAGGGTAGAGTGCTCCAGGTTCAACCGGTAGTTTTCCTCGGTATCGCTGAGCTGCCAGTTGATCACCAAGTGCTTGCCTGCGGCCTTGTCGGCATCCAGGCGCACGGCCATCAGGTCAAAGAACATACCGGTATCCAGCGCCTGCAGTACGTCGGGTGATAGCGAGCCTTCAGTGGCTTCGCTTGGCCCGTTGCGCAGCTCCATGGCACCGGTGAGATAGGCTCCTCGCCAGGTACCTGCTTCTGCCTGATAACCCAATTGTTCCAATGCGTCTGCGCCGAGTTCACGGGCCGCCTGATTTTCAGGTTCGGCGAACACTACCTGGTTCATCACTGACGCCACCCAGCGATACTCGCCGTTATCAAAGTCCTTGCGGGCTTGTTCGATAACCTTGTCGGCGCCGCCCATATAGGCCACGGTTTTTGCCGCATTCTGCTCAGGGGGAAGCGGGTTGAGGTTGGCCGGGTTGGCGTCGTACCAGCCCATGTAGCGTTGGTAGATGGCTTTGGCGTTGTGGCTTAAGGTGCCGTAGTAACCGCGCGCGTACCATTGCTGATCAAGGCTTTCCGGCAATTTTATTTGTTCGGCGATGTCGCCGGGCAAATAGCCCTTGTTGATCATGCGTACCGATTGGTCGTGAATGTACTTGTACATGTCACGCTGTACCGAGAGGAATTGCTTGGTTGCCTCCTGATCCCATACTGGCCAGTGGTGCTGGCCGATCAGTACATCAGTCTTGTCGCCAAAGCGCTCCAGGGCCAGATCAATATAGTGCGACCAGGCACTGGCATCGCGCACTGCCGCGCCGCGAATGGTATAGACGTTGTGCATGTGCTGGCTGGTGACTTCGCCGGTATCCAATACCTTGAACTTGGGGAAGTACATCATCATTTCCGACTCTGCTTCGGAGCCATGCGCCATCTGGAATTGTATTTCGATACCATCGATAGTCAGGTTGGCGTTGTCCGGCACGGTATCTGTCGGCGCGATCAGTGATCGTGAGCCGTGAGAAAGGGCCTTGCCCAGCCCTGTGTCGACATGTCCACGCTCTCCGGGCGGTAGTGTCGCACCAAATTGGTAGGTGGCGCGTCGGCTCATCGCCGGGCCTGCGATGATGTTTTCAGATACCGCGTGCTCCATAAACCCGGCCGGAGCATAAACGTGCGCCTTGCCTGCCTTCACGTCAGCCTCGTCCAGCACGCCTTTGACTCCGCCCCAATGGTCAACGTGATTATGGGTATAGAGCACAGCGACTACCGGTTTCTTTGGGCGGTTCTGGTAGTAGAGTTCGAGGCCCGCTTTAGCGGTAGAAGGTGAGAGCAGTGGATCAATGATGATCAGCCCTGTGTCACCTTCAATAATGGTCATGTTGGCCAAATCCATACCGCGAATCTGATAAAGGCCATCGGTTACCTTGAACAGACCATGAATGTTGTTTAGCTGCGCCTGGCGCCACAAGCTTGGGTTGACGGTATCCGGTGCGGCTTCCTGGTCGAGAAAGCGGTAAGCACTCATATCCCAGGCGACGGAGCCATCGTCGTTGGTCACTTTGCCGTCCGGTAGTTGCGCAACAAAGCCGCGCTGAGCATCAGTAAAGGCTTGCTGGTCGGCAAAGGGTAGTTGTTGCAATACCGCCTGGTTACTGGCGGCGGTGCTGGCGGTCGCAGGGTTGGTGGTGGCCTGTGCAGTGAGGCTGACGGTGGCGGCTATTGCGCTAATGCAGTAGATGAACGTGCGTGCTCGCATCGGGTGTCTCCCAGGATTTAGCTGGCGTCGTCTGGTTAGACGCGCTCTTGTTGTGATCGGAAAGAACGATTGGCGCTGACAAAACTATAGACAGTCTTATATATATCTGACTAATGCATTTTTATTGTCATTTTGATGCTTTTTTTGCATTGGATTGGGTGCTGAAGTGAAATTGAAGCATCGCGGGTGTACCCTTGGGGGGCAATCGCGCGTATTCAGAGTGGTTTTTATCGAAGCCGTTGCTTCGATAACCTATAATCGCGCGCTTTAAAATGTCCGGGTGCACCGGGCTTTAGACCGCTGGAGGTAACAACCGAATTGATCAAGACGCCTTACTACCTCATCGACAAGAGTAAGTTAAAGCAGAACATGGAGCGGATCGCCTACGTGCGAGAGCATTCCGGCGCCAAGGCCCTGTTGGCACTCAAGTGCTTCGCCACCTGGTCCGTGTTCGACTTCATGAGTGAGTACATGGATGGCACCACTTCTTCGTCATTGAACGAGGTCAAACTGGGCCGCCTCAAATTCGGCGGTGAAACCCACGCTTACAGCGTGGCCTACGCTGACGACGAAATTGAAGAAGTCCTGAGCAATGCTGACAAGATTATCTTCAACTCCATCAGCCAACTGACCCGTTTTAGCGACGCCTCCAAGAACACAGTGCGCGGTCTGCGCTTGAATCCTGGCGTGAGCAGCTCTGATTTCCTCATTGCCGACCCATCTCGTCCGTTCAGTCGTTTAGGTGAATGGGATGCGGAAAAAATTGCCGCTGTGCTGCCGCTGATTTCCGGTTTCATGATTCACAACAACTGCGAGAACGGTGATTTTTCTCTGTTCGATGACATGCTGGGTCAGATCGAAGAGCGTTTCGGTCATCTGTTACAGCAGGTCGAGTGGGTCAGCCTCGGTGGCGGTATTCACTTTACCGGTGACGATTATCCGGTAGACGACTTTTGTGCGCGGCTAAAGGCTTTCTCCGAGAAGTATGGTGTTCAGGTTTACCTCGAGCCAGGCGAAGCGGCGATTACGTTGAGTACGTCGCTGGAAGTTTCAGTGCTCGATACCCTCTACAACGGTAAGCAGCTAGCGGTGGTTGATAGTTCGATTGAGGCACATATGCTCGATCTGCTGATCTACCGCCAGGACGCTAAAATGGAACCCTGTGACGGCGCCCATCAGTACATGGTGTGTGGCAAGTCCTGTCTGGCCGGAGACATCTTCGGTGAGTTCCAGTTTGATCGCGAGCTCAGTGTTGGCGATCGCCTCTCCTTTATCGATGCGGCCGGTTACACCATGGTCAAGAAGAACTGGTTCAACGGCGTGAATATGCCCGCCATTGCAATCAAGCAGCTTGATGGTGAAGTGGAACTGGTCCGTGAATTCGGTTTCCAGGATTACCTAGAAAGCCTCTCCTGAGGCACAACCCCAGCCTTTATCCAAGGAGGCGTTGCGAGGAAGAGTGATGAAAAAAAACGTTCTTATTATCGGTGCCGGTGGCGTCGCTCAAGTGGTCGCGCACAAATGCGCGCAACATAATGATGTGCTGGGCAATATTCATATTGCCTCGCGGACCCTCGACAAGTGCCAGGCACTGGTCGACAGCGTGCGCGAAAAGAACAGTCTGAAAACGGCCGGTGAGCTGCAGGCCCATGCGTTGGATGCGCTTGATATAGCCGCCACCAAGGCGTTGATTACCAAGACCCAGTCGCAAATAGTCATCAACGTTGGTTCGGCATTCATCAATATGTCGGTCCTGCAGGCCTGTATCGAGACCGGTGCTGCCTACCTTGATACCGCCATTCATGAAGACCCGGAAAAGATCTGCGAAACGCCGCCGTGGTATGCCAACTACGAGTGGAAGCGTCGCGAGCTCTGTGCTGAAAACAAGATCACCGCCATTCTCGGCATTGGCTTTGATCCGGGCGTGGTCAACGCCTATGCCAGTATTGCGGTTAACGAATACTTCGACAGCGTAGATGAAATCGACATCATCGATATTAATGCGGGTAGCCACGGCAAATACTTTGCGACCAACTTTGACCCGGAAATCAACTTCCGTGAGTTTACCGGTCAGGTTTGGTCTTGGCAGAACAGCCAGTGGATCAGTAATAAGATGTTTGAGGTCAAGCGTACTGATGACCTGCCGGTAGTGGGTATGCAGACCAGCTACATGACCGGTCACGATGAAGTGCATTCATTGTCGCAGAACCTGAACGTACCGAACGTACGTTTCTGGATGGGCTTTGGTGAACACTACATTAACGTGTTTACCGTGCTGAATAACCTGGGCTTGTTGTCGGAGCAGCCAGTGACTACCGCCGAAGGGCTGGAAGTGGTGCCGCTGAAAGTGGTCAAGGCGGTATTGCCCGACCCTTCTTCGCTGGCGCCCGAATACACCGGCAAAACCTGCATCGGTGATGTGGTCAAAGGCAAAAAAGACGGTAAGGACAAGGAAGTATTTATCTACAACGTGGCGGATCATGCCGAGGCCTATGCCGAGGTGGGCAGCCAGGGTATTTCCTACACCGCTGGTGTGCCTCCGGTGGCCGCGGCCATTCTGATCGCCAATGGTGCCTGGGATGTAGAGAAAATGGTTAACGTCGAAGAGCTGGATGCCAAGCCCTTCATCAACCTGCTCAATGAGATGGGTTTGCCGACCCGTATCAAGGATGAGCAGGGTGATCGTGCGCTGAGTTTCTAAACACAGCGTCCGTCAAAAAAGGCCAGCTGAACAGCTGGCCTTTTTTTGTCAGGGTGTGGTCGTTGATTGCCCCCAGGGCGCTAGTAGTAGCTCCAGCAGGGTGCCGTCGGCATCCTTGGCGTAACCTACCAGCTGTCCGCTGCGGCCAACTTCCTCGGAAATCTCTGGCGTCTGAATGATGCGCTGGCCGGCATCGTCTATGGTCTGGATAAAGGCCTCTGGTGATGCTGTCGCAATCTCCAGTTTCACTGGATTGTCGGTATAGTTGCGGACTGAGCCGTTGGTCCAGTTCATCAGCACCAAGGCTGAGCCGCCATAACCCTGCAGGATGTACTCGTTGTACTGGCCGGCAATGGGCAAGAAGAGCGACACCTTGAAGCCGAGCGTGTCGGCGTAGAATGCCTTGGCAGCAGCGAGATCGCTCACGCCGATACCGAAGGCACCAAAGTAGGACTCGGTGGCGGCAGCGTCGCCAACGATCTCGATCAGGTTATTGTCCAGATCACGACCAAAACCGACTACCGCATTGCCGAGCGCAGGGCCCTGATCCACAGGCTCAACCAGAACAACGCCACCGGCATCGCGGATATCCTGCGCAAACGCCGTAGGGTCTTTGGCGTAGAACACCAGCTTGCCCGGATTCTGGCGGTAGTTGCGAGTCACACCGTCGGTAAAGCCCATGAGAATGACCTGCGAGCCACGGCCATCGGCGGATTCGAGCACTACTTCCTCGCGGTTTTCGCGGGTACGCCGCTCAATCTCGCGCATGCCCAGCCCTTCAAGATAGAAGGCAAGCGCATCATCCAGACTGCTGACGCCGATCGCGGCGCCGCTCAGGTACGCGCGAAGCGACTGGCGGATTTCCAGCAGCGTGCCGTCGGCATCAGTTGCATAGCCAACCAGCGCGCCCTTCAGGTCCGCATCTGTGGACGCCGCCGGCTCCAGGCTGACGGTTTCGCCAGCCTCGGTAATGGCATCGCTCAGGCGTTGCGGCTGAGCGCTGGCCAGCTCCAGCTTGACCGGGTTGTCGATGTAGTTGCGTGGGGTGGCATTGGTCCAGTGCATGAGCACCAGTGCCGAGCTGCCCGGAACCGGTGAGGTCAAAATGTACTCGTCGTATTGACCGGGTATTGAGAGAAACTGGCTTTCGAGGAAGCCGAGTGTATCAACATAAAAGTTGCGCGCGCTTTCCAGGTCCGAGACGCCGATACCGAACGCGCCGAAGTAGGAGTCCTGGGCCGTTTCACTGCCGGTGATCTCAATCAGGTTATTGTCCTGGTCACGACCGAAGCCAACAACAATGCCGCCAACGCTGGCTTGTGGGGCGGGTGGCACTGTTATGCGCCCGCCGGCCAAGACAAAACGGCTGGCAAAGGCGCTCGGGTCTTTGGCATAGAACACCAGTTTGCCTGGATTCTGCAGAGTATTGCGGCCAAGGTCGTCGGTGTAACTCATCAGAACGACATATGAACCGCGCTTGTCGGCGGACTCCAACACAACCTCAATCCGGTCGTCCCGGGTGACGCGCTCAACTTCGCTCATGCCCAGGCCTTCGGTATAGACCTGTAGAGCGGCATCCAGATCAGCAACACCGATAGCGGCGGCCCTTAAGTAGATGCTGTTTTGGCGGTTATCGGCAGACGAGGGAGGGCTATTCTCACTGGCTGAGTCATTACCCCCTCCGCTGCTTAAACAGCCAGATAGCAATAGTGCGAGCAAGCCAAGGCTTAGCCTGGAGCGGAGGCGGGTTGTAACTGTCATGGGTATACCTTTTTATTGTCGTTATAGTTGCTGTCGTTCACAGCGTAGCGGCTTATATAGTGAATGAATGTTCGTTCATTTGGCAAGTATTCTGAATCAGCCACCAGTGCAAACCAGCGAGCTGCGGGTAAGAGGGCGCCCTGTGGTTGGTCTCGCCGCAAGTAGATGGGGTATGATCCGGCAACGCCATTTTCGGCAAACCGGCCAGCAAAGGTAGTCGCGCCATGAGTTCTCCACTGTCTGCAGTCCCCATGTCCGAGCGGTTGGCGGGTGTGGCTGATATTGAGTGTGTAACGCCTGATTTGAATGGTGTCCCGCGTGGCAAAGTGATGACAGTGGAGGGCTTTCTCAGCGAGCGTCGCCTGCAGCTGGCGCGCGGCGTACTGCTGCAGTGCATCATGGGTGGCTATCCTGAGGCCGAGTTCTACGGACATGACGATGGCGACTTGGTGCTGTGCCCGGATGCCGACCAGGTGCATGTGTTGCCCTGGCTGGATCAGACCCGCGCACTGGCGATTTGCGAGGCCGTCGAGTTGGATGGCCAACTATCCGGGCTGTCTACCCGCGCGCTGTTGCGCCGTGTGGTCAACCAGTACGCCGAGCGCGGCTGGACCCCGGTGGTGGCGACCGAATTGGAGTTCTTTTTGTTTGAGCCCAACCGTGACGATACCCAGGCGTTTCAGCCACCGGTCGGCCTGGATGGTCGCCGCGAGGTGGGGGCGGGCGCCTTTAGTGTCAGCACCAGCAATGGCCTGAAGCCTTTCTTTGATGAGATCAGTGCTGGCATGGCGGCACTGGGTATCCCGCGTGACACCTTTATGCACGAGATGGGCGTCAGTCAGTTCGAGATCAACTTTGTGCACGGTGATCCGGTACTGATTGCCGATCAGACCTTTCTGTTCAAGCACATGCTGCACGAGGTGGCGCTCAAACACGGGCTGATCGCTGTATGCATGGCCAAACCGCTGGCGCGGGTTCCCGGCTGCTCGATGCATATTCACCAGAGCATTGTTGACCGGCACAGCGGGCAGAATATTTTTACTGACGCAGCCACGCAGGAGCCAACCGCCGCTTTCAACCATTTCATCGGTGGTTTGCAGCACTGTATGGCTGAGCTGACATTGTTGATGGCGCCTTACGTCAACTCCTATCAGCGCTTCTGCCATGCCTACGCTTCACCCAACAATCTCTGCTGGTCGCACGACAATCGCGCCGCTGGTCTGCGTATTCCGGCCAGCGAGCCGGTCGCGCGCAGAGTCGAGAACCGTTTGCCTGGTGCCGACGCTAATCCTTATCTCGCCGTTGCGGCATCGCTCGCGGCCGGGCTATACGGGATAGATCATGCTTGTGATCCGAGCGCGCCAGCGCAGGGCGAGTTCACGGCGCCTGATGAGTTGGTGCTGCCTAATACACTGCACGAGGCCATCAACCGTCTGGATCGCAGCGAAGTCGCCCGCGAGCTATTTGGTGCCGAATTCGTCAACGGTTACCTGGCCACCAAGCGCATGGAGCTGGAAAGCTTCATGGATGAGATAACGCCCTGGGAAAGGCGCTACCTGGGTAGCCAGGTATAACCGGCAGATAAACTGATTGCTATGCTCTGCGACTGGCTTTGTCGCAGGGCTATGTCAGACTGCCGTCGTTTCCCCCGCTGACAGGAGCCGCCATGCAGGACGCCGACACGCTCGCCCCCGGTTTGATGATCATCCATGGCAATCGCCTGGAAACCCTGCGTGAGCTGGTGGTCGACTGGATGCGCACGCATCCCCTCGGGCCGCTGGAGAATGAAGTGATACTGGTGCAAAGCAACGGTATCGCCCAGTGGCTGCAGATGGCACTCGCGGCCGATACGGACCAGGGCGGCAGCGGCATTGCCGCCGCGCTGGATGTGCAACTGCCGGCGCGTTTTCTGTGGGACAGCTACCGGGGCGTGCTGGGCCGCGATGCGGTGCCAGAGCAGTCGCCGCTCGACAAACAACCGCTGCTGTGGCGGTTGATGCGACTCCTGCCAGAGCTACTTGAGCAGCCAGAATTCGTTCCGCTGAAACGATTTCTGGCCGATGACAGCGACTGCCGCAAGCGCTATCAGTTGGCCGAACGGCTGGCTGATCTGTTTGACCAATATCAGGTTTACCGTGCCGACTGGCTGAATGACTGGGCCGCGGGCGAGGACCGTATTGGTCTGGCGCGTGAGGGATTTCGTCAGCTGGAAGCCGAAGAAGTCTGGCAGCCGGCGCTGTGGCGCGCGGTGTTGGCGGATGTAGGAATCGAGCGGCTGAGTGATAGCCGTGCCGGTATTCACCCGCGCTTCGTTGAGCACCTGTTGAATACCGAGCAGCGCCCGGCAAGCCTGCCGCGCCGGGTGATTGTATTTGGTATTTCATCGTTGCCGGCCCAGACACTGGAGGCGTTGGCGGTGATCGGACGCTTCAGTCAGGTGCTACTGGGTGTACTTAACCCCTGCCAGTTCCACTGGGGCGATATCGTTGCCGATCAGGATCTGTTGCGACACCAGTATCGTCGCCAGCAACGCCGCCCTGGCGCGCCGGTTCAGCTCGACGACAGCACCCTGCACCAGCATGCGCACCCGCTGCTGGCGGCCTGGGGTAAGCAAGGTCGCGACTACATCAATCTACTGGATCAGCATGATGAACGCGCCGCCTACGAGGCACGCTTTGCCGCTATCAATGGTGGCCGCGTAGACCTGTTTGATGAGCCGCAGGGCAGTCATCTGCTGGCGCAACTGCAGAGCGACATTCTTGAACTGCGTCCACTCACTGAAACCCGTGAGCACTGGCCAGCACTGCAGGCCGAGCAGGACCATTCGTTGCGCTTTCACCTTGCCCACAGCCCGCAGCGCGAAGTGGAAATCCTGCATGACCAATTGCTCGACGCCTTCGCCAACGATCCGACGTTGAAGCCGCGCGACATTATCGTGATGGTGCCAGATGTAAATACCTATGCGCCGCATATCCAGGCGGTATTCGGCCAGTACAGCCCTGATGACCCGCGCGCCATTCCCTATACGCTAGCCGATCAGGGCCAGCGGGGTCAGGAGCCGCTGCTGATTGCGTTGGAGCATTTACTGCGCCTGCCGGACAGTCGTCTGCCGGTCAGCGAAGTCTTTGATTTGCTGGACGTGCCCGCGTTGCGTAACCGCTTCGAGCTGAATGAGCTTGAGTTGCCCACCTTGCACCGCTGGATTGAGGGCGCCGGGGTGCGCTGGGGATTGGATCAGCAGCGTCGCGAAGCACTGGGTATGCCGGCTGGCCTGGAAGCCAACAGTTGGCGCTTCGGATTACGCCGCATGTTGCTCGGTTACGCCGGCGGGGGGGCGACTGCCTGGCAGGGTATCGAGCCCTATGACGAAATCGGCGGGCTGGACGCTGCGTTGATTGGACCTTTGAGTCAACTGCTGCAGCGTCTGGATGAGCACGAGCAGCAGCTACGCCAGCCCGCCGCGCCGGTGGTTTGGGGGCAGCGTTTGCGGCAGTTGCTGGAAGACTTTTTTAGCGCCGAGACCGAGCGTGATCAACTGCTGCTGGCGCAATTGCACGAGAGCCTTGCCAACTGGCTTGAGCTATGTGAAGCGGTCAAGCTGGATAGTCCACTGCCGCTCAACGTGGTAGCCGAGGCCTGGTTGGACGGCGCTGGCCAGTCGCAGCTAAGCCAGCGCTTTTTGGCCGGCGCGGTGAATGTATGCACCCTGATGCCGATGCGCGCGATTCCGTTTAAACGGATTTGTCTATTGGGTATGAACGACGGTGATTACCCACGGGCGCAGCCGCCACTGGACTTTGACTTGATGGGGCGCGACTACCGCCCCGGTGATCGCTCGCGCCGCGAGGATGACCGCTACCTGCTGCTTGAAGCGCTGCTGTCGGCTCGTGATGGGCTGTATATCAGTTGGGTCGGGCGTAGCATCCGCGACAACAGCGAACGTCCGCCGTCGGTACTGGTCGGTCAGTTGCGTGACCATCTGGCGGCCGGGTGGTGTTTGCCCGATGGCGGAGACTTGCTTGCGGCCCTGACCACCGAACACCCTCTGCAGCCATTCAGTCGACGTTATTTTTCTGCCGACTCGGCGTTGTTCAGCTACGCCAGTGAATGGCGTGCGCTGCACGATGGCGCCCGCACGCAGCAGGATAATGTGGGACTGCCGGCACTGGCGCTGGAAGCGCCGATCGAACTGGCAGCGCTACAGCGTTTCTTGCGCAATCCGGTGGAGCACTTTTTCAATACCCGGCTCAAGGTTTGGCTGCAAGAGCAGGACATCAGCGCCGAGGACGATGAGCCCTTTGCGCTGGATGGCCTGCAGCAGCATCAACTCAGCCAGTGGTTGTTGGAGCGCGTGCAACAGGCGCCACCGGAGGCCGACTGGCAAGCATTGCTGCTCCAGGAAGCGGAGCGACTCCAGCAACGTGGCGAGCTACCGCTGGCCGGCTTTGGTGAACTGACGCGGGACCAGTTGTTGAGCCCATTGCACGACCAGCTCGAACGTTATCGGCAACAGGCGCTGCTCTGGGACCGCGTACTGCCGCATCCGTTGGCATTGGCGGCGAGTGCGCCGGGCATCGAGATTGTCAGTTGGCTGGCAGGGGCACGTGAGTCCACTGAGCTTGGCGGCCTACTCCGCTTGCAGTTGCTCACTGGCAAGGCGCTCGACGGTAAAGGCAAAAGTAAAACGCCGCGCTGGCGCAAGTTGCTGAATGAACTGAGCCTGCATCTGCTGGCGGCCGCCAGCGGGCATCGTCTCACCACCTGCCTGATCAGTGCCGACGCCAGCATTCAGTTGCTGCCGCTGGAGCAGTCGCGTGCGGTAGCGATTTTACGCGACTGGCTGCTGGGTTGGTTGGCCGGGCTCTGCCGCCCTTTGCCTGTGGCAGTAGAAACCGCCTTCGCCTTTTTGCAGGAAGCGGATGAAAGTAAGCAGTGGGATAAGGCGCGTGCCTGTTACGAGGGCTCGAGTTACGCGCTCGGCGAGCGTGACAAGAACGTCGCGTTGCAGCGCAGCTATCCTGACTTTGCCAGTCTGATTGCCGATGAAGAGTTCGCCGGCTGGGCCGAAGCGCTGTATCGGCCATTGGTGATTGCACAGGATGAAGGTTGGTTGGAGTTCAGCGTGGCCGGGGAGGACGCACAATGAGTGTCGATGACACACCACTGGCGCTGCGTTGTTCGCTGCGCGGCAGTCGCTTGATTGAGGCCAGCGCCGGTACCGGCAAAACCTTTACCATCTCCGCACTTTACCTGCGTCTGGTGCTGGGGCACGGCGATGAGCAGACGGCCTTTGGTCGTGAACTGTTGCCCCCCGATATTCTGGTAGTGACCTTCACCGATGCCGCCACCCAGGAACTGCGTGATCGGATTCGCGCACGCCTGGTTGAGGCGGCGCAGGCGTTTCGCGATGAGCTGGTAGCGCCTGACCCGATTTTAGCTGCACTGCTGGCGCAGACACCGCGAGAGCAGTGGCCGGGTAGTGCGCGCAAGCTGGATATCGCTGCGCAGTGGATGGATCAGGCTGCAGTCTCGACCATCCACAGTTGGTGTCAGCGTATGCTGCGTGAGCACGCGTTTGATAGCGGCAGCCTGTTTACCCAGACACTGGAAACCGACCAGCGCGAACTCCTTGCCGAGGTGGCGCGTGATTACTGGCGGCTGCACTGCTATCACCTCAGTGGCGCGGCTCTGGGTTGGGTGGATAGTCATTGGCAACAGCCAGACCTGTTACTGGGCAAGGCGCGAATCCTGTTGGATCAGCCGCTGCCGGATTCCACGCAACCGCTGCAAGACCTGATCGAAACCGGCCTGCAGCAGGCTGCGCGCCAATTGGCAGAGCTAAAGGCGCCCTGGCTACCTTGGCTGGAGGAGCTGGCGCCGTTGCTGGAGCAGGCGCGTGAGGCCAAGGCGTTTAATGGCACCAAAATGAATCGCGGTCATCTGGCTGGCTGGCTGGATAAGCTGCGTAGCTGGGCTAGCGATGAAGATCAGCTCGCGCTGGATATCGGCAAGGGCTTTGAGCGGCTGACACCTGATGGCCTGGCGGAAATATGGAAAACCGGGTCGCCGCCGCAGCACCCGGCACTGGATGCCATGGTTGAGCTAAAAGCGTCACTGGACGCCATTCGTGGGCCAGAGCAGGCAGCGCTGCGCCATGCTGCAGCCTGGATCAAACTGCGTTTCGAGGCGGAAAAACGCCGCCGCGCACAGATGGGCTTCGACGATATGCTCACGCGGCTCGACGCCGCGCTGCAGGGCAGCAACGGTGAGCGCCTGGCGCAGGTCATTCGTCAGCAGTTTCCGGTCGCGCTGATCGACGAATTTCAGGATACCGATCCGCTGCAGTACCGTATTTTTGATCGTATTTATCGCGTGGCAGATAACGATCAGGACAGCGCATTGCTGTTGATCGGCGACCCCAAGCAGGCGATCTATGCCTTCCGTGGTGCGGATATTTTTACTTACTTGAGTGCCCGTACTGCCACCGCAGGGCGACACGAGAATCTGGATACCAACTTTCGCTCCAGTGACGCCATGGTGGCGGCGGTAAACCGCGTCTTCATGCATGCCGAGTCGCAATTTCCCCGCGCCGCGTTTCTGTTTCAGCGTGATGGTGCCAACCCGTTGCCGTTTCAGCCGGTCAAGGCGCGGGGCCGCAAAGAGGTCTGGAGCCTGGCTGGTCAGCCTGCGGCCGCGCTTACCGCCTGGTATCTGCCGAGCGAAGAGCCGGTTAGTGCTGAGCTATATCGGCAGCTGATGGCCGAACGTTGCGCCAGCGCCATGACTGAATTATTGCAGGCTGGACAGCGTGGCGAAGCAGGCTTTGTGCACCCAGAGCACGGCATGCAGACAGTGCGTCCCGCCGACATGGCGGTGTTGGTACGTACTGGGCGCGAGGCGCAGGCGATTCGGCAGGCACTCGCGGCACGGGGCGTGCGGAGTGTGTACCTGTCAGACAAGGACTCGGTGCTCACTACCCAGGAAGCGCAGGACTTGCTGCGCTGGCTACGAGCCTGTGCTGAGCCGGGCAATGACCGTCTGCTGCGCGCCGCCCTGGCCAGCACCACCCTGGGCCTGGGTTGGTCTGACCTGGAATTGCTCAATCAGGACGAGCGACTCTGGGAGCAGCGCGTCGATCAGTTCCGTGATTATCGTCGCCGCTGGCAGCGCCAGGGCGTCCTGCCGATGCTGCATGGTTTGCTGCACGACTTTCAGCTGCCGGCCCGCTTGCTGCTGCTGGCTGATGGCGAGCGCAGCCTCACCAACCTGCTGCACCTGGCTGAATTGCTGCAGCGTGCGGCGCGTGAACTGGATGGCGAGCAAGCCTTGATTCGCCATTTGCACGAGCTGATTCAGCAGGCCGGTGAGGGCGCCGGAGAAGACCAAGTGCTCAGGCTGGAAAGTGACGCAGAGCTGGTCAAGGTGGTGACCATTCACAAATCCAAGGGGCTGGAATATCCGCTGGTGTTCCTGCCCTTTATCAGCCATAGCCGTCCGGCGAAGAAAGGCGAGCCGGTGCGGGTGCACGATGGCGAGCGCTCGCGGCTGGAGCTGGAACCCGATGACGATACCCTGCGCCAGGCGGATCAGGAGCGTCTGGGTGAAGACCTGCGCCTGCTTTACGTTGCATTGACGCGTGCCCGGCACGCCTGCTGGCTTGGGCTTGCCGATCTAAAGAGCGGCCAGAGTAAGCAGTCGGTATTGCATCGCAGTGCGGTTGCCTACCTGTTGGCCGGTGGTGCGTCCTTGCCGAGCAGTGAGTCATTGCCGACCTGGCTGCAAGCCTGGCAACCAGACGGCAAGGTAGTGACAGTAACCCCGGCGCCGGAAGCGCAGCTACAGCGTTATCAGCCGCTGCGCGCAGAGAGTGCTGAACTGAGTGCGCGTATGCCTGCGCACGCCCGTTTTGCTTCCTGGTGGATAGGCTCCTACAGCGCGCTCACCATCAGCTCCGAGCAAGCTGTCGTGCCAACCGATAGCGCGTTGGCCGAGCGCATGACAGATGATGAACGGCACTCACGCTTTGTGCCCTTGCGTGCGGGTGAGCCGGCGACAATTCATCGTTTTCCGCGCGGGCCTCAGCCCGGTACCTTTATTCATGGCTTGCTGGAGCTGGCTGCCGCCGAAGGCTTTGCCGCGTTGGCTGAGCCGCCAGCAGCACTTGACTGGCTGTATCCACGTTGCCAGCGCCGGGGGTGGGGCGAGTGGACGCCCTGTCTTGCCGAGTGGCTGTCGCAACTACTGCGCCGCCCGGGGGTAATCCCGGGTACCGCGCTGGCGCTGGCTGATGTGCAACGCGGGCAGTATCAGAGTGAGATGGAATTCATGTTCAGTGCGACGCGGGTAGATGTGCAGCAGATAGATCAACTGGTCTGCGCCCATACATTGGACGGTATGAGCCGGCCGCCGCTGCAGCGTGATCGTCTTAACGGCCTGTTCAAGGGCTTTATCGACCTGGTGTTCGAGCATCAGGGCCAGTATTACGTAGTCGATTACAAATCCAACTGGCTGGGCCAAGGCGCGCTGGACTATACCGAAGATGCCATGCGCCGGGTCATGGCAGAACACCGCTACGACCTGCAGTACGTGTTCTATATTCTGGCGCTGCATCGTCAGTTGCGCGCGCGTTTGCCAGACTACGATTACGACCAGCATATCGGCGGCGCGCTTTATTGGTTTGTGCGCGGCATCGAATCAGACACGGGCGGGCTCTGGCAGGATCGCCCGCCGCGAGCATTGATCGAAGCGCTGGACCGGTTGTTTGCCGGTCAGCCTGAACGGGAGGCTAGCGCATGATGAATGACCAACTCGACTTGCTCGGCTCGGCGCCGGATGATGATCCGTTGGCAGACAGCCAAACGCTGTTACCCCTGTTGCATGCCTGGCAGGGTAATGGTTGGTTGCGTGCGCTGGATATGGCGTTTGCCGGCTTTCTACTGGAGCAGGTGCCGGATACTCCGGCTAGCGCACTGCTGGCCGCCGCCCTAGTGAGTCATCAGTTGGGTCATGGTCACGTTTGTCTGGATCTACCGACAACCTTGCAGGCGCCGGATTTTGCCCTGTCGTTACCGCCTGAGGGTGATGCCGCCGGTAGCTTTATGCTGCCTTCGCAGTTACTGGCTGGGCTGAGCCTAGAGCAGTGGCAGCAGCAGTTGGAGCAGAGCCAGGTTGTCGATACTGCCGTGGCGGCGCAACAGGGCAGCCGGCCACTGGTGCTGATTGGCTCGCGGCTGTATCTACGACGCTATTGGCAATACGAGCGGCAGGTAGTTGAAGGGCTGCGCGCACGCCTGCAGCCGATGCCCGTATCGGATGACTTGCCCTCACGACTACAGGCGCTGTTTGCCGATAGTCAGCAGCATCCGGACTGGCAGCGCATCGCCTGCGCGCTGGCGGCGCGCGGCCGCTTCAGCATTATTACCGGTGGCCCCGGTACCGGTAAAACCACCACCGTTGTGCGGCTGCTGGCACTGTTGCAGACGCCAGCCGTGGAGCTTGGCCAAGCGCTGCGTATTCGCCTCGCCGCGCCTACGGGCAAGGCCGCTGCGCGCCTGACCGAGTCCATCGGCAAGCAAGTGGGGCAGTTGCCGGTCGATGACGCGGTGAAAGACGCCATTCCGACCGAGGTTGGTACTCTGCATCGACTGCTCGGCAGTCTGCCCAATAGCCGTCACTTTCGTCATCACGCCGGTAATCCGCTGGCGCTGGATGTGCTGGTAGTCGATGAAGCTTCGATGATTGATTTAGAGATGATGGCCAGAGTACTGGACGCATTGCCGCCCGGCGCGCGTCTGATCATGCTGGGCGACAAGGACCAGCTGGCCTCGGTAGAGGCTGGCGCCGTGCTGGGCGATCTATGCCGCGATGCGGATGCCGGTTATTACAGCGAGCAGACCCGTGATTGGCTGGAACAAGTCAGTGGCCAGTCGCTGGCAGCGGCGCAGTTGCACCTCGGGGACGACAGGCAGCACGCGCTGGCGCAGCAAACCGCGATGTTGCGTCACTCGCATCGCTTTGGTGCGGATAGCGGTATTGGTGAGCTGGCGCGCGCAGTCAATCGCTGCGCTGCCGAGCAGGCACGCGAGCTGCTTACTCGAGGGCATTTCACTGATATCCGCAATCAGCGCTTGTCTGGCCCCAGTGATCCTGGCTTTGCCGCACTGGCGCTGGGTAGTGACAGTAACAATGACGCTGGATTGCCGGGCTACGCTGCATACCTGCAGGTGCTTGATCAGCAGCGTCCGGCTTCATCGACCGCTGCCCTTGATCCGCTCTGGCAAGACTGGGCGCGCGCGGTGCTTAAGACATTTGATCGCTTTCAGTTGCTCTGCGCCGTGCGGCGTGGCGAGTGGGGGGTAGAAGCGGTCAATCAGCGGGTTGCTGCGTTATTGCAGCGGCGCGGCCTGCTGCGCAGCGAGCAGCTCTGGTATGAAGGTCGTCCGGTACTGGTGACGCGCAACGATTACAGTCTGGGTTTGATGAACGGCGACATAGGTATCGCCCTGCGGATTCGCGAGCCGGCACTGATCGCGGGGCAGGCTGAAACCGATGCATTGCGCGTGGCGTTTGCGCGTAACGGTGGGAGCGGCAACATTCGCTTTGTTCTGCCCAGTCGTCTGCCCGAGGTTGAAACCGTGTTTGCGATGACGGTACATAAAAGCCAGGGGTCGGAGTTCGAACATGCGGTACTGGTATTGCCGGAGGCGCGCAATCCGGTACTGACCAAGGAGCTGGTTTACACCGCGATTACCCGAGCCAGCCGTCAGTTTACCTTGCTGGAAAGCCGCCCCGGTGTGTTCGAGGCAGCCGTGCAAACGCCGGTACGGCGGATCAGCGGACTGGATCTGGGCAGTTAACCGCCTCAGGCCTGCGCGCGCGCGTAATAGTGCGCCAGCGCAGCCAAGGTGAAGCCATCGTCGAGGATGCCGTCCTGAAGTTTTGCGGGCAGCGAGCCCAACGGCACCTCCTCGACTGCGAGCACCTCTCTGTCGGGGCGGCCGACTTGATCGCTGGAGGTCAGCTCGGCCAGATAGAGGTCGACGCAACTAGTCAGAATGGCAGAATTAGGGCGATAGCGGCCAAGCCGCGTGAGTTGCTCAGGTGCGGCTCGGTAACCGGTTTCTTCCTGCAGTTCCCGGCAGGCGCACTGCAGGCTGCTTTCGCCGGGTTCGCCGTAGCCACGGGGGATTTCCAGCATGCGCTCGCCTTGGGCGGGACGTTGCACCCATACCAGCAGTGCGCTGTGGCCATCGAGTACGGCGAGAATGGCCGCGCCGTTGCTGGCGCCGTTTTCCTCAACCCAGTGAAAGCCGTTCTCACGGACAACCTTGAACCAGGGGTTTTCGTAAACCGTGCTCATTTGATCTCCAATCCCATGAAGCTGCGCATGCGCGGATACAGGCCAAACCAGTTGCGGCGGGTCATGTAGGATTCGCCGTTTTCCATCATCTTGTCCTCAAGATAGCCGAGTGCCTCGTCGGTGAGGAACTTGAGTACCTCGCCTGCGCCCAGACTTGAGATGAAGTTAAACACCTTGATCGGGTACTGAACCAGTTCAATTTCCCTGCGCAGAGCCTTGAAGGTAATGCTGGAATCCAGAATCTGCTCGGGAACGCCCTGAAGAAAGCGAATATTATCCTGCAGAAAGCCCTCAGACGCATTGGCGAACAGCGAGTTGTAGGCCGGGTCGATCAATTCGAAGCGCAGTGCCTCAAGTCCGGTCTGACCACGCTGGCTGAAAAACTGTTCTGCGTACAGGTACCAGTCGGAGCGCGAATACTTGCTCAGCCCGCCGAGTCGGAACAGCTGGTAGTCGCCGTCATGCTCAAAGTAGCCGCCGAAGCCGGGTAGATCGTCGAGACGACGCATCACTTCCTGCTGCAATGCATCACGGGGCACACTGACGTCGTCGAGCACTGGCTGCAATTCGCTCAGCGCGCCCTGCAGCTTGCGCAGGCGGTCCTGCATCAGGGTGCGCTGATGCAGATCCAGCTCGCCCTTGCGCGGGCGACCCGGCAGGCTGGAGAGGATAAAGTTGTCCGGCAGGGCGTCGTAGTACTCCTGCAGTGTAGCGAAGCGCGAGAGGCCGAAGCCACGGATGACAAATTTGCCCTTGCCCTCTTCGTTGAGGTACTTGATCACGTTCATCTGGCCGAGGGTGTTGGCCAGTTCAAGGTTGTCGATCAGGGTGTTGGGTGGCAACACCACACCGTCAGCAAAGGCCAGGCCGGTCAGAAAGCGTTTGCGCAACTCTTCGTGGCCGTGGGCGTGCACCGAGTCACAGTTGGCCAGCAGCAGTTTTTCCTTGAACAGCACGGTGTTCCATCTCCTCGGATAGTCGCGTGCCATCATAGCGGCGTTTATCTTCGAGAGCGATCCGGCTGCTGACGCTTTTTTAGTTGGTTACATACCGTTCAGCCAGTCTTCCGGTGGCCTCCGATGGCGCTCGTGCAGTGGCGCGAGCGCCTCGGCGTAGTCCAGCAGCAGCCCCATGGCCCAGTCGGCGCGGGCGCGAATACGCTGGTCGTCTTCGTTGGCGGGGTTTCCCGGGTTCATGACCCGTTCCACGTGGCGCACGATCAGATGCTAAGGCAGATAGCACAGACGGCAGTTCTTGTAGCTTGAGCTGCGCATCTCGGCAATCGGGTAGGCGCCGCCCTGACCGCCGGAGACAGCCACTAACAGTGCCGGTTTGTGTGCCAGCTCGCGGCGGCCTGCGTAAAGGAACAGGTTCTTGACCGCCGGGCAGGCCATACCGTGCCATTCCGGGGTAATCACCACCACTGCCTGCGCTGCGCGTAACCTGTTGGCCAAACCCTGCCAGGGGTTATTTGTCGACTCTGCGGGCCATAGCGGCAGCGGCGTGGTAGCCAGGTCAATTATGTCGGTTTCAGCGCCAAGGTGCTGCAGACGTCCCGCCAGGTAAAGTGCTACCCGGCTGCTCTGGGCGTCCGGGCGATTGGAGCCGGCAATCAGGACAATGCGCGTGCTCATGAAGAAACCTTGCTTGGCTGGGCTGCCGGCTTTTTGCTGCGAGCAGGTTTGCGAACCAGCGGCCAGAACAGCTCCTGCTGCCAACTGGCCGGGCGGATGTTTTCGATGCCGTACTCGGTCGGGCGGCGACGCGTAATCTTCGCGGTGCCGAACAATACATCCCAGAAGAACAGCAGATTGCCGAAATTGCCCTTGTAGTTGGTTACGCCATCGTCAGCGTTGAGGCCGTGATGTGCCGAGTGGGTGGCGGGCGTAGAGATAGTGCGTTCGACAATCCACATCAGCGGTCGCAAGGCCTTGATCTTATACAGCTTGGCGTCCCAGGGAACGCTACTGTGGGCACCAAAGATCACGCTCAGTTTGATTATCAGGTAAGCGAAGTACACATGCGCCAAGCCCATGTAGATCAACATGCCAGAAAGCCAGATGCCAGGCATCAGCAGGTAGTAGAAGCTGTTATTGCGATACACGATGCGGATGCTCATGTACTTGGCTGAATGGTGCGCGCGGTGCAGATCGTAGAGCCAAGGCACGCGGTGGGCCAGGCGGTGCCACCAATATTGCGTCATGTCATCGAGCAACAGAAACAGGGCGAAGCCGGCGATCCACGGGATACCCGCCAGGCTATCTTTCCACTGGGGCAGAAACAGACCCATGAGTGCTGCAGAGGCGAAGGTGATAGCTGGAACAGTGACGCCTAGCAGCAGAGTCGACCCTATGGTTTCCAACAGTGCGTCACGGCGCTCGCCTTTAGGCTGAAAAAAGCGGCCAAGCACCAGCTCAAGCAAGATGAAGGCGAAGAAGATACCAGCGACGATCACCGTGGGATTCAAGTTTGTTATTGTTGTTTGCATGCTAACCTCGTTAAGCATTGGCTGTAGTCAGGACATAACAATGAAAAGCCAAATCGGATTTATCCAACATGCGTGGTAAGGACAAAAATCGCGTCGAAACGGCCAAAAGCCCTGTGCAGCGTTATCACCACGGGCCTGTTGGTCAGGTGCTGCAGCGCTTTCTTGATCAGCAAGGGGCTGTGCAGGAGGACTTCAGCCTGGTTGAGCTGGAGCAGCTTTGGCATTGCGCCGCTCAACACGACCCGGCCATCGGTCTGCACCTGTTTTCTTTCTTCACCCGACAGGACTGGCACGTACTGGCCTATGTGGGCCTTTTTGCCGCTAATGTGCGGCAGTCGCTGGATAGTTGGGTGCGCTACGCCGGTCTGGCGTCGTCAATGGACAGGGTTAAGTATGTGCAGTCGGGCGAGCAGCTTGGCGTGCAGATCAGCCTGGACGTGCCGCCGTCGCTGGAGCGCTATCTGGTCGAACATTACATGACCATGGCGATTACCCAGTTGCGCGAAGCCTGTGGCCATAACCTCATGCCGTTGCGGGTGAGCTTGCGCCACCCGCGGCCGGATTACGCGCAGGAGTATGTCGCGCTGTTCGGAGATCAGGTGGACTTTGCTGCGAGCGCCAACCAGCTCTGGTTTGACCAGGCTAGCCTGGCGCTGCCTATGCTGGGGCGCAATCAGACCTTGTTCGAGGTGGTCTGCGTTGAGTTGGACCGCCGTCTGGCTCAGCAGGAGCGCTTTGGCGGTGTTGCTGGCAAGGTGGCGGTATTGGCCCGGCAGAAGATGCTACAAGGCGAAACGCCGACGCTGGAGGTGTTGGCGGCCAGCCTGCATCAAACGGCGCGAACCTTGCGGCGGCGCATGCAGGAGCAGGGGCTGACCTTTCGTCAGTTGCTGGATACCGTGCGCGCCGAGCTGGATGGCTATCTGGAGATGCAAGGCCTCACCCGCGCGCAGATATCTGAACAACTGGGTTATAGCGATACAGCATGCTTACTTGCATGCGCGCAAGCGTTGGACGGTAGCGCTATAGCGCAGGCTTTTGGATCGGTTAGTTTGACTATGCCGATGCGGTAGAGCGGCTACTACAAGATGAATGTACCGCTTGCGCCTCTGGTATGAATTCGGTGATGACGGATTTGATGGTGGACGTTACGCACGCCGAGGGTCGCAAGGGTTTTTTGCCGGGCTTGCCGGCGCCAGAAGTTGACCGCCACACCTATTTACATACGATCTTGCGGTGAAAGATCGGCTAAATTCAGCCGAAATAATCCTGCACCCAATCAAATAGTGTGGCGCTGCTCATGTCCGCCAGAAGAATTTGCTTGAATTCACCGCCGACCTCCTCTTCCCGCGTCACGAACTGGTAGAACACCACGCCGGGCTGCTGGTCGTGCAGTATCAGGGTTATGCGACGCTGGGTGCTTAAGCAGTCCAGGGTGAGCACATCTGCGGGTATGCCGGCATCACGCATGCTCTGGCGCACTTCTACCACCGGGTTGATGTGCTGATGCGCCGCTTGAATTTGCGCATGGGCATCGCTGACCAGGTCGGAAAGGGTTTTCAACGGATCGGTTGGCATGGGCTACTCCGACTTGAATTGGTTGGGACGGAATGTCAGGTAGGTCACCGACACAGTTGTGTTCAAGGTTGCGTACTGCTGGGGCTGGGCAGGCATTCAATACACGGTGTCGGTGAGTGTATTTACGCCGAAGAGGGGCAATTCTGCCAAGTTTTGTAGGGCTAAAAGAAGCGCCACTAACTGGTTTGGTATCGCTCTGCTATCCCACTTCCCGCGCAGCCGTCACCAAGGCCTGAAACAGCCGCCGCTGACGGCGCATGAAGAGCAGAAACTCCGGGTGCCACTGCACTCCGATCACGAAGCGTCGCCCCGGCGCTTCGATGGCCTGAGTGATATGGTCCAGGTCGCGTGCGCTGATCACCAATCCTTCACCCACCTTGTCGATGGCCTGATTGTGCAGGCTGTTGATCTTGCCACGTTCAACACCCAGCAATCGCGCCAGGTGACTGTCGGTCTCCAGGCATAGGGTCTTCAGCGGCAGCAGTGTGCGGCGGTTGGAGGTCAGCTTGCGGCGTGATTTGAGATCTTGAAATAAATCGCCGCCACAGCGCACATTGAGTAGTTGCGCGCCGCGACAGATGCCGAGTAGCGGCAGTTCCCGGGCGAGCGCATCATCGATAATGGCTGACTCCAAGGTATCGCGCGCCGCATCGTATTTGGGCTTTACCTCGGGTTCTGCCGCGTAGAGCACAGGATCGATGTCGTGACCACCGGTGACCACGACGCCCTGATAGGACTGGTTTCGCTTCTCGTCCCCGGGTTTAAGCTGCAGTGGCTCGCCGCCGTAATACCGAATAGCCTGGGCAACCAGAAAACGAGGGCCCGCGGCGCCTTTGCTCGGGCCGGTAATGGCAATGACCGGTTTACTCATCGGACGTCTGGTAGCCAGTTGCGGGTCAAGTGTTCGGGCCAGCTGTCGAGCAGTCGCCCGATACCCTGTCCCAGATAGGTTTGATAGGCACCGCAGCAGCCTTGCAGGCGTTCGTGATCGTTAGCCAGTTTCTCTACTTCAAGCCAATCGTTCCAGGCCGGAGTCAGGTCCCAGCCAGGCTGGTCGATCAGGCAATCGGGCAGGCGATAGTGAAAGGTGGGGCGTGGCTTTATCAGTTCGTCCTGGGTGCGCGCTAGCACGCGGGGCTCGTCGAGGTGGCGGAACAGCGGCAGCATGTCTAGCGCGCGGTTGCGGGTTGGGTTGTGCAGCAGGTAATCATCGATCAGTGTAGGCAAGTCCGGCCAGTAGTCGGTTGCGGTAACCTTGCGCACGTAAGCGCCGGGGAAAGGGTCTACGTAGGTGGTGACGCGGCGGGCAAAGTTGATGCTGGCGCGCTGGTTAATCCAGTCGTACAGGCATAGAAAGGCTTTCAGATAAGCGGTCAGCGTGCGAGCGTCGGTGGCCGGAACCTCAGGATTGAACTGCATGCCAAAGGCGTTGGTCAGGCGGTCGGCGGTGCCTTTGGCTCCAGCGTCGCGTAGCAGCGCAATCAACTCGTTGATAATGTTCAAGCGATCCAGCGGCAGTGGCGGGCTGACCAGTTCATAGGGGACCAGAGACTCGGCAACCCACATGATGGCGTCTTCTGCGGAGCTGACAAGTTCGGCAGAGGTCGGATCTTCAGGGCGCTCGGTACGTCCCATTTTCTTCAACAGGGCAGAATCCAGCTCGACAATCCAGTCACCGGCCGGGTCACCCTTGAGAGTGCGTTCGTAACGACTGGTTTGCTCTATAGTGCATCCGCAATGCTCGGCAACCAGCGCACTTAGTTGACCGAGCTCCAGGCCGTTCATTTCCAGCTCTACCCCGACTCGCCGCTGCGCACCCTCGGCAGTTTTGGTCAGCGGTGGCAGGTTAAGCGCGGTGGGCTTTGACGGCATCGGAATCTCTCCACTTCTGTGGTTAATCAAACAAGACTAACATGCAGTTCATCGGCATGCGCACCCGCAGTACTGATGACAACTGCAATTGCGGCGACTTGGTGTAGAATTCAGTGAAGTCCATGTACCCCTTCTTTTTAATCACCTTTAACAGGTAGCTTATGAGCAAATTGTCCGAATTTCGTGCGGCTGAGCGCTTGCTTGCCGACCAGCTGGCGCAGCTGGAAAGCCTGAAGCAGGATGCCGGCTTAAAGGAGGAGCTCGCCTTCAACGATGAGTTGAAGGCGCTCATGAAAGAGTATGGTTTCAATGCGAACTTGGTGTTGCAGATACTTGAATCGCAGTCACGCTGAAAGCCAGGATGAAACTGGAGTCGCATGACAGATAGTCAAAAGAGGCGCCGCCAATCCACGGAGGCTCCGGGCAAGCGTGCCCTGATGGATGCAGCAATACGTTTGGCGGCGAGCAGCCGCTGTATTTCCAGCCTTGGGCTACGCGAGTTAGCCCGTGAAGCCGCCCTGAATCCCAACACGTTTTACCGCCACTTCCGCAATATGGATGATTTGGGTCTGCAATTGCTGCGCGAAGGCAACGACAGGTTGCGTGGTCCGCTGCGGGCTTTGCGTCGGCAGGCGGCGCAGCAGAGCATCGCTGATAACACGACAGACTCGACGCAGGAGGCCGCACTGCGTGGTCGGCGGGTGGCGCAACAGACGGTTAAGCTCTATTTCGATTACGTCCTTGAACACCGCGATTCGGTCGTTATTGCCGGGCGTGAGCTGCATGGCCCATCGGAGCTGCTGCGTGCTGAGTTACGTGAGCAGATGAACGGTTTTGCCGAGGATATGGCGGCCGATATTCAGGAGCTGGGGTTGGCGCCGTCAAGTATTAGCGCAGCACGAATCAACCAGATTGCCGCGCTGCTCAGCCGCAACCTGTTCCACCTTTCGCTCGACTTTATAGCCGAGCCGGAGCGTCGCGATAATATTCTGGAACTGGCCCATGAGCAGATCATCATGCTTTTTGCTGGCGCCTCTGTGCTGCAGGATAAAGCGGGATAAGGTCGTGAATAGCAGGCCAATAGCGGCGAAAAGGTAGGCTATTGGCTGCAGCGCGATTTCCCTAATGGCTAACCAATGGCTATTATGTGCGCAGTATTACATTAGGAATAGCGTGCAGTGAGGCTTTCCGGTATGCGGAAAACGCTGCAATGCCAATACGTGTTTTACACTTCATAGGTCCCTTGTGGGGCTGTCAATTGTTGCTGCCCTGTCGCCTGTGCGCTGGGAGTAGTAATCAGAACGCGGTTGTTTTTACCGCGCCATTAGCACATCGGAGCACTTCAAATGGCAAAAGAACCATTGAATGATCACGACCCATCAAAGGAGCCACCTCTTCAAGATGGCATCCCAGCGCCTAGCGGCGATTCCAACCTGATTGACACCGATTATGTCATCGGCCAGGACAATATTTCTGGCAACTTCATCTTCAATCTCGATATCCACGGCAAGGTGTTCACCATTTCTTCTTTGGTGGTCGTTTTGTTTGTGGTGTTGACCCTGGCGCTGCAGAGTGAAGTCGCTCCGCTGTTTACCGCTCTGCGTGGTTGGCTTACTGGGCACATGGCGTGGTTCTTTATCGGTGCTGCCAACATATTCGTTTTGTTGTGTCTGTTTTTGATTGTATCGCCGTTGGGTAAAGTGCGCCTTGGTGGTATGGATGCCAAGCCGGACTATAACTATCTGGGCTGGTTCTCCATGCTCTTTGCTGCGGGCATGGGCATTGGCTTGATGTTTTATGGGGTCTCCGAGCCCATGTCGCACTTCTCTTCGTCTCTTGGCGGTGTAGCAGTGGGTGAAGACGGCTTGCGCACTGACTGGGCCCCGCTTGCCGGTGCCGTGGGTGATAGCGATGCAGCGGCGCGCCTGGGTATGGCCGCAACTATCTTTCACTGGGGCCTGCATCCGTGGGCGATCTATGCGGTCGTCGCGCTGGCGCTTGCCCTGTTCTCCTTTAACAAGGGTCTGCCACTGACTATTCGCTCTATCTTTTATCCCATTCTGGGTGAGCGTATTTGGGGATGGCCGGGGCATATCATCGATATCCTGGCCGTTTTTGCGACCTTGTTCGGTCTGGCTACTTCGCTTGGTATGGGGGCTGAGCAGGCAACAGCGGGCTTGCATTACCTGTTTGGCTTTAGCTCTGGCAACGTGACCAAGGTGTTGTTGATTACCGGTATTACCGGTCTGGCACTGTTATCGGTGTTGGCTGGTCTGGATAAAGGCGTCAAACGTCTGTCCGAGATCAACATGGTGCTGGCTATCGTGTTGCTGGGCTTTGTTATTGTTGTTGGGCCGACACTGGCGATTGCCACCGGTTTCTTCGATAACCTGCTGGCCTATGTTACCAACTTGCCTGCTTTGTCTAATCCGATCGGTCGTGAGGACGCTAACTTTACTCAGGGCTGGACTGCGTTTTATTGGGCCTGGTGGATCAGCTGGTCACCTTTCGTCGGCATGTTCATTGCGCGGGTTAGCCGTGGCCGTACCGTGCGTGAGTTCCTGATTGCCGTATTGCTGGTGCCCTCACTGGTATCCGTGCTCTGGATGACCGCGTTCGGTGGCACTGCTATTGGCCAGTTCGTGACTGATGGCTTCACCGGTGTGCAGGAAGCAGCACTGGAACTTAAGTTGTTTGCCATGCTGGGTGAGCTGCCATTGACGGAAATCACGTCTTTTGTCGGCATCGTGCTGGTGATTGTGTTCTTCGTTACGTCATCTGACTCGGGGTCATTGGTCATCGACACCATCACCGCTGGCGGCAAGGTCAACGCACCTGTACCACAGCGTGTGTTCTGGGTAATCAGTGAAGGCGTGATTGCCATCGCATTGCTGTTGGGCGGTGGTCTTGCCGCGCTGCAGGCAATGTCGGTGTCTACCGGTCTGCCGTTTACCGTGGTGTTACTGGTTGGCTGTATCGCGATCGTCAAAGGTTTGATGAGCGAGCCGCGCAAGTAAGATTAACGCGGTGCAGAAAAAGCCGGGCCATTTGGGTCCGGCTTTTTTGTGGCCGTATGCTGGTGAGCCGCAGATGATATGGCCTGCGTCAGGTGTTACCCGTGCTTGCGAAATCAACTCCACAGCCGACTGACCGCCACCTGCGGGCTGTAATGGGTTAGCGCCTGAGCCTGCAGCAACTCCGCCGTAGCAATCGCGTCGGTCAGCGCGTGGTGCGCTTGATAGAGCGGCAGGTTGTAGCGCAGGCGGCTGTCGGCCAGGCGGATGGACTGTTTGCGTTTGCCGAACATGCGCTGAAATACATTGGGTTCGCTATCACCGCGATGCAAGCGGGCTTCCAGCTCCATGGTATCAATCACCGGAAACTGCAGGCCTTCCCCTAGTGCTTGCCGGCAGGCCTGATCCAGGAAGCCGCGCTCAATTGCCTGGTAATGTACGACTACCAGTTTGCCAGCGAGTGCTTCCAGCACGGTTTCAATGACGCTGGCCACACGCGGCGCCTGATGAATATCCGAGTGAGTGATGCGGTGGAAGGTGATGGATTCGTCGCTTAGCTCGCTGGTGGGTTTGACTACTTGGTAGAGCGCATCACGACATCGAATCCGTTCCAGGCTAAACGGCACCATGCCCAGGCTTACAATGGCGTCGTGACGGGTATTGAGGCCGGTGGTTTCGATATCCAGTGCGATCAGTGGCGCGTCATCCAGAGCGCAGTCAGCTGCGGGGCAACCCGCCTGATAGAAGGCCTGCAGGGCTGGATGTTGCGCGTGCTCTGCCAGTTGCGCCAACTGACCTTGCCAGTCCGGCGGGGCTTGTCCTGGCTCGGGCGAGCCTGGCGTAAAGCGGATCATAGTGGGCGGGTGGCCGGCATGTGTGGGTAGCGGAAGCGCAGAAATTTTTGCGCATTGCTTAGCACCTGGAAGGCGTCCTTCAACGCTTGTCGCTCGGCGGCAGAGATATTTTCCGGCTCGATGTCGTTATCAGGTTCGACCGATTCCTCGATAGCCAGGGCTTGATGCTTGATTCGCACCAGCGAGAGAAACTCCAGTGCGTAACGCAAACGCTCCAGCGCCTCGGGTGGCATCAGTTTAGTCGCGGCGATCGCGTCCAGGCGCTCGAATGAGTTCTGCGCACGTGAGCCGCAGGCCAGCGCGTGTACGCGTATCAGGTCGGTCAGCGGCGCGGTGCCGCGACGCTTCAGATTGATCACGTTTTTATGCTCGCCGTCTTTTTCCATCACAAAGGTGCGGAAAAAACCCAGTGGCGGTGTGCGATTCAGGGCGTTGCGCGACAAGGCACCGAGAAAGGCTTCGTTGCGGCTGGCTTTCTCGGCGAGCAGCTCCTGCAGCTCTTCTACCATTGCGGACTCACCGTAGACGCTATCCAGGTCGAAGAAAATGCAGCTGTTGAGCAAGGCCTCGGGCTTGGGGTTGTTGATCCAGTCAGTGAAGTACCGGCGCCATACTTTGAGCGGCTGGCGCCACTTGGGATTGGTCGCCATGATTCCACCCTTACAGTAGGTGTAACCGCATGCCGCCAGGCCATCGCTGACGAAAGTAGCCAGCTTGAGGAAGTACTCATCGTGCAGCTTGGGATCAAAGCTGTCATCCAGCACCAGTGCGTTATCCTGGTCCGTCACTACAAGCTGTTCATCGCGGGCCATGGAACCCAGTGCCATGTAAGAGTAGGGCACCGGCGGTGGCCCGAACTGATCCTCGGCGAGCTCGAGCAGGCGTTGGCTGAAGCTGCGGCCAATGCCCGACATCGCACTGCCAATCATGTGTGCGCTGGCTTCGTCACGGGCCATACGCACAAAGGTGGCGCGTACATCCGGCAGCAGGCTTTGCAGCTCTTTGACCGACTGCTTGTTGTAGATACTGCTGACCAGATACAGGCTGCTCTGTGATTCGTACTTGATGATGTCGCTGAGATTAATCAGGCCGATAGGGCGCCGGCGTTGCACCACGGGTAGGTGGTGAATGTTATTGCGCAGCATGCTGAGCATGGCCTCAAACACGGTATCGTCGCCCTGCACGGTAATGGGATTGGGCGACATGATGTTGGCTACTGGTGTATCCAGTGGCAGGCCCTCGGCCAATACGCGTGTGCGGAAGTCGCGGTCGGTCATGATGCCGACCATGACGGCGTGATGTGGCTCGGCGACAGGCACGCGCTCGGCATTGGGCCAGCTGGTCTGCGGGTCGACTACGACCAGCGATGAAACGCTTTGTTCGGTCATCACTTGTGCGGCCTGTTGGACCGTCGTAGTCAGCGGTACGGTGACCGGCAGCCGCGAGATCAGCTTGCGCACCTTGATCTTCATCAGCTCACTGGCGCGGCCATTATCGACCGCTGCCTTGAGCCGTGACTGACCTTCGGCCTCGACAAAGTCGGCGAAGTTTTCATATTGCTCGCAGAGCTGGTCGAAGAGTACGCCGGGAATGTAGTAGAGCAGGGTATCTTCGATAGCGCGTGCCGGAAAGCGCACGCGGTTATGCCTTAGCAGACCGAAGTGGCCGAAAATGCCGCCCTCCGTCAGCCGGTTATACAGATCCCCGTTGCGGCGGAAAATATCAACCGCGCCACTGCGCACATAGTGCAGCTCGTGAATCTCCTGGTTGAAGGTGAGAATCTCTGTACCTGCCTTGAAGTAGGCGATCTCTACCTGACGAGCAATATCGTTGAGCTGCTCTTCGGGCAGTTCATCGAATGGCGGAAAGCGACTCAAGTGGTCGCGTATTTCGATCAGCTCAATCTGCATGCGGGTTCCAGCCTTGAGTGTATGAGGTCAGTGTAATGGCTATCTTTCCTTTGGTCAGGTTTACGCCTGACTTTTCCCTTGGAGCTGCACTAGTTCACTGCGTAGAAACTCACGGAACACGCGAACCCTCGCGGGTGCTTCGGCGCCGCCCAGACTGATGGCGTAGAGCGTTCCCCGGCTAAGATGCCAGTCAGGTAAGACCTGCTCTAATCCGCCACTGGCAAGGCTACTGGCAGCGACCAGGTCAGGCAGTGAGCCAATACCCGCGCCGGCTAGTAGCAGGCGTTGCGCACTGGCATAGTCGCTGGTACGAACACTGGGCTGCACTAACAACTCGGTGTTGCGACCGCGCTGGTCTTGCATTGCCAGACTGGTCACACCCGCCAGCTCGCGGCCTGCGACCAGGGCGTGTTCAGGCAGTTGCTGCGGGCTTTGCGGTGAGCCGTTTTCGCTGAGATAGCTGGGTGCGGCGTAAAGGTTCATGGTGAAGGCGCAGAGGATGGATGCGCGATAGTTCATGCTGGGCAGATTGCCAGGTGTTGCCCGCAGTGCGAGGTCTATGCGGTTGGCGGCAAGGTCTAGCGTGCTATCAGTCAATAGCAGCTCAATGCTGATTTGCGGGTGTTGCGCGCGAAAGCGGACCAGTATGGGGGGGAGTACGTCGATCCCCAGGTCCATAGGCGCCGTGATACGCAAATGCCCCTGTGGCACCGAGCCGGATTGACGTGCATCGTGGGTTGCTTCGCTCAATAGCGATAGGGCGTCGCGTGCTTTCAGGTAAAAGGCGGTACCTTCTTCAGTCGCACTCACCGCCCTCGAGGTACGTGCCAGCAGCGCAGCGCCCAGACGCTTCTCGAGACGAGATATACGGCGACTGACGCCACCCTTGGTTTCCTGCAGCTGGCGCGCTGCAGCGGAAATACTGCCGAACTCAATGACGGCGCAGAATGCCTGCAGATCTTCCAGTGCGCCGCCTAGGGTTTCCGATTTATCAACCATGAGTTCCTTTTCAGCTGTCTTACGTGAAATTGGAAACGATTATAGGATGTTTTCCAGTAACACAAACAACCTGTTTTTCGGCAAAGTGCCGATGGAGAACGCTCATGAATAATCAGAATACAGGCAGTACTGCTACCCCCGGTCCAGCCTTCATCGCGCGCTTAGCGCCCCTGGGCTACCCGCTGATTCGTATTACTGCGGGTTTGATGCTGATGCCCCACGGTGCGCAGAAGCTGTTTGGCTGGTTTGGTGGTTATGGTTTGCAAGGCACCGGCCAGTTTTTCGGTGAAACCCTGGGCATGCAGCCGGGTGTACTGTTTGCCTTGTTGGCTGGCCTGGTCGAGTTCTTCGGTGGCCTGGCGCTGGTCCTTGGCCTGCTGACTCGTCCGGCGGCACTGGCAATCACCTTTATGCTGGGTGTGGCGCTTACGGTGCACATGGCTAATGGCTTTTTCTGGACTAACGGTGGCGTTGAATACCCGCTGTTCTGGGCCTTGACGGCTTTCGGCATCTTCCTGCGCGGCGGTGATCGCTTCTCGCTGGATGCCCGCCTGCGTCTACCTATCTGATCCTGTATACGAGGAGTCGAGCATGTCTAATGTGATGATGCCGACCGTCTTCCTTCCCCACGGCGCCGGTCCCTGCTTCTTTATGGAGTGGGAGCCGGCCGACACATGGAAGAGGATGGAGGCCTGGCTTCGCGAGCTACTGCCTACTTTGGGTGTAGCGCCGCGAGCACTGTTGGTGGTTTCCGCCCATTGGGAAGAAGCGGTATTTACTCTGAACACTAATGCAGCCCCTGGGCTGTTGTTTGATTATTACGGCTTCCCACCGCACACCTACGAGTTGCAATGGCCAGCACCTGGCGCGCCCGAGTTGGCCGTTGAAGTGGCCGCGTTGCTTGATCAGGCGGGCATGGCAGTAGCGACTGATAATCAGCGCGGACTGGACCATGGCGTATTTGTGCCGTTGAAGCTGGTTTGCCCGCAAGCGGATATTCCCGTCCTGCAATTATCGCTGCAGGCTGATATGGACGCGGCCGGTCACATTGCTCTAGGTAAGGCACTTGCTCCCCTGCGGGAACAGGGCGTGCTGATTGTCGGCAGCGGCATGAGCTTTCATAACATTCCGCTGATGCGCTCCAATTTGGCTCACTCAAGCCCGGCCGCTCTGGCGTTTGATCAATGGTTGGCAGAGATTGTGGTGTTGCCCGAGGCACAGCGCAACCAGGCGCTAACGCACTGGCGCCAGGCGCCTGGAGCGCGTTTGGCGCACCCTGATGCAGAGCATCTGTTGCCTTTGCATGTGGTAGCTGGCGCCGCTGGCCGTGACCTGGGTGTGTGTGCCTTTCGCGATGTTGCCATGGGCGTGCCGCTGGCAGGCTATGTATTTGCCGGCTAATTCGCGCTCTGTCAGTATGCGTCAAAGGCTCAATTCAGGCGCATTAGATGAAATTTGACCAGGCATTACCAGCGCAGCTGCGTGCAGCTCAACGGGTCGTTGTGTTCACCGGCGCCGGTGTGTCGGCAGAAAGTGGCATCCCTACTTTTCGCGATGCCTTGACCGGACTCTGGTCGCGTTTTGACGCAGCCCGTTTGGCTACGCCAGACGCGTTCATTGATGATCCTGAGCTGGTGTGGGGCTGGTATGAATGGCGCCGTATGCAGCTATTGGCCAGCCAACCCAACCTGGCGCACTGGGCGATCGCGCAGCTGGCTCAGCATGTTCCTAAGCTGACGCTGATTACCCAGAACGTGGATGATCTGCATGAGCGGGCTGGCAGCACTAAGGTTTTGCACCTGCACGGCAGTCTGCAACAGCCGCGTTGTTTTGACTGTAATGAAGACTATTCGCTGCCTGATGCAGCGCCGCAGGAGCCAGCAGAAGGACGTCGCCTGGCGCCGCCCCGGTGCAGCCTGTGCGGTGGCGCGGTGCGGCCTGGTGTGGTCTGGTTTGGTGAAAGCTTGCCGGTGCCGGTGATGGACGCTGCCTTTGCCGCAGCGGCCAACTGCGACCTGCTCTTGTCGGTCGGCACCTCCGGCGTGGTGCATCCCGCTGCGCAGATTCCAGAGATCGCCTTACGTAGCGGGGCGGGGGTGGTTCATGTTAATCCTGAGCCGAAGGCGCTGGGTATAGGCCGAGAGTGGGTGTTGCCCGGGCTGGCTGGGCAGGTATTACCAGAACTGTTGCGCGAGGCGTTCAATACAGCCAAGGCAGGTGGCAAATAGCGCTGCCACCTGGCTGACTGATTCAAACGAAAGGCTGGTTGCCAAAGCCGCGGGGCAGGCGTTGAGGCCCTTTGAGCTCTGCCAGCTGTTTGCTCCAGCCAGCACGCCAGGCGATGGCGCTGTGTGCGGTACTGGCGCTTCGTGAGGCACGTCTTGCAGCGTTGCGTTGATCGCGGCGAGCCTGTTTGAATACTTCGGTATTACGGCAGTTGCGGCATTTAACCTTTTTTAGCAGCGTTGTGCTGGTCAGGTCGCCTTCACGGCCACAGGCAAGTTTTCCGTCGTGCATAAAGTGCGTAATCATAATTGCCTCTTCTTGTTATCGATTGCACAGTCGGCAGCGCGAGCGTTTTGACGCACCTCTTTTCTGCTGTGCTGTAGCATCTGACCTGTTTCCTGGCTGTAGGTTCGAGGTATTGCCAAGCACGAATAAAAGACAATAAAAAACCGGCGCCCAAATGCTTGGGGCCGGTTCTGTCTTTAGCCTAGTGGCTTAGTTCTGTTGAGCTTTACTCCCCAGCAGACCTGATCTCTTGGTAGTAACCAACCGCGACCAGATAGTTGCCTACTTTGCGGATATGCGTTTCTTTCTCTTCATTGTTGCCGGTGACCGGGTTGGGCCATACATAGCTAACTGAGGTCTCGCCCGCGTTAGCGGCGTCAATCAGCTTTTGCCCCACGAGCATCCCTTCACGATTTTTCATATCCGGGAAATGAATGCCGACCAGGCGACGGTTGTAGCCGTGGGCAACCATGGTTTGGCTGTCCAGGTCGGCTACGAAAACGTAAAGGTCATCACGATTGAACTCGGGGTCCAGGCGATTGATACGCTCTATCGTGCCCTCGGCGTCAGCTTGCATAGCCTGCGCCGCATCGTCCAGCAGCTGCTCTGCGGCGGCGGGGCTGGAGCGGTTGACGAAATAGCCTACGGCAAAGGATTTGTCGTCATAGAGTTGATAGTAAACGCGCTTGCGTTCTACCTTGCCGTCACGCCAGTTCTTCCAGCGGTATTCGTCACTGTGGATCTGATCTGAATCCGGCTGCTGCAGGGCGGTCGCCAGGTGTTCTTTCAATTCCTCATCCAGCAGGGGCGAAACGTCCCGGCCAATCAGTGCGGCAGACGGGCCACCGGCGGCTAGCATGTAGCCGTTACGGTCCAGTACGTAAACGTACAGGTCGCCATCAGTAAACTCGCCCTGACGACTGAACTTGGCGAATGCGGCATTACCCTCTTCTTTGTACATGGCTACGGCCTTTTGCAACAAGGCGGAAGCGCGAGCAGCTTCTTCTTCGTAGCCCGGGGCAACGGCGGTATCGGCGTAAGTGGGTGCGGCAATAACAGTACTGAGCGCCAGCGCGCACAGTATGAAACGGGCAAACATCTTCATTGAGCATTCCTCTGCGGGATTTTAACGTCATGCTGGGCACACAGACACGTGCCCCTGTTCCAGCTTAGTAGTATACGCAGCTCTGTCTGGGCTCTGTTGCTGTTACAGATAAATTCGTTGCATTACCCTCTCGTGTTCACGCAGGAGGATGGGGGTCTGGTGATCGATCAGGCGTCCGTCGGTTACCCGTAAACGCCCATTTATCCAGCTGTGGCTGGTGGTAAAAGGACCACACATGATGAGTGCTGCGAGCGGGTCTCGCTGGGTGCCGGCGAAGGACAAGTGTTCGGTACTCACGGCGATGATGTCTGCGCTCATGCCGGTGGCCAGGTGGCCGATATCGTCGCGCCCGAGCAGACGAGCGCCGCCGCGAGTTGCCATCTCCAGTGCTTCACGGGCCGACAGCGCGCCCGGATCTCCGCCAAAGCCACCGCGTCCGCCGGGTGCTTCCGAGCGATAACGTGCCGGCGCCACCCGCTGCAGCAGCTGCGCCAGGCGCGCTTCAAGAAACAGGTTGCTGGAGTCATTGGAGGCCGAGCCATCTACCCCCAGCCCAACTGGAACGCCGGCATCCAGCATCTGGCGTACCTTGGCGATGCCCTGGCCGCAGCGCATGTTGGCGCTGGGGCAGTGAGTGACGCCGGTGCCGGTCTGGGCGAACAGCGCGATCTCGGCATCATCTAGAAAAATGCCATGGGCAAACCAGACGTCGTCGCCGATCCAATCGACCGATTCGGCGAAGGCGACGGAGCGCATACCGTAGATCTGCTGGCAGTACTCCTCCTCGTCCAGTTCCTCTGCCAGATGTGAGTGCAGGCGCACACCGGGATAGCTGCGCGCCAACTGCGCGGCGTCCTTCATCAGGCCGGGGGTGACTGAAAATGGTGAGCATGGCGCCAGCGTAATGCGCAGCATCGATTGCGCTGCCGGGTCGTGATAGCGCTGAATCAGCCGCTCGGCGTCGCGTAGTATGTCTTCTTCCTTTTCGACGCAATTGTCCGGAGGCAGACCGCCCTCGCTTTGTCCGCGCGACATGGCGCCACGCGAGGCGTGAAAGCGAATGCCCATTTCCTCTGCCGCAGCGATCTGGCTATCGAGCGTCGAGCCATTGGGCAGCATATACAGGTGGTCTGCAGCGGTAGTACAACCGGATAGCATGAGTTCGGCCATGGCGACCTTGCTGCTGACGTGGATGGCATCGTCATCCAGCTTGGCCCAGATGGGATAGAGAGTATTCAGCCACGTGAACAGCTCGTCGTCCTGCGCCATCACGCGCGTCAGGTTCTGGTACATGTGGTGGTGTGTATTGACCATGCCTGGCATCACCACGTGGCCACGCAGGTTGTGGGTCTGGCAAGCGACGACATCCGGCTTGTCGGCGCTGGCGCCAACCCAGAGGATCTTGTTGCCGTCGATCAGTATGGCTGCATCGCGGATCTCGCGGCGCTGATCATCAAAGGTGGCGAGGTAATCGATATGGTCGAGTAATTGAATGCTCATGGCTATGCCTTGTTCAGTGCCAGCCGGTGCGGCTGGCATGCAGTCGTATTGGTCACCGCTTCAGGCGGTGGCAGTGCAAGGTTTTTTCGGTACGACGATGCAGCTCAGTTGAGCTGAAAGGGAAAGGCAGACTCTTGCCAATGAGGCACGTAGCTCACCTGCCAAGCTGAGCGGTGAGGGCGGCCGGCGTTGGCTCTGGGCATGATGGTCAACTGCGGGGTCATCTGGCATGAAGTCCGGTTAGTTCATGTGCGCGCTGGAGAGACAGCCATGGGTAGACGCACAAAATTATCCAGCAAGGGTCATGCCAGTGTTTCCGCGGCAGGTAAGTTGGCGCCGAATCCGCTGTCCTCCAGTACTCTGACCCAGGCAGGCAGCGCTTGCAGCAGTTGGCTGTCAGCGCCCTGTGCGCCAATGAACGACAGGCCGGTCGGTTTACCGTGCAGCAGTCCAAGCGGTACGCTGACCTGCGGTAGCCCGGCATGACCGGCGATAGCACTGATACTCAACGAGCGGGCGTAGAAGTCGCCGCGCTGCTCGGCACTCGATGCTTTGGCCAGTGCCGTGGTGGGGGAGGTTGGCAGCAGCAAGATCTGGTTGTTCGTCAGTTGCTGTTGTAGTTGCTGGCGATACTTCGTGCGTCGTGCACCAGCCTCACGTATTTGCTGATCGCTGATGTCGCTTAGCTGGGCAAAACGCGGCGCAATGGCGGGACCGAACTGGGGTTGCACGCGTTCCAGCCAGGGACCCAGTGTCATGCGAATATCTGCGCCCTGCAGTATCTGGTAGCTGCTTAGCCAGGCTTGCCAGTCGCCGTTGAACACCTCGATCTGCTGTGTTGCACCCAGTGCCGTAGCAGCGCCTTGCAGATACGTGGCGACCGCCGGATCGCAGAGGGCAAAGGCGTCACTGGCGATCAGCAGGGTTGGCGCAGAGTGGGACGTGGCTACCTCGCCGTTGTCCAATAGTACCTCGCCCACGCTGGCCAGCATCTCGGCGCTGCGGGTAAACCAGCCGATGGTGTCATAGCTGGGAGCAAATGGAATGACGCCGTCCATTGCAACGGCACCCTGGCTGGGGCGCATGCCGAACAGTCCGCAGAATGACGCGGGTATGCGTACTGATCCGCCGGTGTCGGTACCCAGAGCAAAGTCCACCAGCCTGGCGGCGACCGCAGCCGCCGAACCGCTTGAGGAGCCTCCGGGCAGGCAGTCGGGGCAGCGTGGGTTGACAGGTGTACCGTAGTGCCAGTTTTCGCCCTCCAGACTGAAGGCCAGCTCATCGGTGACCGTCTTGCCACGCACGCTGGCACCCGCCGCTAGTAGTCTGGCAACGGCGCTGGCATGCCGTGTCGACTGCACCTGCTCGGCGAGCCAGTGCGGGTTGCCGCCGCCGGTAATGTATCCCGCCACATCAATCAGGTCCTTTACCGCAAAACGCAGTCCGTTCAGTTTGCCGCTCCCGGTTGCGGCAACCCGGCAGGAGGCGCCCGGTACAAATGCGCGCGAGCGGCTGGCCGAGATCGATGGTTCAGAGCGCGAGATGTTCATACCGAAACAGTCGCCTGCATGGCGCTGATCAGGCGTTTTGAGTCGGTGACGAAACCAAAGCACTTCTTCACATTCCAGATGGTGGCCTGGGTACAAAAGTCGGGAGACAGCGTGGCGCAGCAGTCTTCCAGCAGTACGCAGCCGTAGCCTAGAAAGTTGGCATCAGTCAGTGAGTGCAGTACGCATTGGTCAATATTGACTCCGGCAAACAGCACGCTTTTGACGCCCAGGTTACGCAGTATGCTGTCCAGCGGTGTATCCCAGAAGCCACTGATGCGGTACTTGTCGACGCAGATATCGCTGGCGTCGGGGGCTAGTTCGTCGACTACCGCTGCCGCCCACGAATCCTTCTGCAATACGGGCGCGCCGTTGCTGTCCAGCGGATCGCCCAGACCGACGCCTTCGCCACTGTTCTTATATAAGTGAATCTGGTTCGGCGGCATGTTGGCCAGGTCCGGGCGATTTCCCCAATTAACCCAGATGACAGGCACCCCCTTGGCGCGTAGCTCGGGCAGCAGGCCCTGAAGTGGTGCAATAGGCGCTCGATTGGGGCTTGGGTCGGTACCCATCTGATCGACCCAGCCACCGGCTGCGCAAAAGTCATTCTGCATATCGATAACCACGATTGCGCTCTGGCGCAGGTCAATGATGACTGACTGCGGCTCGCACGTGAGCTTAATCCTTACCGGTGCTGCAGGGGCTGGCGTCATGTCGACCAGCTCAACGCTGGCTTGCCAACGATTATTGCTGGCGCTGCCCAGAACGCCATTGCGACTTTTGATCAGCGGCTGAAATTCGGTAGTCATTGAGGTCTCCATTGTCTGGCATGCGGATTGCTTTAGGAAATTAAGTAAACGTTTACTTACTTATTCGAAAACTGCAAAAGGGGTGCCAGAATGTCTAATCTGCAATCGCGTAGTGGAGTTGTGCTGTCTTTTACTGCGGCGCTGTTCATGGGGGCCAGCGCAATTCTTCTGGTACCGCAGGTGCAGGCTGCTGATCAGTTGACGGTGGGTGTGCTGATTCCCGGCTCCAAGTCTGACAAAGGTTGGATGGAGTCAGGCTACGACGGTCTCATGGCCGCCGAGCAGGCCCATGAGGGTGAGATCAAGGTTCAGATGATCGAGAACATCAGCTATGCCGATATGGAGCAGGCGCTGACTAACCTGGCATCGCGCAACGAGCTGGTGATCGGGATCGGTGGTCAGACTCAGGCTGCCGTCTTCAAAGTAGCCAAGCGTTTCCCCAATACGCATTTTTCGATTGTTGGCGGTAATGCGGGCACTGAAGCGCCGAATGTGGCTGGCTACGATGTCAAACAGGCTGAGATCGCCTATGTTGCCGGTGCCGCAGCCGCGATGTTGTCGAAGACCGGTGGCGTAAGCTATGTCGGCGGCATGGAGCTGCCTTCTATCGTCAACGCCGGTACGGAGTTCGGTAATGGCGCTCGCTCAATCAACCCCGATATCAAGTTCATCGAGAACTATACCGGCGACTTCGACAACGTCGCGATGGCCAAGGAAGCGACGCTCGCCGCCATCGCCCAGGGCGCCGATGTGCACTATCACATTCTCAACCTGGGTCTGCGCGGCATGGAGCAGGCAGCCAAGGAGCAGGGCACCCACATCGTCGGCAGCTACACCAACCGTTGCGGCAGCGATCCGCTTTATGTCGGTTACAGCATTACCGGTGTTGGCTATCAGGTGCAGTACGCTATCGATCAGGCAGTTGCCGGCACCTGGGTTCCCGGCTACAAGGCGTTCGGTCTGAATATGGGGCCTGAAGCTGCGGATATGCAGGTCTGTAATGCCACGCCCGAGATGGAAGACAAGCTCGAGCAGATCATGCAGGACATCAAAGACGGCAAGATTTCAGTACTTGAGGGCTGAACATGGAGCACAGCGCCAGCGCCATGCATCAGTCCCAGCAGCATGCAGCCAAGGCCGGTCAGCCCTGGCTGCAGCTGGAATCGATCGGCAAACGCTTCGGCAGTTTTCAGGCTTTGCAGGACGTCGCGCTGCAGATTCGTCCCGGTGAAATCCAGTGTTTACTCGGGGAGAACGGTGCGGGCAAGTCGACCCTCTGTAATCTGATATTTGGCGTACATGAGCCAACCGCCGGACAGATGTTACTCGATGGCGGTGTTTACCAGCCCCAGGGCCCGGCGGATGCCTTCGCCCAAGGCATTGCCATGGTGCACCAGCATTTCAGTCTGGTCTCTGATCTGAGTGTGGTCGACAACCTGTTGCTCGGGCAGGCGCATGGATTTTTACGGCGCGGCGCGATGGCTGACCGGGTTGCGCGCCTGGCCGAGCAGTATGGCTTGCAGTTGGACCCGCACGCACTGATCAGTACGCTCTCGGTGGGCGAACGTCAGCGGGTTGAGATCGTAAAGTGCCTGATGCGTGAACCGCGTCTGCTGGTGCTGGACGAGCCGACGGCGGTACTGCTGCCGGATGAAATTGATGCCTTGTTACGGGTCTGTCGGCGGGTCGCTGCGCAGGGCTGCAGTGTGCTGCTGGTGACGCACAAACTGGCGGAAATAAAGCAGGTGGCTGACCGGGTAACGGTGCTGCGTGGTGGTCGTATTGTGGCGCACTCGGAGCATCCGGCGGACGAGCTGGATGCCCTGGTGCAGGCGATGATTCAGCATGCGCCGGATAGCCCCGCGCGCCCGGCCGCTGCTGCATCCCGGTCACCGCGCCTGCAGGACGAGGTGCTGCAGGTAGATGGCCTGGGTGTTACCGATGTGCAGGGCGTAACGCGTCTGGATAACTTTACGCTGGTGCTCAATCGCGGCGAGATTATCGGCGTGGCCGGCGTTGAGGGTAACGGTCAGAGTGAGCTGGCGTCGGTGCTCTCGGGCATGAGCAGCCCGAGCCGAGGGCGATTTTTCATCAACGGTGAGGAGCTCAGTGGTGCGTCGCCACAAGCGGTTACCCGTGCCGGAGTGGGTGTGGTGCCGGAAGATCGCCATGCAACGGGCTGTATCACCGACCTGAGCCTGGCGGAGAATATTTTCCTCAACCGGCTGCATGAGTTTCAGCGTTGGGGCTGCCTTGATCGCGCGGCAATGCGTGCGGCTGCCAGCGAGCTGATGCGGCGCTTTGACGTGCGTGCTGCCAGTGTCGACAGTCGCTTTGGCGGCCTCTCGGGTGGTAATCAGCAGAAAGCTGTCCTGGCGCGTGAACTTACTCTGCGCAACCTCACTTGTCTGATTGCCTCGCAACCTACACGCGGTCTGGATGTGGGTGCGGTACAGGCGGTATATGGCCATATTCGTGCGGCCCGTGATCAGGGGGTTGGGGTGCTGCTGATTTCCTCAGAACTGGATGAGCTGCTGACTGTGGCTGATCGTATTGTCGTGCTGTATCGCGGGCGCATCATGGGCAGTTGCCCGGCGCAGCCGGATCAGCGTGCTCGTATTGGTGCCATGATGGCGGGACAAACTCCATGAGCCTTTCGTTTTTGCAACGTGTGCCACAGCCGCTGCTGCGGCCATTCATTCCCCTGACCGCGGTGCTCATCGCATTGCTATTTGGTGTCGCCCTGGTAGCTGCGACCGGGGCCTCCGTCAGCGAGGCGCTGGGCGCTTTCGCCGAGGGCGCCTGGGGGTCTCCCTATGCCATTGCCGCGTCGATAAACCGCTCGCTGGTGTTCGCCTTGGTGGGTATCGGTTTTGTCCTGGCCGAGCGTGCCAGGTTAATCAACGTAGGTGGTGAGGGGCAGATTGCAGTGGGTGGCATCGCTGCGACTGCGGTCAGCCTCTACGGTGGCGTAGCCGATCTGCCAATGGGGCTGGCATTTATTCTGCCGTTGCTGGCGGCTGCGCTGGCAGGCGGACTCTGGGGCGGTTTACCGGGCGTGCTCAAGGTCAAGGCCGGTACCAATGAGGTTATCAGCACTCTGATGCTGTCGTTCATTGGCATCTGGTTGCTTTACTGGTGTGTGCAGTCCAGCGCGCTTTTGCGTCAACCCATGTCCAATTCCGGAACATTGCCCGAGTCGCTCGAGATTCCGTCCAGCACCATGCTGCCGTTCTTTTTCGGTGATCCATCAATGCCTTTGCATGTCGGGCTCCCGGCGGTGCTGGTGATTGGCCCCTTGGTTGCGCTGGTGCTGGGGCGCACGCTATTTGGCATGCACCTGCGTTCAGTTGGGCTCAATCAACAGGCCGCACATCGTGCGGGTATGCCGATTGCACGCACGCTTATCCTGGCCATGTTCATCGCCGGCGCGCTGGGTGGTTTGGCTGGCGGCTTTATGTTGCAGGGCGAGCAGTATTCCCTGAAAGCGGGATTTTCCTCTGGCTTCGGTTTTGACGGCCTGGTGGTCGGGCTGTTGGCTCGGGGCTCTATTGCTGGGGTTTTTGCGGGTGCTTTGCTATTCGGCTTCCTGCGCTCGGGGGGGATCTACATGGAAATGGTGGCGCAGGTGCCTTCGGCGCTGGTGCTGGTAGTGCAAGGGGTGATCATTCTCACGCTGGCGGCCGTCACGTTGATTAATCGTCGTGGAGAAGCCGTATGAGCTGGGAAATGATGGCGGTATTCATAGGTTCAACCATACGTCTGGCTGCCCCCTTGCTGCTGAGTGCAACGGGTGAGCTGGTCAGTCAGCGTGCCGGTGTCCTGAACATGAGCCTGGAAGGCATGATGCTGACGGGCGCTTTCGCTGGCGCTCTGGCCTCCTGGTATACCGGTAACCCGTTGATCGGGCTGCTGTTCGGAACCCTCGCTGCCCTGCCAGTCGCGTTGCTGCAGGCGTTCTTCAGTATTACCCTGAAGGCTAATCAGATCGTTACGGGGATCGGCATCAATATTCTCGCGTTGGGTGCGACTACCCTGGCCTATCGAGAAATCTTCGGCAGCCGCTCCAGCGAAGCAATACCGGGTCTGAGCAAGTGGTCACCGCCTGTGCTGCGTGATATTCCGCTGTGGGGGGACCAGGTGTTTGATCAGGTTTGGTTGCTGTATCTGGGCGGGCTGATCATCCTTCTGACGGCGCTGGTAATGCACCGTACTGCACTCGGGCTGGCGCTGCATGCCTGTGGCGCCGAACCTCGAGCGGTCGACAAGTCCGGGCTGTCGGTTGCACGTCTGCGCTATCTGGCGGTCTTGTTCAGTGGTTTGATGGCGGGGCTTGCCGGTTGCTTTATCTCCATCGGAGACATCCATACCTTTACCGAGGGTATGACCAGTGGTGCCGGCTACCTGGCAATTGCCGCTATCATCTTCGGTAACTGGAAGCTCGGTCGTATGGTACTTGCCTGTTTGCTGTTTGGTGCGGCAGCTGCGTTGAAGTTCTTTTTACCGGCGATCGGCATCCAGGTGCCCAATGCGCTGCTGATCATGTTGCCCTACGTGCTGGCGCTGATTGCTGTTGCTGGCCTGATCGGTCGTCAGACCGCGCCGGGCTCGCTGGCTCAGCCCTATAGCCGAAGCTGAACTCACCTCTGATAACTGGATGATCGACATGGAAGCTGCCCCAACCTCCCGCAGCGAAAACAAGCGCTCAAGGCCGCCGCGTAATGCTGCTGCCACACGCCAGCGGATCCTTGCGGCGGCGGTTGGCGAATTCGCGGCCAATGGCTTCAGTGGCGCGCGCATTGAAAATATCGCACGTGCCGGTAAGTCCAACATACGGATGATCTATCACCACTTTGGCAGCAAGGACCAGCTGTATATCGAGGTGCTTGAGCATGTGCTGGATCAGTTGCGTGAAGATGAGCTAGGTCTGGATTTCGAGCACGTCAGTCCGCGCGAGGGCGTGCACCGGATTTTCGACTTCATTCACGGTCACTTTGCCAGTCATCCTGAGCTGATGAGCCTGTTGTCCTCAGAAAACCTTAACAAGGCAGCCTTTCTGCAACGGTCGACGCGCATCCCCGAGCGCGCCTCGCCGGTGATCGCGGCGCTGGCTACCTTGCTGCGGCGTGGCGCTGAGCTTGGGGTTTTTCGATCGGATGTTGATCCCCTGCACCTGTACGTGACTATTGTCAGTCTCGCGTACTTCCATCGCTCGAACGCCTATACCCTGTCACAGATATTTCGGCATGATCTGCTTGATCCTGCATGGCAGCTCCAGCATCGCGAGCAGGCACGCGAAATGGTTTTCGCTTTTCTGGCTCCGGTTAACGCGTAGAGCAAAAAACAAATTCCCATACAGGTTTTCGCTTGAGCTAGGGCGTGAGGCTGGAACGGGTCTTGCTTGCATTGCTAGCAATTAACACAACTATCGCTAGAGAAGAAGAGAGGTTGGCATGTTGGCTGAATCCCGCGCAGGCGTCATTTGTACTCCCCATTCCGAGGCCAGCGCCGCCGGCATGCGTGTTCTGGATGCGGGCGGCACGGCGATTGATGCCATGCTGGCGGCCAGCGCCATGTTGTCAGCGGTCTATCCGCACATGACCGGGCTGGGTGGTGATGCACTGTGGATGATTCATGATCGCCGGGTGCGCACCATTGTGGGGATCGGGCAGGCAGGGCAGGTATTGCCCGATGGCGGCGTGATTGGCTTGCGCGGCCCTAGCGCTGTTGCCACAACGGCCGGTGCGCTGGCCAGTTGGCAGACGGCGCATAACATCAGCCGGGGCGAGTGGAGTTCACGCATGGGCTGGCAAGACTTGCTCGGTGAGGCTGCGCAGGTGGCGCGTGCGGGCGCCGAGGTGAGCGAATCACATTTATTTTGGCAGCAGCAGCGCCAGGCGCTGATCGAAACCCTGCCGGATCTCAAAGCGTTGTGCCAGGTGGGCGGGCGCTGGTTGCAGGCTGGCGATCTTCTGCGTCAGCCGCAGTTGGCCAACACCCTTGAACAGTTGGCTCGCCATGGCGTAGTGGATTTTTACCACGGTGAGCTAGCCAGCGCCTTTGCCGAGTCCTTTAAGCGAATAGGCTGTGGGTTACGCCGTGAAGATCTCGCCGCTACCCGCGCCGAAGAGTGCGCGCCGCTGTCGATTCGCTATCGCCAGGGCACCTTGTATAACGTTGCGCCGCCCTGTCAGGGGCTTTACACCTTGCAGGCGATGGCGGCACTGCAGCACAAGGCGATAGCCGCTTGCGGCAACGGCAGTGCGCGTTATTACCATTACTTGGTCGAGGCGATAAAGCAGGGACTGCTGCGGCGCAATGCCGAGCTCTGTGATCCTGGGTTCGTTGATTGGGACTATGCCGCCAGCCTCTCGGATGCCTGTGGTCGCGATTATGCCGCCATCATCGATGACCAGCGGGCCGCTGCCTGGAGTGAGGAAGGGCGCCCGGCTGATACCATCTGGATGGCCGCGACCGACGCGCAAGGCCGTACCGCCTGCCTGATCCAGAGTCTGTTTCATGACTTCGGCTCTGGCTGCGTAATGGGCGATACCGGTGTGCTCTGGCAAAACCGCGCGGCCGGGTTCAATGCCGACCCGCAGCATGCCAATGCCTGGGCGCCGGGCAAGCGACCGGCGCATACGCTGAACCCGTCTGCTTACCTGGCGGACGATGGCCGACGTTTGTTCTTTGGTACCCAGGGTGGTGATGGTCAGCCGCAAACGCAGATGGTGCTGGCGACGCAGCTAGTGGACTTCGCGCAGCCGATAGACAAGGCGCTGCGTATGCCGCGTTTTCTGCTTGGCCGCAGCTTCTTCGACAGCACCGACAACCTCAAACTGGAGGCCGACATCGATCCTGCGGTAGTGGTCGAACTGGCAGCGTTGGGGCATGAGGTAGAGGGTATTCCTGCGCTAAGCCCCTTTACCGGCCAGGCTGGTGCCATCGCCATCGAAACCGATGGGCGGCGCTATGCGATGCATGATCCGCGCGGGCAGGGGGAAGCCCTAGGTCAGCTCGGCTGAGGGAGCGGGTCGGTTGTATCGGCAGTGTGCGTGGGGTCATAATGCCGCACTGCTAGCCATCGCCCTCCGGCCTACCGCCGGTTGGGATCGACGAGAGAATCATGGTCGCGAAAATCCAAACCACTAAACAGGCCGAAGTGCAGCGTATCTTTGATGCGCTATCGCGGGCCATTGCTCAACATCGTCTGCGTCCCGGTACCCGTCTGGTCGAGGCGCAGATAGTCGAGGCGCTCAAGGCAAACCGTAATCATGTACAGAGCGCGCTGCAGCGGCTGGCGTTGCAACGCATCGTCACCATTGAGCCGAACCGGGGCGCCCTGGTGTCGCAGCCCAGTGCTGGCGAAGCGCGTGATGTGTTTGTGGCGCGCCGCGCCATTGAGCGGGCGATTGTCGAGAGCATTACGCCTGAGGCTATGCGCAAGCATCAGCAGCGAGTCAGCAGCCATGTGAGCAACGAACGCAAGGCAACCGATTCGGATGACCGCCGCGACATTGTGCGCGAGTTGAGCGAGTTTCACCTGATGCTGGGTGACCTCAGCGGTAATCAGGTGCTGAGCGAGATTCTCGCCAACCTTATGGTGCGCAGCTCACTTATCGTATCGCTGTATCAGCGTAACGACGTGCCGTCCTGCGCATCGGATGAGCACGAGGAGATTCTGTCTGCGCTGGCCCAGGGCGACCGTGAGCGCGCTGTGCGGGTCATGATCGAGCACCTCGATGAGCTGGAAAGCCAGCTCGATCTGAGCGAAGCGCCTGATCCCGAGGTTGATTTACGCCAGGCGCTGGCTGACCTCTAAGCCGGGCATCAAGAGCTGCGGCTGCTCCCGGACAAAGGTCTGCCGGCCCGCCTTGAAGCCCATCGACGGGGCTTTGATCTGCGCCACTACAGCTGCCGCTGAGGGCGCGTCAAACACCACAAAGTCCGCCTTGCAGCCGGGCTTGAGTCCATAGTCCGGCAGTCGCAGCAGGCGTGCAGATTCCGTTGAAACCCAAGCCAGGCAGCGTAGCAATTCGGCCTCTGTGCCCAACTGGCTGACGTTGGCAAACAGGTTGGCCTGACGCACCAATGACGCATCGCCGTAGGGCGTAAAAGGGTTGTCGATGTTGTTGGTCGAGAGCGAGCAGGTCACTCCGCACTGATCCAGCTGCGCCAGGGGCGCGAGGCCGCGCGGTTTGTTATGGAAGTGCTCGCGACCAGTAAGAAACAGGTCGGTGCTGGGCAGGCAGGTAACATTGACGCCGGCCTGCGCCAGTTGCGCACCCTTGCGCAGCAGTTCATCGCGCGGCAGCGCCGATAGCTTGGTCACGTGACCCACGGTCACCCGGCCCTGCCAGCCAAAGCGCTCGGTGCAGCTGATGACCTTATTCAGTCCCATTTGGTTGGGGTTGAGGTCAAAGTCGAGGTGAAAGTCCAGATCGCAATCGTGTTCCTGTGCCAGAGCAAACAGCCGTTCAATCTGGCCGTCCGGGTCGCTATCGGTATAGGGGCAGCCGCCGAGCAGGTCTGCACCCTGCTGCAATGCACGCACCAGCAGGGCCTCGGTGCCCGGATTGTTGAGCATACCTTCCTGCGGGAATACGCAAATCTGTAGGCTAATCGCCCACGCGTAGTCTTCACGTAGGCGCTGTACCGCATGCAGCCCGGTCAGGCCGATTTGTGGATCAATCTCCACATGCGTGCGCATGTGCGTAGTGCCTTGAATAATGGCCTGCTCCAGCACCTGCGCGCCGCGCTGATACACGTCGTCTTCGCTGAAGGAGGCCTTGGCCTGCCGGGTCTGCTCGACGGCTTCAGCGAGCGTGCCCTGCTGCAGATGGCAGCGGCTCATGATGCAGGCCTTGTCCAGATGGATGTGGGTTTCCAGCAGGCCGGGCAGCACCAGACGGCCTTTGAGATCGAGGGTGCCGGCTGACTGGCCGGGGCTGAAGCTGCTGACAAAATGTCCGTCTTCGATACGCAGTTCGCACAGTCCACTTTGGTCCGGCAGGCGGGCGTTGATTACCCGTAATACACTCATGCTACTGCTCCTTCGCCCAGATAAGCCGCTTCCAGCGCACTATCCCCGCGCAGTTCTTCGGCGGTGCCGGATTTGACGATGCGACCGGTTTCCAGCACGTAGGCGCGGTCTGCAACCTGTAGCGCCAGGTTGGCCATCTGGTCTACCAGCAGCAGGGTGACGCCTTCGTCGCGCAGCGCCGCCAGGGCGTCGTAGAGTTCACCGATCATGGCCGGCGAGAGGCCAAGCGACGGCTCGTCAAGTAATAGAATCTTTGGCTTGGCCATCAGGCCGCGGCCTACTGCGACCATCTGCTGTTCACCGCCGGACAGCAGCCCGGCCAGGCTATCAATGCGATCACGCAGGCGTGGAAAGCGGCGCAGGATGGCTTCGATCTCGGCATCGGCATCCACCTTGTCGGTGCGCGAAAAGGCGCCGAGCATCAGGTTGTCACGCACGGTCAGCTGCGGGAACATTTGCCGTCCTTCAGGCACCAGCGCCAGACCGCGCGCCGCAATCTGGCTGGCGTCCAGGTGATGGATACTTTCGTCGTCCAGCAGGATAGAGCCGGACGTGGCGGGATGCAGGCCCGCGAGACTTTGCAGGATGCTGGATTTGCCGGCGCCATTGGCGCCAAGAATGGCAATCAGCTCGCCCGGATTGACCACCAGGTTGACCTTGTTGACCACCGGTGCGGCGCCATAGTCCAGCACCAGATCCTTGATATACAGACGTGCGTCACGCGAGCCTTTCCAGGGTTGATCACGTGGCGTTGCCTGATAGCTGGTGCCGCCCAGGTAGGCGGCGATCACGCGCTTGTCCTGGCGTACCTCACTGGCGCTGCCCCAGGCGATCGGGCGGCCGGCATCGAGCACCAGAATACGTTCGGAAACGGCCATCACCAGCGTCATGTCATGCTCGACCAGAATCACCGCAATGCCATAACCCGCCAGCGTATGAAATAGCGCAGCCAGTTGTTGGGTGTCCTGCTGGCCAAGCCCTGCCGCGGGTTCATCCAGCAGCAAAACGCGCGGTCGGGAAGCCAGCGCGCGGGCAATCTCGACCAGCCGACGATCCACGTGCGGCAGCTCATCCGCGAGGCTGTTGACCGAGCCGCGGTAGCCAACCAGGGCCAGCAGCTGCAGCGCCAACGCGCGCTGCTGGTCGCTGGCGCCTTTGACGATATTGCCCAAGTGTCCCTGTTGCATGCCTGCCAATAGGTTGTCGAGCACACTCAGCTCACCAAACAGCTGAGTGGTCTGGTAAGTGCGGGCAATCCCTGCGCGGGCCAGCTTCCACGCGGGGAGGCCGGCCACTTCGGTGTCCAGTTTGATGCTGCCGCTGTTGGGTGCGTAGAAGCCACTGATCATGTTCAGCACAGTGGTTTTACCCGCGCCGTTCGGACCGATAATGCTGGTGATGCTGCCGGGCGGCGCGCTGAAGCTGACGTCCTTGGCTGCCTGCACACCGCCGAAACGGATGCTGATGTCCTTTACTTCAAGCCCCTTGCTGGAAGGCGTTTCGGCGAAAAAGGCACTCAACTGGTCAAGGTCGGGTTGCACCGGTGCGGGTTGTTGCACCGGCTTCAACCACAGCCGCGCCGCGCTACCGAGTACGCCGCGTGGCGCCACCCAGAGCACGCCCAACAGCAGGCCGGAGAAGATCAGCAAACGGTATTCCGCAGCGCCGGACAGCGCCTCTGGCAGCAGTACGATCAGTAGTGCGCCCAGCACCGGACCCATCACGGTGCCAGCGCCGCCCACGATCACCGCCAGGACAAAGAGAATCGACTGGGTAAATGGAAAGGACGCCGGATTGATGAACATCATCAGCGGCGAAACCACCGCGCCCGCCATACCGGTTAGCAGCGCCGAGAGAGCAAAGGCAAGCGTTTTGGTCTGCACCGGGTTGAAGCCCAGTGAGCGTGCGGCGATTTCGGATGCCTTGACCGCGCGCATGGCGCGGCCCCAACCGCTGTTGCGCAGCAGCTGGAAAAATACCAGCGCGCCGAGCATCAGCGCCGTGGAGATCAGTGCCAGTAATACGGCTGGATCGGTGTCGCCCAGGCTGGGCATGGGAATGCCCATCAGCCCATTGGCGCCGCCAGTCAGGCTGCGCCACTCTACCAGCCCGTGATGTACTACCAGGGCAAAGGCAATGGTGATCATCGCGAGATAAGGCCCGTTGACCCGCAGTGCCGGAATCGCCAGCAGACCGCCAGCGATGGCACACACCAGCCCGGCGGCAGGCAGCGCCAGCCAGAGTGAAACGCCCTGCATGGTCAGCAACGCCGACACGTAAGCGCCAATGGCGTAAAAGGCGATGTGCCCGAAAGAAATCTGCCCGCTCAACCCAATCAGGATATTCAGGCCAACGCCGACGACGACGGTCAGCGCAAAGAAGCTGAATACCAGCAGGGAGTAGCTGTCGAGCATGAAGGCCATGATTACGCTGGCGATACCCAGAGCTGACACGCCGCTGGCCAGCAGGGTTTTGCTGTGTTTGCTCATACCTTCACCATTGTCTTGCTGCCAAACAGGCCGTTAGGGCGTAATGCGAGCGCCAGAATAACCAGTCCGAACGTGAAAATTTGCGTAAAGGCAGAGCCGAAGTAAATGGTCACCAGAGCCTCTACCAGACCAAACAGCAGGCCCGCGAGAAAGACGCCGCTGGCGCTGGATATACCGCCCAGAATGGCTACGGCAAACGCCTTGAGGCCAAATAACGTGCCCATCTCGGCACTCACGTTGAACAGCGGCGCGATCAGCATGCCGGCAATCGCTGCGAATACCGCTGAGACGGCAAAGGCGATAGCCACCACGCGATTGACGCGGATGCCCATCAACATGGCGGCTTGCGGATTTTGCACGCAGGCCTCCAGCACTTTGCCAAGCCGGGTGTAACGGCGCACCAGTAACAGCGCGAGGGCAATCGCAGCGCCGATCACCGGGATCAGCATCTGCAATACGGAAATATTGGCGCCCAACAGGGTGACGCCGGTGTTGGTTAGCTCGGAGGTGAATTGCCTTGGCTCCTTGCCGAAGGTGAACATGGCCAGGTTGTCGACCAGAATACCCGCCGCCACTGTCGCCATCAGCCAGGCTTCAGAGCCGCGTGAGCTGAACGGTCGGACCAGAAAGCGCTCGACCGCCAGCCCATATACCGCACACAGCGTCAGGGTCATGGGGACCGCCAGCCAGATCGGCCAGCCCCAGGTGATGTAAAAGCTGTAACCCAGTACAGCGCCCACCATCATCGCGCTGCCCTGGGCGAAGTTCACCGTGCGCGAGACCACGTAGGTAATATGAAAGCCCAGCGCGAGCAGGGCATACATACTGCCCAGGCCGAGACCGCTGATAAGGGCGGCGGTAATCATCTGCATGCTCCTTTAAGGCGGCGCCAGTTATTGCGCGCCACCGGATTACGGTTTACAGGTCAGGGTTTGACTGGAACGATGCTGCCGTCGACAAAGTGCGTGAAGATGTAATCCTGCGGCCCCAGCGCATCGTGCTGCTCGGTAGTGAAGGGCTGTTTGTAGTCCTTGATCAGGCCCTGGTACTCGTCAATCGCATAGAACCCGTCGCGTACTGCTGGGCCCTCGGTGTTTCCGGCCTGTTCGATTGCCAGTGCCGCCAGGTGCATACCGTCGTAGGCATTGGCTATACCCACAGCAGGGGTAATGTCAGCCAGCGTTTCGATCTCGGGATAGGTGGATTTCAGCGCGCTCAGCACCTGGTCACCCTTGGCACTGTTGTGTTCGGTAAACACATAGGTCTGGATGAAGTGCACACGGCTGGCATTCGGACCGGCCAGCTCACTGAAACGACCACCGGCCGGACCCCAGTGCGAGACCACGGGTACGTCCCACTCCATGCGGTCTAGCGACTTGACCACTTGCGCGGAGGGGCCGACGTTGCCGACCATCAGCAGGGTATCGGCACCGGCGTTTTTCAGGCGGGTCAGCTGGGGGATCACGTCCAGGTCGCTGGACTCAATCCGCTCGATACCGGCGTAAGGCATGTCGCGGGTTTCCAGCGCATGACGAAAGCCCTTTTCGTTGGATTCGCCCCAGGGGTTGTTGATCAGCAGCATGCCGGGCTTCTGCATGTTGTATTCATCAATGCCGTACTGCACCAAGGCTTCATCGACGATCTCGTCCATGGCTGAAACGCGAAACACATAGTTGTCCTCTGCGCCGTTATGCGTGATCCCGGTGCCAGCAGCCCAAATGCCCATGAATGGCACTTTCATCTGGTTAGCCAGTGGCACAATGGCCAGGGAAACCGGCGTATCCAGACCACCAAAAAGCACGGTCACCTCTTCCCGCTGTATCAGCTCACGGGCGGCCAGCATGCCCTTGGCCGGGTTGCTTTCGTCATCGCGGCGGATCAGCTCAACCGGTTGCCCGAGAATGCCGCCAGCGGCGTTGATTTCGTCGATGGCGATAGTCAGACCACGGGTCAGCGCCTCCCCCGATTTGGCTGATTGACCGGACAGTGCGGCAACCAGGCCCACCTTTATTGCCTCGGCGGCTTGTGCCGGGCTCAGTACCAGCAGGCTTAAAGCAGTGACTGCAGCGGCTTGCGGCCAGCGGCGGCGCAGTGGTTTGAGTAGCTTGAACATATGTTTCTCCTGGATGGCTAGCATTTGTACGATATTTGCTAGCAAAATAGAGGCCATGCTTGAAAAGCGCATAAAACCGCATTTTCAGCAGGTTTTCTGCGTTTTTTTGCACTCACGTGGTGCGTTGTGCACTGAATGCAGGCAAGGACAACAGCATCCAGCTGGGTCATACATTGATTCAAGAAGAGGCAGGCAATGAGTTCTGAAAATAAGGCAGTACAGATTGTTAGCGATTTTCTGGCCGCATCCATGGCGCCAGACCCCGTCAAGGCGGCTACCTATATGAGTAGCGATGTGCGCATCACCTTTACCGGAGGTCGGGTCATGCCGTCGGCGACTGAAATCACCGCATTCAATGCCGCGCGCTATAACTGGGTTAAGAAAGAACTGGGCCAGTTTGACTGGACCGAGCATGCCGATCACACCGTGGTGTACTCCAACGGCACGCTCTACGGCGAATGGCCCGATGGCAGCAGCTTCAGCGGTAACCGCTATCTGGACCGATTTGAGGTGCGAGACGGCAAGATCACGCGTATGGATGTCTGGAATGACAGCGCCGAGTGGATTCTCGCGCCCGAGGTCGCCAAACCCTAACGCTGCGGCGCGCTGAGCGGTTGCGGCACATGCTCGGGCAGATCACCAAAGGCGCTGGGCGTAACGCCCAGGTGTTTGCGGAAAGCGGCAATAAAGGCCGAGGTGGAATCGTAACCGCAGGCCAGCGCCACATCGGTTACCCGCTCTCCCTGTTGCAGTAGGGGCAGGGCGCTGAGCAGTCGTAGGCGCTGGCGCCAAGCGCGGAAAGTGAGGCCGGTGTGCTGCTGGAACAGGCGCGTCAGGGTTTTTTCCGACAGTGCCAGTTGGCTGGCCCAGTCGCCTAACCTGTGCGGTAGATCAGGTGTCTCATACAGCGCCTCGCATAGAGGTTGCAGGCGTGGATCTGCCGGCCAGGGCAGATAAAGCCCGGACTCTGCGGCTGCCTGCAACTGGTCCAGCAGCACCGCAACCAGGCGCCCGTCGGCGCTGTGCTCGTCGTACTCGGCGGGTAGGCCGCCAAATTGACTGATCAGTTCGCGGGTCAGCGGGTTAATCTCCAGCACCTTGCAATGGCTGGCTGCCCAAGGGATGACGCTGCGGTCGATATACAGACTGCGCATTTCGGTTGCTGGTGAGCTGATGACCGCGTGCGGTAAATCAGGCGGCACCAGAATCGCCCGTTGCGGTGGTGCGAGAAAACGCCCGCGCTGGGTATGCACCGAAAGCACCCCGCGAATTGCGTAGGATAATTGCGCCCAGGGATGGCTATGCCACTCCGTTGCGGCGCTGCGCTGCAGTGACTCTACGCGGGCATAGAGCGGCCTCGGCAAGCTACCTAAGGCAGGTACCGCACGATGGATTGGCAGGCTTTGTCCGTTTCTCGACATTGTGTGGTCAGATCGCGTTAGTCGGTCGTGTTGGTACACAGTAAACTTCCGCCTTGTGCAGTGGCAAGCCCCATCATAAAAAGAGAGTTGATTATGGCCAGACCCCGTTTTCTCCCCGACAACATGACCCTTTGTCTGATCGCAGTGGTCATCGCTGCGAGCCTGTTTCCGGTCAGCGGCCAGGCAGCTGTGGCTTTTGATGGGCTAACCAATGCGGCCATTGCGCTGCTGTTCTTTATGCATGGTGCCAAGCTGTCGCGCCAGGCGATCATTGCTGGTATGGGCCATTGGCGCCTGCATTTGCTGGTGTTTGGCTGCACCTTCCTGTTGTTTCCGTTACTCGGGCTGGGCCTCAAACCGGTGTTGCTACCGCTGGTAGGCGATGAGCTCTATCTGGGTATCCTGTTTCTCTGCGCCTTGCCGGCCACCGTGCAATCGGCCATCGCCTTCACTTCGCTGGCGCGCGGTAACGTTGCCGCTGCCGTCTGCAGCGCAGCCACTTCCAGCCTGCTGGGCATCTTTGTGACTCCCTTGCTGGTGCTGTTGATGATTGGTGCCCAGGCTGGCGAATCCAATACGCTGGATGCCATCGGCAAGATCGTGGTGCAGTTGCTGCTGCCCTTTATTGCCGGTCAGATCGCCCGTCGCTGGATCGGCGAATGGGTTACCCGTAACAAGGTCTGGCTCAAGTCGGTGGACCAGGGCTCCATTTTGTTGGTGGTATTCGGTGCCTTTAGCCACGCAGTAGTGGAGGGGATCTGGCAGCAGGTGCCACTGATACAGTTGGCTGGACTGGTGGTGGCCTGCTGTCTGCTGCTGGCGCTGGTGCTGTTTATCGTCAGCTTTCTGGCCCGCCGCGCCGGGTTCAACACCGAGGACCGCATCACCATCCTGTTCGCTGGCTCGAAAAAGAGCCTGGCGACTGGCGTGCCCATGGCCCAGGTGTTATTTGCGGGTGGTGCCATTGGTGCACTGATTCTGCCGCTGATGCTGTTTCACCAGATTCAGTTGATGGTCTGTGCGGTATTAGCCGAGCGCTATGCCCGGCGACCTGAGGTAGAAGCGCCTGCTGCTGAGGTTTCAAGCTCAAAGCTATAAGTGGCAAGCGGCAAGCCGCAAGCCGCAAGTCTCAAGCTAGAAGCTAGAAGCGTACACCCGTGCCCAGATATCAGATTTGGGCTTTGGGTAATGTGCCAAACTCTCAGCTTCCAGCTTCCAGCCCCAAACCAAGGGCTATAATTTTTGCTTGCAGCTTGCAGCTTGCAGCTTGCAGCTTGCAGCTTGCAGCTTCCGGCTGAGCGCTGCGCTCAGCTCACCACCCGATAACAGGGCACATAGTCAGCGCCGCCCGGCAACTTCATCCGGTACTGACTGACGAACGCTTGCAGCAGGCGGTCAAGCGGCTGCATTACCGCGGCATCGCCATGAATTTCGTATGGCCCATGCTGCTCGATGCGTCGAATCCCCTTGTCCTTTACGTTGCCGGCGACGATGCCGGAAAAGGCGCGGCGCAGGTTGGCGGCCAATTCGTGTGGTGGCAGGTCACGGCTTAGTTGCAGGCTGGCCATGTTTTCGTGGGTTGGGTCGAAGGGGCGTTGAAAGCTTTCCTCAATACGCAGTAGCCAGTTGAAGTGGAAGGCGTCGTTGCGTTCGCGGCGGAAGGCTTCTACATCACGTAAACCTCGGGTCATTTGCCGCGCTACTTCCGCCGGGTCGTCGATGATCACCTGATAATGCTGCTGCGCGTCCTCACCCAGGGTCGCGCCGACAAACTCGTGCAGCTGCTGCAGGTAGGCCTTGGCACTGGTCGGGCCGGTGAGAATAACCGGGAAAGGCAGCTCTTTATTGGCCGGGTGCATCAAGATGCCGAGCAGATAGAGAAACTCCTCGGCCGTGCCGGCGCCACCGGGAAAGATGATGATGCCGTGGCCCACACGTACGAAGGCCTCCAGGCGCTTCTCTATGTCCGGCAGAATAACCAGTTCGTTGACGATCGGATTGGGCGCTTCGGCGGCAATAATGCCCGGTTCAGTCAGGCCCAGATAACGACCTTCCAGAATCCGCTGTTTGGCGTGGGCTATGGTGGCGCCCTTCATTGGGCCCTTCATCACGCCCGGTCCACAGCCGGTGCAGATATCCAGGCTACGCAGGCCCAGCTCGTGGCCGACCTTCTTGGTGTACTTGTACTCTTCAGTGCTGATCGAATGGCCGCCCCAGCACACCACCATTTTGGGCTCTACGGCCGGGCGCAGCGTGCGTGCGTTGCGCAGTAAGTGGAACACGTAGTCAGTGATGCCCTCAGAACTGCTTAGATCGATGCGCTGGCTTTCCTGCTCGCTCTCGGTAAAGACGATGTCGCGCAGCGCGCTGAACAGCATTTCGCGGGTGCTGGCAATCATCTGGCCGTCGACGAAGGCATCTGCTGGTGCGTTTAGCAGCTCCAGGCGCACGCCGCGATCCTGCTGATGGATGCGCACCTCAAAATCGGCATAGGCCTCAAGAATGGTCTTGGCGTTATCGATGTGTGCGCCGGTGTTAAGAATCGCCAGCGCGCACTGGCGAAACAGGCGGTAGGTGCTGCCGGAGCCGGCGGCGCTGAGTTGCTGTACTTCCCGTTGCGAGAGCGTTTCCAGGCTGCCCTTGGGGCTGACGGACGCGTTGATTACCTTTTTTGCTGGCATTCGGTTTTCCTGATGCGAAATAAGGTCGAGATAAATACTCGGTGCTGGCTGCATTCTCCCCGCGATGCGCCGCACAACGCAAACCCTACGCGTATACAGCTCTTCCAGGTAAGCAGTGTATTTTGAGTGCTCGCGGCAAGACATAAATAGAAATAATTTAATTTGAGGGGCAACGTTGCGTTACCTTGGGGGTCCTATTGTTGTTCAACAAGGCTTTCGCACTGATTGAGGCCTTTAGTCAGGAAACAATCAAAATAGCGGGCTAATAACCGCTAAAAGGATGATTTATGTCCAACCGTGATGTATCCCGGCGCTCATTCCTGCAGGGTGGGCTGGTGGCCGGGGTGACCGTGTCGCTGGTGCCGCTCGCCAACAAGGCTTTCGCCGCCTTGAAAGAAAAGAGCGTCACCATGCCCTCTGAGCAGTGGCTTGGCAGTAACGGCAAGGCGCGCTCGCGCAATGATGCCCTGTCCAAGGTTTGCGGTGGCAAAGTATTTGCCCGTGATATTCGCGCCAAGGATATGCCCGGCTGGCCCGAGCAGCAGGGGCACGCCATGCTACTGAAAATAACCAAGGCCGATCACATCTACGCCGGTATGGATCTCAGTTGGCTCGGTACCGAGCTGCAGCCAGATCGGATCGTGACGGCAGAAGATTTGGCTAACGACGGCATCGCTTTCCCGCAGGCCCACGGGCCTGATCCCTTGTTGCCGGTTGGCCAGGTGCCGATGTTTATTGGTCATCCGGTTGCCATGCTGATCTGGAATGACTTTGAGCGCTTCCGTCAGGCCAAGGTCAAGCTCCAGTTCAATGACAAAGCTATTCGTTATGGCGCCAAGGCTCCGCTTTATCAAACCGACCCCTACGGCAGTTTCCGCTACGTGCGTGTCGGCGGTGCGACCTCGGCTGATGAAGACGAGTTTGCCAGTCTCAAGGATTCGATCCTCTTTCCGATGCTACGCAACCGCCGCCCGGTATGGGATTCCCAGCCCGACCTGCACGGTGATCTTACCGAGAGGGGGCTGTATTACGCTGACCGCATGAAACAGCAGATGGATAGCCCGCCAGACAACTGGCTGGTATTTGATGAGCGCTATAAAACGCCGTCCATTGAGCCCGCTGCCCTGGAGCCGGATAACGGCAACGGTTGGTACGACGCAGCAAGCAAGACGCTGCATTTTGTGGTGGCGACCCAATGCCCGCTGGAAGCGGCAACCGAAACCGCAAAAATGATCGCGCCATCTAAATTTGCGCTGGATAACCTGAAAATGCATCCGGGTTACACCGTCGGTTATGGCTCCAAAGACCACAATATTTTCGTTTACTACGCGGCACTGGCAGCACTTTATGGCGGAGGTGTCCCCGTGCGCCTGGCCAACGACCGGTATGAGCAGTTCCAGAGTGGCATCAAGCGGCATCCGTTCGACATTCGCTATCAATTGGCGGTCGATAAGACGGATAACAGCTTCAAGATTTTCCGCGCCGAGATGAGCGTTGATGGTGGTGGCCGCGCGAACTACAGTTCCTCGGTAGCAGCGGTTGGCGCTACCGCAGCCCAGTCTATTTACTACATGCCGCAGAACGACTTACAGGTAACGGCCTATCATTCGCGCGCGGTGGAAGCCGGGTCGATGCGCGGCTACGGCACGCTGCAGAGCATGGCCTCTACCGAGATGATGGTGGATGAAATCGCCGACCGACTGGGCATTGATGCAATCGATCTGCGCAAGAAAAACGCCATGGTGTCGGGTATGAAGAATACCCAGGGGGCCATACCTGCTGGCGCCATACGACTGCACGAGATTCTGGATAAAGCCGCAACCCATGAGGTGTGGAAGAACCGCCATGCGCTCAAGCAGCAGCGCGAAGCGCAGGATCCGGATCACTGGCACGGCGTGGGCTTCGCCATCTGCCAAAAGGACTTTGGCACCGGCTCAGAAGCGCCGATGGCTAGCGTTGAGTTCAATGCCGACGGGCACATTAGCCTGCGCCATATCGGCATAGAAATCGGCACGGGCATGTCGACTTCGCAGGCGCTGATCGTGTCTGACTTTCTGGGTAGCCCCGCGAGTGAGGTGAAGACCGGCGAAACCGAGTGGGATGAGCTGCAGCTCACCACCGGCGGCGATCCTTACACCATGAGTCAGGCCGAGCAGAATGACTACCTGCGCGATCCGCGCTGGGTGGGCAAACTGGGATCGGCATCGTCGGCGAGTAACTCCGCCTACTATTTCAGTCATGCTACGCGGGAAGCTGCACGCATCGTTTTCAATCACGGTCTGTGGCCAGCCGCCTTGCACATCTGGAGTCAAGGCCCGTACGGCGGGCAAGCCAACCCCTACGTAGTGCGCCGTGAAGACGCCAACTGGGTCGATGGTCAGCTCACCGCCAACGGTATGCAGCCACTGAGCTTTGCGCAGTTGGCCAAGCACGCCCATGACATGGGGCTAGTCACCGGTGCAACCGTGCACGGCTTTAATCGCTGGAGCTGGGCCGAGTCCGAGTTTGATATTGGCAAGACACGCGTGCGGCTGCCACTTGATGGTCTGGCCGTCAAATACGGGGACGGCGCTGCGAGTGACAGAAAGGCGCAAATGAACAGCGCTGGTTTTCACTTGCTCGATCGTAAAACCGTGCATTACCCCGATGTGCAGTTGAACAACGCTGCCGTGACTTATTACAGCCCGGTAGCCACCCTGGTGGAGTTGAAAGTTAACAAGGGCTCCGGCGAAGTGCAGGTGCTCAACCATCATTCCTGGATCGAGTGCGGTCGGGTGTTGGTCGAGGAGTTGGTGAAGGGCCAGCTCGAAGGTGGGGTGGCAATGGGTATTGGTCACGCGCTGATGGAAGAAATGCCCTTGTATGAAGGCGGGCCAGGGGAGGGCAACTGGAACTTCAATCGTTACCGTCTGCCAAGGGCACGCGACGTAGCGGTGTGGAAACAAACCTCGGAAATCCTGCCGCCGTTGTCGCGCAGTGATCCAGCCAAGGGCATTGCCGAAGTGGTGATGATCCCTGTAGTGGGCGCGATCGGTAATGCTGTTGCTCACGCTATAGGTAAACGCGTTCGCGACTTGCCTCTCACTTCTGCGCGCATCAAGGAGGCCCTCAATGGCTAGTCGTTCCCTGCAACTGACGTTAAACGGTAAGTCAGTCGACCCGGCGGACATCCCCGATGATCTGCTGATGATCGATTACCTGCACGAATACAAGAATCTGACCGGCTCCCGGCTGGGCTGCGGTCAGGGTATTTGCCACGCCTGTGTGGTTATCGTCGACAATCCCGACGGTACCAGTGAGGAGGTACGTACCTGCATTACGGGTGCGCATTACTTCGCCGGTAAGCGCGTGCGCACCATCGAGGGCCACGCCATACGCGATGAAGAGGGCAAGGTCAGCCAGCTCAACCCGATTCAGCAGCGCTTCGTTGATGAGTTCGCCTTTCAGTGCAGTTATTGCGCGCCTGGCTTTGTGAATGCGGCGACGGTGCTGGTAGAAAAGCTGCAGCGCCAGCCGGTTGCGAAAAGCCAGCTGGAGAAAGTCGTGGAGGACAGCCTGGGTCATCACATCTGCCGTTGTACCGGCTATGTGCGTTACTTCAGCGCGACCCGCAACGTACTGACCGAACTCGGTCTGGTCAGGGAGGGTTAAGTATGAAGCACCCACTTTTGCGTACGGCCATGGCGGTCGGCCTGGCAGCCTCCGGCGTGTTCGCCCATGCAGAGACTCAGGTAGAGCGCGGCGAATATCTTACCCGTGCTGCCGATTGCATGGCGTGCCACACGGCTAAAGGCGGTGCGCCCTATGCGGGCGGGCTGCCGATCGACTCGCCGTTCGGCACCATCTATGGCACCAACATCACGCCGAGCAAAGACCACGGTATTGGCCTGTATAACGACGACGAGTTTTTCGCCGCGTTGAACGAGGGCATAAGGCGCGATGGCGCCAACCTCTATCCGGCCATGCCTTATACCTCCTACCACCGCGTGACGCGGGAAGACTCCGACGCCATTCACGCTTATCTGAAAACCGTTGAGCCCATCGAGCGTGCGGCGCCGGAAACCAGCCTGGGTTTTCCGTTTAACGTCCGCATGGGGATTACCGCCTGGAACCTGCTCTACGGAGATGGTGTGCCGCTGGAGTCTGCGGAAGGTAAAAGTGAGGCCTGGCAGCGCGGCCAGTATCTGGTTGATGTGCTCGGACACTGTGGCGAGTGCCATACGCCGCGCGGCATGACCGGCGCGATGCAGCCGGATAAACGCATGATGGGCGCGGTGCTTGGCGGCTATCTAGCACCTAGCCTGTTAGCCAATGATTTGGCGGAACGCGGTTGGAATCAGGACGATCTGAGTTCGTTTCTCAAGCTGGGTATGAGCGACCAGGGCGCCATGTTTAATGAAATGTACCCGGTGTTTCACAACAGTACCCAGTATCTTGCCGACCCTGATCTGAACGCGATTGCCACCTTTCTACTCGGCGAGCAGCCGCCTGAAGCCAAGGTACTAACCGAGGTGGCGCTGGATGAACTCAGCACCAGCGCACAGCGTGGTCGCCAGCAATACCTCAATGTGTGCGCCGGCTGCCATGCCGTGAGTGGCGAGGGTAAGCCGCATATCGCCGTCGCCATGCGCGGTAATACCACCCTGCGTCTGGATGATCCGCGCAATCTGCTGCGGGTAATCGAGGATGGCATCGACGAGCAGCAGTTCACGGGCTTTGAGCGTATGCAGCCCATGCCCGGCTTTGCTGACAAACTGGACCAGCAAGAGCTGACAGACCTGCTCAATTATCTGCGGCAGACCTGGGGCGGGACAGACAGTGATCTGGCGTTGGCTGATGTGCAGGCGTTACAGCAAGAGGCTGGCTCTGAATAGTCCGCAGCCCTGCGCGTTATAAAACCGGCACGGGGTGCCGCAACGCTTTAGGGTGTTTGTTAAGTAGAGGTCTTGCCGGTGGCTTGAGCGCGGGCAAGACCTCTAACGCGTATCCGTTCTATCCGCTCCGCGCTCACGCCCCGCACGCGAGAAAATCTGCTGTCAGGTGGGACTCAAAAGCAGGGCCCGCTCCCTCCGAAAACACGTCTATATGTGCCGCCAATATGGGCACCGCAATGCGTCTTCTCTTATTTCCAAATAGAATATAAGAATAAATAAACAGTATTTATTAGAATAACCATTCTGTGGCTATGATGTGCCGGTCGACACATGGTGTGTCGCCACGGGACTGCAGGAGCCAGCCATGACCGCAACCAACAAACTCAACGCGGGGGCAGACGATCCACAGGTTATCGCCCTTATTACCGATGCGCTGCGCAGCATTCAATTTGGTGCGCTGGAAATAACCTTGCATAACGGCCAGGTAGTGCAAATCGAACGCAAGGAAAAGGTTCGTTTTCAGCCGCCCGCCAGATCGTCCTGACCACCCGATTACGGGATCAACAGACTTTAACCAACACCGTTTTTCCACCGACTGGACCGCCAGAGGTAGCTGACGAATTTCACCTCAGGAGCACCTTATGTACCAGTCAACCGCTCGCTACCTCCTCTCTGCGCATCAGCTCTGCCGAATGTGTTTGCCAATACACATGATCGCGGCACGACCCCTTACTGATACACGCTAAATAGAGAGAGAAAGCACCATGAAGATTTCCCTGCGCCACACCCTGATCGGTGGCTTGGCCACGCTGTTTGTTGCCTCGGCTTCCGCCGCCGAGATTGAGCTGCTTAACGTATCCTACGATCCGACTCGCGAGTTTTATCGTGAGTACAACGCTGCCTTCAGCAAGCACTGGAGCGAGCTGAAGGGCGATGAGGTGAGAGTTCGCCAATCCCATGGTGGGTCCGGTTCCCAGGCGCGGTCGGTGATCGATGGCCTGGATGCTGATGTAGTGACCCTGGCGTTGGCCTATGACGTGGATGCGTTGCGTCAGCAGGCAGACCTGATTCCGGAAAACTGGCAAAGCCGCTTACCGGACAACAGCTCGCCCTACACCTCGACCATCGTTCTGCTGGTCCGCAAGGGCAACCCGAAAAACATCCGCGACTGGGATGACCTGGTCCGCGACGATGTGGAGGTTATCACCCCCAACCCCAAGACCTCCGGCGGCGCACGCTGGAACTACCTGGCTGCCTGGGGTTATGCGTTGAACAAGTTTGATGGCGATGAAGACAAGACCTACCAGTTCATCAGCAAGCTTTTCCAGAACGTGCCGGTGCTGGATTCGGGCGCTCGCGGTGCGACCAACACCTTTGTGCAGCGCGGTTTGGGTGATGTGTTCATCGCCTGGGAGAACGAAGCCTTCCTCTCGGTTGAACAGTTGGGTAAGGGGGAGTTCGAGATAGTGGTGCCTTCGGTGAGCATTTTGGCGGAGCCACCAGTGACCGTGGTCGACAAGAATGTGGATCGCAAGGGTACCCGCGAGGTAGCCGAAGCCTATCTTGGCTATCTCTACAGCGATGAAGCGCAGCGGCTGGCGGGCCAGCATTACTACCGCCCCTCCAATCCGGAGATTGGCAAGGAGTTTGCCGATAGCTTCCCGGATGTCGAGCTGTTCAGGATCGACGACGTGTTTGGCGGCTGGCAGAAAGCGCAGGACACCCACTTCAACGACGGCGGCAAGTTCGACAGCATCCTGGAAGAAATCTCCCGGCGCTGAACCGAACCAGCCTACCAACCCGGGCGCCAATCGCCCGGGATTCCGTTTGAGGTGATCTATGTCTGTGGCTAAAAAGCGTCGCGTTATACCCGGCTTCGGGTTGACCATGGGTTTTACGCTGTTCTATTTGAGTTTCATCTTTCTGATCCCAGTCGGCGGCCTGCTGCTTTACACCTCGATGATGAGCTGGGAGGACTTCTGGCGTGCGGTCAGCCATCCGCAGGTGGTCGCCTCATACAAATTATCGTTCGGCGCTGCATTGATAGGCGCCACCATCAACCTGGTGTTTGGCGCACTGGTCGCCTGGGTACTGGTGCGTTATCGCTTTCCGGGTAAAAAGCTGATTGATGCGCTGGTGGATCTGCCGTTTGCGCTGCCAACGGCGGTAGCTGGTATCGCGCTGGTGACGCTGTACGCCAGCTCCGGCTGGGTCGGGCAGTATCTGCAGATCGCCGGTATCAAGGTGGCCTACACCCAACTGGGTGTGGTGGTGGCGCTGACCTATATTGGCCTGCCCTTTGTCGTGCGCACGGTACAGCCGGTGCTGGAAGACCTGGAGGCAGAGCGCGAAGAAGCCTCTGCCAGCCTGGGTGCAAGCCGCTTTACCACCATCAGGCGGGTCATTCTGCCCTCGCTGCTACCGGCGTTGATGACCGGTTACGCGCTGGCCTTCGCGCGCGCGGTGGGCGAGTACGGCTCAGTGGTCTTCATCTCGGGCAACATGCCCTATCGCACCGAAATCACCCCTTTACTGATTGTCGCCAAAGCCGAGCAGTTTGATTACCACGGCGCTGCAGCGATCGGCACCGTCATGCTGCTGGCGGCGTTCGCGCTGCTGTTGCTGATTAACGGTCTGCAGTGGTGGACCTCAAGGCGGGGCGTATGAACAGGAGAATCCCATGACAACGACAACCGCAAGCGGTGTCTCCCAGCAGCACGAGGCCAACCCGGAATTGTCGGCGCGCTGGCGCAGGGCTACCGAAGAGCCGGTCTGGATACGCTGGACGCTGATAACCATAGCCTTGACCTTCCTTGGTCTCTTTCTGGTGCTGCCGCTATTGGTCGTACTGTACGGCGCATTCGAACAGGGGCTGGGAGTGTGGTTCGCCGCCATCAACGAGCCCGATGCATGGGCAGCTATTCGCCTGTCTTTGCTGGTGGTGGTGATAGTTGTGCCGATCAACGTGCTCTTTGGTGTGGCCGCAGCCTGGGCTATCGCCAAGCACGAGTTTCGCGGCAAGCCGATTTTGATCTCGCTGATCGACATGCCTTTTGCCATCTCACCCGTGGTGGTGGGGCTGATCTTCGTGATCCTGTTCGGCTCGCAAGGCTGGCTTGGACCTTGGCTGGCGGCCCATGACATCCGCATCATTTTTGCGGTGCCCGGCATCATCATCGTGATCGCTTTCGGCACCATGCCATTCATTGCCCGCGAGTTGATTCCACTGATGCAGCAACAGGGCAAGGAGGAAGAAGAGGCTTCGCTGACGCTGGGCGCCAATGGCTGGAAGACCTTCTGGTACGTGACGCTACCCAACATCAAGTGGGGGCTGATCTACGGCATCATCCTGTGCAACGCCCGCGCCCTCGGCGAGTTTGGCGCTGTGGCGGTGGTCTCCGGGCGGATTCGCGGTGAGACCAACACCATGCCGCTGCACATTGAGGTGCTCTATAACGAATACATGTTTACCGCCGCTTTTGCCGTGTCCTCATTACTGACCGGGCTGGCGCTGGTAACAATCGCAATCAAGAGTTTTGTCGAATGGCTGGATGAGCGCAGCCGCGAATCTACCGCCATCAGCCATGAAGGGGCAGTGTCATGAGTATCGAAATTGATCAGGTGAACAAGCGCTTCGGTGATTTCGTTGCCGTGGATAATGTCAGCCTCAGCTTGCATGACGGCGAGCTGACGGCGCTGCTGGGGCCGTCGGGCTCCGGCAAAACCACCTTGCTGCGGATTATCGCCGGGCTTGAACAGCCGGACTCGGGGCGTATTCGCTTCCAGGGCCAGGACACTACCGATCTGCACGTCAGTGATCGCGGCGTGGGTTTCGTATTCCAACATTACGCCCTGTTCAAACACATGAGCGTGTACGAAAACGTAGCCTACGGCCTGACCGTCAAGCCACGCAGCCAACGCCCGAGCAAGGCCGAGATCCGTAAGCGGGTGATGCATCTGCTGGAGATGGTGCAGCTGGACTGGACGGCCGATCGTTTGCCGTCGCAGTTGTCCGGTGGCCAGCGGCAGCGCATCGCCTTGGCGCGCGCCCTGGCGGTCGAACCTAAAGTGCTGTTGCTGGATGAACCCTTCGGCGCACTGGATGCCAAGGTGCGCGCTGAACTGCGTCGTTGGCTGCGGCGCTTGCACGACGAGATTCATGTGACCAGCGTGTTTGTGACCCACGATCAGGAAGAGGCCCTGGAAGTCTCCGACCGGGTGGTGGTGATGAACAAGGGCCGGGTCGAGCAGGATGGCAGCCCGGAGGATGTCTACGATCATCCGGCCAATCCCTTTGTGTATGGCTTTCTTGGTAATGTGAACTGCTTCAGTGCGCAGGTGCGCGATGGTGTGGCGAGTATCGGCCAGCTGCAGCTGGCAGCACCTGAGTTTGCCGGTCAGCAGCCCAGCAGAGCCACGGCCTATGTGCGGCCGCACGATATTGATGTGCTGACCAGCCAGCAGCGTGGCGCCCTGCACGCGCAGCTTGAACAGGTGTTGGTGGTAGGGCCGCAGGTACGGCTGGAGCTGCGCACCGCCGCCTCAGAGGCGGTAGTAAAGGTAGAGCTGCCGCGCTCGCGTTTTCGTGAGTTGGGATTACAGCAGGGCGCTGATGCCTGGCTGAAACCGCTGCATACGCGGGTATTTCTGAATGATGATCAGTTGGCGGATAACCGGGGTTAAGTCTGCCAGCCAACGTCTGAAAACCAAACGCCGCCCGCTGCATCAGCAGTGGGCGGCGTTTTGTCGTCTGCGGTGGTATTACTTATTAACTGCTCAGGGCGGCGGCAGATTAAGGCTGTCGGGCGTGATCAGGCCGTTGCGGCTGACCAGCAGGGCAAAGTGAATGACGTTTTCCAGCTCGCGGGTGTTGCCGGGCCAGCGATGGCGTTGCAAAGCGCTAACCGCGTCTTCGCTGATGGCGGGTAGCGGCAGCTCTAGACGCTCGGCGTACATGGCCAGAAAATACTCTGCTAACGGCAGGATATCGGCTGGGCGCTGGCGTAGCGGCGGCAGGGCAATGAAACCGGCATTCAGATACTCAAACAACTCGGCGCTAAAGGTGCCTGCCCAGACGGCGCGGGCCAGATCGATGCTGGTCGCGGCAATCAGGCGCACCGCTAACGGCGTTGGCTGTGTGGTGCCCACGCGGTGTATCTCGCCGGTTTGCAGCGTGGCCAGCAGCTGGTCTTGCAGGCAGCGTGGCAAGTCGGCGATTTCGTCCAGATAGAGTGTGCCGCCCGTGGCTGAACCGACCCAGCCGGTTCGCCCGGCCGCACTGGGGCGAGACTGCCCGGCGCTGTGGCCAAAGAGCTCGGCCTGCGCCTGCGCGCCGCCGAGGGCGCCGCAGTTGACGGCCACAAACAGGCCGGAGCGTTGGCTGGAGCGATGAATCTGCCGGGCCAGCAGTTCTTTGCCGGAGCCGGTTTCACCCTGAATCAGTATCGCCAACGAGGTGGGCGCCAAGGCTTCCAGCTCAGCGTGCAGACGCTGCGAGCGTGGGTCGATAAACACCAGCGCCTTGGCGCGAATGCTGATTGGGCTTCTGTCGGCGTCAGCGAAGGTCAGCAGCGCGCCTGGGGGCTGTAGCGGTCTCATAAGGCCTCTTTTAAGCCTGTTTCAGTGCCTGCTGTTCAATCTGCCGTTGCAGCTGGTACAGGTAGGCGAAGCCGGCTTCCCATTGGGTGAAGCCGGCGCTTGTATTGATGTGTCCTGCCTGCTCCAGCACCACAGCGCGGCTGCCCCATTGGTTGGCCAGGCACAAGGCCCGTTCTGCGCTCGCGGCAGGATCGTTGGTGGAGCCAATCAGCAGGCTGGGAAAGGGCAATACCGCATTGGGGATGGGGGCAAAATTCTGCAATGCCGGCGCGCAGTTGGCGCGTTCGACATCGGCGGGCGCCACCAGCAGGGCGCCCTTGATACGGCTGAGTAGCGCCGGGCTGGCCTGCGCCGCCCAGTGCGCCAGGGTAATGCAGCCCAGGCTATGGGCAATCAGGATGGTCGGCGCTGGATCGGCAGCGATCTGCTGCTCAAGCTGCGCGACCCAGTCTGCCCGCAGTGGCCATTGCCAGTCGTGCTGTTCTACCCGCTGGGCGTTGGGCAGCAACTGCTGCCAGTGGCTTTGCCAATGCTGCGGGCCGGAGCCTTGCCAGCCGGGCAGGATTAGATACCGAGTGAGTGCAGTGGTCATGCGGGAGTCCTCCGGTTGGCCGGTTACAACAGGGCGATGTTGTAGCTGAGAATCACCCGGGTTTCGTCGATGTCACGCTGCCCGGCAACACTGCTGCGCAGGCTGGCATTGCGCAGCGAGAGGCCGAGGTTTTTCAGTGGGCCTGTCTGCACGCTGTAGTCCAGGCGCAGGTCGCGTTCCCATTCGCTGTCGTTGCTGGCGCTGGCAGCATCCACATCGTTGCCGCTCAGGTAGGTGACGGTAGCTTTCAATCCGGGTGCTCCAACCTGTGCAAAGTCGTAGGCATAGCGAGCCAGTGCGGTGCGCTCACCGGCCCGCTGAAATTTGCCGATCTGCGAGTCGGTGATCAGGTAGGCGCTGGAACCATCGCCGTTATTGACGAACGGGAAGTCGCTGTCGCCACTCAGGTGCTGGTAGCCCAGACCCAGGTTGTGGCCGCCGAGCGCATAGCTGAACAAAGCGCTGTAGGCGCGGTTGTCTACCTTGCCCTGATTATCGAAGCCTCTGGCGGCGTAACCGGCTTTGCCATCGGCGTTGGCACCCTCGGCATTGCTGTCAAAGAAGCGAAGGTCGCTGGAGACTTTGCCCGCACCCAGCGCGAAGCTGTGGCGTGTACCCAGAAAATGTTGGCGGTAGTAATCCTGCAGCTCGGCAAAGTAGTAGCTCAGGGTCAGATTATCATTCAGCGCATAGTCGCCACCGGCAAAGCGGAACTGATCAACGCGTTCCTGGCCACCGGCGATGCGTAGCGCTTCATAGTCGCTGGAGGCACGACCACTGGCCCGGTCGATTTGCCCGAGGTTGAATGTCAGGCCGGATACATCGGTTGAGGTCAGTTGGCCGCCGCGAAAGGTTTGCGGCAGCAGGCGACCATCGTTGGCTGAGAGAATGGGCAGAGCAGGGCGCAGGGCGCCATAGCGCAGCTCGGTTTTAGCTAGGCGCGCTTTGGCGGTCAGATCTACCCGACCAAAGTTGCTTGTTGCACTGTTGTCGCTTTCCAACGGAAACAGCGTGCCGGGGTTGCGATTGCGGCCAGCCTTGTTGGTGCGGCCGCCGGAATCCAGGCGCAGGCCAAACTGGCCCAGCGCGTCGACCCCAAAACCTACGGTGCCAGCAGTAAAACCGGAGCGTAGATCCAGCAGAAAGCCCTGGCCCCATTCCTCGGTTTTGGACGGCGCGGCGCTGCCGCTGCGGTTGTCCTGATTGATGTAGAAATTGCGTAGCGCCAGGTTGGCGCTGGCGTCATCGATAAAATCGGTTTGTGCGGCTGCCGCGGAAACCTGAAAGGCCAGCCCGGTGGCGACTGCGCCGGCAAGATATTTGGATCGCATGGAAATACTCCAGATGACTTTAGTGAGTGCTCGCAGCTGGGCTCTGCGTTGTCGCGTGGCTTGGCTGACCAATATGAATGTTGGGTGACACGGAGGTTACTCTAAGGCTGCCTTGTGCGAACTCAAAATAATATAAATCTATTTTTATAGTTCTTTTTGGAATATAGATGGCGGGGTTGTTGCGTGCTACTGCACCGCCTCAGTGCAGCTTGGGTGGGCAGCGCTGGTACCGATATAGACAGTCACAGCGGTTTACAGACTGCATCGCTCAAGCCTGCTCGGTCATTGCCTGGCCCCTGCTGCCAGTCGTGTTCAGTACGGTACGGTGTTTGCTTGGTTCTGCGCTGGCCTGGGATTTTCTTGGCGTAACCGGGCTGCGCAACCCTTTCTCGTCTCGCTGGTTAATCCCGACCGATAAGAGCCATTCACCCTAAGGAGTAGAGTTACATGAGCAAGCCGTTGGTCAAATGGGCGCTTAATCCCGCGCGCAGTGCCGTGATTGTGGTTGATATGCAGAGAGTGTTTTGTGAGCCTGATGGCGCCTTGTACGTCAAACATACCGCCAGCATTATTGAACCGATTCAGGCGCTGACCGCCGCGGCTCGAAGCGCTGGCCTGCCTGTGGTCTATCTGCGTCATATCGTGCGCGGCGACGGCTCGGATACCGGGCGCATGCGTGACCTTTACCCTAATGTCGATCAGATCCTCGCACGCGGCGATCCCTATGTTGACGTTATCGAAGCGCTCCAGCCGCAACCGGGTGATATCACTATTGATAAGCTGTTCTACAGCGGCTTTCACAATACCGACCTGGATACCGTGCTGCGGGCGCGTGACGTGGACACCATCATCGTCTGTGGCACCGTCACCAACGTTTGCTGTGAAACCACCATTCGTGATGGCGTGCATCGCGAATACAAGGTGATTGCGCTAAGCGACGCCAATGCCGCGATGGACTACCCCGACCTGGGCTTTGGCCCGGTCTCCGCTGAGGAGGTTCAGCGCACCTCGCTCACCACCATCGCCTACGAGTTTGGTGAGGTCACCACTACGGCGGATGTGATTGGTCGCATAGAGCAGGGCTGAGTGTTGCCTGTTCAGTGAGCGCAAGTTTTTTGGGTCGCCGGGGCTCAGGCGTCCAGTCGGTCCGGTTCTTCCAGAAACGGCAGCTGGGCTGCGTCTTCCAGTTCGTCGTCCGGATGGTTTGCCAGGCTGGCGCTGACGGCGAGGAAAAAACCGATCAGCGTCACTAAGGCGACTATTTCAGAGATCAGCATGGTATGAGCTCCTGTGTTGTCAGTGGGCGGTTGCCAGGGCGCCAGTCTGTGCCTCGAGCTGGCGTGCCGCGCGTACAGTGCGCCAGGTATTCCAGGCCATGCACAGCATGCCCGTGAGAAAGAAGGCGCCGCCAATGACTCGTACTACGTAACCCGGATGGCTGGCCTCCAGCGCTTCGACAAACGAGTAGGTCGGCGTACCGTCGACATTCACTGCGCGCCACATCAGGCCCTGGGTAATGCCGTTGACCCACATGGCGACGATGTATAACACCGTGCCGATGGTCGCCAGCCAGAAGTGCAGGTTGATCAACCCGGTGCTGTGCATTTTCTCCACCCCGAACACCTTGGGAATCAGGTGATACAGCGAGCCAAAGGTGATCATCGCGACCCAACCCAGAGCGCCTGCATGTACGTGGCCAATGGTCCAGTCAGTATAGTGCGACAGCGCGTTCACGGTTTTGATCGCCATCATCGGTCCTTCAAAGGTGGACATGCCGTAGAAGGCCAGGGCAACCACCAGGAAACGCAGGATCGGATCGGTGCGCAACTGATGCCACGAGCCGGATAGCGTCATCATGCCGTTGATCATGCCGCCCCAGCTGGGCGCCAACAGAATCAGCGACATCACCATGCCGAGCGATTGCGCCCAGTCTGGCAGGGCGGTGTAGTGCAGGTGGTGAGGGCCGGCCCAGATGTACAGGGTGATCAGCGCCCAAAAGTGCACGATGGATAGGCGGTAGGAGTAAACCGGCCGGTTCACCTGCTTGGGTACAAAGTAATACATCATGCCGAGAAAGCCGGTGGTCAGGAAAAAGCCCACCGCGTTGTGCCCGTACCACCACTGCACCATGGCATCGGTCGCGCCGGCATAGACCGGGTAGGACTTGAACCAGCTGATCGGGATCGAGGCGTGGTTAACAATATGCAGCACGGCGATAACCAGAATGAAGGCACCGAAGAACCAGTTGCCAACATAAATATGACGGGTCTTGCGGCGCATTACTGTGCCGAAAAACACCACCGCGTAGGCCACCCAAACGATGGCCATCACCACCGCGCCGGTGAACTCGATCTCGGCATATTCTTTGGTCGTGGTCAGACCCTGTGGCAGCGTGACCAGCATGATGATGATCACTGCCTGCCAGCCCCAGAAGGTAAAGGCCGTTAGGCGCGGCGCAATCAGCGGCGTTTGGCAGGTACGCTGCACCGCATAGTAGCTGGCGGCGAACTGTGCGCTCCCGGCAAAGCCGAAAATTACCAGGCTGGTATGCAGCGGGCGCAGGCGGCCAAAGCTGGTCCAGGGCAGATCAAAGTTCAGGGCTGGCCAAACCAGCTGCGAAGCGACCAATAGCCCGACAGACATACCTACCACGCCCCACACGACCGTCATGATGGCGAACTGGCGTACCACCCGGTAGTTATAGGGCTGCACAGCACCTGTGTTTTGCATCTTGAAAACCTTTCTGACAGTGACTGCGGCCGTAGCCGCAAAAGTAGCAGCACTGTAGAAAAGATAAGCAAAGCAAAACAGACTCAGAAGTTAAGCCATAATGCAGATCAGATGGCGTTCCCCTGAGTGCTCTACCCCGTGGTCAGGTGGCGGGCAATACCGCGTTTTAGCGGTATCAGCTGCTGCGCCGCGCGCAGCGCCGCGCCGCGCAGCAAACGCATAGGCAGACGATCGTTGGTGTAGCATTCAACCAGCAGGTTGGTGGCCTGGTACAGCGGCCAGGTCGCCATTCGTTGTTGCCGCTCATAACGTGCCAGTAGGGCGTGCGCGCCGATATCGCGGTGGCGTTGATGGGCTTCTCTGAGCAAGTGACTCAAGCGCTGTACGCTGGACAGGCCGAAGTTGAAACCGTGTGCCGTGACTGGATGCATACCCACGGCGGCGTCGCCAATGAGCGCACTGCGATGCGCTACGAGGTGGCGAGCGTAGGCGCCGACCAATGGGTAAACATGGCGGCCACTGGCAAGTTCCATGCTGCCCAGCCGACCGCAGAAGCGCGCTTCCATTTCGCGGGCGAAGGCCAGCGGGTCCATCTCGTGTAGTTTCTCGATCTCGCGTGGCGGCAGGGTGACGACCACAGAGGACTGGCGACCATTTAGCGGCAGCAGAGCTAACGTTTGGCCGTAGCCAAACCACTCCCAGGCAACCTGCTGATGGTCGACCTCGTGGTTCATGCGGCAGACCATCATGCTCTTGCCAAAATCTTTCATCTGGGCGCCAATGCCGAGCAGACGACGGGTGTCTGAAAAGCGGCTGTCGGCGGCGACCAGAAGACGGGCTTCGAGTTGGGTGCCGTCGCTCAGCGCCAGCTCAACGCCGCCGTTGTGCTGGCGCAGCTGACGTAAACGGGTCTCGCATAGCAGCTGCACGCCGCCGACCGCCTGCACGCTTTGCCAGGCGGCCTGGCGAATCGCTCGATTGGCCACCAGGTGTCCCAGATGATCGGCGCCGGCGTACCCGGCCTGAATTTGCAAAGCAAAGGGTGACGGTCCATTGAGCACCTGTGCGTCGCGCAGCAGGGCAACGTCCTCCTGTGGCAAGCGTGACCAGATATCGAGTTCTTCGAGTATGGCGCGCGAGGTATGGGTAAGGGCAATCTCGCGACCATCGAACACCGGATCGGCCAGGCTACTCTCTTTCTGGCGTTCGATCAGTACGATTGAAAGTCCTGTTTCGGCCAGTGCCCGCGCCAGGCAAAGTCCGCTTGGTCCGGCACCGATGATGGCAATATCGCAGTTCATGCGCAGCGTCTCTCCAGAGGTGAAAGGCCTCCAGTCTGAACGTGCTTGTGGCATCGAATATTGCGCTGGGTCAGTGTGCGGTCTGAGGCGGCTGCGGTCGGGTGTCGCAGCCGGAAGGAGGTCAGAAGGACGCGATGATGCGGCCCAGGGTAGCCATTGCCTGTTCGCTACGCGCGTCCCACGGATGACCGTGGTTCAGGCGGGCGCAGTGGCCGTAATGTCGGTTGGCCGAGAATATCGGACCTGGCGCCAGGCTGATGCCCTGGGCCAGGGCGTGTTGGAATAGCTGTAACGAATCAACCCGGGTGGGAAACTCGAACCAGAGAAAGTAGCCGCCATTGGGACGGGTGACTCGGGTATCGGCCGGAAAGTGGCGCGCGGCAGAGGCGAGCATCGCGCGCTGTTGGCTTTCCAGCGCATGGCGCAGCTTGCGCAGGTGGCGATCGTAGCCGCCGTGTTGCAGGTAGTCGGCCAGTGCCGCCTGGGCGGGCACCGAGGGCGAGATGGTGGTCATCAGTTTGAGGCGGCTGATTTGCTCGGCAAAGCGCCCGGCAGCCACCCAGCCAACCCGATAGCCGGGGGCCAGGCACTTGGAGAAGGAACCGCAGTGCATCACCAAACCCTCGGTATCAAAGCTCTTGACCGGCTTGGGCGGCTGGCTGCCGTAGTACAGCTCGGCATAGACGTCGTCTTCGATCATCGGCACCTGATGCTGCTTGAGCAGGGCGTAGAGCGCCTGCTTTTTCTCATCGCTCATGCTGGCGCCCAGCGGGTTCTGCAAACTGCTCATGAACCAGCAGGCCTTGATCGGGAAGCGCTGCAGGCTGTCTGCCAGGCTGTCCAGATCAATCCCTTCGCGCGGGTGGACCGGAATTTCCACCGCCTTGAGCTTAAGCCGTTCCAGTACCTGCAGGGTGGCGTAAAACGCGGGGGTTTCGATGGCGACGAGGTCGCCGGGCTGGGTCACCGTCTGCAGGCAGAGGTTGAGTGCTTCCATGGCGCCGGTGGTGATCACCAGCTCTTCCAGCGGCAGCATCATGCCGCTGACCATATAGCGTAGGGCAATCTGTCGGCGCAGATCGGGATTGCCGGCCGTCATATCGGCAATCACCGAATGTGGCTGCATATCACGTGCACTGTTGGCCAGTGAGCGTGACAGGCGTGCCAGCGGAAACAGGTTGGGACTGGGGAAGGCCGAGCCGAACGCGACCATATCCGGGTCTTTGAGCGAGCTCAATACCGAGAACACCAGCTCGCTGACATCTACCTCCACGCTGTCGGAGGCGTACTGGCCGATATCCGGCTCGTGCAGCTGGCGGCGGGCGAGGGCATGCACAAAGTAACCGGAACGCGGGCGCGCCTGAATCAAGCCACGGTCTTCCAGCAGGTAGTAGGCCTGGAACACGGTAGAGGGGCTGACCCCATAGGTGCGGCTGGCATGCCGCACCGAGGGGACTTTTTCACCTGGGGCAATCACCCCGGTACGGATCAGTTCGGCGATCTCGTCGGCGAATTTCTCGTAGCGTTTCATCCTGTCCTGTGCGGGTTTAGAGGCATGCACATACTTTACGCCATCGGTAGTGGCCATGCGACGCTCAGCGCGCCGCAGGCGAAACGAAGGTCGATGCATCGCTGACCTGGCTGTCGGTATCCTGCAGATCCTTGACCACAAACTGCAGGGGCTGACTACCGGCGCGGCCGTCGGGCTGCTGGCGGCTGACGCGCACTGGCACTACCGCCGTTTCACCACCGGCGATGGTCACCTCGCCCAGGCCTTGGGCCTTGAAGCGATCGGGCTCGCCCAGATCGATAATGTAGGAGCGGCTTTGCTGACTCTTGTTGATGACCTTCAGGGTGTAGAGGTTTTCAATTTCGCCGGCGCTATTCTGGCGGAAAATGCTCCGGTCACGACTCACGTCCAAGTCAATCAGCGGGCGGGTCTGGATGCCCCAGGCCAGGCTACCCACCATCGCCAGCAGCACGGCGGCATACCCGACCAAGCGAGGGCGTAGCCAGTGTGTAGGCTTGCCTTCCAGCGCGCGCTCGGAGGTATAGCGGATCAGTCCGCGCGGATAGTCCATCTGGTCCATCACGCTGTTGCAGGCGTCGATACAGGCGCCGCAGCTGATGCAGTCGAGTTGCAGGCCGTCGCGGATATCAATTCCGGTAGGGCACACCTGGACGCAAACGGTACAGTCAATGCAGTCACCCAGGCCCGCAGCGGTATGGTCGATGGACTTCTTGCGTGGTCCGCGGGATTCGCCACGGGCGCTGTCGTAGGTGACGACCAGAGTGTACTCGTCGAACATGACGCTCTGAAAGCGGGAGTAGGGGCACATGTGCAGGCAGACTTTCTCACGCAGCCAACCTGCGTTGAAGTAAGTGGCAGCGGTGAAAAAGAACAGCCAGAAGGCGGTGCTGGTGCCCAGTTGCAAGTGCAGCATGTCGCTGACCAGTTCGCGCACCGGGGTGAAATAACCGACAAAGGCAATCGCAGTGGCCAAGCTGACGGCCAGCCAGATACCGTGTTTGGCGCCGCGCCGCGCCAGTTTGTTGAGTGACCAAGGGGCGGCGTCGAGGCGAACGCGCTGATGCCGCTCACCCTCGGTTACCTTCTCGGCCCACATGAAAATCCAGGTCCAGACGCTTTGCGGGCAGGTATAGCCGCACCACACGCGTCCTGCAAAGACGGTGATGAAGAACAGACCGAAAGCGGCAATCATCAGGATCGCCGACAGCAGGATGAAATCCTGTGGCCAGAAGGTCGCACCAAAGATAAAGAACTGCTTGGCGTTCAGATCCCAGAGCACCGCTTGATGGCCATTCCAGTTCAGCCAGGCGGTGCCGAAGAACAAGAGTATGAGCGCGCCGGCGCCGCTCAGGCGCAGGTTGCGAAACAACCCCTTGAAGCTGCGGGTATGGATGGGGTCGCCGGTCTGCGCGGGCGGCACGAAGGTGATCGGCTGCTTGTTTTTGGCAGTCACGTCTTTAATCGGAATCTGGCTGGTCATGGCAATCACGGCTCTTGGTTATCAGGCTCGGAGCATGATGCGCGGTCAGCTGATCCGGTAACAGATTCAGAATGTACTTAAAAAAGCGGATCAGATGAGGTCGTCCGGCGCTGTTCAGGGCTATCTGCTACTGCTTCTCGTTAGCGCCAGACGCCTGCGGGGCGGCGATCTGATCCGCTTTTTTTGGCTGGATCTGGGTCTGGTTGGTAAGCGCCTGGCTGCGCATAGTGGTGATCTGATCCGAGCTGCCCGTTGCCAGCGCCTTATTGGCGGCGCGTGCAGCCCACCCGAGAGGTTTGCATGTACCACTATGATGAATATGACCGCGCGCTGGTAACCGAGCGCGTAGCCCAGTTTCGCGATCAGGTTGCGCGGCGTCTGAGCGGTGAACTGAGCGAAGAAGAGTTTTTGCCGCTGCGCCTGCAGAACGGCCTGTATCTGCAGCGCCATGCCTACATGCTGCGGGTGGCGATCCCCTACGGCACGTTGTCGGCAAACCAGCTGCGTACTTTGGCTAGTATCGCCCGCGACTTTGATCGCGGGTACGGTCACTTCACCACCCGGCAGAATATCCAGTACAACTGGATTGAGCTGGAGCGGGTGCCGGATATTCTCGAACGCCTGGCGCAGGTCGATATGCATGCCATCCAGACATCGGGCAATTGTGTGCGCAACATCAGCACCGACGCCTTTGCGGGCGTGGCGGCAGATGAGGTGCTCGACCCGCGCCCGCTCGCCGAGATTCTGCGGCAGTGGTCGACCGTCAATCCGGAGTTTCTCTACTTGCCGCGCAAATTCAAGATTGCGCTGTGCTCGGCCACTGAAGACCGGGCGGCGGTCATGATGCACGACATCGGTCTGTATCTTTACCGCGATACGAACGGCGAGATGCTGTTTGACGTCATGGTTGGCGGCGGGCTGGGGCGTACGCCCATCCTGTCGCAGCCGATCCGTCGCGCGCTGCCCTGGCGCCATCTGCTGTCGTACGTCGAGGCGGTATTGCGGGTGTACAACCGGCATGGCCGACGCGACAACAAATACAAGGCGCGGATCAAGATTCTGGTTAAGGCGCTGGGGATCGAGGCCTTCGCTAGTGAGGTCGATGCCGAGTGGGAGCATATCAAGGACGGGCTGGCCGAGCTGACCGAAGCCGAGTTCAGTCGGGTAGCGGCCAACTTTGTGCCGCCAGCCTATCTGCCGCAGCCGGCTACTGACCTCGGGTATGGCACCGCGCTGGCGCAAGATGCCCAGTTTACCCGCTGGGTGCAACGCAATACCCACGCCCACAAGGTGCCGGGTTATGTGTCCGTCACGTTGTCGACCAAACCCGGTGGCGATATCCCGCCCGGCGATGTCACCGCTGAGCAGATGGAGCAGGTCGCGGATTTGGCGGAGCGCTTTGGCTTTGGTGAAGTTCGCGTGGCGCATGAGCAGAATCTGGTGCTGCCGGATATTGCCAAGGCCGATCTTTACTGCTTCTGGCAGGCCGTCTGTGATGCTGGCTTGGCGACGGCCAACATCGGACTGCTGACCGATGTGATTGCCTGCCCCGGCGGCGACTATTGCTCACTGGCCAATGCCAAATCCATTCCGGTAGCGCAAGCGATCCAGCATCGCTTTGCCGATCAGACGCTGCTGCAGGATTTGGGCGAGATCAGCCTGAATATCTCCGGCTGCATGAACGCCTGCGGGCATCACCATATTGGCAATATCGGCATTCTCGGCGTCGATAAGAATGGTAGCGAGTGGTATCAGTTCACCATTGGCGGTGCACAGGGCAAACAGAGTGCGCTGGGCAAGGTGATTGGTCCGGCGTTCAGCGCCGCCGAGGTACCGGATGTGATTGCGCATCTGGCTGATGTTTATCGCGAACAGCGCATCGAGAGCGAGCGCTTTGTTGATACCGTCGCTCGCGTAGGGCTGGAGCCGTTCAAGGCGCGGGTCTATCAGCGTGAGGAGGCGAGCGCATGAATAACCTGATACGCCTGGGTGGTGAGGGTGCCAAGTTGGTCGACGCTGACCCCTGGATGCTGGCGCTAACGCTGCCCGAGGACTCGACTGCACTGCTGATCCTATCGCTCAGCGACTGGCTGGCGCGTCAGCCTGAGGCCGTTTTGCGGGCAGAGCAGATCAGCGCCGATGCGGTTTGTCTGCAGCCGGATGATGAAGCAGAACAACTGGAGCCCTATCTTGCCGTGCTGCCGTTGATCGCGGTGCACTTTCCCACGTTCCGCGATGGTCGCGGCTACAGCCAGGCCTACCTGTTGCGTACCCGGTTGGGGTGGCAGGGTGAGCTGCGGGCGGTGGGTGACGTGTTGCGCGATCAGCTCAGCCATATGCGCCAGTGTGGCTTTGATGCCTTTGCGGTGCGTGAAGACAAGTCGGCTGAGGATGCCCTCAAGGGCTTGGCTGGCATGAGTGTGCTCTACGGCCGCTCCGCCATCGAGCCCCGCCCCTTGTTTCGACGCCGAGATACGTTGTGATCAAGGGCGTGCTGTTGCTGCTGGTGATGCAGGCCGGTGGCGCCTTGTTGCAGCAACTGTGTTTGCCGATGCTGCCAGGACCGGTGATCGGCCTGTTATTGCTGTTGGTGTTACTGCTGGTGCTCGGGCGCATTCCGCAGTGCCTGGAGCAGGCCAGCGCTGTGTTGTTCCAGTATTTGCCGCTACTGCTGGCTGTGCCGGCTACCGGCATTCTCCTGGGCGGTGATGTGTTGCTGGCGCAATTGCCAGCGATCAGCGGCGGGCTCCTGTTGTCGCTGCTGTTTTGCATCCCCTTGTGTGGCTGGATGATGCAGCGTTTGATAGCGGCGGAAACCGATGATGACTGATCCGTTGTTGCAGGTAATACACTCGCCGGTTATCGCGATAGCGCTGACCTTGGCGGCTTTTTTGTGTGCTGTCTGGCTATATCGTCGTAGCGGCTGGCTGGTATTGCAGCCGGTGCTGGTGACCATGCTGATTATTATCGGCGGAATCCGCCTGCTGGGGCTGGATTATCAGGCCTACCGGGAAGCCGTGGTGCCCATCTCCTGGTTGCTCGGCCCAGCGACGGTTGCGTTGGCGGTGCCGCTGTATCGTAACGTGCGGCGCATTCGTCAGGCGCTATGGCCGGTCATGCTGACGTTGCTGGTAGGTGGTGTCGCCATCGTGGCGTTGACGCTGCTGTTTGCACGCTGGCTGGGTGCTGACGTACCGGTACTGATGACGTTGGCGACCAAGTCGGTGACCATGCCGATAGCAATGCCGCTGGCCGAACAGTTGGGCGGCATCGCCGCCTTGGCTGCGGTGCTGGTGATGCTGACGGGCGTGGCTGGTACTGCCATGCTACCGCCGTTATTGAATCTCTGTGGCGTGCAGCACCCTGCTGCGCGCGGCATGGCGTACGGTATGAATGCCCATGCGGTGGGTACCGCCAGAGCGCTGGAGGAGGGTGATGAATGTGGTGCCTTTGCGGCGTTGGCGATGGGTGCGCTGGGGGCTTTGACGGCCGTGCTGCTGCCGTTGGCGTTTTTGCTTTGGCATCTGCTACTGGATTGAACGCGACGTGCTGTCGCACTGCGATAATAGCCAGGAACCAAAGGCGAACACTAGGCTCTACACCATAGAGCAGTGCAGGTATGTCCGGGTTGACTGCAGGATCCGCCGCATTGCGCGATCGAGCAGCCAACAGAGCTTAGCGGCACTTGGCTCGTCACATTCGTAGTAGCAAGGAGTTATCGCAGATGGGTATTTCGAACCATGAACTTCATCATGACTTTCCACAGTACAGCGATCTGATCGACCAACTGACCGAGCACGACGGCCACTTCAAAAAGCAGCTGAAGGAATATGCCGAGCTGGACAAGGAAATTCAGACGCTGGAGAAGCAGAATCTGCCGGTATCCGATGAGAATTTCACGCAGCTGAAGGCTAGCCGCGCACATCTCAAGGATCAACTCTACAACGCCTTGTTAAAGGCCTCCGAGGCCTAACAGCGGCGCCGGGTGCGTTGATATACGCATTAGTGTTGCGCACCAAGTGTTGCGCATAGAAAAAGGCCGGAGCCCTGACAGGTTCCGGCCTTTTGCCGTCCGACGTACTTAGATGCGCGGTACTTCGTGCGGCCGCAGGTCAAACACCAGCACCTCTGCGTTCTGCCCCTGATTGATTTCCAGCGTCTGTGCATGCCGTAACTTGAGGCCATCACCTTCGCTTAGCCGCTTGCCATTCACCGCCACCGTACCGCTCGCCACATGCACGTAGGCATGACGGTTGGCAGCGAGTGTCAGCGTGTCTCGCTCGGCGCCGTTAAACAGGCCCGCGTAAACCCGCGCGTCCTGATGCAGGGTGAGCGCACCCTCGGCGCCGTCTGGTGCGAGAATCAAGCGTAACCGCCCGCGTTTTTCCTCGGCAGCAATATGCTGCTGCTGATATTTCGGCTGGATGCCCTGCTTGCCGGGCATGATCCAGATTTGCAGGAAGTGCACCGGCGCGGTCTTGCTGGCGTTGTACTCGCTGTGTGCAACTCCGGTACCGGCGCTCATCAGCTGCACGTCACCGGGCCTGATCTGCGAGCCGATGCCCAGCGTGTCTTCATGCTTCAGGGCGCCTTCGAGCACGTAGGAGAAAATCTCCATATCGCGGTGTGGGTGTTTGCCAAAGCCGCCAGCAGGCGCCACCCGGTCATCATTGATCACCAGCAGGTCAGAAAACCCGACATGCTCGGGATCGTAGTAGGAGCCGAAGGAAAAACTGTGCCGCGACTGCAGCCAGCCGTGGTTGGCGATACCGCGTTCGGTGGCTTTGCGTAGCTCGGTGTTATTGCTCATATCGAGTACTCCTGTTGTCAGGGTGGGCGCTGTTGACCTAAAGCGGCTTTGCCCATTGAAAACAGATTACTGTCTATTGATTCGTGGATTAAGATGCTGGGATAGGTATTACTGTCTACTAGGGCGAGACAATGAGCCAGCTTGAAGATATGCAGTTGTTTGTCAGTGTGCTGGAGCAAGGCAGCTTTACGGCGGCAGCTGAAGTGTTAGGTCTATCCAAGCAGTTTGTCAGTCGCCGAGTGGCGGCGCTGGAAGCCCGCCTGGGTGTGCGCCTGCTCAACCGCTCGACGCGCAAACTCAGTGCAACCGCCTTGGGGCAAAGCTATTTCGAGCGCGCGCGGCGCATACTGCAGGATGTCGCGGAAACCGACATGTTGGTCTCCGAGCAAGGCGCGTCGCCGCGCGGCGCTCTGCGGCTGGCGGCGCCTATGTCTTTTGGCACCCTGCACCTCAGTGAGCTATTGCCAGCCTTTATGCAGCGGTATCCCGAGGTCAATATCGAGCTGGATCTCAGCGACCGTACGGTCGACTTGCTGGGTGAAGGTTATGACATGGCAATCCGCATTGGCGAGCTGGCTGATTCCAGCCTGATTGCGCGTCAGCTGGCACCGCTGCACATGGTGACCTGTGCCAGCCCGGCATACCTGGCCATGCATGGCGAGCCGCAAACGCCGGATGATCTGCGCGCCCACGAGTGCATGCTTTATGGCCACAGTAAATCGGTGGAGTGGCATTACTGGCGTGATGGGCGTAGCCAGCGCATAGCCTTGCACGGACGTTACCGCGTCAACAACGGTGAGCTGGTCCGTGATGCTGCGATTGCCGGTCTGGGGCTGACCATGTTGCCAACCTTTATTGTGGGCGACGCGCTCGCCAGCGGCCAGTTGGTGACTGTGCTTGAGGCCTATCAAATGCCGGCCGGTAAGGTCTATGCGGTCTATCCACAGCACCGCCAGTCGTCTTTGCTAGTGCAGTTTCTAATCGACTATCTACGCGAGGCGCTGACCAGCCAAGGCTGACCGGGTGCCGACATCGGGGTGCCGCGTTGTGGTTGGCGCGCCCTGCTCAGTCGGGCAGATAGCGCAGTAGCAAAGCGAAATCCAGATTGTCTATCGCTGGCCGCGGGATACGTACCAGGTGACCATCGCCGGGAGCCACGTCAATCGGCTGGCCGCGCCGGTCCTGCATGGCCTGCAAAATGAACGCCTGGTTACCGGTTGGCGTCATCAGCTCCAGCCGGTCACCCAGGCTGAAACGGTTCTTCACTGCAATGGTTATCCAGTCACTGTCGGCCTCTGCCAGCTCGCCGACAAACTGATGCCGGGTCATGCGTGAGGCGCCCTGCTCGTAGTTCTGGTACACGCCAGGCGGATGGCGGCGATAAAAACCTTCGGTGTAGCCGCGATTGGCCAGGCTTTCCAGATCATCCATCAAGGCCAGGTTAAACGGGCGTCCGGCCACAGCGTCGTCGATGGCCTGACGATACGCCTGCACGGTGCGCGCCACATAGAAGTGCGACTTGGTACGGCCTTCAATCTTCAGCGAATCTACCCCCATGCGGACAAAGCGCTCGACGTGTTGCACGGCGCGCAGGTCCTTGGAGTTCATGACGTAGGTGCCGTGCTCGTCCTCCTCGATGGCCATAGGTTCGTCAGGCTTGTTGCGTTGAGTGATGATCTGCACCGGTTTGCTTACGGGCTCGATATTGCCCTCGGGTGTTTCAACGCCCGGCTTAACGTCATATTGCCAGCGACAGGCATTGGTGCAGGCGCCCTGATTGGCATCACGGTGATTGAAATAACCTGAGAGCAGGCAGCGACCGGAGTAGGCAATACAGAGTGCGCCATGGACAAATACCTCCAGGCCCACATCCGGACAGCGGCGGCGAATCTCTTCAACCTCGTCCAGCGATAGCTCGCGCGAGAGTATGATGCGCTCCAGTCCCAATTTCTGCCAGAACGTCACTGTGGCCCAGTTGACGGCATTGGCCTGCACCGAGAGGTGCACCGGCAACTCGGGCCAGCGTTCACGCACCAGCATGATCAGACCGGGGTCCGACATAATCAGTGCATCCGGCCCCATCGCCACGACCGACTCCAAATCCCGCAGGTAGGTTGCCACTTTGCTGTTGTGCGCGGCGATATTACTGGCCAGGTAGAACTTCTTACCCTGCGCATGTGCTTCCGTAATCGCCTCAGCCAGCACCTTAGGGTCATGAAAATCGTTCTCGCGCACGCGCAAGCTGTAGCGCGGCTGTCCGGCGTAGACCGCATCGGCGCCGTAGGCAAAGGCATAGCGCATGGCTTTGAGGGTGCCGGCGGGCGCCAGCAGTTCGGGAAATGTGGGCATGGCGATGAACCGCTTGGTCTGCAGAAAGGCCGAGAGCTTAGCGGTTGTTGGTATTACGGATATTGACTGAGATCAGTTGGACAGAAGTTTGCTTGAAGTAGTCGCTAACGTGAACTGGCTACCGCCAGGCAACCCGTTTGCTAGGTAGCAGAGGTCCAGATTATGGTTATGGCCTCTGCTTAACTCACTTTAACCTTGACCTTGTTGTGGGGGCGGCAGTTGCCCGTTGCCGTTGTCTGGTAGGGTTGGCGTTGTTGAATTGTCATTGGACTTGCTGTCCGCATCTGACCAGCCCGCACCGGTAGCAAAGTCGAAGTTTCTGGTTTTCAACGAGTAGCCCAGGTTGGCATCACCGAAGTAGCCTTCACCCTGATAACCGATACCAACGTTTGGACGGAATGAGCCGCTGGCAAAAACGTAATCCAGGCCCAGGGTTGCTGCTGCCTTGTTTTCTTCGTCATCCGAGAAGGCCTTGATGCCGATGGCCGGACCTTGCCCGAATACATAGCTGACGCCAACCCCGAAGCCGATGTCATTGGCTGTAGCGCCAAAAGACACTGTGCTCAGAATGGCTGCGGCCACCGCACTCCGGGCAACGCAAATCATTGTTTGGCTCATCCCTGACTCCTTTTCTAAACAGTATGTGATTTTGATTCTAACCCGTGTTTTCTGATGTGGGAACCTGAAGGTTCGGTCACAAGGGGTTGGAATATTGTCAGTATAGATTCAATTTCCGTTGAGTGGCAGTTTTATGGCACTGCGCAGCAATCAGAAAAGTGTCCCTGTTTTGGTCGCAGGCATGGCACTCGAAGAGCATCAGGTGCCTATCGACCGTGCCGGTGGCACTAGATTTTTTATACGGTGGCAGTTGCTGCTGCGTGGACCTCTCAGTAGTAATACCAGCGCAGCTGCAGGCTGACTTCATTCTCGGGGTCGCTGCGGTGGCTAAACTCCCGGCGGGCCCTCAGGCGCAGGCCCAGATCTGTTCCCAGCTCCCAGTGCTGGCTAAGCTTGAGACTGCGGCGCACCTCGCCATTGGTAAAGAAGTCGTTGCTGGTTTCCATCAGCAGATTGCCTAACCCGTTGCGCCACAGCAGGCCCGCATTGAAGCCGGCGGCAGGGCTTAAGGCTTCGTCGGCATCCGGGTGGTGCTCGACGCGCAGGGTCGCCAGCGCAAAGGTTTGCAGGTCGCTTACCGGATTCCAGCTGAACCCGCCGCCGCCGTTCAGGTGCGGTACCAGCCTGCGTTTGTCGTCGTCGCCAGCGACGCGCTCCAGCCCGGTGGCTACCTGCCAGGACCAGGGTTTGAGCAGCTGGTTGCGCGGGGTCAGCGAGCGGATACTGACCAGCCCCAGTTCTTCCAGTTGCCAGTGATTGCCTTGGTACTGACGGATATTCAGCGTGCCCAATTCAATCTGTGCGCCGAGCGGAAAGCCGGCCAGGTTATCGGCCAGATCGTGATACGCCAGACGTAAGCCGTACTCGGCAAAGGCACGGTCATCACGGCTGCCCAGCGCGAGTTGCCAGGTGCGTGATTCGTGGCCATATTCCGGATACGTCGGCGTGTCGATTAGCAGTTTGGGTGGTGGGTTCTGGTTGATCGCCTGGAGCAACTGGTAGCTACGGTCGGCGCTCGCCTGATCGCGTTCCTGGCCGCTGCTCTGATAGCGAATCAGGCGGTATGCCGACTCTTGAATCAGTGCCTGGCGCTGCGAATCGATTGCTTGGTAGTCCGGGTCCTTCAACACCGCGCTGTCGGCCGCCAGGCGAGTGACCCAATCAAGCTCGTTGCTGGTTAATGGCTCGGCCTGGGCCAGTAGCTCGCGTTCGCGCGAAGGCCGATAGGTTACGTCGGTAATCAGGCCTGCTTCGCGCACCGCGCGCACGGTATCGGCGGGAATGGCGGTCAGCGGAAACTGCTCGGTCAAATGCAGTTGCGGCTTGGCGACTTCGAGTAACTCCAAAAGGCGGTAGGAGCAATTCTCGTCGAAGAAAAAATAGTCAAAGCGCACCTGCCGCAATTCCCACACATGTTCGACCATGCGGGCGGTTTCTTCTGGCGTCAGGTTGAGCTGATATTCCCACAGATCGCGATTCTCCAGGCGACTGTATTCGCCAATCTTGTCGCGGTAGGGCAGCAGTGAGAACTGACCTGGGTAGCCACCCGCCAGCCCTTTCCAGGCATACAGAATGCCGTTGTCCATATTCTCTACCATGGCACCAAAGTTAAGCGCGTAGGTCAGCAGAGTGGTGCCGCTGGCTTGCGTATCAGGCGAGTCGATCCGCAGCAAGGTATGGCCAAACATCGACGATGGGCTATTCAGGTAAGCATCCGGGAAAACCAGCACGGTGGCGTGCGGGTTGATATCGTCATACCAGCTGCGGTACTCGCCGCAGTCCGGGCTTGGCAGATCGCTTAGCTGTAACTGTTCACGCAGCCAGCGCGTGCGTGCGGGGTACTTGCACTGGACGTGGTCGTTGCCCTGCGCGGGGTCGGCATAGAGTCCGTCCAGCGTCGCTTGCAGCTCGGCAGTCGGTGACGTGGCGCCCTCGTCGGCCAGAAAAAACGCGTCGTCATCGACGTAGCTGCGCCAACCGTCAAGGCGGCTCGGTAGATAGTGCCCAAGCAACAGCCAATAACGTTCGCTCGCTAGCGCCTGCAGCTGGGTATCGGCCATTTGGGGAGAGGCCTGCGCAGCAGCGCACAGGCTGCCGATCAGCAGCGGGGCTAAGCGTTTGAACATGGTGGGCGTCACTTGCAGTAATAGAAAAAGAGGTACGTCGGATATAAACACAAAAGGCCGGGCTTTTGGCTCCGGCCTTTTGCAGATTGTACCGCGATCAGGCTTAGGCTGCGTATTTGGCCAGCACGGCGTCTTGGCGCATCAGGTTCAGAGTGGCTTCATGTACCTGCTCAGCAGTTACGTCGGCACTGGTGAAGATGTCGTTGAAGTGGGCGTGGGTTACGGCGTTGAAATGCGCGCGGTCTTCAGGCTGCACACCCAATACTACCGCGTAAGTGGTCAGAGCTTCGCCTTCACCACGAGCAACGTCTTCAGACAGCTCGTTCATGATGCTGCCCAAAACCAGCATTGGCTTGCCAGCGTAGGTCAGCTTGCCGCCGGTATCACAACCATTGGTACCAGAGGTCATACCGAAGGTGGCGTTACCGGACGTGCCATTGGTGATGGAGGCCACCAGATGGGATGGCAGGCCGCTTTGACCTTCGAACAACATGTTACCCCAACCGCAGCTAGGGCCGCCGGGAGCAGCCGCGAAGGCGTTGATTGAAGCTGCAGCCAGGACGGTGCCGAGTAAGATCCGTTTCATGTGGGCGTTTCCATATTCAGTGAGTTAGTTTATTCAATTTAGCAACGGAATTACTTTGTTGCAATTAGGTTTCAGTCTCGAGCTGTATAGCTGTCGACCAGTTATCGTTGTTGGCTTTTTGATTCCAGCCTCAACGAGCCGATAATGTCTATTTAGAGGCGTTGCTAGTTGCTTTTGACTGGCAGATTTGCGTCCCGGATGTGCCCGCGAGCATGCCTTCTATCTGTTCAAGGGAGCCGATCACGGCGCGTTTACCCGTAGCCGTGACGAAGGCGCGCGCCGCTTCTACCTTGGGTCCCATCGAGCCGTCAGCGAAATCGTATTCAGCCAGATACTCAGGCGTGACTTTGCCGAGTGCGCGCTGGGTGGGTTTACCCCAGTTAAGGTAGACCGCTGGCACGTCGGTGGCGATGATCAATACATCGGCCTGTAGTTCGCGCGCCAGCAGGCTGCTGCACAAATCCTTGTCGATCACGGCTTCCACGCCGTGCAGGCCTTGGCTATCGGCATTGCGTGCTACCGGTATGCCACCGCCACCAGCGGCGATGACCAGTGCGCCGCGCTCCAGCAACCAGTGGATCGCTTGCAGCCCAAGTACGCGCAGCGGTTTTGGCGAGGCGACGACTCGCCTGAACGCTTTGCCATCGGTTGCCATGCTCCAGCCTTTTGCTCCGGCGACCTTGGCAGATTCGGCTTTACTATAGATCGGGCCGATGGGCTTGCTCGGATGTTGGAAGGCGGGGTCTTGTGGGTCCACCTCCACGCGGGTGATCAGCGTTGTGACGACCCGGGTGGTGCGCAGCTGGTTGCCCAGCTCCTGCTCCAGCAGGTAGCCGATCATGCCGTCGGTCTGCGCGCCCAGTACGTCTAGTGGGTAAGCGTCCACTTCAATATAGGCATCTGCTTGCAACGCCAGCAGCCCGACCTGCGGCCCATTACCGTGTGTCAGCACCAGGTCGTGATTGGCTGCCACGCGCGCCAGTTGGCTGGCCGCTCTGCGAATATTGGTCAACTGATTTTCAGCCGTTGGCGCTTGGTCGCGGCGCAGCAGGGCGTTACCGCCCAGAGCGACGACTATTTTCACGAGTCAGCTCCAGCGGGCTTCATCCGAGCGTCGCTACCAGCACGGCCTTGATGGTGTGCATGCGATTTTCGGCCTGGGTGAATACCACTGAAGCGTCGGACTCGAATACCTCGTCGGTCACCTCGATCTCGCTCAGGCCATACTTCTCGTGCACCTGGCGACCGACCTCGGTTTCCAGGTTGTGAAAGGCCGGTAGGCAATGCATGAACTTGGCGCTGCGTTTGCCGGTCGCCTGCATCAGGGCAGTTGTGACCTGGTAGGGCAGTAACTGGTCGATGCGCTGCTGCCATACGGTATCAACTTGCCCCATGGACACCCATACGTCGGTGTACAGAAAATCGGCACCCGCTACGGCTTTGAGTGGGTCTGTCTCCAGGGTGATACGCGCACCGGTAGTCTTCGCCAGTTCGCGCATCTCGGCCACCAGCTCAGCGGGCGGCTGCAGATCGGTGGGTGAGCAGATGCGCACATCCATACCCATTTGCGTACCGCCAACCAGCAGCGAACTGCCCATATTGAAGCTGGCATCGCCGAGGTAGCAGAAGCTCAACTCGTGTAGCGGCTTTTCGCCGAATTCTTGCATGGTCAGCAGGTCAGCGAGTATCTGGGTTGGATGCATCTCATCGGTCAGGCCGTTCCATACCGGCACCTTGGCATACTGCGCCAGCTCCTCGACCACAGTTTGCAGGAAGCCGCGATACTCGATGCCGTCGTAGAAGCGGCCGAGTACACGGGCGGTATCCTTCAGCGATTCCTTGTGACCCAGTTGCGAACTGCCGGAATCCAGACAAGTGACGTGGCCGCCCTGATCATGCACGGCGACTTCAAAGGCGCAGCGAGTGCGGGTTGAGGGCTTCTCGAAGATCAGCGCGATGTTCTTGCCCTTCAGGCGCTGTACTTCGTTACCCACGGCCTTGGAGCGCTTTAGTTCGGCGGACATCTCCAGCAGGTAGCGGATTTCATCCGGGGTGAAGTCCTTCAGCGCCAGCAAACTACGGTTGTGCAGATTAAAGCTCATGGTGTGTTCTCGTCTGGATGGAGGATCAGATAGCGTCGCGCTCAATCGGGCAGGACATGCAATGACTGCCGCCGCGCCCGCGGCCCAGCTCGGAACCCGATACCGTAATCACCTCAACGCCGGCCTTGCGCAGCAGGGTGTTGGTGTGGGTGTTGCGGGCATAACCCATCACCACGCCCGGTGCCAGGGCCAGCAGGTTGTTACCGTCGTCCCATTGCTCTCGTTCTGACTGCCAGGCGTCGCCGCCGGTAGCCACTGAGCGCAGCTTTTTCAATCCGAGCGCCTCGGCCACCACCTCCAGGAAGGGCTTGGTTTCGGTCCGCACATCCAGGCTGCCTTCCTGCTCGCCGGGGCGCAGGCTGTGAACGCGGATGGCGTTGGCCATTTCCGGAAAGCTGGTGACCAGATCCACATCGCAGAAGGTAAACACGGTGTCCAGATGCATGGCGCCGCGCGATTTGGGTATCTGCGCGGCCAGCACGCGGGTCGCTACGCCCTGGGCAAACAGCGAGCGTGCCAGTTGGCTGACCGCCTGGGGTGAGGTGCGCTCACCCATGCCGATCAGTACCACACCGTTACCCAGCGGCATCACATCGCCGCCTTCCATGGTGGCGCCGCCGTGATCTATGTCGGGGTCACCCCACCAGATGGTGGTCTTGCCAGCGAACAGCGGATGGAAGCGGTATACGGCTGCGGTGAGCAGCGTCTCCTGGCGACGTGCCGGCCAGAACATTGAGCACAGCACTGCGCCCTTGCCGATCCAGCAACTGCTGTCGCGGCTGAACAGGGTATTGGGTAGTGGCGGCAGCAGAAAGTCGTTCGCGGCGGCGTAACGTGCCAGCAGTCCCGCAGGCTCAAACGGCAGTTCTGCACGCGCCAGCCCGCCGATCAGGTGTTCTGCCAGGCGCATTGGTGGCAGTTCTTCCATCCAGGGGCGTAACTGCAGCGCCAGTTCGGCATCGACGGTACCAGCGTCCAGTTTGCGGTCCAGTAGCCAGGTACGAGCGGCAGGGTCAGCTACGGTGGTAGCCAGTAGATCGTGCAGTTCCAGCACCTCGACATCGTGGCTCTGCATGGCGTTGGTGAAGGCGTCGTGGTCATTGCGCGCCTGCTCGACCCAGATGACGTCATCGAACAGCAATTCGCGGCAGTTCGCTGGTGTCAGGCGCTGTTGCGCCAGGCCGGGGCGGCATACCAGTACGCGGCGCAAGCGGCCAACTTCAGAGTGCAAACCTTGGGTGGTCATGGCAACAATCTCCTGTTCATATAGTCGGGAATCAGCAATAGGGTCGGGCTCACAGGCTCAGTCGCCCCATGGCCAGTAGCGTGGCGGAGACGCCAGCGAGTATCACCAGCACCGCCAGCAGCACCCATTCGGCGGTATTGAAAACCCGCTCCTGACGCTGGCGCTTGGCCCAGGCATAGAGCACTACGCCCGGTGCGTAGAGCATCGCGCTCAGCAGCAAATACTTGAATCCGGCGGCGTAGAGCAGCCACAGGCAGTACACCGTGGCCAGTGCAGCGACCGGTACATCAGCGCGGCGGATCGCAGCTTTCACCCCCTCGCCACGCCATGCCAGTGACAGGCCGTAGGCTGCACTGAACAGGTAAGGCAGCAGGATCATCGCCGTTGATAGCGAGATCAGTGCCAGGTAGGAGGCCTTGGAGAACAGCGTGAAGATAAGGAACAGCTGCACCATGCCATTGGTCAGCCACATGGCATTGGCGGGCACCCCCTTCTTGTTGGTCCGCCCCAGCCATTTCGGCATCACGCCACCACCAGCAGGGGTGAATAGCGACTCGGCGGCTAGCAGCATCCAGGCCAGGAAGCCACCACCCACCGAGACGATCAAGCCCACGTAGATGAGTACGGCGCCCCAGGTACCAACCGCGTCTTCCAGTACGCCGGCCATTGAGGGGTTTTTCAGGCCAGCGAGGGTGGGCTGATTGAGCACACCGAGCGACAGTAGCGATACCGCCATCAGTAACAGCAGACAGATCAGAAAGCCGATGATAGTGGCGCGGCCAACGTCCTCACGCTTGCGGGCCCTTGCCGAGTAGACGCTGGCGCCTTCAATTCCAATAAATACCCAGACGGTGACCAACATGGTGCTCTTGACCTGATCAAGCACCGAACCGAGCTCGCTGGTGCCCCAGAAATCGAGGCGGAAGGTATCAAGCTGAAAGGCCATTGCTACCAGTGCGATGAACAGCAGCAGCGGCACTATCTTGGCCAGCGTGACCACGGCGTTCAGCACCGCAGCGCCCTGGATGCCGCGCAGCACCAGCAGGTGGATAATCCAGAGTACGACTGAGGCCCCGGCGATGGCGGCTGGCGAGTTACCGCTGCCGAAGATCGGGAAAAAATAACCGAGCGCACTGAAGGCCGCGACCAGATAACCGACATTGCCGATCCAGGCGCTAACCCAGTAACCCCAGGCCGAGTTGAAGCCCACGTACTCACCTGACAGAGCGCGAGCGTAAGCATAGACGCCGTTATCGAGTTCGGGTTTGCGCAGCGAAAGCATCTGGTACACCCGCACCAGGAGCAGCATACCGATACCGGTAATGGTCCAGCCGATCAGGATGGCTCCAGCGCCTGCGCCGGCGGCCATGTTTTGCGGCAGGCCAAAGATACCGCTGCCGATGATCGAGCCCACCACCAGCGCTACCAATAGGCTAAGGCCTAGTTTGGCAGGGGCTTTGGCGTTGGCAGCATCGCCGGCGACGATGGTTTTATCGGTAGCTACTGCGTCTGGCTTGTTCATGCGGTTGCGTCCGCGGGAGCTTGCAGGTGGCACAGCCCCTTAACCTTGGCCTGGAGTGTGTCCGCTATGCTTTGCGCTTCTGCTGTGGTGGTACCCGGCAGCATATGTAAAAAGACGGTGCCGTTGGGTGGCTCTTGCCCCGGCACGTTCTGCGGTTCGCAGACGATAGTGATAGGGGCTTGCTCGGGCGTGTGTTCGGTCGGCGCAAGCTCCCTGACGATGTAGCGGTAAACGTCGGATTTGGGCTGGTTCATGGCAGGTACCTGTGCAGGTTATTGCCAGCCGCAGCGTTTGCACGGGGGCTGGCAGGGACACTACCAGTCTCTTCCCTCGGCCGGGTTGCGTCTGTTCGACAGCGCACGCAAGACTTTCAGGGGATAGTTCAGGGAGTAGACTTGGCCTCATCGCTGGTACTGAGCGCGTCGAAGCCGGAGATGACATCGAACAGCTCCTCGTCGATGCCAGCCTGGCGCAGCTGGTGAAAATGGGCTTGTAGCTCCTGCAGCAGCTCGCCGATATTGCGGTCGGCGCGCTGCATCGCAGCCAGCCGACTGGCATTCTCGCTGGCCAGTGATTCGGCGCTGGCCCGAAACAGCGAAACGAACAGGTGTTCGCGAATAAAGGCGCGCAAGGTCTGCGCGCTGGCGTCCAGTACTTCGGGTAATTGGTCGCCGGGCCATGGCCGGTTGGCCAGCCCGTGCTGCCAAAGCGCATCCAGCGGCAGCAGTCGTTGGCTCACCGGTGTATAGCCGGCAGCGTTTGGCCGGTTATAGAAAAGAGTCAGCGCGGTGCTCTGGGTTGCAGCAGGTTGATCCGCCTGGGTAGTGGCAGCGGGGGCCTGCACTTTAAGCAGAATATCGCCGACCAGCCGGGTGATCAGTTCTACCGACCCCGGTACCGCAAAGCATCCCTCGGGGGTAATGCCGGCGTCCACTAGCCGCGCATTCGCGCGTTCACCCACGGCCCAGACTCTGCAGCGAGTCTGCGCCAGTGCGGACACCGCATGGTCAACCACTACCTCATTGAAACGGCCGACGAGCCCTTGGTCGGAGCCAAATACCACCGCATGCATCAACGGCGTTGCGGCCAGCGCAGTCTGCGTTTCACGAGGTGGCTGCTCGACTGAACGCAAACACACGCCGAGGCCGAGCTCGACGGTGCGGGCGTAATCGCCGAGGGCGGCTACCGACCTTTCATATTGCCCAATAGCGGATGCCGCCGATGCCTTCATGGTGCGCACCACCGACTTGAGATCACCGGCGCTATCGATCTGACGACGCAGGGCGGTCAGAGTGGTTGCCATCGGGGTTACTCGGGATCGCTGTCGGGCAATGGCATTGCGGCTGCGTGCTTGTCGCGATGCTCGTGCAGACGCCCCAGTTTACTGTCCAGCAGGTGCACCATCTTGGCCGCTGCGCCTTTTACAGCCTGCCTGAGCGTGGCCGCGTGGTCGGTAACCGCAACCGGTTGTTGGCCTTCCAGCCGTGCCTCCAGCATGCAGCGCTGGTCGTGTTGTCCATCTTTGTCGCCATTCTCGTCACTGAGATGCACTTCGACGCGGGTGACGTGATCGCTGAAGCGTTTCAGCGCTTTTTCGATTAGGGCGCTGTAGGCGGCGGCGTGTGCTTCGTCGCCGTTGGTATGACTACCGCTGTTGATCTGGATTTTCATGGGGTTTCTCTGCTGTCTGTGTGGTTGCGGCCGCTTTGTCGTGCGGGTTGTCTGTTTGCGGGAGGAAGCTTTCGAGCGCCGCGCGCGCGGCCTCGGTTACCTGTTGGCGATCGGCGTCGGTCAGCTTGTCGCCAGCAGTGAGCCGAGCGCTCAGGTCATCGGGCAGATCCTGAGTAGCGTCTTCCACTGCCTGCTGCGCGGCGCTCATGCGCTCGAGTGGCACGGGATCAAACAGTGCTGCGTTGAGTGCCAGCAGGATGGCGATCTGCGCGGGTACCGAGACGGGCGAGAATTCCGCCTGGCCCAGGCAGGCGCGGATGCGTTTGCCGTGTTCAATGGATTGCCGCGTGTCCTCGTCCAGCCGCGCACCAAAGCGGGCGAAGGTTTCCAGCTCTTCAAACTGGGCGTAGGCGAGCTTGAGGTCTCCAGCCACGGAGCGGTAGGCAGCGCGCTGCGCTTTGCCGCCTACCCGTGAAACTGACTGGCCCACTGCAATCGCGGGCAGCACACCGAGCTCAAAAAGGGACGGCGACAGCACAATCTGGCCATCGGTGATGGAAATCAGGTTGGTGGGGATATAGGCCGAGATATTTTGCGCCTCGGTCTCGATGATCGGCAGTGCAGTTAGCGAGCCGCCGCCGCGTTCTTCGTTCAGGTGAGTTGCGCGCTCAAGCATGCGCGAATGAATGTAGAAAATATCGCCGGGAAAGGCCTCGCGACCGGGCGGGCGGCGCAGCAGCAGCGACAGCTCACGATAGGCCCGGGCGTGGTGGGTCAGGTCGTCATACACAATCAGCACGTCGCGGCCCTGCTCCATAAAATGCTCGGCAATACTGGTGGCCGCGTAGGGTGCGATATAGGACAGCCCCGGCGCCTCGTTGCCTTCGGCCACCACCACGACGGTGTAGGTCAGCGCCTGTTTCTCGCGCAGCTTGGCTACCGTCTTGGCCACCGCAGAGGCGCGCTGGCCGATGGCGCAATAGACGCAGAGCACATCCTTGCCGCGCTGATTAAAGATGGTGTCGATGGCGATGGCGGTCTTGCCGGTCTGCCGGTCGCCGAGAATCAGTTCGCGCTGGCCGCGGCCGATGGGAATCAGCGCGTCCAGCACTTTCAGGCCGGTCTGCAGTGGTTCGGTTACCGGGGCGCGATCCATGATGGCCGTGGCGGGACGCTCGATAGGCAGGCGATCATGCGTGGCGATCGGACCCAAACCATCCAGCGGCCGCCCCAGTGGATCGATCATGCGCCCCAGCAGTGCGTCTCCCACGGCGACGTCCATGACCCGGCCGGTGCGCTGTACCTCGTCGCCGGCGTGCAGGTGCGCATAGTCACCCAGCAGCACCACGTCGATACTGTCTTCGTTGAGATTGAAGGCGATACCGGACAGCCCGCCGGGAAACAGCAGCAGTTCTTCCGAGGTGGCGTGCTGCAGCCCGCGCACCTGCGCGATGCCGGTGGAGACGCTGGCGATAACGCCGACTTCGCGCGGCAGTAGTTGTGGCTTGAACGCCTGCAGACGCTGCTGAAGATCGGCGAACGCGCCCGCATACACGCCTTCCAGACTGGCCCTATCAGGTATGGCTGCGGTCATGCTGGCTCCGTTGCATCGGGCTCGACGGTTGCCGGCGGCGGACTTATGGCCAGCGCGCGCAGGTAATCGGCAATACTCCAGGCCAGCTTTTGCCCATTGGCGCTGAGTTCGATGCCGGCCACCAGCTCAGGGTTGGTCTCGTATCTGAGCGCAATCGACTGCCCTAGCTTGTCGTTCAGCGCGCTCTGAATCGCCTCCCGCTGCGATTCGGCTAGCTCGAAAGCGCTGCGCAGCACTGCGGGATCAGCTTCGGAGGTGGTCTTGAGCGCGCTGCCCAGAGTGGCCAGGGTGTCATCGGCCATGGTCTGCAGGCGCTGAATGAACACCTCGCAGGCGCGCTGCTCCAGGCTGGCATCGGCGAGGTCAGCCATTACCCGCCGGGCGATCTCGAATGCCTGCTGCTGGGTTTGCTGCACTATCTCGGCATGCAGCTGCTGCGTCTCGATCGCCAGCGCTTTTGCACGCTTGGCTTTCGCCTGTTTGGCGGCTTCGGCTGCGGCTGCACGCAGACGTTCGGCCTCAGCCGAGGCCTCCTGCTTGGCTTGCTGCAGCAAGTCGGCACGCTGCTGGTCGAAGGTCTGGTTCTTCTCCTGGTATTCGATTTGCTGCTGGTGCGCTTTGGCCTTGGTGTCAGCGGCATCCGCCAGCTCGGCGGTAATCTTCTGCTCGCGGGCGGCGATGGCGTTCAATACCGGTTGGTATAGAAAGCGTTTCATCAACCACACCAGGATAATGAAGTTCAGCACCTGCGCGCCGACGGTAAACCAGTCGATGAGCATGGGCTATTGGCCTGCTGCCTTAGTGGCCGCAGCCAGTGCGGCGTTCCAGAACGGGTTGGCAAAGATGAGGATCATCGACACCACGAAACAGTAAATCGCGGTGGACTCGATCATCGCCAGACCCACGAACAGCGTGCGGGTGATGGTGGCGGAGGCATCGGGTTGCTGCGCCAGCGAGGTGAGCGCGACCGCGACCGCGCGGCCTTCGGCCAGGGCCGGACCCATGGTGCCAAACCCCGTGGTCAGGCCTGCCATGATGATGGATGCGACAGCGATCCAGGTAAGAGCGTCCATAAGCGGTGCCTTTGTAGTGGTTGATGGGGAGGAGGGCGAGGTTTCATGTGTTGGTTTCCGGCGCGGGTGCCTTGGCCGCCTTGCTGCTGCGGGTGGCCGCCGCGATGTAGACCGCTGCCAGAATGGTGAAGATGTAGGCCTGTACCATGCCGGTCAGCAGGCCCAGCAGCGTCATCACGATGGGGAACACAAAGGGCGTGATGGACAACAAAATGGCGATGATCATGGCGCCGCTCATCATGTTGCCGAACAGACGCACGGCCAGGGCCATGGTGCGCGAGACTTCGCTGATCAGGTTGAATGGCAGCATGATGGGTGTCGGCTGCATATAGGACTTCAGGTAGCTCAACAGTCCCTGGCTGGAGATGCCGAACAAGGGCACGGCGACCAGCACACAAAGCGCCAGTGCGGCGGTGGTCGACAGTGAGGCGGTGGGTGGCTCATAGCCCGGGATGACGGTCGCCAGGGCGGCAGCGGCGACAAACAGAAACAGGGTGCCGAGAAAGCCCAGGTACTGACGCGGGTTTTTCAGACCGACATCCTTGATCTGCCCCATGATGGCGGTCACCACTATCTCCAGCAGGTTCTGCCAGCCTGAGCGTTCGTGCCCGGTGGCCAGGCGGCGGGTAATCAACGCGGCGCCCAGCACCAGCACGGCCATTAGTATCCAGGTGAATACGATGGTGGCATTCAGCATAACGACGCCGTACTGCCAAAAGATCCAGGCATCGGGGGTCAGGCGCATGGTGGTTTTCCTGACGCCTGTACTTTTCCTGGTGCAGCTTTGTCAGGTTGATCGCGGGTTATTCGCAGGATAAGCGCGCGAGCGGTGATAAAACCCAGCAGGCACAAACCGAGCAGCGCGGGCTGGTCCGCACCAATAAGGTAGAAGCCAGCGAGAACGATGCCAGTGCGCAGGATCAGGCTGCTGACAAACCAGCGTGACGGCGTTGGCGAGGCGGCACCCAGCTGCACGGTCCACCAGAGGCCGCCAAAGAAGATGGCGCCCAGCGCCCAGCCGGTCAGCAGCGCCGCGGCGCCACCCAGCATCCAGCTTATGTCGTCAGGCATCGTCGTTCTCCTGTTCTTCGTGCATCGAACGGTCTTCCTGAGCAATCCAGTGCCAGGCGTTGATACAGCCGAGGGTGAGTCCGGCCATCAGCAGCGCCAGTGTCCAGGAGCGGCCGTCGGGATAGTGTTGGTCCAGCCAGAGGCCGAGTGCTGCGCCCATCAGGGTGGGTACCACCACGGACCAGCCGATCAGCCCCATCATGCCCAGCCCGAACCAGACTCCGGGAGTGCCGTTGCGCCGGGCCTTGAGTTTGCGCGCCGCCTTGGCGCCAACCTGCTGCGCCAGGGTCAGATCGGCAGGGGCTGAGCTCGGCTCGGTTGGCTTGGTTTTGCGCGTCATGCGCCGGGGTCTCGCAAAGAAGCAAAGCGCCGTATAAAGCCGGTTTCCAGTTTGCTCATGGCCGCGCGCATGGCTTCTTGCTGCGCGTCCTGGGTCAGAAATTGCTGCTCGATAGCAGCGTGCAGTTGAGCGAGGTCTGTACCGCGCAGCGCCTGCCGTACGGAAATCACCACGTCGCGACCGGTCTTGACCAGTACGCCGGCATCCAGCGCCACGAATACTTCGTTCTGCGCTTGGTCAGTGAAGCTCAGGATGCCCGGAACCAGCGCCGCGACGCAGTCCAGGCGCTTTGGCAGTAGGCCAAATGAGCCCTGTACCGTCTCGACCACGAGGCGCGAGATGTCGTTTTCATCGACGAATACCTCAAAGGGCAGCAGTACCTTAAGCGTCATCAGCGGCATGCGCGGGCTCCTCGGCGGGTTGCTCCTGGTCTACCGCGCTGGATTTGGCCTTGGCTTGTGCTTCACTTATCGCGCCGATCATGTAGAGCGCGCTTTCGGGCATATCCTTGAACTCGTCAGCGAGGATGCGTTCGCAACCATCCAGCGCATCGTCCAGGCTGACCAGCTTGCCGCTCAGGTTGGTGAACTGTTCGGTGGTGAAAAACGGCTGAGTCAGAAAACGTTCCAGCCGCCGCGCCCTTGCCACCACCTTGCGGTCGTCGGGCGACAACTGCTCCAGCCCGAGCATGGCGATGATGTCTTTAAGTTCGGCGTACTGCGCCAACGTGCGGCGGATGGCTTGTGCTATTGCATAGTGATGCTCGCCGACGATACCCGGTGTGATCATTTTTGAGCTGGACTGCAGCGGGTCGATGGCCGGAAACAAACCTTCGCTGGCGCGTTTGCGCGACAGTACGATGGACGCCGACAGGTGCGAGAACGTATGTACGGCGGCGGGGTCGGTAAAGTCGTCGGCAGGCACATAGACCGCCTGCAGTGAAGTAATGGCGCCGTTGTCGGTATTGGCAATACGCTCTTCCAGCGATGCCAGTTCGGTGCCCATGGTGGGCTGGTAACCGAGGCGTGACGGCATCTGCCCCATCAGTCCCGAGACTTCCGAGCCAGCCTGAATAAAGCGGAAGATATTGTCGATCAGCAGCAGCACGTCGCGGTGTTCATCGTCACGGAAGTATTCAGCCATGGTCAGCGCCGCATGCCCCACGCGAAAGCGTGCGCCGGGTGGCTCGTTCATCTGCGCGAAGATCATTACCATATTGGGCAACACCCCAGCGGCGTCCATCTCGCGATACAACTCTTCGCCTTCGCGCGAGCGCTCGCCGATGCCGCAGAAAATACTGACGCCCTGTTGATGGCCAACCATGTTGTGGATCATTTCGGTTAGCAGCACCGTTTTGCCCACGCCCGCGCCGCCAAATAAACCGGCCTTACCGCCGCGCTCCAGCGGGGTAAGCACGTCAATGGCTTTGATGCCGGTCTCGAATATTTCGGCGTGGGTCGAGCGGCGCACCAGCGCTGGCGGCTGGTTGTGAACCGATCGCCATTGCACGCTATCCAGCGGCGGGCCACGGTCTACGGTGTTGCCAAAGACATCGAACATGCGTGACAGAATGGCTTTGCCGACCGGCGCCTGCAAGGGACCGCCACTGTCTTTTACCGGCATGCCGCGGGCCAGGCCCTGCGTGGGTGTGAGGGCAATACCGCGCACGTGACGCTGATCGCGCTGGGCCAATACTTCGATGGCAACATGGTCACCGTCGCCAGCGTGCAGCAGGTTATGTACTGCTGGCAGCGCGCTGTCAAAACGCATGTCGATGACGCTACCGTGGACTGTGACAATAGTGCCGACATTGGGTGCATCGGTTTTGTCTGCAGCTTGGCGCTCTGTCATCTTTGGCCCCTGGTCAGTGGTCTTGTCTGGGCCGCAGACATTTGTTGCTAGGACGGCTGTCGGACCATGACCAGACCATCGTGCCCCCAATGAGCACCTGTTCACCGTGCGCTAGCGAACACAGAGTGTTAGCTGCTCCTGTTGCAATTGGTCGACGCTAAGTGCTGTGGCGTACCGACACGGCTGACCTCGTCTGTCACTCTCGATGAGTGATGCGTTTTTTCGCAGTCAGTTAATCCATAGAGGTAACTATGACCCAATCACTCGCCGAGATAATTCAGGGCAAGTGGCAGCAGCTCGCTGGTCTTGCTCACATCGTCTGGGATGATCTAACGCTGGATGAGCTGGTGAAATCCAAAGGTGACGCAAAAAAACTCACGTTGCTGGTTCAACAGCGTTATGAGATGACGCATAACGAGGCCGAGAGACAGGTCATCAGTTTTTTTGAGCGCAATAGAACGACCTGAGCGGGGCAGGATTTATCGCGGTTTTCTACCTTGGGTAGCAACAACCAACCGCTGCCGTCATTACTTGATCAAAGGTTGCTCGCATAGGTAGCCGGATAGGTTCAGTATAGAACTCGTGCTATGTACGCTACCGAACAGAGTGTGAGAGTGTCAGGCGTATACTTGGTATTTAGGTTGATCTCCCCGGATGGAGTCCGCAATGCCTGATTTACCGCGCCCGCAGCACAATCGCTTGCTGGCTGCCTTGCCCCTTGAATCACAAAAACGTCTGTTCAATCATCTTGAGCTGGTGTCGTTACCCCTCGGCAAGGTGATGTACGAATCCGGCGAAACCATGCGCTATGTTTACTTCCCTACCGATTCAATCATTTCACTGCTCTATGTGATGGAAAGCGGTGCCTCCGCAGAAATCTCCGTGGTCGGCAATGAAGGCCTGGTAGGTATTGCCTTGTTTATGGGCGGAGAGAGCACACCGAGCCGAGCCATTGTGCAAAGCGGCGGCCAGGCCTATCGGTTGCCGGGGCAGCGGTTAAAAGACGAGTTTAATCGCCACGGCGAGATGCTGGTGCTGATGCTGCGCTATACCCAGTCGTTGATTACGCAAATGGCGCAAACCGCAGTGTGTAATCGTCATCATTCCATTGATCAACAGCTTTGCCGCTGGCTTCTGCTGTCACTGGATCGGCTGCCGAATAATAAGGTGACCATGACCCAGGAGTTGATTGCCAATATGCTCGGCGTGCGCCGTGAAGGCGTTACCGAGGCGGCAGGCAAGCTACAAAAACTCGGCGTCATTGAGTACCGGCGGGGCCACATCACCGTGCTGGATCGTCCCAGGCTTGAGCAGCTGAGTTGTGAGTGTTATGCCGTGGTTAAAAAGGAGAGCGACCGGCTGTTGTCCTACCATACGCATCTCGACGTGGCCGCGCTCTTGGTTCCCAGTATTTAGCTGCTCGGCAACGAGCAGGCGCTGAGTGCTATAGCGAACAGAGTTTACGGCGTATCGCGTGCACACTATCAAACGGGATCGCCAGGCACCTTTCTCACGCCGCTACAGGCTATTTTCGTGCTGCTGAGAAGGCCTTATGTCAGTTGCATGCCCAAGACCCGTCACCAACCAGTTGCTCGACTGTCTGCCGCATAACGAGCAGAACCGAGTGCTGGAACAATGCGAGATGGTTGAGCTTGAATTCGGCAGCATTCTCTGTGAACGAGACATGCTATTTCGTTACCTGTACTTTCCGACTACCTGTTTTGTTTCGCTGGTTACTACCCTGGGTGGCAAGCATCCGCTGGAACTGGGCTTGATTGGCAGCGAAGGGATGCTGGGTGCGACTATGGCGCTGGGGGTCAACATGGCGCCTAGCCGTGCGGTCGTGCAGGGCTCCGGTACGGCACTGCGCATCAGTTCTGACCAGCTGCGACGCGCGTTACGCGATAGCCCGCTATTTCAGCGCGCACTCAAACACTACCTTTATGTGTTGCTCGCCCAGTTAACGCAGAATGCTGCCTGTGTTCACTTTCACGAGATTGAGCCACGTCTGGCGCGCTGGTTGTTAATGACCCAGGATCGCGCGCACAAGGATACCTTTCACCTTACCCATCAATTTCTTGCGGATATGCTTGGCGTGCGCAGAAGTGGCGTAACCATTGCCGCAGGCGCCTTACAGCTGCGCGGGCTGATTGCCTACCGCCGTGGCGACATTACTATTCTGGACCGCTCGGGCCTGGAGCTGGCCTCGTGCGAATGCTACAGGGTGATGCTCAATGACCATGCGCGTCTGCTGCCAATGCGTACCAGTTCAGCTACCCAAAATAACGCAGCGCATGACGGAGAAATCGATGGTATTTGAGATGCTGCTCTTAGGCAGCTAAAGGCAAAAAAGCGCCGCTTTATGCTGCTTTGCGTTGTGCTCTCAGCTTACTAAAATCGGGTGAGAAGCGTTTTCTGGAATAGCGCCAGAAGCGCTTGAGTGTTTTTGTGTTCCACTCTTTGAGCGGTAACAGAGCAAACAACTCCCTGGCATAGGCTCGGTCTTCAGCAACGGCTTTTTTTAATTCGGCGTGAATCAAGCCTCGTTTGGCTGCTATGTAGCCCGGCTCCGCCTGAAACTGGTTGATTGCCAGTAAATGAGATTTGAAGTTGCCCTTGTTGTTGGACGATATGTTTGTATCGTGTCTTCTATATAGGGTGACGATATCTTCGATAATATCCAGGCGATAACCGGCATGTGCCACCTTGAGTTCCAGATGCGTGTCCTGTATCGGGTTATCCAGATCATAGCCGCCAGCGTCCAGTATCGCCTGCCTTCTAAAGAACGCAGTGGGGCCGCCGAGCCATCTGCGGTCAACGAAGAAGTCGTGAAATTGATAGCTCGCAGCCTTTTTGAATAGCGCCCCCGGCTTATGGTTGCCTTGGGCGTCTATATACTCAAAGTTGGCGCCACAGCCGCCTACTTCAGGTCGTGTCTGCAGGTACTCGACCTGGAGGCGTATCCGCCCGGGCAGCATGATGTCGTCAGAGTCAAACGAGGCGAAATACTCGCCATTGGTGGCGGAAAAACCTGTGTTTACGGCCTTGGTAACGCCTTGGTTTTCCTGCGTTATCACTTTAAAACCATACTCGGCTTGAAGCGCTCGAATAATCGCCAGGCTGTTATCTGTCGAACCATCATCTACCACAAGGAATTCGATGTTGTCGTAGTCGTGCTCCATGACAGAGCGGATGGACTCCTCCACGTAGTTAGCGTGATTGAAGCAAGCCATGACGATGGATACAAGTGGAGAGCTCATCGGAATCTGGATACCTGAACAGTTCAAATCATTGTTATGACAGTGCCTTTGATCTTTCTCGGCGGCCTGTCTTTATTGACCTCATGGCTAGAGAGTTGCAGCAGATTCTTGATTGCCGATCCCTAGCATTGTGGCGAAGAATTGTAGCAGACATTCTTTACCTTTGGTGGTGCTCAAGCCCATTTCAAAACTAGGTGTGCTATGGCGCATCTTGTCTTTTAGGCTCATGGTTTTAGCGTCATTTTTTTGCAGTTTCATGACTGCCCAGCTTTGTACGTACGCCAAACCAATGAGCTGAGTTATAAGCGCCGGAAAGGAAATATGGCGTCTCTCAAGGTTACTTGTTAAAGCACTATGGTACCTACACGCTTCTGCGCCACCGCCCTGGTGCGGTGCCCGTCCAGCGGCTAAAGGCGCGAGAAAAACACGCGGCTTCCGCGTAGCCTAATCGCTGCGCGACGGCGGCTACGCTGATATTTGACTCGGTAAGCAGGCGCTCCGCCATTTTCTGTTTGATGCCGTCGTTAACCATGGCGAAGGTCTTGCCGTCGGCAGCCAGCCTGCGGTGCAGCGTGCGATCCGAGAGGCCAATGGCGTCCGCCACCTGCTTGCTTGTCATTAGAGTTGAAGCGCTTTCCAGCAGCACTTCCTGAACGCGGCGAACCGTTACCGAGCTGGTCGGCGATAGGTCGAGCTCGACGATAAGTTGTGTGCACAGGCGCTCACCTTCAAAGCGTGAGCTAAGGTTTGCCTGGGGCAGTGGCGCGACCATGTCCTGCTGGGCGAACAGCACTCCATTGCGCTGTGTTGAATACTGTATGGCGTAGGGCATTGCGTGGAGGTGTTGATCTGCTTGGTTTGGTGCGCTGTGCTTTACCTGTACTTCAAGGGGGTGAACATTGCGTTGCATCAGTTCTGACGCCAAGCTGATGATGCCGGAAAGCCCACGCTCGACTACCAGGCTTTGAGCGTCGGCAGGAAGAACGCGTTCATCAAAGAAAACCCAAAGCCCCAAAGGATGCCGCTCAGTCGTTACCGGGCAGATGGTCAGTGCCAGCGTTTGAAATCGATCCAGTAACGCCAGTGCGCTTTCCAGGTTATCGCTGGCCAGCATGGTAAATCCGAGGAGGCCGAGGCTGGTCAAGTGATAACATCGACCAAGTCTGTACCCAAAGTCGGGCTTGATACCTTGCTGTATCAAGTTACGAATTACTGCCAGCTCTTGCCACGCCTCGATAGTTACACCGGGCTCTAACAGAGCGGTTGCCGAGATGGCACTCCCTGCCAGGCAGGCTTGGATGTCCACGCCATCATCTTGTGCCGTTTCCAGCAGATAGCGTACGCCAGAAGCGTCACGCCTTTCTCTCCAATTCAGCATGTTGGTTCCAGCATATTGGCCATTGCAGCAGTATTCAGGACAGCATAAGGATATCGGTAACCACCACGCCAGTCGCAGCGCGGCGTTACTGCACGCTTTGCTTAGTTATAAGTCGCTCTATCTTTACCACGGTCGCCCTGCACGTTACTGTAATGCGAACGCAGTCACAGTTTGCCGCATGACACCAAGGATGGCTTCTGCCAGTGCAGCGCTCGAGACGTTCCAAATGTCCCGCCTTCAAGCCCTTTGTCCCGACAATCCAGACCTGCATCTGCATTAACGTTACCCAATGGATGATTTACATGACGGCACAGCCCCCAGCCAACCGACCTTTGGCAGTCAATGAAAGGACGCTCATACAGGACTGGATATTGGAGTTGGTGCCAGGAGATGGAGCCGCAGTAGGTAACAAAACGCTGAAGCAGCGCCTTGATCACAGGGCAGAGCTGCATGACATTGTGGTTACCGACGAAGACTATTGGTCACTTCGAGAAGACTTGATTGCGCTAGGTAAACTGCAGAAAGGCAGTGGCCGTGGCGGCTCGGTGTTTCGTTTTGATAAAAACTGGAAAGCCGACAGGCAACAGAGCGAAGTCGACAACCAAAGCAGTTGGGAGGATCTTGAGGAACCTGCCAGCGACAGTCCAGAAAGCTTGGAAAAACTGCGCAGCCGCCTTTTAGACCTCAGTGCAAGAAACAGACTGCTTAATTTTTCGCATGCTCGCTCCAAGCGTTTCGCACGAATTATCGATGAGCTTCCCGATCAGCTTTTTGAGTCTCTGACCAGCGAGCAGACCATGCGCTTCGCGCCGGTTCCCGAACCGACTGAGCGTCAGTTGATTGAGCAAGGCTATCTCAAATACGACGAGCAAACAGGCAGTGTGAGCGAGCTGAAGAAACCGCCGACTGCTGAAACCTGGGCGCAGATCCTGGGTATGGAAACCAGCTACGAGCTGCCAACGGGATCAGAGGATCCCTGCGACAAGCACGCTGACGATGCGATTCAAACGCTTTACTACCCCTCCGAACTTGAGTCACGACTGCAGATACTGCATACACAGTCACGTTTATCGCTGGATGAAACCGGTGCCAACATTCTTTATTTAGCATTCGGTTTTCTCGAATGGGATGAGTCGTTAGTCGGGAAGAACAGCGCGCGCCTGGCTCCTCTCATGCTGTTACCCGTCCGCCTGGAGAAAGGAAAGCTCAACCCTAAAACAGCGACTTTCGACTATGAGGTTGTGTATACCGGCGAGGACATTCTCACGAACCTATCGCTCCGGGAAAAGTTACGCCGCGACTTTGGTATTGCTCTGCCGCGTATTACTGAAGATCTGCTTCCGGAAGAATATTTCGCTCGTGTGCGGGACACCGTTCTCGAATTGAAGCCTGGTTGGAATTTGCACCGTTTTGCTTCCCTGGGTCTATTCGAGTTCGGCAAGCTAATGATGTACCTGGATCTAGAGCCCGGTAAAAATCAGGCCATACTCCAAAGCAGTCTAGTGCAGCGTCTGATTGGCCTCACCGATAGCGAACGACCCGAGTCCACCGCCAGTGGCTTCAGCAGCGAGCACGCTATCGACGAGCTTCAGGATGTGCATCAAAACTATCCTCTGATCGATGATGCTGATAGCTCGCAGCACAGCGCCTTGGTCGATGTAATGCGTGGTGAAGACTTGGTAATCGAGGGGCCCCCAGGCACCGGCAAGTCGCAAACAATCACCAACATGATCTCTGCCGCCATGGCGCAGGGAAAAAAGGTGCTCTTCGTAGCCGAAAAACGGGCAGCGTTGGAGGTTGTTAAAAATAGGCTCACGCGCGCCGGGCTAGGTGATTTTTGCTTGGAGCTACACAGTCACAAGAGTCAGAAGAGCGCGGTAGCCACGAGCATTGGGCAGCGCATAAGTAATCGTGGTAGCCATCGACAACCGCGTCAGCTGAACGACCTGATCAATAATTACGAGCGATTAAAGCAGCAGCTCAATGAGCATGTCAGGCAACTGCATGCTCTGCATGCAAGCACTGGTTTAACTGCGCATCAGATACTGATGCAGGCCACCCGCCTGCGTGAAAGCCTTGCCATCCGTCCTACCGACTTCCACCCGGTTAACGCAGCCAATCTGGATAAAAACCAGATTCATGAGCAAGCGGGTTACTTCGCCCACATTTACACAAAAACAGCTGAAGAAGCAGGCCAGACTGGTCAACTGGAGACCCACCCATGGTTTGGCTGTACCAAAACGCAGATAAGCGGGCTTGAGCAATCCGACATCTTGCTCCAGTTGAAAAACGCAGTAACGGCACTTGATGAGCTGAACGTAGCGCGCACCCAGGCCTCCGGCGAGCTTCAAACAGCCGAGGTTGCAACCTTCTCACCTGATGCCATCCGGCACCTGGCGGATGCGCTCTCGGCGATGCCTATGCCGAAAGGTGATGAAGATTGGGATCTAATCAACCGGCTCGATACGGCCAGCTGTGAAGCACTCCAAGACTGGCTCGTAGGCATGGACCAGTTGATGGAGCAGCAGGTCAGCCTGAGCGAGGCCTTGCACTCCAGCGTTATCGCCTCACCTGATGCCCTCGACACAATTAAGCAGTCTTGCGCGAAAATTCGACAGCACAATGACAACAGCGGCCTGAAACTGGATGACCTTCTTGAGTTGATTTTAGAGGCCAAAGAGCTCATCGAGGAGGCGCCCAGGGCCCAGCGACTGATTCAAATCATCACAAAAACAGCTACCGTCCAGTCACTGCGTACTGATAAGCAGGGCATAGAGCAGATGTGCCTATTGCTTGAGCTGTTGCTAGAGATGCCTGTTGCCCTAGCGGAGTGGCGTCACAAGCGCTTTGAAGATGACACTCTAGACAGTGTGCTTTCCGAGCTAAGCGAGCTTCTAGCGGACATCAAACAGCTCGAAGAGCAATCTTCCAGTGTCTTCACTATCGATCGTCTGCCTAGCCACACACGGCTGGAGGACTTGCAACGAGTGCTGGCAGATGACTCGTTATTCCGCTGGTTCAAGAGCGGATGGAGGGCCGCAAAGGCAGAAGTTCTTACCATGGTGCGGCCAGGTATTAAGTTGAAGGTCGCTCTTCAGGCGTTGCCCGGAGGTATAGCGTTTAAACGTCAGAAGAATCGCCTGATAACTGAATCGGCGTTTCGCGAGAAGCTCGGTGAGCACTTCATCGACGAGGAGACTAAAACCAGCGAGCTTATTGCCCTGCGTGAATGGTACAGCATGCTTCGTGACAAGTGCGGGCGTGGCTTCGGTGGCAATGTTTGGATTGCAGAATATCTGCTCAAAGAAAGCCCCCAGGTACTGGAGGGCTTGCGAGATCACGCCAGCGAGCTCGAAGAGTACCTCTCAGATGTGCTGTCTCATCGCAATGAGTTGGAAAGTACGCTTCCTCTGGATGGGCATCAACTCAAGTCGGAAGACTTGCTCGCTCCAGCGGGCCTTTACCTGCGGCTCATCAACCAGCTTGGCAGCGCGCTTGACGCGCTATTGCCGCTAATTAACGAGCAGGCACCAACCACCGGCCGGGTACTGGCGCTCGCGCAAGCAGTTGAAAGTTGGCAGGAGCGCGCCATAAGCCTGCAGAACAATGCCGAACTCCTTGCGTGCTTTGCAGGACACGATCTGCCCAGCTTCGACAATCTTGCTGAGGAACGTGGTCGATTAATCGCCTGGCGCCATACAGTGTCCTTTATTCGCCCAGTGATGACATTGTCGATACGCCACCTGCTGGTGCCTCAATTGACGGGCTGCACCACCAAGCAGGCTGAGCAGTTGGTTGGTAATTGGAACACCACAGGTCAGCAGCTAGCGGGTGCGTTGCAGGCCTGGGAGCGTGCTTCGGCCAACTTCATCGATAAAGCGGAGATAGAAGCGGCCCACTGGTGGAAGGGTGTGGATCAGGATGATCTTTCCGCCATCAAGCAACGCCTGCAACGGGCAGCAGAAAACGAAGAACTGCTTGAGCATTGGTTGGAATACCGTCGTCTGCGCAAGCGCCTGGCTGACTTGGGTTTTGAGGCCGTGATTTTCGCGGTTGAAAACCAAACTCTTCCTGCAGATAGAACCAAAGAGGCCTGCCTGCTGGGGCTGATGGATCTTTGGGCCAAGCAAGTACTCGAAAGCAATCCTGCGCTGGGTCAGTTTTCCGGTAAGGACCAAGAGGCCATTCGCGCGCGCTTCGCCGAGATTGACAGCCAGCTCACTAAACTTCAACGCGAGCAGCTGGCTGCGAAGATCGATCAGCACAAGGTGCCGGATGGCAATAACTCTGGCCGAGTTAAAGACCGTACCCAGCTTGCGCTGCTCGCGCATGAGGCCGGCAAGAAGACGCGCCACGTACCCATCCGGTCGCTGATGTTGCGTGCCTCCGAGGCTCTGCAGGGGCTGAAACCCTGCTTTATGATGTCGCCCATGGCCGTCGCCCAGTACCTGCCGGCCGGTAAGGTCCATTTCGACATTATCGTCATGGACGAAGCCTCACAGCTGCGCCCGGAAGAAGCCTTGGGCGCTATCTCGCGCGGTAGTCAATTGGTCGTTGTCGGTGACCCCAAACAGCTACCTCCCACCAGCTTCTTCTCACGCCAAGGTGGCGATGACGACGAAGACAGTGACGAGACCTCTCTGGCGCAGGATTCAGAAAGCATCCTCGAAGCGGCTATGCCGCTGTTTAAGCTGCGCCGATTGCGCTGGCACTACCGTTCGCGTCATGAGAGCCTGATCGCCTTTTCCAATAGGGCGTTTTACGACAGCAATCTGGTGGTCTACCCGTCACCAAACCGCGAGTCGAACGAATTCGGGGTGAAGTTTGTGCGGGTGACGCGCGGCCGGTTCGTTGAGCAGCGCAACATTGAAGAAGCCGAGGTGGTTGCCAAGGCCATCGAGCACCATCTGCTCCACCGCCCCGACGAGTCGCTTGGTGTCGTCGCCATGAACGTCAAGCAGGCTGAGCAAATTCAGCGCGCTCTGGACCAACTGGCCAAGCAAAATATGGCGTTGCAGGAGGCCTTCAGCCGCAACGAAGAAAACGATGAGCCGCTATTCATCAAGAACCTGGAAAACGTCCAGGGTGATGAACGTGACGTTATCTACATTTCCACCACGTACGGCCCGATGGAGATTGGCGGCAGCGTGCCGCAGCGCTTTGGCCCGATCAACGGAGCCGCTGGCTGGCGTCGTCTGAACGTGCTGTTTACCCGCTCCAAGAAACGCATGCAGGTATTTGCGTCCTTCACTTCCGGAGACGTGGTGGCGACGGGCACCTCCAGCCGTGGCGTACTGGCTCTGCGAGACTTTCTGCAGTTCGCCGAGTCCGGCCACATGCCACACACCCAGGAAACAGGTAAAGCGCCTGACAGTGACTTTGAAGTGGCAGTTATCGACGCCTTGGAGCGCCATGGCTATCAGTGCGAGCCGCAAGTAGGTGTCGCTGGCTTTTTTATCGACCTTGCCGTGCGCGACCCTGGCCAACCCGGCCGCTACCTTATGGGCATTGAGTGCGACGGCGCGACCTACCACTCAGCCAAGTCGGCCCGCGATCGCGACCGGCTGCGCCAGAGTGTGCTGGAACAGCTTGGCTGGCGTATTCGCCGCATCTGGTCAGTGGACTGGTTCCGCAATGCCAAGCTGCAGCTAGAACCTCTTCTTCAGGAGCTTGCCGCACTGCGTACCGAGCCGACGGCGGAGGCAGAACCGGAACAAGCCGAAGATGAGGTCATTCAACAAGTTGCCGAGGAGCAGACTGAGCATGCTGAACGCATAGCTCAGGATGCTGGCGCCAGCCTGCGCGAGAAGCTGCTTTATCTGGATCAGCAGGTCATTCGACCTGCCTTGCCGGATACGCCGCCCCAGCGTCGCCTGCTTCGTCCCGCCATGCTCGAAGCTCTGTTGGAGTTCCAACCGATCGACCGCAGCGAGCTACAGCAATTGCTGCCGGGTTACCTGCGCGAAGGAACCGATCCGGCTGAGGGGCGCTTTATTGATGACGTGCTCACCCTGATCGGTGATCACGTCTGAATAGGCCCAATGACGGTTTGTGAGGCGCGGCTAGTCCGCGACCGCACCTCAGTTTAGGGCTTGGCTGATGACTGCGCAGGCCTCAGTCGGGCGGTGGGACAACCTGGCTTAGCGAGCCAGAGCGCGTCTTTACGCGCCGCCATTTAAGTTACACTGCGAATTTACGCGCACCCCAAGGAGCAATTGCTTGAACACGGAAAACCATTCCCAAACCGCCGCCTTTCTTTGGTCCATCGCAGACCTGCTGCGCGGTGACTTCAAGCAGTCTCAGTACGGCCGCATTATTCTGCCCTTCACCCTGCTGCGGCGAATGGAGTGCGTGCTTGAGCCGAGCAAAGAGGCGGTAATTAGTGAGTCCTGCGCGCAGGAAGGTCGGCCTGATATGGTACGTGAGCGCCTACTGCTGCGTGCTGCTGGCCAGCAGTTCTTCAACGCATCGCCGCTGACCCTTGGCACTTTGTCCGACACCCAGACCGCCGCCGACCTGATGAGCTACGTGCAGGCATTCAGCAAAGATGCTCGCGAGATCTTCGAGCATTTCCACTTTGAAGATTTCGTCCAGCAGCTGGAAACCGCCAACCTGTTGTATCAGGTGGTGCAGCGTTTCGCCGCCACCGACCTGAGCCCCGAGTTCATCAGCAACTTTGGCATGGGCATCATCTTTGAGGAGCTGATCCGTAAGTTTGCGGAAAGCTCCAACGAAACGGCCGGTGAGCACTTTACCCCGCGCGATATCGTGCACCTCACTACCTCGCTGGTGATCACCGATCAGGACCATAAACTCGCGCCCAATAGCATCGTCACCATCTATGACCCCACCGCCGGCACAGGTGGCTTCCTATCCGAGGGTGATGAGTACATCCAATCCATCAGCGACAAGGTCACCGTATCTCTGCACGGCCAGGAGCTGAACCCCGAGTCCTACGCTATCTGCAAGGCAGATATGCTGATCAAGGGCCAGGACGTGACCAGCATCAAGCTGGGCAATACCCTGTCCAACGACCAACTGGCTGGCCCCGAGCACCACTTCGACTTTATGCTTAGCAACCCGCCGTTTGGCGTGGAATGGAAGAAGGTGCAGAAGCAGATTGCCGACGAGCACAGCCACAAAGGCTTCGACGGACGCTTCGGCCCGGGCCTGCCGCGTGTGTCCGACGGTTCGCTGCTGTTTCTGCTGCACTTGGTCAGCAAGATGCGTGACCCGCGCGACGGCGGCTCGCGCATTGGCATCATCCTCAACGGCTCGCCACTGTTTACCGGCGGCGCGGGTTCAGGTGAGTCGGAGATTCGCCGCTACCTGCTGCAGAACGATCTGGTCGAAGCCATCGTCGCGTTGCCCACCGACATGTTCTACAACACCGGCATCGCCACCTATGTGTGGATTCTTTCCAACCACAAAGCCAGCGCGCGCCAGGGCAAGGTGCAGCTGATCGACGGCAGCCAGCACTTCGCCAAGATGCGCAAATCGCTCGGCAGCAAGCGCCAGTACATCACCGAGGATCAAATCAGCGAGCTGGTGCGCCTGTATGGCAGCTTTGAGCAAACCGCGCAGAGCAAAATCTTCCTCATCGACGCCTTCGGCTACCGCCGTATCACCGTCGAACGCCCGCTGCGCCTGAACTTTCAAACCAGTGGCGAACGCATCGCTAAGGCGCTGGAAGAAAAAGCCCTGCAAAAACTCGACAGCGCCGCTCAGCAGCACCTGCTGGCCGCCCTGCAAGCGATGGACGCCAGTCAGTTGCACCGCAACCGCGAGCAGTTCATCAAGCTGCTGAAAAAAGCCCTGGCTGCGCACAGCGTCAGCCTTAGCACGCCGGAGCTAAAAGCCCTGATGAGCGCCCTGAGCGAGCGCGACCCAGAGGCCGATATCTGCATGGTCAAAGGCCAGCCGGAAGCCGACGCCGGTCTGCGCGACAACGAGAACGTGCCGCTGGGCGAATCGGTGTACGAGTATTTTGCGCGCGAAGTTATCCCCCATGTACCGGATGCCTGGATCGACGAAAGCAAAACCGATGCGCTGGATGGCGAAGTCGGTATTGTCGGTTTCGAGATCCCCTTTAACCGACACTTCTATGTGTTCCAGGCACCGCGTGCGTTGGCCGAGATCGACCGCGACCTCAAAGCCTGCACAGACCGCATCAAGCAGATGATTGAAGGGCTATCGGCATGAGTTTTCCTTCATATCCGGGGTACAAGCATTCCGGCGTTGAACTGCTTGGCGAGTTTCCAGATCACTGGGCGCTAAAGCGGTTTAAGAATGTTTTTGTGGAAAGGGCTGAGCGCAGTACAGATGGATCTGAGGAGCTTTTGTCCGTTTCCGCTTATTTCGGGATAAAGCCACGGTCTGAGACGCTAGATGAAGGTGATCACTTATCACGCGCGGAGTCTCTTGAAGGGTACAAAGTGTGCCAGGCAGGCGACCTTGTCATTAACATCATGCTTGCCTGGAATCGGGGACTTGGTTTTTCTTGGCAGAGAGGAATTGTCAGCCCTGCGTACTGCGTTTTTTATGTGACGGATGGATCTGTACCTGAGTTTCTTGATTACCTGGTGCGCTCAGATGAGTGCATTAGGTATTTCAAAACGCACTCCGCAGGGATTATGGATTCTCGGTTAAGGCTTTACCCGGAGTCTTTTGGACGACTCTTCACCGCAATTCCACCTGCTTGTGAACAAACCCAAATCGCCCGTTTCCTCGACCACGAAACCGCCCGAATCGATGCCCTGATCGAAGAGCAGCAGCGCCTGATCGAACTGCTCAAGGAAAAGCGTCAGGCCGTGATCTCCCGCACCGTCACCAAAGGTCTCGACCCCACGGTGCCGATGAAAGACTCCGGCGTGGAGTGGCTAGGCGAGGTGCCGGCGCATTGGGTGGTGGCCGGTCTGAAATGGTATTGGTCAGTAACAGACTGCAAGCACATCACCGCCGAGTTTGTGGACGAAGGCATTCCTCTCGCGAGTATTCGTGAAGTACAGAGTCGTTATGTCGCTCTCGATAACGCAAAGCAGACCACGGAAGTATTTTACCGGCAGCTTATTGAGGGCGGTCGAGAGCTTGTTGCAGGCGATTTAATATTCAGTCGTAACGCAACGGTTGGTGAGGTGGCACAAGTCGCTAATTGGCATCCTCCTTTTGCCATGGGGCAAGACGTGTGTGTGCTGAAAAAACAATACGAATGGCTTTCGAGTGATTACTTGCAGGCCGTTTTGCGCTCACCAGTCGTTATGGTTCAGCTTGATAACCTGATGATCGGTTCGACCTTCAAACGAGTAAACGTGGAAGATATTCGGGGCATTATTGTGCCAATGCCACCGCAGGGTGAGCAGAAGATCATCGCTGAGTATTTGATCCAAAAAACCGAAATGTTCAACTCGATGCTTGGAGAAGCGCAAAACACGATAGCGCTTCTTCAAGAGCGTCGCTCCGCCCTAATCTCCGCCGCCGTCACCGGCAAGATCGACGTACGCGGCTGGCAGCCACCGGCCAGCGCGCCTATTCCCGAATTAGTAGAAGAGGCCGTGTAATGGCGGGCAGCAAGGAAGCGCAATTTCAACAAGACATTATCGATGCCCTGGCCGCTCAAGGCTGGCTGGTCGGCACCGCCAGCGGCTATGACCGACGCGCTGGACTTGATACTGAGGTGCTCTCTTATGAGTGCTGATTTGCTGCGGTTGCGAGCAACCTTGCTGTCTTGGCGGAACAAAGCATTGAGCGCTAATGCCTTGATCGGTTTGGGGGAGGTGCTTGAAGCCATAGATGAAGTCTGCGAAGACCCGGACCACTGCCCTGAAATAGTTGTGACCTTAAGTCTGGGGTTCGAGGTGAGAGGCGATGGTGATTTCGAGAGTATTGCTGCGGACCTTAGCATCGACTGCGATGGCCTCTTGCTTGATGACTTGCGCAGGCAGTATTCGCCTGAGAATGGCTCCAATCATTTTTCAACCATTGCCAAACGATTCAATCCCATTCTTACTTTTCAATTCGATGATATTTCGGAGTGGTTTGATTTGGTCGATGAGTTGATAAGCGACTCGAGAACGACCCTGCAGGCCTCTCGAAATCATATATGAGTGTGCGTTATGGTTTAGAGCGAACCGAGCCAGCCAGCACTTCGACACGAGTATGACCGCCCAAGGGGCGCTAGCGATCACCAAGGAAGCAGCATGATCATAAATGTCGATAAAACCAACCTGAACAAATTACTGGGCGTGCCCAACCGCCAACTGACCATCCCTGCTTATCAGCGTCCCTATGCGTGGGAGTTTGAGCAGGTTGATGAGCTGTGGCATGACATCGTCGAAACCCTGGGTAGCAATCATTTTATGGGCTCTGTGGTGTTGTGCTCACCTGACCAGGCTCGGCCAGAGGTCATCGATGGCCAGCAACGCTTGACCACCATCATTTTGCTGCTTGGCTTGATTCGCGACCAGTATCAGCACTTGAAACCCGACTTGGTTGGGCGGGTACAGCAGTTCCTGGAGAACGCCTACGCCGAGCCTGATCTGCGCTTCAAGTTTCGCCCGGGCAATGCCAACGCCAAGGTATTTACAGATTTTATTCTCTGTGGGCCTGAAGACTCTTCGCGCCGTGATTGGGCAACCGTTCGCCAGCTCGACAGCCATGAGCTGAACCGTAACAAGCGCATGATCGAAAATACCGAGCGTTTGGCTGGCTATCTGAATCAGCTACTAGCGGCCAGTGACAACCCGTTGAAGGCGCTTGAGCAGATAGAGCGCAAGATCATGACCGGCCTGGAGTTCGTAGTCATCGATGTGCCGGATATCGCCAATGCCTTCATTATCTTCGAAACCCTGAATGATCGTGGCTTGGCGCTGTCGGCGGGTGATTTGCTGAAAAATCACCTGTTGGCCGCTGCAGCCAAGACCAATGAGTCGGTCGAGGCCCTGGCCGAGGACTGGGACAAGATCATCGACAACCTGGAAGGCGGAGATATTACCCGCTTTCTGCGCCACTACCTGCTGACCCAGCATGCTCAGGTGCAGAAGGACGACGTCTTTGCCCTATTCAAGAAGGAGGTCAGCAGCCGGGGCGTCAAACAGCTGATTAAAGATCTAAAGCAGATGTCGCGTTTCTACGGCCAGTTCATCAAACCTGAGTTGGTAAGCGACAACGCCGTGCGCGAGGTGTACCAGAATCTCAACACCCTGCGAGCCAGTATGTGCTATTCCGCACTCCTGGCTGGCTCTGCCGTATTGAATAACGAGGCTTTGCGTGACTTTGCCCGCTTGTGTGAAGTGCTGACTTTCCGCTACAGCACCATTTGCAGCAAGGATTCCAAGGAATTGGAAAAGGTTTACCACCAGGCAGCTAAAGTGCTGGCGAGTCAAGGTGCCGCAGGCCTAGTTGAGGCAAGCAAGATTCTCGAAGCGGCGTCGCCCAGCAGTGCGGAGTTCGTTCTGGCGTTTCGTAATCAGTCGATGGGACGGCATTACATCGTTAACTACATCTTTCGGGGTATCGAGAACCATCTTTCACCGGAAGAGAAGACGCTGCAAAACACCCTGGGTGTGCATATCGAGCACATCATGCCGCAGACCTTATCGCCTGCTTGGCGAGATACTTTGGGCGAAGATGCAGATCAGCATGCGCTGTATATCAATCGCTGGGGCAATCTGACGCTGCTCGGCGGCAAGCTGAATATCGGCGCCTCGAACATGCCATTTGCCAGCAAAATCAAGATTTACCAGCAGTCTAAGATCGCCCTGGCCCACGAGCTGGCTACTGAAGAGTGCTGGGGGCTTGAGCAAATCGATGAGCGCCAGCAAAGGCTAGCGGGGATCGCCGAGGGTATCTGGCGTATCTAACCTCGGTAGGATGTTTGGGAAAAGGACCAGCAAAATGGCTGACAGCAGGGGATTTCAGTTTCAGCAGGACATTATCGACGCCCTAGCTGCTCAAGGCTGGCTAGTCGGCCCTGCCAACCGCTATGACCTGAGCACGGTGACAACCAACAGTCGGCAGTGGGGAACGCCTTATGAAGTTTGAAGAGTTCAAAGCGGGTGCGTGGCTGCAACAGTATCAATACAAGAGCTTCAGCCCGCTAACAGTCAACCGCGAGTGGAGCTGGGAAGACCCGAAAATCAACACCCTGCTGGAGCGTGCCTCCCGCGCCTTGGCTGAGTTGGATGCCTTCACCTTGATCGTCCCGGATGTGGAACTGTTTATTCAGATGCACATCACCAAGGAGGCCAACAATTCATCGCGCATCGAGGGCACGCAGACGGAGATGGATGAAGCTGTGCTGGACAGTAGTCAGCTTGCACCGGAGAAGCGCGACGACTGGCAGGAGGTGCAGAACTACATTCAGGCTATCAACGAGGCGGTGGAAGAGTTGCAGCACGTTCCGCTGTCCAACCGATTACTCAAGTACACCCACTCCATCCTTATGCAGGGCGTGCGAGGTGAGCATAAGACGCCAGGTGAGTTCCGGTTATCGCAGAACTGGATCGGCGGTAGTAGCCTGGCTGATGCGGCTTTTATCCCGCCGCACCCATCGGAAGTGCCAGATCTGATGGGCGAGCTGGAGCTGTTCTGGCACAACGAGCAGGTCGATGTACCAGAGCTTATACGTATTGCCATCAGCCATTATCAGTTCGAGACCATTCACCCCTTTCTGGATGGTAATGGCCGTATTGGTCGATTACTGATTGCGCTTTACCTGGTCAATAAGGGGTTACTGCGCAAGCCCTCGTTGTACCTTTCCGATTTTTTCGAGCGCAACCGTGCCAGCTATTACGACGCATTGATGCGCGTGCGTCTTTCAAACGACATTCAACACTGGGTCAAATTTTTCCTCTCTGCGGTCATCGAAACTGCCGGCAAGGGCAAAAAGACTTTTGAAGGTATTTTGGCACTGCGCCAGGAGATGGATGCACTGGCTTTTGGTTACGGCAAGCGTGCGGAGAATGTTCAGACATTGCTTAAACATCTCTACCGTCGCCCGGCGGTAACGGCCACTCAGGCGAGCGAAATACTTCAGGTAAGCCACCAAACAGCATCGGCGTTACTGCGAAAAATGGCCGATGATCAGATGCTGGTTGAAATCACTGGGTACCAACGTAATCGGATATTTTTCTTCTCTCGATATGTGCAGTTATTTAATAGCTGATTTTTAGGCGGCTAAGAGCGTGTGTAAGAGAGCAGGCTCAAATTTACATATGAAAATCCATATGTAAATTTGAGGCCCTATGTTTACATAAGAGTTTTCTTGTGTAAGGAGAGCGGCTCTTGTTCAGTTCGGGGTAAGACAGCTAGGGGTAGGTATGGCAGATAGCCGCGAAATACAGTTTCAAAACGACATTATTGACGCCCTGGCTGCTCAAGGCTGGCTAGTCGGTACGGCCAGCGGTTACGACCGCCGCACTGCGCTGTATATCGAGGATGTGCTGGGGTACTTCAAGGAGGCCTGGCCCGAGCGTTGGGACAAGTTCGCCAAGGCCAACCCGACTGATCCGGACGGCGTGCTGGTGCAGAAGCTGGTGCGCGAGCTGGAACAGAACGGCACCCTGGATGTTTTGCGCCACGGCTTTAAGTTGCCGGGGGTGAAGATTGAGACGTGCAGCTTCCAGCCCGACCACGGCATGAACCCGGATACCCTCAAGCGCTACCAGTGCAACCGCTTGCGCGTGGTACCGGAGGTGTCTTACTCACCCCATGCGCGTGATGCGGCTAGCGGAGGGCAGAGCTACAACCCACGGTTGGATCTGGTGCTGTTCGTCAACGGCATCCCCACCGCCACGCTTGAGCTAAAAAGCGAGTTCAAGCAGTCGGTGGAAAACGCCAAGCGCCAGTACCGTAACGACCGCCCAGTCAAAGACCCACTGACGCGCAAGCCCGAGCCACTGCTGACCTTCAGGCGTGGCGCGCTGGTGCACTTTGCCGTGGGCCAGAACGAAGTGGCGATGACCACCAAGTTGGCGGGTAAAGACACCTTCTTCCTGCCGTTCAACCTCGGCAGTGCGGAAGGCGGTGCGGGCAACCCGATACCGGAAGATGACAGCCAATACGCCACCGGCTACCTTTGGCAGCGCCTGCTGCAGCCGGATGCCTGGCTCAAGGTGCTGGGGCGCTTTTTGCACCTAGAGAAGAAAACCAGTGAAGGCTTTGACGGCACGCCGGTGACCAAGGAGACCATGATCTTCCCGCGTTACCACCAGTGGGAAGTGGTCAACCAGCTGATCAACACCACCCGCGTTGAAGGGCCGGGCAAGCGTTATTTGATCCAGCACAGCGCTGGCTCGGGCAAGTCCAACTCCATCGCCTGGACCGCCCATCAACTGGCCTCGCTGTACGACGCTGACGGCCAACGGCTTTTCAACTCGGTGATCGTGGTCACCGACCGCACGGTTCTGGATAGCCAGTTGCAGAACACCATCTACCAGTTCGAGCACGCCCAGGGCGTGGTCAAGCCGATCAGCCGTGATGTCGGCAACCAGAGTAAATCCGAGCAGTTAGCCGAGGCGCTGGCTGAGCAGACGCGCATCATCATCGTCACCATCCAGACCTTCCCGGCGCTGTTCGATGCCCTGGACAAGTATCCCAAGCTGGCCAGCGGACGCTATGCAGTGATCGCCGACGAGGCGCATTCCTCGCAAACCGGCTCGTCGGCCAGCAAGCTGAAACAGATTCTCGGCAGTGATGCCCTGGAAGGGGAAGAAGTCAGTGCCGAAGAGCTGCTGGACGCCGCCGTGCAGGCGCGCCAACCAAATGAGCGCATCAGCTACTACGCCTTTACCGCCACGCCCAAGGCCAAGACCCTGGAGCTGTTCGGTCGCCCGGCCGACCCGACGCTGCCGGCCAGCTCAAGCAACAAGCCGGAGGCGTTTCACCTTTACTCCATGCGCCAAGCCATTGAGGAGGGTTTTATCCTCGACGTGCTGCGCAACTACACCACCTACAGCACCGCCTGGAAGATTGCTCACCCCAACGGGGAGGAAGCGGACGACGAGGTGGATAGCAAGAAGGCCCGTATCAAGCTGGCTCGCTGGGTGCGATTGCACCCGTACAACATCAGCCAGAAGGTCGAAATCATCGTCGAGCACTTCCGCGCGAATATACGGGGTCTGCTGGGTGGCCAGGCCAAGGCCATGGTCGTTGCCAGTAGCCGCCAGGAAGCGGTGCGCTACCAGTTGGCGGTGAAGTCTTACGTGCAGCAGATGGGTTACAACGATGTGCACCCACTGGTGGCGTTCTCTGGCAGCGTTTTACCCGATGAGGTGATCCCCGAAGAGGTGACGGAAAGCAGCAGCCTGCTTAACGCCGGTCTGAATGGCCGCGATTTGGCCAAGGCCTTCGACACCCAGGACTTCAACGTGATGATCGCCGCCAACAAGTACCAGACCGGCTTCGACCAGCCAAAGCTGTGCGCTATGTACGTGGACAAGAAACTGCAGGGCGTGGACTGCGTGCAAACCCTGTCGCGATTGAACCGCACCTTCGGTGACAGCAAGGACACCTTCATCCTCGATTTCTTCAACGAGTCGCAGGATATTCTCGACGCTTTCTTACCGTACTACACCAAGGCCGAGCTGACCGACGTGACCGACCCGCAGATCATTTATGACCTGCAGAAGAAACTGGACGCCGAGGGAATCTATTACTGGCAGGAGGTCGAGGCGTTCGCCATGGCCTTCTTCAACCCTAAAGCGGCGGCCAGCAAGCTTACCTATTACTGCACTCCGGCCAAGGAACGCTTTGCCAAGCGTTATGCCTTCTCGCTGGAATCGCGCGAACAAGCGCTGCATTTCAAAGGTACAGCGGAAGCCAATGGCGACAGCGCTGGCCTGAAAAAAGCCGAACACGCATTGAAAGAAGCCGGAGAGCAGATCGACCAGCTCGACCTGTTTCGCAAGAACCTGCAAAGCTTTGTGCGTCTGTACGAGTTTCTCTCGCAGATTGTGCCTTACGAGGACCGCGAGCTGGAGCAGCTCTGCGTATATGCAAGAAACTTGTACCCGTTGCTTCGCTACGATCGCTTGCAGCAAGAGGACGTGGACGTTGGCGAGCTGCAACTGACCCACTATCGCCTCAGCAAGCAAGCCGAACACCGCTTGCGTTTAAGCGAAGAAGGCGGCGAATACACCCTCAAGCCCGGCAGCGATGTTGGCAGCGGTAAGCCGCATGACCCGGAAAAAAAGCGCCTGTCGGAAATCATCGAAGCACTGAACGATATCTTCGGTGCCGAGGTGAGCGACGACGACCAGCTCCAGTTCCTCACCGGCATCGCCCAGCGCATCAGCCGTCAGCAAGATGTGATGGCCCAGGTGGACAACCACTCGGTGGAGCAAGTGATGCACGGCCTGTTCCCCAAGCGCGTGCTAGATACTGTGCTCGACGCCATGACCGACCACGAGAAACTCTCGCTGGAAGTGCTGGATAACGAGACCAAGAGCCGGGCGTTTGCGTTGGTTATTTTGAAGATGCTGACCTCTGCCAGGTTAGACGAGGACGGACCGCGCGGCAGATGAGTGCTGGCAGCACTCAATGATTAGCGCGGACGCTTTGCCGATCAACTTCAGCGGCCTGAAGGCGAACGCAAAGAGTGTTTGTCGTTAGGTAAAAGAGCGGTGATCACTAACCCCATGGCTAGGCGCTCCTGCCTGAACATGGTTGGAATGAAAGCTTGGTGAGTTGGTAATACGTAAATCGTAACGAAGTGAATCTGACACTTTTCCGACAGTCTCAAATTTAGGGCACAAAAAACCCTGAAAATCACGAGGATAATCAGGGTCTTAGGTCTTGCTTATTTGGTGGAGCCGGGGGGAGCCGGCCTTATAGGCGTTAAAAGGCTCTATTCCGCGGATCTCAGCGATATTTTGCGTGAAACTTGGATTTGGTATAACTCACAAAGACTGCGTGTAATCTTATGGGATCTTGACGGGCTGTCAAGAATCTTTTGAAAGGGCCCCGCCTGAAAGTTGAGCACGCATAATATCGGTTCAACTCCCGTTTTGACGTTTGAACTGGCGTCTGAAAATAGCGCCGGATTGGGTTGATGAAGCCCGTGCCATGCTTAGCACGCTGCGTTGGCACAGTGGATAAGAATAACCTAAATGGGCTTGTCTGATTTAGGGGAAGGCGACGGCGCAGTACCAACTTTGGGCATGGCAAAGCCGGCCTTGTTTTTCTGAGCGAATGCAGCGTTGAGGTCTACCGGACTGAGGTGAGAGAGGCTGATTTTCAGGCCGAACTTTTTGAAGACGGCTTCCAGGGTCGCAAGAGTCGGATTGCCGCTATCGACCTCGAGCTGCGAGAGAGCCCGCTTCGAAATTTTGCAGGCCATGGCGAAGCGCTCTTGATTTACCCCTAGGATGTTTTCACGCAGACGCTTAACGGCACCGCCGAGGGTCAATCGCCCTTGTGCGACCTCATCGGCCACCGTTTGAATGTAAGCCTTGCGCTCTTCCAACGTCATCTCTTTCATATCAACCCCCATTCCTTCAGGCGAGCATCCAGATTGTTGAGCGGAATGCTCTTCGCGTTGCGAACGCTGTCCGGCAGGTTTACGAGCAGGTCGGGTAGGGCACGGAAGCTCTGGGCCTGGCTGCGCAGAGCATCGAAGTAAAGATCACCCGAAGCATCGTCTGCCAGAGAGCTGCACGCCTGCCTCCAGTCCGGTGCCCCTGCTTTCTCGTGCTTCCACTTTGTCACTCTGGTTATTCCGTCAGGGTCGAGAACCATAGGGGCCAAATCGTAGATCGGTGCCAGCCTCAGCTTGCCTCCGTCCCGTATAATCGAGATGTTTCTTCCATGATTGTCAGAGTTGCCCAGGATGCGGTTCAGCAGATCCCTTGAAATGTACTCGACGGCCAAGTCAAACAGCTCATCACCCTGTTCGGCCATCGTCCAGATTTCGCCAAGACGGCCAAGCACGAACTCATGTCTCAGGTATGCACCGTTCTCAGTAACGTCACACACTGAGTAAATCGATTCTACTGGGTGACGCAGGATGCCCTGCTCGGTAACTTCGCGGTCAAAGCGGGGCATCCATAGGCTGGGTTTGTGCTCACCGTCATCAATCAGCGCCAACCCATCTGTAGAGATAGTGCTCATGCCGATCTCAGTGATTGCGCGGTAATACTGGAACTCGGCTCTCAAAATATCCTTGTCGATGGCTGCTGCCCGGTTTCTGGGGAATTTTACGAACCAGTGCTGCTTGGTCTGCTCAGCCGACAGCGTGGCCTCGGCAAACATTAGCCCGTTGTGGTCTTCCGCCAGCAACAGCTTGGGCGCTTCACCGCCAGCCCCAGTGGCGCCGCCGATGGCAGCACCTTGCTCATAGGCATACTCCAAGAAATCCGTATTGCGCTCGGCCACCTCTGCGCGGTTAAAGCCCAAGGGCTCGCCTTCATCAAGGTAGGGCAGCGACTGTTTGATCCGCATGTGGCCGATAGGGGATGGGGTACACCGCTCGAGAAGAAACAGACTCATGGCGATGTCATCTGGCTTTTGGGCTGCGAAGCGCTTCTCCAGCGAACGAAATGCTGCCCCGGAGGGAATTATGTCCAGAAGGAATGCCGGATAGCCCTCAGAGGTATAGATGTTCATGTCCAAGCGATGCACTACGCTCACGGAGTGCTCGAAGTAAGAGCTTTCGCATTCCATATTGTTGAGGTAGAAACTGGTCAGGTAGCCAGTGATGCATGCTCCCTCACGAGGATTCAAGGGATTCTCGAATTTCAGGCTGTAGGCGTCTTGCCAGGTACCATCAGCGAATACTTCAACAGTGAGTTCTTTGGCCATGATTAAACCAGTAGTCGGCGCATTATAATGCGTTGAAGCATAGCGGCAACACGTGGTTAGCGCAATATAATGCCCTGGATAATGACGTATGATTTATTTTGGCGCATTAAAGTGCGCTATTGCGATTCGCCTCTTTATGAGGTTGGGAAATGTCCAGGGGAGCTGGGGTAGTCCAAAGAAATGTCTCCGGATCGCTATTGGGAGCAACTCATCCAGTATAGAAATGCGTCAATTGGATTGGTTTGTGCCAGGGCATTGAACTGGGTCAGGTATGGGGTCTGTCATCGACTAAGAGTAAGCTAATTAGCGATTCAGGCTGAATGCTGGTCGGGGGCATCGCGATAGTTTGCTCACCTACGCTCGCCGCGGTCCGCAAAAATCTTCATATAGGTCTGTTTAAGCTCGATGAACGATACGCCTTGCAAGTCTTACTATCAGGATCAGTGGTCCCGCTACAGTGCTAAGCTGAACCCAGCTGCAACTGCTGATGAGTGCATGCATGATTTTTTAGATGGTAAGCCAGCAGGCAAGCACGGTAAGCGTGATCGTGCTGCCGGTCTTTTGAGTTTGGACTTCTGGTGGCAACCAGGCTTGCTTGAACAAACACAGCTGGCAAGGCTAGTCCTGGCTCAGATTCTGTGGGTCCAAGATGATATTGACCGCTCTCTGCTGGATCACCTCGCCCAGCACAATCCTGATTTACTGCGCTGGGCGATCCGTTATTCAAAGCTTTTTACTAAAACTGATTCGCAGGTGATGCGCCATCTTGGCCAGACGGTCACAGGACATGAATGGGGTGCTTTCCTGAATGCCTGTAATCGCTTGGTGGAACAGCTTGAGCCATTTGATGACTTAATAGCGCAAGCCGAGCAGCATTTGAAAACGCTATCGCTGCTCGAGTTGATGTCTTATCTGAGCATTCTCGCTTACCCCGCCCTTGAGAGTGTTGAGCAAAATACCCAGCAAAGCTGGGCAGTTTACGAACGCATTATCCAACGTAAGCTGCAACGCTGTAGCGAGCGAGACTTTCAGCTGACAGAAAAAATACTGGGCAAGTCTCTTAAACGCCATCTCTCGCCGCTATTATTCCCCGGAGGCGGCTCGCCAGAGAAATGCATAGCCCACCTTGAATCCGTTGCTGTGCTTATTGCCGCGATGAGCGAGCGACTCGACTATGAAGCGACCATCGATTCCTTTTGTTTTGATAGCGACATGCACTATCAAATGGAGCAGGGGCAGCCTGTCATCTTCAGTGTCAGCACTGAGAGCGCTAGCCGCTGGAAGCAGACTGAAGAAAAGTCATTGCTGCTATGGAGCTATTGGTTGCGTCGCGCGATGGACGATTTTGTCATCGCCGGGATGGCTGATGTCACCATAGGCACGCCTGAAAACCATGAAGCCAATCAATGGGCCTGGATCAAGGCTGTGCGCAGTCGCCTTGTGATGCAGACCCTTTTTGGATGCAGCGACAAGATCCTTCTGGCTGATGGCGCAGAGGTCGACTTGCACCAGACCTTGCTGGCCAGTGAACTATCTTCCGCCTTCTTTGTTAAGTCGTATCTGGAAGTTTACAAGCGCAATAGAAGTCATGCCGAATCAACCATTGCAGCGTTAGGACAGATGGCGTGGGAGGGATTGCTCGAAGGCGAGAACGGCTTCCCCATGACCTGGTCGGAACTGCCCGCCAAAATAAAGCGGATTCGGGGCTGGACTGTGAGCCAGGCAAACCCAACAGGGGATGCAGTGGCGGCAAAAAACATACTGGAGTTCTGGACCGTAGATTTGCGCCAGTTGTCAGCCCAGATCAAGGCTAGCCCGTTAGTTCCCGTTCCCAGGCTTTCAGAACAGCCGTTCTATAAAATTGGACGGTACAGCTTTCAGTTTCCCTGGATTGCCGGTCAGCAAAACAATCTTGTCTCCGCCGTTAACTCTTTACGCCGCATAGGCGTGCGCAGACCTGAACTGCGCAGCGAGACTGAGCAGGTTGAGCTTTGCCTGGCGCAAGCATTGCGGCAACGAGGCTTCAAGGTGATTGTGGGTTATCAGCCTCCGATTCTAGATGGGAACGATGCAGGCGAAATGGACCTTATCTGCCACCTCGATGGCGTGGTGTTATTGCTCGAAGTGAAGTCAGGTTTTATCCGCTCCTCGCGACACGAGGTATGGTTGCACCGAACCAACACTCTGCGTAAGGCAGCCAGACAGTTGAGGCGTAAACAGCAAGCTTTGCAGCCGCTATTGAATAGCGACCACACCTTGCGCCGAGATCTGAACCTGCAGGATGCCAACGCAGCGCTGCCAATCCATGCCTGGGTAGTGGATACCTCGATAGAATGCGACGGCGAGCTGCTAGATGGTTTTAGAGTGGTATCGCGCGAGGTGATGGAAGTTGCCCTGAAGGACCAGAAACACTACTTGCAGCCTCTAGATGCTGAGGATGACGCAGAAATCCAAACACTTTATCCCGACGGCTTTAGTGCCCAGGCTTTTGTAGATGCGGTTACCAATGAAGCGGTTTGGCGGGGCCTGCTGCCCAAGTAATTGCGCCAGCCTGTGTGTGGGCATGCAACAGGAATCGACGCGAGTAGTGCATAGACTGGCAAGATGTCTAATTGGCTCTTAGCAGCGTGCTGGAAAAAACTGCTTCAGGTTGAGCGCGGCGCCGAGGCGTCGGGTTTAATACGCTCGATTCCCCTACTTAATAGAGCCACTGTTGAAAGTGGTCCAGATTCGCGGCCACGATTTGCCACGCCGTCGGCTTGGCCTGCACCTTGGTCGGGTCAATCTGGTAGCGCTGCAGCACGTATTGCACCAGCGCCCCGGGGGTGTCGATTTTCAGTTGCCCCTCAAGCATGCCGTAATCCGCTTCGACAATGGCGCGCTGCTCGGGCTTCAGCCGGGAATCCGGCTCAATGATCACGGAAACTTCGGTGTTCTAGGCGACATCTGCCTCGCGGGTGTGCTCGGACACATCGTCCATCAGCTCGGGCTCCCCGCGAAAGCGGCTCAATACAAAGTCCCGGTAGTCGCCGTTCTTCTCGCAATATGCACGCACATGCCAGCGCATGCTGGTAAATACCAATGTGTGTGGCGCGATCAGGCGGGTCTCATCGTCGGTTGTGGTGAACGACACATAATCGCATTCCAGTCGCTGGCCCTCGCGTCAGGCCCGCAGCAGTGGCCGCAATACCTCGGGTCGCACGGACCGGTCCGATACCTTCAGGAACTCAGTATGCGCATAGGCCAGCGCCAGGCCCTCAATGTGAGGCGCACGGTCATGACTTTGATTCAACAGGTGCAGATAGGCGCTGGCGCTGTCATCGATAAAGCGTGGCTGAAAGCGCTTGCTTGGTACATAGCCCTTCAGATGCTTGTCGTACTCAAGGTTCTTCGGGGCATGCTCGGTGATGTAGGTGTTGATGTCTTTGGAGGCCTGCTGGCGGCTGATACCAAAGCTCTGGATCAAGTGCTGTGTGGTCAGTCGACCCTCCCACCAAGCAACCGTTTCGATCAGGCGGTAGCGAAGGGCGAGATCCCAGCGGACGGATTCAGGGGGTTGCTGCGTTTTATGGTGTCCTTACCTGCTTGAAAAGCTGACACATAAGCGTCGCTTGTGTATACGTGTCAACCAAGATGGCATGTTGATTTGGATTGATGCAAGGTCGACTGCTTTGCCGATGGGCCCTCGACGGTCTGGGAGCTGCAAAATCGCTTCCCCACAGCAAGTCACGACTAAGTTACCGCCCAAGTAGCGCGCGTTCAAGAAGCGATGCGCAGGTTCCAGCATCCGCCTGAAAACTTGACCTGTAGGCATGTCCATTATTGGTCTGTCAGGTAACGCGCCATATCATTCAACTGTGCACGCTGGGAGTGGGCAGGGACGGATCCCGCGGTCATGGATGGCCACGCTTGTTTCAGGGCCAACGGCATAAACGCGCTGACGTTAATAAGCGCTTTACCGTGCGTTGCTCGGTGGCTAAAGTGATGGCCATCACACTTTTACCGCCGGTCTCATGGATGGGCCGTTATCTTTCGACCTCCATCCCTGTCTCCATCTGGTCGTAGTCGACAGCATAGAAGGATCTAGCTTGTATGAACTCCAACGCAACGTCCGTATTCAGCTGCGCAGCTTGGCTGCGCGATTTTTTTCAGCGACGGTCGCTTGTAGGTCCAGATCAGCGTCCACTTTATGGCTATCACTGCACTGCAGAAGAGTATCGCGCTCTTGGTCAACTGCTTTCTGATCTTCCCGGCTTCGAATTGGCTAGCAAGGACTCGGCAGCATGTGCTTGCTTTGTTTTGTTTTGCTCAGAGTGGTACCGCCATGAGTATCAGCGAGAGCATGGCTGGACGTGGGATCCTATTTGGCAGGTTCTCGGCTACTCAATCAGTGCAGGGGATCTAAGTCGCGCAGTACCCAAAGGTTTGGACGGCTACTGGAAGCGTCCGATACGAGTATATGACTCTGATCGGCGAAATTTTCTTGGATCTCTTTTTGGAGAGGGTGGGCTGCCGTTTAAGCTTCTGGCCGAGTCCGACAGCAAATTTCAGGCTCTGTTTAGTCGCATTTTGCGATCCTATGACCAAGCCCATGCGATGGGGCAAAACACCTATCAGCAGGTGGAGTTACTGGTAGCAAACGCCGGGCTACCTCAGGCGTTCCTTGAGAGTACGTCTATCGAGTTGATCGCGGGGATGGCAGACCAACTGGTTTCCTTCGCCAGCTTCTATGACCTCTACAACGAGTCGGAGCCAGTAAAAAAACTTGATGTTTCCTACCCGCAGTGGCGCGAGGTATTCCCGCTTCCGCTGGATCACTCGACCGGAACAGAACTCCTGAATGGCTTGCTAAAAAGGGTTGTGGTTGAAACAGCGAAAACCAGACGGCAGCGCGATGGATGGCAATGTATCCATTACTTGGAAGAGCCATCGGAGTGTTTGAGACTGCAGCTGTCGATGCCGGAAATCGTTTCGTTCAACCTTGCCTTTCAGCCGGCGACTACCCGGTTTGATCTCGCGTTAAGAGAAGGCGACAACGAGCTTGTGTCTTTAGGGCCGGGGTACGCAACAGTAGAGAATGGCGTTGCGCGTGTTCGTCTGCGTAGACGGAACGTAATTCTGAGGCGTAAAGACCACAGCGCCAGCTTGTCTCTTGTCGCAACAGCGGGGGGATTGGTGTTGGCCGCTGTACCTGTGCCAAACAGCATTGTCGCACTGGGAGATGTGCCGGTTGGATTTGAGCGTGTCAATGATCGCTGGCAGCTGTGCGGCCAGGCTTCTTTTTCCTCCCATTCGGAAACGGTTCTGCTCGTAATACCGAAGAGCGCGACTTGTGAGTGTGTTGACGACAGTGCTCTGCCCGAAGCTCGTCCAGAAGTTTTATCCCTTCGTTCATTTATCCTGCGGGGGAGGGCAGAGATCCGGGTTATGTGTGATGAGGTGTTTCGGATACGCACGGGATGCAATCATGACTCCACCGCACGCCCCGAACTGGTTGGCGTTTCCCTCGATTGGCCCACCAAGCCCCAAAGTACCTTCCTTGGTATGCCGCGTGTCTATTGGCCGCAGACTGAAGGGCAGGCACTGGATATGAAAGGGGACCTGTTTGTTGCCGGTCGGCGTATAACGGAGTGCTTAGCGCCAGAGCTCCTGGGTGTCCAGTATCTGTCCGTACGGAATAAAAACGGAGACACGCTTTTGCGGCGGCGGCTTGGGGTGCTGCCATCGGATTTTCGCATTGAATTGAGACGAGGAGATCAGCCAGACAAAGGCAGTGTTCTCGTTTATACCGCGCACAACTGCCTGAGCTCTATCGAAGCGCCAGGTGTCCTTGCTCACAAGATCAAACATGCGGATCACATCGAGTTTCAGCTGGACGCGCAAGGTATGCCACCTGCGAAGCTGGAGCTGACAATCACTCCTAACCTCCTTGGTGACGAAATTACGGTAGAGGTGCCGTTCCCGTCCTCTGGCTGCCTGGCATTTTCCGCTGACGGTACTCCTCTGAAGCGAGAGATCTCGATAGATGAATTGCTTGGTACACGCGTGTTTCTCTTCGGAAAGCCAGGGGCGCCCACTCGATTTGAGTTGGAGCTGAGTCTGCGTGGCAGCATTGCAAACTCAGCCCGCTACCATTGGCGCTACGTTGCTCGAGAGAAGCCCGTTGAAGTGAGCTTGTTCAGTATTCGAGGCAAGGTTATGGATCTTTTTTCGTTGCAGTCCGGGATTGATCAAGTTGTTGAGTTGAGGGTGTTCGGCGGAGGACATGAAGCATCCTATCGTATTCGTAAGTATGAAACTGAGGTCTTTCTGGACTCTGACCGTAATCTGCTCTCTGCATCCAACTTGCGTGCCGCAACTTACCCGGTTCCAGAGTTAATGCTGCTGCATGAACCTGCGCGTAAAACCTGTTCTTTATCATCTAGATTGAGCGAAGGGGTTGCTACCGGGGAATACGAGTTACCCGCGCTGGTCGCCAAGGAGGGCCCTTGGCTGGTAGTGCCGAATAAAGCTTCAAGCGTGACTTTCAGGCCACTTTTTTTGGCTGGCAACGCGGCCTCAACTTCGCAGGAAGAAGTCATCCACAGCCTGCAAAAGGCTGTCCTTGCGTTCGACCCTAAGGCAGAGGTAAGTGCATTCTTGCCGGTTTTCGACTCGATGGCAGTCAATCCAATACACAGTGGTTGGCAGTTTCTGCGCACACTATACGACCAGTTTGGATATCTGCCACTTGGTACCTTTGAAGTATGGAAGGCCCTTGTCGCTCATCCCTGTGGTCTCGCGATGGCTCTTTTCAAGTTCGAAATGGACCCAATCTTTATCGGACGTATTGAAACCGAGTTCCCGTTCCTGTGGGAGTGCTTTCCAATCCGGCACCTGCATCGTGCTGGTCAGCGTTTTGGTGCATTTCTCAAGGTTAAAGGCCTTCCGGAGCAGGCTGTCTCGGCTGTGCTGGAACGGATGGCGAAGAAACTGGGGGAGGCGGTACCAGCCTTTGGCGAAAACATTCAACGTTATTTGGCCAGTCAGCCGCTAGGCCAGGATGCGCAATTGGATCTGCCTATGTTGCAGGTGCTTGTCAGGGCGCACTGGTATCAGGAGCTTCTGCATGACCGCGCTGATGCGGAATGGCCTGACTTCAGTGGAAGTGAACTGCAGCGTTGGTGTGCGGCTCAGGACGAGTGCGTTGTCAACTTTGAGCCAGAAATGAGCTACAGAAATGCCGTTGTATATCTGCCTGTTTTTCTTGCAGCGGTAGCGAGCGGCAAGGCCCAGGTATCTGACGTTTTCGGCGATGGCGCCAACACGATCTTCTTCTTGCGGCAGATTCGTGACCTTGACTCTCGTTGGTTCAGCTCGCTGTATCAAATCTCATTGCTGCGCAATTTGTTGAGTTCTGATAAGGATCTGTAAGGATATGACCTCCTATTTTTCTGAGCTGGTAGACCAGACGCTGTCCCGTACAACCGAGTCGACGCTGAGTATGCTGAGCATCGCACACCCTGGTTTACGCAAGCATTTGACGAGCATCATGAGCGGCGAACCAGGTTCTGAGGGCGCATTCCTGGCACCACCTCTATTTGAGCAGACCTTTGGCTGGCAGGAATCAGCTTTTACAATGCAAGAACTGACGGGCGATCAAGGGTTGCTCAGTCCCGAGTTGGTTGCGTCGTTGGATGCCAAGAGCAATGGTCGCTATCGATTTGCTGCAAGCTGGAAGCCCTTTTCTCATCAGCTTGCTAGCTGGCAGGCGTTGCTGGAAAAGCGTCGTTCAGTTGTAGTTACCAGCGGTACTGGGTCGGGCAAAACCGAGTGTTTCATGGTGCCTGTGCTGGAGGATTTGTACCGGGAGTTGGCGGCCGGTGATGGGCAACCACTCAATGGCGTGCGCGCATTGTTTCTCTACCCGTTGAATGCCCTGATCAACTCCCAGCGTGAGCGTCTAGATGCATGGACGCGATCCTTTGATGATGGTATTCGCTACTGCCTTTACAACGGCAATACCCCTGAGCTGCATGCAAAGGTAAAGACAGAGCAAAAAGGGAAGCCGAACGAGGTGCTCTCGCGTGAGCTGATGCGCGACAAACCAGCGCCTATCCTGGTAACCAATGGCACCATGCTTGAATACATGATGGTGCGACAGATTGATGCTCCCATCGTACAAATTTCCAAAAAGCAAAAATCTCTGCGCTGGATTGTGCTGGACGAGGCTCACTCCTACGTAGGTTCACAGGCAGCGGAGCTGGCACTTCAGTTACGTCGAGTTATGACTGCTTTTGGAGTGTCGCCGAGCGAAGTTCGTTTTGTCGCCACATCTGCGACCCTTGCCGGGGACGACGCTGTTGCTCAGTTAAAGCAGTTTCTGGCTGACTTGTCTGGTGTTCCGATAGAAAATATCGACGTGCTCGGTGGCAGCAGGGTTATCCCCACACTCCCACCTAGTAAAGAAACGTCGGTTGCGCTGGACGCCTTGTTGCAGATGGCTCCACCGAATAACGCAGAACCTGATGTAAACCCCCAGCGGTTTGAGGCGCTAGTTCACGCGCCGGAAGCACGCCGTATCCGCGACATGCTTGTGCAATCGCCCAAGCCTTTGGGTGTTGCAGATATTGCTGCCCGCATGTCCCGTGAGTTCGGTGATACCTTTGATCAACGGCGTGCCCTGCAGTGGCTGGATATGTGTTCTGGCACGCGGCCAACGTCAGATGCTCCTGCCTTCTTGCAGCTCAGAGCGCATTTTTTTCAACGAGTGACGCATGGGTTATGGGCCTGCTTCGATAGAGACTGTTCCGCTAAGAAGGGCACGGCGCTAGAAGAGGGTTGGCCGCTTGGGAATGTGTATGCAGACCAGCGGTCACAGTGCAATTGCGGTAGTCCGGTTTTCGAACTCACATTTTGTCGTGAATGTAACGAACCGCACCTGCTGGGCCTGGATCGGCACGGGCGTCTGAACCAGTGGGAACGATCAGCCGGTGATGAGTTCTCGCTGTTGTCCGAGAGTGCATTTGACGAAGACTCTGCTTCGGCAGACAACTCCGGCGCGCTCAAAGTCGGCTACACGCCGATAGTCATGTCGGCGCTTACCGACACGACCGATGGTTATATTTCGGTTGAGTTGGACAAAATTCACGGCACCTTCTTTTCTTCCTCCTTAAGCAAAGTCGAGCTTTCAATTAACGACGCGGTGGATCTTTGCTGCGCCAATCCTGAGTGCCAATACAGCGGCTTTGCAGGTGGACTGCCATTTAGGCGGGCTATGCTGGGTGCGCCTTTCTACGTCTCTCAGGCAGTGCCTACCGTGCTGGAGTATTGCCCGGATTTTGAAAGTGACGGAGGGGCCAACCAATATGGGAGCCAGTCTCTGCCTGGGCGTGGTCGCCGGCTGATTACCTTCACTGACAGCCGGCAGGGTACTGCCCGTATGGCTGTCCGCATGCAGCAGGAGGCTGAGCGCAGTCGGCTGCGCGGACTGGTTGTCGAGATTTTGCAATGGCATCAAGCTGCTAAGGCTAGTTCAAATGCTGCGAGTGCGAATGTTCCACCAGATGTGCTGCGTCGCCTCATTGCCAAATTCGAGGATGACATCAAGCTCTATCAAGAGGTTGGGTTGCGGGAGGACGAGCAAAAAGCCAGGCAGGAGCTGGAGCGGCTGACGGCCCAGTTGGCAGATCCTCAAAGTGGCCAGCCCAAGGTTAGTCTGGTCTCTCTGGACTGGAGCACCATGGTGGAGGAGTTGAAGCATAAGTCCGACCTGAAGGACTCCATACTCCTTTACAATAAGTATCAAAAGCCAGAGATCTTTAGCGATAAGGACGGCCCGCACAAGCTGGCAGACATGCTGCTATTCAGAGAGTTCATGCGGCGTCCAAAGCGTCAGAACAGCTTGGAAACCTTGGGCTTGGTGAAACTAACTTACAGAGGTCTTGATGAGTCAAGACCGCTGCCTGCGCAATGGGAGCAGCGTGGCCTCTCTGCTCAAGATTGGCACGACTTTCTGAAGGTTGCTCTGGACTTCCACGTCCGGGAGAACAGCTACATTTCTGTGGAAGCAAGCTGGCTTAACTGGATAGGCAGTCGCTTTTCATCGAAGGTTTTGCGTCAACCGGACTCGACGGAATGGGATGAAGCTCGAGTAAAACGTTGGCCGCAAATTCGTGAAGGAAGGCATGACCAGCGTCTGATCAAGCTTCTTCTGTTAGGTGCGGGGCTGAGTCCATCCAACCCGGTGGACGTTGCCCTAGTCAACGCATGGTTGAAGGCTGCGTGGCTTGAGCTAAGCCGCCCCGGCGGGCCTTTCAAATCAGATGGTAACCGTCACTATCTACCCAGAGAGCATATTGGTTTTTCCCTGGTAGACCGGGCATATGTGTGTCCTGTTTCCAATAAGTTGCTTGATACCACGTTCAGAGGCCTGACCCCTTATTTGCCTGCTCGTGTGGACTTCTCGAAGCTGAGTGAGGCCCGTCGGGCGTCGTTCCACGCATCAAAGATCGAGATGCCCAAGGTCTGGAAGTTTGACCGGTCTCAAGACGATTACCTCCCAGGACTGCAGAAAACGCGGGCTGCTGTGAATGACGACCCAGCGATCAAGGTGCTACGTGAGCGAAATCTCTGGACGGATATTAGTGACCGCACCGTAGAAGGCGGATTCTACTACCGCACGGCCGAGCACTCTGCCCAACAGGCTGCAGAGCGCTTGGAAAAGTATGAAGACATGTTCAAGAAAGGGCAGATCAATGTCTTGAACTGCTCCACTACCATGGAGATGGGTGTCGACATCGGCGGTATTTCTGCTGTTGTGATGAACAACGTGCCACCGCATCCAGCAAATTATCTTCAGCGTGCTGGTCGCGCTGGACGAGGCAAAGAATCCAGGGCGTTGTCTTACACGCTCTGCAAAAACAACCCGCATGATCAGCAGGTGTTTACCAATCCATCTTGGCCCTTCGAAACTAAAATCCCTGCGCCCGCAGTAGCTTTGAATTCCGAACGGCTGGTCCAGCGGCATGTGAACTCGTTGCTGCTGGCAACCTTTTGGCATGAGATGGTTGGCACGACACAAACCGAACGCACTAATCTCAACACCGAGTGGTTCTTTAGTGAAGACGCGGGCCAGTCTCAATGTGCACGTTTTATCGACTGGCTGGGCGTGGCGGTATCCAATGCTGATGATGCGTTGGGGGCACTAGTAAAAGGAACTGCATTGAATGGCGTTTCGGCGGATCAGCTTCGTCGTACAACGGCTGAAGCCATCAAAACGCTTCAGGCCCGCTGGCTGGACGAGTATCGCTACCTGGTCGGGGAAGAGCTACAGGCCAAACCGGACAGCCCTTACCAGAAGCGCCTGAGGATGGAGAAAAACAGGCATTGCAAAGAGTATCTGTTGCGCGACCTGGCCGCTCGAACCTTCTTGCCGGGATACGGGTTCCCGACGGATGTTGTTAATTTCGACAACTTTACAGTTGAGGATTATTTCCGTAGCAAGCAGAGTGACTCCAGCTCAAAACGAGACCGTGAGGACAATGTGGCCCGCTACAAGGGGCTGCCTTCTCGCAACCTCTCTATCGCGATCCGTGAGTATGCGCCAGGTGCCGACATTGTGCTCGATGGGCGTGTGTTCCGTTCCGCTGGCGTTTCGCTTCATTGGCACAACATCAACGCCGACACCAACGAGGCACAAAAGCTGAATATGGCCTGGCGCTGTGACGCGTGCGGTAGCCTGGGATACGAAGAAGGGCTGGTAAAGGGCGATGCGTTAATTTGTACGAACCGCAAGTGTGGAGCGACCATTAAAGCAAGCAATACTCGTAAAGTCCTCGAGCCTGCAGGGTTCGTCACAGACGCTTATGTGAATGCTACCAATGACATCGAGCATCAGCGCTATATCCCGGTTGAGCCGTCCTGGATCTTTGTTGATGCGGCGAGTGTGCCGCTGCCAAACCCTGCGCTTGGAAGTATGGCCTATGGAGTGAATGGTCGGGTTTTCAATCACAGTTTGGGTGCCACGGGCGCAGGTTATGCACTTTGCATGAGCTGTGGGCGCGCCGAGTCCATGTTGGCGCATGACCAGTTTCCGCCTTCATTGTCTCCGTCGTCGGATCACGTTTCCCCGCGCCCGACCAAAGAGGACAAAGACGACAACAACAAGAGGATGCCTTGCCCGGGCGCCGGCAGTTTGCTCGCCAATGTGACGCTGGGGGCGACAACCTACACCGACGTATTTGAAGTCCTGCTGCGTCACCCGGTTACTGGCGAGTATCTACCTGATTCCGAATTGGGGCGTACTGTCGGGATCACTCTCTCCATTGCCTTGCGTAATTCGCTCGCTAGCATTTTGGGTATATCTGCATCAGAGCTAGGTTATTCCACGCGGCCGGCACGGTTGGAATCCGGTGATGCTGCACTCGTTATTCAGCTGTATGACGTGATCAGCGGTGGCGCAGGATTCGCGACCAGTGCTCCGTTGCATGTAGAGCAACTAATGAAGGGGATGGTTGAACGGCTCCGGTGTTCGAGTTGCCAGCACGGCTGCAGCGACTGTCTGTTGGACTCACACACGCGGCATGATCACGACAAGATTGATCGTCAGTCGGCCCTGGAGTGGTTGGGTGATGAGTTCGGACATCATGTCGGGCTAGCGCAAGAGGACAAGCTATCCCTTGAGGACGCCCGTTACGCTCCCGGTAATATTGAGCAGGTGCTGCGGCGTTGCATCAATGAGGGCGCCAGCGGAATAGTGCTCTGGGCGAGCGGAGAGTCATGTGACTGGGATATGTTGGCACCTCAGTTTAGCCGTGCTCTTTACAACTACCTGCTTTCCGATGAGTTGGATGTGACCCTTGTGATTCCGCGTGGCGAGCACAGCGACGAGGTCCTTCAAGATCTTCGCCGACTCAAGTCGATCGGCATCAACATTTGTCACTACGTGGCGGACACTTCAGTCCATGTGGTTGGTCAGATCGTGCATAGCAGCGGAGTGGCAACCATCGCTACCCGATCATCGCAATCGACCCTGCCGGGTAGTGGCTGGCATCAAGGTGCGGATCTGGTTGTGGTTTCTCGGCTCCAGCCTTTAGCCGACTTGGTGCCCGCGGAGTTGGGTACGGCGTCGCCAGACAGTGCCCCTCATGCCCCGACCCTGGATATTGAGATCTTTGATCAGCTCAATGGGCCTGCCAGCGGATTTGGTGAACGCTTTTGGTCGCTGATCGCAGCGGGTAACCCGACGATTGAGGCTTTGCTGAAGTCAGGGATAGTAGCGTCGCTTTCATATAGTGATCGTTACTTCCAGAACCCACCATCTGTGAGCTTGCTTGGCTCCATTCTGGGATTCTTCAAGGATCGCCTTGCTAGTGACGCTGACGTGCATGTGCAAACACTATTCAAGCAGCCGCGTGGGGAAAGCCGAAGAGTTTTTGACGACTGGCCTAGTATTGATGACTTTGAGGAGTTCGGACGCATGTGGCTGTCGGTAAAAACCGGAGCAAAAGTCCAGCTCGATATTCAGGCCTCCAATCGCGACGTGCCCCACCATCGCAAACTGCTCGTTGAGTTTACAGACGGGCAGCGGTTGAAAGTGCGGTTTGACCAGGGAATGGGCTACTGGCAACTTCGCTACGCTTCGTCGAGAGAGGTTGGGTTCGACTTTGCCGAACCTGTTGGTGACCAGTTGATGCTCATGGCAGAGCGGTTCCAGAAGGCTAAGGTCATCAACGCGGAGCAGAAATGGGCTACAGATGTGTTGGTCGAATTGCGCGATGCAGACACCTGATCATGCAAAACGACGATGGCGGAGCCAGCCCTCCCATCGTCATAGGGCGATCTGCGTCGCTGAAACATCGCCAGGACCAGCAAAGACTGCCTATTTGCTTGAGGAGGCAGCCAGCGGCGACTTAATATGTCGGAACTCTGGTAAGTAGCAGTGCTTGCCAACACGGGCTTCATGAAAAAGGGGAGTGAGGCCCGCCCTCCACGAATCACTCTTTTCGAGCCGCTGACTGTCGGTCGGCGGCTTGAGTCACCAGGAAGTAACATGGATCACAGCGTACACAACAAACTGGTTTCCTTTATCTGGAACATCGCCGACGACTGCCTGCGGGACGTGTATGTGCGTGGTAAGTACCGCGACGTCATTCTGCCTATGGTGGTTCTCCGGCGCTTGGATACTCTGTTGGAGCCAACCAAGGCTGCGGTTTTGGAAGAGGTGCGCTATCAGCGGGAAGAGATGCTGGCGACAGAGCTGGATGAGGAGCCTTTGAAAGAGGCGTCTGGTTACGTGTTCTACAACATCTCCAAGTGGACGCTGACCAGCCTCTACAGTACCGCCACCAACAACCGGCAGATTCTTCTGGCCAACGTCGAAGAGTACCTCAACGGTTTTAGCGCCAACGTTCAGGAAATCATCGAGCGGTTCGAGTTAAAGAGCAAAATCCAGCACATGGCCAACAAGGACGTGCTGTTGGATGTTGTAGAGAAATTCGTCTCCCCAAAGATCAACCTTACCCCGTACGATGCCGTAGACCCGGATGGCTACAAACAGCCGGCACTATCTAACCTGGGGATGGGGTATGTATTTGAAGAGCTGATCCGCAAATTCAACGAAGAAAACAATGAAGAGGCCGGCGAGCACTTTACCCCGCGGGAAGTGATTGAGCTGATGACCCATCTGGTGTTCGACCCGATCAAGGAGGATCTGCCGCTCACCCTCACCGTGTACGACCCGGCCTGCGGCAGCGGCGGCATGCTCACTGAATCCCAGGACTTCATTGAAGAGAAATATCCCTCCGATCCTTCTTCCAAAAGTCAGCGGGACATCTACCTCTACGGCAAGGAAATCAACGACGAAACCTACGCCATCTGTAAATCCGACATGATGATCAAGGGCAACAACCCGGAGAACATCAAGGTGGGCTCCACCCTGTCCACCGATGAATTCGCCTCCAGCCGCTTCGACTTCATGCTCTCCAACCCGCCCTACGGCAAAAGCTGGGCCTCGGAGCAGAAGCACATCAAGGACGGCAGCGACGTCATCGACCCGCGCTTCAAGATCAAGCTCAGGGACTACTGGGGCAATGAAGAGGACTGCGACGCCACCCCGCGCTCCAGCGATGGCCAGCTGCTGTTCCTCATGGAAATGGTCAGCAAGATGAAAGACCCGGCCACGGGTTCAAAAGGCAGTCGCATTGCCTCGGTCCACAACGGCTCCAGCCTGTTCACCGGCGATGCCGGCGGCGGCGAAAGCAATATCCGCCGTTACATCATCGAGAACGACTGCCTGGAAGCCATCGTCCAGCTGCCCAACAACCTGTTCTACAACACCGGCATCACCACCTATATCTGGGTGCTGAACAACAACAAACCGGAAAACCGGCGCGGCAAGGTGCAGTTGATTGATGCCAGCCTGCTGTACCGCAAGCTGCGCAAGAACCTGGGCAACAAGAACTGCGAATTCGCCCCGGAACATATCGAGGAAATCACCCGCACCTACCTGGACTGCGCGGCCATCGAGCGCGAGATGAACAGCAACAACGACCCGACAGGCATCGCCAGCCAGGTATTCCGCAACGAAGACTTCGGCTATCACAAGGTCACCATCGAACGCCCGGACCGCCGTAAGGCCCAGTTCTCCGAAGAGCGTATCGCTGGTCTTCGCTTCGACAAACAGATCAGCGAGGTCATGGAGCACCTCTATGCCGAACACGGCGACAAGGTCTACGACCACACCGGCCACGGCAAGGACAGCAAGCAGAGCTTCCTGAAAAGCATCGAGAAGCAGGTCATGGCCTGGTGTGAAGACAACGACATCAGCCTCAACACCAAGGCCAAAACCAAACTGCTGGATGTGAAACGCTGGGCAAGCCTCAAGGCCCTGGTGGACACCGCCCGTGAACTCATGGCCGCCATCGGTGAGGGTGAGTTCAATGATTACAACCAGTTCAAAAAACAGGTGGACGCCGAACTCAAGGCCAGAAAGATTAAGCTCTCCGTTCCCGAGAAGAACGCCATCCTCAATGCCGTAAGTTGGTACGACGACACCGCCGAAAAAGTGATCAAGAAAGTGGTCAAGCTCAAAGACGACAAGCTGGATGAACTGCTACACCGCTACGACTGCACCCAGGATCAACTGCCGGACTACGGCCTGTACCCCACCGGCAAGGCCAACGAATACCTCATCTTTGAGTCTAGCGCCGACCTGCGTGACAGCGAATCCATCCCCCTGCTCAAGGAGGGCGACAAGCAAGGCATCCACGACTACTTCCTGGAAGAAGTGAAGCCCCATGTGGAGGAAGCCTGGATCAACCTGGATTCCACCAAAATAGGCTACGAAATCAGCTTCAACAAATACTTCTACCGCCACAAGCCACTGCGCTCACTGGAAGAAGTGGCCCAGGATATTATCAGCCTGGAACAGAAGGCCGAGGGGCTGATTGCACAGATTCTGGGTGTGGATGTTGAGCAGGTGCAGGGGTAGGTGGCTATGTTGAGTATTGCTGAATTGCCGAAGTATGAGTCTTATAAAGATTCCGGGGTTGATTGGCTCGGCGAGATCCCGGCTGACTGGGATGTGAGGCGCTTAAAGTACTTGTTTCACGAGGTCAATGAGCGGAGTGAAAGCGGAGGGGAAAATTTGCTTTCAGTGTCTCAATATACGGGAGTCACTCCAAAGTCAGAAAGAATGGCTGACGGAGACTTGATGACAAATGCTGAAAGTTTAGAAGGTTATAAAATCGTCCGTAGAAACGATCTTGTGAGTAATATTATGCTCGCTTGGAATGGCAGCTTAGGGTTTTCTGCTTTTGATGGAATCGTTAGCCCAGCTTACTCAGTATACCGGCTGAAAGATAATAATAGTCATGGTTACTTCCATTACTTGCTTCGTACGGAAATATATAAAGCGGAATACAAGAGAAAAAGCACGGGCGTCATAGATAGTAGGCTGCGCTTATATAGTGATGACTTCTATGATGTCTGGGGTCTGATGCCAACTTCAGGCGAGCAGGTTGCCATAGCCAAATTCCTCGACAAAAAAACCACCCAAATCGACGAAGCCATTGCCATCAAAGAGAAGCAGATCGCCCTGCTGAAAGAGCGCAAGCAAATCATTATCCAAAAAGCTGTCACCCAGGGGCTTGATCCCAATGTGCCCATGAAAGATTCCGGCGTGGACTGGATTGGGGAGATTCCAGCGCATTGGGAGGTTAGGAGAAGCAAGTTCCTTTTTACACAGCGAAAAGAGAGGGCGTGGACTGATGATGTGCAGCTTTCTGCGACTCAGGCTTACGGCGTTATCCCTCAAGATAAATACGAAGAATTGACAGGGTATAGGGTTGTCAAGATTCAGTTTCATCTCGATAAACGGAAGCATGTGGAAAGAGACGATTTCGTGATCAGTATGCGAAGCTTCCAGGGCGGGCTTGAGCGTGCATGGTCGAGAGGTTGCATTCGTTCATCGTATGTTGTTCTTCGTCCTCTCCAGAAGATTGATCCAGGGTTCTATGCCTATCTACTCAAGCTGCCAGCTTATATAGCAGCGTTACAGAGAACGGCCAGTTTTATTCGCGACGGCCAAGACCTGAATTTTGAGAACTTTTCTAAGGTGGACCTGTTCATTCCTCCAGTCGAAGAGCAACGAAAAATCGGCAAGTATGTCAGCGGATTCCTTGCCTCATCGGATAAGGGAGTCGAGTTGCTTGCCGCGCAAATCGAAAAGCTCAAAGAATACAAAACCACCCTGATTAACAGCGCTGTCACCGGGAAAATCCGAATCACCCCCGACATGGTGGAGGCCTGATCCAGCATGACAGTACAGGTCGCCACCTGCAGCGCTGCCCAGCTCTTCTCTGAATGTTTGCATCCAGAGACATCTTCGATCGCCAATGCCATTATCACCAGCGATAAGGAGACAGTGACGGGATCGCTGACTATCCCGGAATACCAGCGCCCCTATTGCTGGCAGGACAAGCAACTGGATGGTTTGCTGCGGGATATCGCGTCGCACACCCAGCGAAATGCTGAACTGCCTTACTATCTGGGCAGCCTGATCCTGCATCAGGAAGGCGGCAAACTGAATATCATCGACGGCCAGCAGCGCATCACCACCCTGGCGCTGATGGGCTGCCTGCTGGATCCCGACCCGTCGAGCGTAGGTGGCCTGGTCTACGAACACCCCATCAGCCAGCAGCAGATCAAGCACAACCTACAGTGGCTGCGTGACCGTCTGGATCGGGTGCGAGACGGGATCGACTTCCATAAGCTGCAATTCACCCTGGTGATTACCCAATCAGAAGATGATGCCTACCGCTTCTTCGAAACCCAGAACACCGGCGGGGTAAGGCTGGGCGGCCCGGATATCATCAAGGCCCACCACCTGCGGGCGGTGGACAAGCTGTACCAGCCACAGTTTGCCCGCCAGTGGGAAGCCATGGGCTCGCTGGACAGCACGGTCAGCGCGTTGTTGAAAGGCCGCTATTGGCAGGGCGTGAAACCACGGGAGCTACCGCCCCACAACCAACAGCAGCGGATTCGCGACTGTATTGTCTCTGAACTGGCGCAGGGCACCGGTGAAGGCGACGACATTGCCTATGGCCGCATTCGCCGCCAGATTGGCCTGGCAGGCGACGTCCGCCAGCAGGCCGACCAGCAAGGCTACGAAGTGCGCCAGCCATTGAACGCGGGCATCAACAGCATCCGCTATCTGGCCTATTTTCAGGGCCTGCACAAACGGTACTGGCAGCAGCCAGATCTGGCGCATCTGCGCGAATATCGGCAGTTCATCGAGTGGCTAAAAGGCTTGTCTGGTTGCGGCTATCTCGAAAAACTCTACGAGGCCTGCCTTCTGCTTTATATCAGCCAGTTTGGTGAAAACCAGCTGGAGCGAGCGGCTAAGAAGCTGTTTCGTGTGGTGTATTCGAGACGAGTGAGTAATCAAAAGTCTGTGCGTGAGAACTCTGTTCCGGCCTTTGTTCGAGAGTATCCGATTCTGGACTGGATCGCCGCCAGCTATACCCCCGAGCAGTGCTTTGAATTCCTGGACAGCTTCAACCTCAGAGTGGATTCAAGCAATTTGGACAAGAACAGTGTGAAGCGGCGGTTTATGGACGCAGTTTGCGAGCAGTTTGGTTTGCAGTTGGATGCAGGGCAGTACGAAAGTCGCTTCGCTGCTGCATTACACCAGCAAATTGTGGGAGGGCGGAGATGAGGGCGCTTGCGGAGCATCATGTGCGCACCGAAGTGCTGACGCTGGCAGCGGTCCGCACCCGCGGTATGGCCTTCGTCATTCCCAGCTATCAGCGTCCGTATGTATGGCGTGATGAGGATGTACTCAAACTGTTTGACGATATCCGGGACGCTTACAAGGCGAGGGAGCCTCAGTACTTTATCGGCAGTGTGTTGTCAGCTATTCGTGATGAGGGAGAACTGCTCACTTACGAGCTGATTGACGGTCAACAGCGCACGACTACTTTGATGTTGTTGTCACTGGCGTTCAAGGCTGCTGGTGTGATCACGCCTTTGGCGGAGGTTTCTATCCTTGGTAAAAAGCCTAGATTGACGTTCGAGATCCGTGACGCAGTGAGTGATCTCCTTGGTAGCTATGCGGGGCTGGATCGAATGACGCGCCCAGGGGCTGATGCCATCGAGAATGACGCCTACCTGACCCATCTGGATGCGAACCTGCGCGTGCTCAAACAGCAGGTCAAGAAGCTGCCTGAAAATGAGAGTTTCAGCCGAGAGGGGTTTGCCGACTATATCTACCGCAAGGTGAGCTGGGTAAACAATATCGTTCCTTCGAGCATGGACCTCAACCGCCTGTTCGCCAGCATGAATACTGCAGGTATTCAGCTGGAGCCGGTCGACCTGTTGAAGGCCAAACTTTTCCGTAAACTGACAAGTGACCTGCCGCTGTACAGCGCAATCTGGCAGGCCTGTGAGCATACGGAGAACTATTTTGAACGTAATCTCCGACAGCTGTTCCCTAATGCCAACTGGCATGCCATTGAGTATTCAGCTCTCAAAAGCTACGAGAGTAGTGGCATTCAGCAGAAGTCAGTTGATAGCGAAGGGCGCTCGGGAACATTGAGCGGTAAGACGCTTGCGTCGCTGTTAGAGGAGGTCAAAGCCGGTGATGCCTCAGCGAATGTTGAGCTGAAGGCCGACAAGGACGTCCAGGAGGGCATTGAAGACGAAACCGTCTATTGTCGCTCAATCGTTAGCTTCGAGCTGCTGTTGATTCACGCGTTGCGGGTTTTCTGCGCATTGAGGGGCTGGCCGGATATCAGCGCACGAATTAAGGCGTCCAACCTGATGGCCTGTTTTGAGTGTTTGCTCAACAAGGACGAGGTCGAAATCAAGTCTTTCATCCAGTTGCTTTGGCAGGTTCGATACCAGTTTGACACCTGGGTGGTGAAGTGGGTGGAGCATGATGACAGCGCCGACCCTCAGCTGCGACTCACCTACATGAGCCGTTCTCAATCCGGCGGAAAATACTACATCAACCGCAGTGCGCGAGAGTTGAGCGAGCTGGTTCAGTTGCAAGCGGTGCGAAACTCTACGGGTGACCGTTCCGCGCATTACTGGCTGACCGCTTTTCTCGCACGGTTGGTGTTGGATCCAGATATGGGCTATGAGCAAGCGTTGTCGGCCTTGGAAAAGATCGACAATCAGCTTTCGCTTGCAACAGAAACCCAAAAAGAGGCCAGTTTCAAAATCGCCGTTGGGGGTGCGCCGGCTACTGATAGCTGGGCATCTGTTTCACGGTATCTGGCCAGCGCGAAGGGGACTAGCTTCGAGCATTATTGGTTTCAGAAGCTGGAATACCTGCTCTGGAAAAACGGTGACAAGGATGATGAAAAGCTCAAGCGGTACCGAATCACATCAAAGAACTCTGTGGAGCACGTGCATCCTCAGCGTGAGGAGTACAAAAAGTCCCTGTCCAAGGAGTCGCTGGATGCGTTCGGCAACCTGGTGTTGCTGAGTCCGGGCGAAAACTCGTCATACAGCAACCAGACGGTTGGTAAAAAGCGTGAAGACTTTAGGGACAAACCCCGGTATGACGCATTGAAGCTGAAGGCGATATTTGAGATCTATGATCAGGCTGACAAGCGTTGGGGTGTAGACGAGATCGCCGAGCACCAAAGGCGGATGATTGCATTACTGGAAAGTCACTACGGGCAAGGAGCGATAAATGGTTAGCCAAACCAATGAGTTGGCGTTGGAAGTAGCCATCGAGCAGGCGCTCACGGGGATGACCACTGAAGCCTACAAACAGGCCACTGAATTGAATGAATCCCCGACGGGACAGTTGGTTGCCAACAACGGCTTCGAGCTTGGGCTACCTTCTGATTTTAATGCTCAATTCGCTCTGGATGAAAAGCAGTTCTGGCGCTTCCTTGAGAAGACCCAGGCCAAGGAGCTGGGTAAGCTGCAAAAGCATAACCCCTCCGACTGGAGTCGCAAGCTCATTGAGCGCTATGACCGGCTCATCAAAAAGCACGGCATTTTGTATCTGCTGAAGAAAGGGCTAGCGGTCGACGATGCGCACTTTCAGTTGATGTACCCAGCTCCGTTGGCCAGCAGTAGTGAGAAGGTGAAGCAGAACTTTACTGCGAATATCTTTAGCTGTACCCGCCAGGTGCGTTACTCCCAAGCAAACCCCCTCCATGAGATCGATATGGTTCTATTTCTCAACGGCATCCCGTTGGTGACTATGGAGCTTAAAAACCCATGGACCGGGCAAACTGCGCGTTATCAAGGGCAGAAGCAGTATCGCGAGGGCCGCGATGCAAATCAGCCATTGCTCAGCTTCGCTCGTTGTCTGGTGCACATGGCTGTGGACACCGATGAGGTGTACATGACCACCAAGCTGGATGGAAAGAACACCTACTTCTTGCCGTTTAACAAAGGCCATAATTTCGGCCAAGGTAACCCGCCTAACCCGAATGGACACAAGACAGCCTATCTGTGGCAGGAAGTGCTCACCAAGGAGAGCTTGGCCAATATCATTCAGCACTTCATGCGCCTGGATGGCAGCAGCAAGGACCCGCTGGGTAAACGTACGCTTTTCTTTCCTCGATACCACCAGATGGAAGTCGTGAGGCGCTTGGTGGATCACGCTGCCCACCATGGCGTAGGTCACACGTATCTGATTCAGCATTCGGCAGGTTCGGGCAAGTCAAACTCGATTACATGGGCTGCGTATCAGTTGATTGAAGCCTATCCGGCGTCTGATGAAGCTGCTCGAGGCAGAGCGTTGGACACACCGTTATTCGACTCGGTAATCGTGGTCACTGATCGACGCCTACTGGATAAGCAGATTCGCGACAACATCAAGGACTTCTCCGAGGTCAAGAATATCGTTGCGCCGGTGTTCAAATCTTCTGAGCTGAAAAGCGCGCTGGAGAGCGGTAAAAAGATCATCATCACCACGATTCAAAAATTCCCCTTCATCGTCGACGGGATAGAGAATCTGAGTGACAAGCGTTTTGCGGTGATCATTGATGAGGCTCATAGCTCTCAGTCCGGTTCGGCTCACGACAATATGAACCGGGCAATGGGGCAGGAGGATGACGAGGATGATCAGGATAAAATTCTGAGAGCCATGCGTTCACGCAAGATGCGTGGTAACGCTTCCTACCTGGCATTTACTGCGACCCCCAAGAACACCACCCTGGAAAAGTTTGGTGAAAAGCAGGCTGACGGCACCTACAAGCCATTTCACCTTTACTCGATGAAGCAGGCGATCGAGGAGCGCTTCATTCTCGATGTGCTGGCCAACTACACCACGTACCGAGGCTATTACGAAATCGAGAAATCGATCTCTGAGAACCCGCTGTTTGACACTAAAAAGGCTCAGAAAAAGCTGCGAGCTTACGTGGAACGAAGTGAGCGAACCATTGAGATCAAAGCCGAGATCATGCTTGAGCACTTCATCCCTCACGTCGTGAATGCCAAGAAGCTGAAGGGCAAAGCCAAGGGGATGGTCGTAACGCATAATATTGAAACCGCAATTCGCTACCACAAGTCGATTGCACGAATGCTGCAGGAGAAGGGGAATCCGTTCAAGGCGCTGGTAGCCTTTTCAGGTGCGAAAGAGGTTGACGGTATTGAGTACACCGAAGCGGGAATGAACGGCTTCTCGGATAACGACACCAAGGACAAGTTTGATACTGACGAGTACCGGCTGCTAGTTGTAGCCAACAAATATCTGACGGGGTTTGATCAGCCTAAACTCTGTGCCATGTACATCGACAAACCTCTTGCATCTGTGCTGTGCGTGCAGACATTGTCTCGCCTCAATCGTTCAGCTCCGAAACTGGACAAAAAAACAGAGGATCTCTTTGTCCTGGATTTTTGTAATTCCATCGACGAGATCAAGGAGGCGTTTGATCCGTTCTATACCTCGACGTCTCTCACAAGGTCGACCGACGTCAATGTTCTCCACGAGCTCAAGGAGCTGATGGATGATGTCGGCGTGTACGAATGGCATGAGGTAGAGGACTTTGTGAGCCGCTACTTCAACAATGAGGACGCCCAGACCCTAAGCCCGATTATCGATGTGGCCGCGTCACGGTTTGAGCAAGGCCTGGATCTGGAAGATGGCGACAAGATTGATTTCAAAATCAAGGCCAAGCAATACGTAAAAGTCTACGGCCAGATGGCGTCGATCATGCCGTATGAGATTGTTGCGTGGGAGAAGCTGTTCTGGTTCCTCAAATTCCTTATTCCGAAGCTGAAGGTCAAGGACCCAGAGTCAGACTCCATCGATGAGCTTCTAGAGTCGGTAGATCTCAGCTCCTACGGCTTACAGCGAGTAAAACTGAATCAGGCTATTGCGCTCGATCAGGCTGAGTCCGAGGTTGACCCGCAGAACCCGAATCCGCGCGGTGGGCATGATACGGACCCACAATTTGATCCGTTGGAGGACATCGTGCGTTCATTCAATGAGCGCTGGTTTCAGGGGTGGAGCGCGACTCCTGAGGAGCAGAAGGTCAAGTTCGTCAATATCGCCGAAAGCATCAAGCAGCACCCGGATTTTAAGCCCAAGTATCAAGACAATCCTGACCCGCATAACCGGGAACTGGCTTTCGAAAAAATCCTGAAAGAAGTGATGCTGAAACGGCGTAAGGATGAGTTGGAGCTCTACAAGCTGTTTGCCGGAGATGACGCATTCAAGTCAGCATGGATGCAAAGCATGCAGCGGCTGATTACCAATAACACCATGGCTCCTTGATCATGCAATCGAGGGTGATGGTGTACTGGCGGCTGGTGGGAGCTGAGCTGTTGTCGATTGAGCATGTATCGCCATAGTGTCACGCGAGTGATTTTAGGCACAGTTGCGTCTAGTGCGCGTAATACGCTTCGATTCTTGCTGGGCCTAATATCGACTGATAAAGTCTCGCGTCCAAGTCGTTCTGTGCGGGCTTACGGCGAAAAAGTGCTTTTGCGTTATACCCAGGGACTAGGGTCAGTTACTCAAGACTTTAGCTCTCATTCAATCTGTGAGTGCTGTGAATGAAGAACACTGCGAGGCCAGTGATTGGCATTGTCGGTTTTGGAACTGTGGGCAAAGCGCTGCAAGCTGCATTTGACTTGCGCTGCGATGTCAGAATATGTGACCCGCAGTTAGGGACTCAGTCATCGAGCATAGAGGCACTGGTCTCGAGCTGCCGAATTATCTTTTTGGCGGTACCCACTCCCGCGAAAATAGATGGAAATGCTGATCTGACAGCTTTTCACGAGGTAATAGATGGCCTCCAGCGGGCATCGGGCAAGAGTCCTGGTTGTTACCCCGTCATTTGCGTAAAGTCTGCAGTCCCTCCTGATGCAGTGGCACAAGCGTTTGCTCAGTACCCTACGTTGCGGCTAGTAGTCAGTCCTGAGTTTCTGCGTGAAGCTAGCCCAATTGAAGATATGCTCTCGATGCGCTCGTTGGTACTTGGCGGTAATGAGAGAGACTGCCATGTTGTGGCTGAGCTTTTCCACGACCACAGTAATATCACTGGCGAGATGCGCACATTGATCCTCCCAGACGCCGTGAGTGCTGCGTTCTTGAAGTATCAAGAAAACGCTTTCTTGGCTATGAAGGTTAGCTTTATGAACGAGATGTTCGATATCTTCCAGCGCAGCGGTAGCCAGTGTACTTGGGATCAGCTTCAGCGCGCATTTCATCAGGACCATGAGCGGATGGGGACGACTCACTGGCAGGTTCCAGGGCCGGATGGGCTTAGAGGCTGGGGAGGGCGCTGCTTACCTAAGGATGTTGCTGCCCTGCAGAGCTACGCAGAGCAGCTTGGCGTGGACACGCCTCTTCTGCGCACCGCCTGGACCCGCAATCTCCGAGACCGAACGGCAGAACAGAGTACCTCAAACGAGTACTTTCCCACCCTTGATAGCGCCGTCGAAGCATGATGCTTGCCGGCGCTTTCCCTCCGCTAATTGCACTGGTTGCGACTAAGCCCCGCTTTGAGTACTTGTTTGGTAGATCATTACCCAGCATTTCCTCTCAGGAACGTAAGCCGGATGTGTTGATTGTGGTTTCCGATGAGAGGCCACTAACTGAGAGTGAGCAAGATCAGCTACGGGGGTGTGTTGAGGGAGTCCCTGTGCATTTTTTGAATAACAAGGGGACACATGGTGCCGCCGGCAGCTGGAACACGGGCATCGAGCTAATTCGGGCTAGTTGGCCGGCTGCCTATATTGCGATACTTGACGACGATGATGCTTGGGACACCGACCACCTGCAGCTGTGCTGTGACTGTGCAATGGCGAACGACATGCCAAGTGTTATCGTCTCTGGTTTGCGGCTGTGTAAAGAAGGTATAGAGGTTCCTACCACGCCACCAGTCGCGTTAACCGCAGACGACTTTCTCGCTGGCAATCCGGGGTGGCAGGGCTCCAACACGTTCATATCCCTCCGAACGTTGGTCGGCGCAGGGGCCTTCACAGAGGGGTTGGCAAGTTGTAATGACCGTGACCTGGCTGTACGAGTGCTGTCCTTACCGAGCGTGTCTTTCGGGTTTACTGGTAAGCACACCGCTACTTGGTATCTTGGTACCGCGGCCGACCAGCTTTCCAGAAAAGGCGGGGCTGAGAAGCTTCGAGGGCTCGCCATGTTTTATCAGCTTCACGGACGACGGATGACACCTGCAATAAGGAAGCAGTTCTTTGAGCGCGCAAACGCCTATTTCGGATTCGACGAAAGCCAAATCACTGGTACCCACACTGCCGGCTAGCAACTACCAACGCACAGCTCCAAAGCAACTCTCAGTCGGACTATCATCACGGAACATATCGTGTTCCAAGGCTGTATCTCAGGTTGCTCGTGATGCTCAAGTCATCATCGCGATTGCGTTGCACAATCAGCGCGATCATTTGCCCGCCGCACTGGAGTCAGCCATGCGGCAAACGCTTTTTCAATCTGGTGAGGCGTGTGTTGTCATCCTTGATGATCAGTCGACAGATGATTGGAAGGAGGCGTGCAGGATCACGCTGGAGCACCCGGGTGTGGTCGTTTTACATGGCAATTGCGGTACTGCAGCCAGGGCAAGAAATGCCTTACTGGACTATGTTGATGATCACTTGCCCCGCGCCGAGTGGGTTGCCCGTCTGGATGCCGATGATGTGCTAGCTGCTGAGGATTCGTTAGAAACTTTAGTCGCAGAAGGCAACGCCAGCGGGGCGCAATATGTGATCGGCAGCAACTACCTTCGTATGGGCCAAAGTACTCTCTCGAGGATCAACGTCGCGGACAAAGCTTTGCTGCTCAACCGCACTCGACTGCTCGCGTTCATACAGGCATTTTGTCTTGGTGATCAGGAGCAAGAGCTTCCTTCATGCAACCTGATATTGCGAACTCAATCGAGCATTCGTTATCCGGATATTCGTAGCGCAGAAGACCATTGGTTAGTGGCATCGTTGCTTGTTTTTAAGCCGGAGAAGGGGGCCGTTGTTGGAACGCCGATCTATTGCTATTACTCGCTCTCGGGGCAGGTAACGAGCGAGAATCGGATCAAGCAGGAATGGGCTCGCCAGCGTTTCCGACTGGCACGTGCAGTGGAGCGCTGGGTTGCGATACTGGACGAGGGGTTGCCTGTTTTGGGGTTTGGTTTGGAGGGCGTTGTAACGCTGGAAAACAGCCAGGTAGTCAAACGCTTTTACCCGTGGGGCATGACTTGGGCCGAGGCTACCAAGCTGGCCGAACGTTTGCGCAGCGCTCCATCCACCATTGCACCTCACCTCTCGTGGGAGGGTTCTGCTGGTGGAGCTATCCGATGCCGTTATGATTGGAAAGACTATCGCGAGCTGCCCGAATTCCTGCCAGAAGATCGGGTGTTTGCTTTTCTTGCTGACTGCTTCAATGCCGGATTGGTTGTGTCGAACGTCAGTAGGGCCAACCTGCGTTTGACCCATGCAGGTCGCTTGGTAAACATCGATATCGGTTCGGATATCGTGCCGTTCTCTGTTCCGCGATTTGTTGACTCGGCTGCCAGGCTCTACGCGATAGGTGTGCTGGGTTACCGCGATCAGGAGCTGGTGAGGCGAGAGTCAACCATCCCTCAGCATCAAAGCCTTAAAGGACTGCCTGGATTTGAAAGCTTCTTTGGCCGCCTGGTATGCGCGCTTCACGACGTTGAATCGCCTAAGGATGAACCTGAAGCATTCTATCTTGATAGCGAGACCACACTGCTCATCAAAGCCTGCGCACAAGATGCGGATGTGCTGCGCCCTCAAGTCGAGCACATTGTGAGTCAGCTCGGTTATCCATCGAGGTTCAGACGAATCTGCTTGGCGGTTGATACCTTTGAAGGCCCCTTTTTGCGCGAATATAGCAGCGGAAGCCTGAAGGATGTTTTGGCGATCGCGGAGCGTCTGAAAGCTGAAGGTGTGATTGATGCGGTTCTTATCTCGCCGAACACAGAGAGTATTATCCGTGATGTCTACTCACGCTGGTTCGCAAACGAAACTGTTCTAGATACTCATACTAGCGGCCGCGCGCCGCTTTATCCGCAGCTATGGGCATTTGAGCAAATCGACACGCAATTTGTGTTGCAATGTGACAGTGATGTGCTGATTGGTAGGTGTGACGTAAGGCATGACTATTTGGTGGATATGAAACATGCTTGCAGTGATCCCGGTGTGCTTTCAGTGGGCTTCAACATCCCTCAGAGTAAGTCGGGCTTTAACCCTTACAGTTCACCCGCTGGTGGTCACGTTCCAGAGGTGCGCTTCTGCCTCCTTGATCTGAAGAAACTCTTCAAACAACTGCCGATACCCAATCCCAGCGCTGCCGGTAAATTTGAACTGACCTGGCACAGGGCGGTAGAGCGACTTCAGCCTAAGGCTGGATTAGCCAGCCTAAGAGGTGGTGATAGCCGATCTTTTTATATTCATCCGCGGAACGAGGATAAGGCCTGTATCAACTTGCCTCTGTTGCGAGACCTGATAGGGCAAGGGTTGGTACCCGATGGCCAAAAGAACCATTTCGACCTGGTGCCCGACGCGCATTGGCGCTATCCGGTACGTGCTGAGAGTGTCGTTTTTCTGTTGAAGGGCAGGGATACTCCGGTAGAAAAACTGAAGCGCTGTTTGGACTCTCTGCGAAAGCAGCGCTCTCAAGCTTTCGGCATCATCCTGATTGAGGATGGAGGAAGCGTAGCTTGGCAGGCCAGGATTCCCTCGCTACTGCGCGATTTGCTTGCGAGAACTACCCTTATTCGGCGAGAGCAGCGCCAAGGCTACATGCCGAATTTTATTGAAGCTATTGAACGTATTTGCACTAACCCTGAGTCACTGATTGTCGTCCTTGACCAGGATGATGCGCTGATGTCGTCGAGAGTGGTTGAGCGGCTTCATGAAGAAGTCGCAGCTGGTGCAGATTTGATCAACGGAACGATGTTCCGGCCATCCAAACCTGCGCAGCTCTACACACCTGTTTACGATAGTGCGCGCCGGCATGGTGGCGGGAACGTTTGGGCGCATATGCGTGCATTCAGAAAGTCGTTGTTCGATAGGGTGCCCAAAAGCTACTTTCGGGATCGGGACGGAGAATGGATCGACATGGTTTCGGACTACGCGACCATGCTGCCAATGAGCGAGTTGGCGGAGCGGCCGGTTCACATCGACGATATCTATTGCTACTACCACGATCGAGAGGACTACTCTTCTTCACGCAAAGAAGAGGCGTTCAGGGTCTTATCAGATATTTTTACAATGCCTTCGTTGCAGGGTGAACCATAAACCTCCTTCAGCAAACTACAAACTGGCTAGGTACTGCTGGCTCCATATCAGGCGCTTGAGTATCAGGTCGACGGCAGTCGAGGCCTCATTGTCATATAGCCACCATTGCTTGGTATGTTGCGTGTTTCTGGGCAGAAAAAAACTGACTTCCAAGTCCTCAAGAGTGGCTGGGGTTAGCGAGGCTAGCCACGAGTTGTTAGAGGCGCCAGCGAGCAATTGAAGCTCTCGACGAAGGGATTCACAAGGCTGCTGCTCGTTGAATATGTTCAGAAGCCTTTGCAGCGGGTTAGCTTGTTCTGTTCCGCCATCCGGGCCTGGGTAATGAAAACTAGGCCATGTGATGAGATCAGGAGAGTGTCTGCCAATCTTCATGGCTAGTCTTCGCTCACCTAGCCAGTTATGAAACACACATGCCAACGGTTTTCTTCTACCCATTTCGGAAGGACGTGCAAGCGACGGTACCAGGGGCGCGCGATCTACACGCACAGCATGCGCGATCTCAGAAAAACAGAGAATGGCAGTAAGACCAGCGGACGGCGGGCAACCAAGGCGCTGGGCTAGCTCCTCGCTGATGCCTCTAAGCATGTGCTGTAGCTGGAGCAGAGCGCTGCTGCTAAAGCAGTGCGCACTCACTACTAGCGGCCCGTTATTGGGCTGCTCAGCGACGCGAGCGTTTCGGATGAAGACCTGGTTACCCTTGGGTTCCGTTAGCTTTGCTAGGTTGAATGTAACGTCGAGAGTGGGAGTGCTCCCAATGCTTTTTTCGCCGGGGCCATTGCCGGTGATTTGCACAAGTGGGATACGCTTACAATCGAATGCCTCTATCACGATCTTGGTTAACCAAAAGAGTATGGGGGCTGCCTTGGTCGACTGCCCGTGCTGAATAAATTACCGGAGCGGTTCATTGTGTCTAGCGTGAACACCACCGCGTGATTGGTCGGTTCGTAATACTCCGTGCAAGAGCATGCATTGATCAGCCGCTGCGCGCCTCGCTGATATAACCCGTACCCCTCATGGATATGCCCAAACACATGGACCTGCAATGGCAGGTCTCGGGTGCGGCGAAGCAGGCACTCGCATCCGACATTTACTCGAAGGGTGTCGTCAATTGCCATATCTCCAGACAGGTGGGGTGGCCCGTGAGTGACAAGTACATCGGTGTCATCCGGGATGAGGGACCAGCGTTCTTCAAGTGCCCAGCCTCGATCCAGCATGAATGCACCGCTGTGAAAGCGGGGAGTCCAGGGGGAGCCCCAGAATTTGACGCCTTCGATCTCGACACCGTTGTCCTGCAGGTAGTGAGTTGTTGGCAGGAGTTTCGGGATCAGTTCCGGGTGATTTTGTAACGCGAGGTCGTGATTGCCTGCGACAAGGATCTTGTGTTTGTGAGGCTGACTCTCAAACCACTCCGCAAACGATTCGAGAGATCTAACACTGCCGTTGCCGAGGCAGTCTCCAGCGTGAATCAAGACATCACCTTCCGGTAATACAGGAAGCTCTGCGTGAAGGCCGTGGGTGTCGGAAATGCAGACGCAGGTAAGGCTTTTGTGCTCGAGTGTGTGCTTCATACAACTACCTTTTACCATATGAATAACAACTGGCCTTGACCCGATCGTTGCGGTGACCCGGTCGCAGGCTATCTGCTTTGGTTAGGTGCTGAAAGCTCGGCTTCAAAGCGGCTGACGAAGTCGAGCAGACTTATGTTCAGCACCTCGCATATATCGCGTAGCTGAATCAGATCGATTCGACGGAAGCCTCTCTCCATGTCGCTCACGAACGACTGTGGACGTTCCAACGCTTGCGCGAACTGCCCTTGAGTCAATCCTGACTCCACCCGGTACTGGCGCAGTAGCCTGAGCAGTACCACGTATTCGTCGCGGTGAATCGAACTAACCATGTGATTTGCGCCCGGTGACTTGACAGGCCGCCACTGTAAATCTATCTTCCGTCTTTACGGATATCCGATAAACAGATATTTGGATTTAACGAGATTAAACGGGAGGTGTCAATGTGTGCCGGTAGCGAACCAACTTTCAGAGAACTCGTGGCAAATATCGTCGACTGGAGGGCGAGAGTCATACCGCCGGAGGACCGGAGTAATTATGCGGCAGCAGTAGTCGCACAGGTTTTCGGGCTCGAACAACAGGAGGAGTTTGATGATGGAAGTGGCGGACGAAATTTCTCAGCTAACGAACTGCTAGATCATGCCGCTGAGTGGTTCGAGCGATCTAGAGGCGCTGAAGGTTTCGTGTTGACCAAGCTGTTCTTGGTTATGAGCGAACAAGAGAGCTGTCGAGAAAACTTCTATATCAATTTCGGATTCTTGTGCGATCGGATGGTGAATGAAGCGCAGTTCCCGCGCCGACGGCTGCAGCAAGAAGACGTGCGCAGCTTGACCAAAGCGCTCCAGTGCGAACTGCGCAGGCGCCAGTGTCCAGCCGCCCAGTAATAAAGGCGGTAACCCAGCTGCCTGAAACCTTGAACCAGGTGCTACCGGCCTGGGTGACGAGTACTGCGCAGACTAGATGCGCATGAGGAGATTTGAGATTGGATCCAATTCAACGAATAGGGGACGTTCTGTATGGTCTTGGCGAAGCCATGCAAGGCACATCGATGACAGACGAAGAAGCGCTTGCCTACGCCCTTAATGCCTTTGCGGATTCAACATTCTGCCTGGTGCGGGACTGGATATGGCTAGACCTAGACATCCCCGACAGGCTCCAAGGGGAATTGCAGCTGGCGGGCGTTAAGCCGGTGGTTATGTTCGCCCATAACATCGTCTACGACTCAGCGCGGCGCTGGGGAGAGAGTGGAGCTTTTGTGCGAAGCACGGCGCTCCGCTCCTTTTCTGAGGGGTTCGTGTTTCAGACCAGAAACACCAATTATCTGCTGCTCGGCGACGGCGTCCGCAAGCGAACAGATCTTAAAACCCTTGGGTTGTTGATATGACCAAGTCAGCCCGGGCTTTCCTTTCCAAAATCAGACCGCTTGGAGCGTTCAGGCGCAGCGAAGGGACGTCAGCGTGGATATAGATAGCGACTCGAAGAGAAAGCTGCTTCAGGCGCTAAGGCTTTGGTTTGGGCTGCCTGTAACTGGTTATATTTTAGATGCCCGCATCGTTGCCCGCTCTGCCTTTGGTGCTGTGTTTTGCCACGAAAGGGCGGACAAGTATGGGCGCTTTGCCAACGGACATCGCATCATAACGTCAGACGTGATGAGCGCAGAGCAACACTATGGCTTCTGGGCGTTGCATACCAAAACCGGCAGCCTGTATGTAGTGGTGACGTTTGACGCCAATGGAGGCAGAGAGTCCCTCGATAGTTTCTTTTCGCTCAACTTGGCGGCGTCGCATTTTACGCCGGCTCAGCTGCATTAATGAATTAGATAGCCATCAGGCGGAGTGCTGAGAGTGGGCTGAGAAACCGTGTGCATCCTCTTACTAAGGTAGGGAGCGCGGCGTGTAGTGGCTCACTACTCAGGCGATTTTCCCGTTGAGAACAGGCAGGTAACGGCCAAAAGTTGCCCGTCGCTTCCGCCTGTTGAATGGCTAGGAATTACGGGCAATTCAGTTTTTTCTGAGCGGACATAGGCTCATCAATTGAAGACGAAGCCCAACATGGCATAGAGCGGCTGTGACGCAACAGAAGCGACACGAGTTTGATCCATCACAGATCTCAGTGTTTCAGCGCGACAGGTTCTGTCGCTATCACCAGGTAATGTCCTCTGCAAGCGCCTCGCAAAGGAGACTCGGCGTATGAGAACAGCTCTGACCCAATGCTGCCGCCATTGTGAATGGCAGCAGACGATGGTGCCCCACGATGGGGATAGCACCACCACAAAAGAGTGCTTCGATCACTGCCCTTGGTGCCGCTCGTTAGACCTTCTTGAGCGTCGAGCAACCCGCCTAGAGGCCCTAGCGGCTAGTTTCGCTCGTTCGGGCTACGCAGCTTATCGCTGAAGTGGCAATTTGCCACGTAATGGGTTAGATTCGCCATATAAGTGGCGCCAACAAAGCATACCCATTTCGATACGACAGGGAAGTAACGATGTCCGAAGCTAAGGACACGCTCTTGAGACTTATCGCGCTGCTGCGCCTTATCCCAAGAGCACCGGGCCGCATTGCGACCACAACCGTGCTAGAGAAACTCAAGGATGACGGTTTCTCAATAAGCCTGCGCACAGTGCAACGCGACCTTGACCGACTGTCGATCCCATCTGCACTACAGCGTGACGAGAGCTCCCCACCATTTCGCTGGTGCCTTTCGGAAAATGCGCCTATCGATTTGTCGGCCATGGACACTCCCACGGCACTGGCACTGTACCTCGCGGAAAGCCCCCTAAAGACACTACTGCCACAGAGCGTTCTGGATCAGCTCGGCCCCCAGTTCCGGATGGCCCGCGATTACCTAGACAACTTAGAGAACAATGGCCTGGCGCACTGGGCTCGCAGGGTTCGAGCCCACCCAAATGGCAAGTCCTTGCAACCTGCACAGATCGCCTCGCAGGTCTGGGAGCAAACCTCCACCGCCCTGCTTGAACAAAAACAACTGCAGATCAACTACTTGAGCCGCAGCAAAACAGAGCTCAAGCGGCTGTTGATCCACCCCGCAGGACTGGTCTCGCGCCACGCCATCAGTTACCTGATCGGCAGCGTCGATGGCTATGACGACCTGCGCCAATTCGCCCTGCATCGCATCCACCAGGCCGAGTGCCTGGAAGCAGCGGCCCGCGCCCACGACGACTTCCAGATCGACAACTATATCCGCCAAGATCTCAACACCACCGCCCCCATTGAGCAGGTAGAACTAGTCGCCAATGTATCACCGCAGGTCGCCTGGTTGCTAAACGAGACACCGCTCAGCCAGCAACAAAGCCCGACGCCGATCAGCGACAGCCCGTGGCAGCGGCTGCACGCCCAGGTACTGCTAGACCAGGAGACGCTGTGGTGGAACTTCGGCCTGAACGAGAACATTCGCATCCACGCACCGTTCGTGTGGGTGGATGAAATTTCCCAGCGGGTCGCCCGCATGAACACATTCTACGCAACACCCATGCACAGCCAGGTGCCGCCAAGCGCACCGTATCCCGCCGCCACCCACTCGCCCCTCTAAACGCCAAGGACACCGACATGGCAATGCACAAGGACGACCTGATCATCGACATCGACGACCAGGTGGAAGTACTCCTTCAGCAGATCAACAGCGCGCCCAATCAAAGGCAGCAGCGTGATTTCGTCGAAAGCTTCCAGAACATGCTGATCGACCAGGTGCTCGGCCCGTTTGGCCTGAGCCGAGCACTGTTCGATGACCGCGACGGCGGCGCGATTACCTCGATGCACAACTTCGAGAAGGGCGTGGTCGCTAACGATAGCGACGGTGCGCGCCATGCACAGTGGACCAGGGCCAACGACAGCAACTTCGAGCGCACGGACTACGATGCCCAGCTCGACAAGCGCTTCCCCGACATGAAAAGCCCGGATGGCAAGTATCATGACGGCTACCGCAAGCCGGGTACCGAGCTACCCGAAGGGCCACGCACCGCGGCGCGCGACCACTTAGTACCCGCCAGCGAAGTGGAGCGTTCCTCCCGCGGGCATCTGGCACAGACCCGCGAAGAGCGGGTGCAAACCGCTACGCAGGATCAGAACGTGGTCCTCACCAGCTTTAGCATGAACTCCTCCAAGGGCGACGAGGATCTGCTGGTATGGGCGCAGAGGCCCAACAGCAAGGATCCAAGCAAGACTAATGCCGAGACCTACGACCTTGATGATAGGGTCCTCAAGGAAAAGCACAGAGAAGCGAAGGCCGCCGTCGAGGGCGCGCAGAAGAAAGCGGTGCTGATGAAGCAGGGTGGCGAGCTGCTGGTCGAAGGCGGCAAGGCCGCCGGCTACCTGGCTCTGCGTCAGGCCCTGGGGATGATCCTCAAGGACGTGGTGCAGGGGCTGATCGACGACGTGCGCTATCTGGTACGCGAAGGCTTCAATGGCGCTCGCTCGCTGCTAGAAATGGTCCAAGACCGCCTGCAGGCGACCTTCAGGAGTCTGCGCGAGAAATGGGCCGAGTACCTCAAGGAAGGCGCTAGCGCCGGCCTCAGCGGCTTCTTCTCGACGTTGATCACCCTGGTGATCAACTCCTTCATCACCACCGCCAAGAACATAGTCACCCTCATTCGCGAGGCAGTGCTGGCGCTGGCGCGCTCGATCAAGGTCATAGTGGCGCCACCGGCGGACATGACCAAAGGCGAGATCGCCTTCGAGGTGCTGCGCCTGCTGTCGGCGGCCCTCGCCACCTGCGTGGGCCTGGCGCTGGAAGAAACCATCAAAAAAGCGCTAGAGAGCATCGCCCTGCTCGCCCCGGTCGCCGGCGAGCTTGCCCCCATCATAGCGGGCATCATAACCGGCAGCCTGACCCTGTTCACCGTGCTGGCATTCGATCGGATCAAGGACGCCATCGCCTTTCGCAACAAGCAGTTAGCCGACGTCCATCGGGGCCAGAGTATCGGCCTGCTGAAGATCAAGCAGACCGTGCTGATGCTCGACTCGGCGAACAAGAACATGACGATGACCGCGCAGACGCTGCGCATCCAGTTCGAGGAGAGCTGGATCGGGGTACAGGAAAGCCGCGAGGAAACGCAAAGAAGCATTGCCTCTTACCAGAGTTCGGTAAGGGCGTTGGATAATCTACTGGAGCAATTTTGATGAGCGCCCAACCACTCGTACTGGCCAACAACAAAACACCGGCCAACGTCGCCACCGATTTCCTCTGCGTCATCAAGGATATCGAGGCCTGCATCGAGAATAGCAACAGCCAAGCCGCAGCCATTGAAAACCGAGGGCTGTTCAAGAGCGCCTTCTCAAGCTCGCGCAAGGATCTGGTGGACATTTCCCGTTCGCAGAACAAGATCAATGAAATGATGCTCGGGCTGATTCAGGAAGTGATCACCCTCAATGCGATGAGCTATTCGTTCCTCGCCGCGGTCATCGGCGAACTCGAAGACCGCTGCCGCAACGGCTGGAAAGACAGCGACGGGCAGTTGCAGGAGCTGTCCGACACCGGGCGCCAGTTCGCCGACCGGGCCAACGACATCTTCGTGAAGATTCTCGACGGCTCCAAGTCCACCCAGAACAAGATCGAGGTGAACCAGCAGAAAATCGCCGAGCTGCGCGACAAGCTGCAGCTCAAGGCGCAGATGGTGCTAAAGCACAACGCCGAGATCGACAGCATCAAGAACACACTGTCGAACAAGGCGGTGCTGATGCAGAAGAGCCAGCAGGACATCAGCAGCATCCAATCCCTGCTCGAGGTCAAGGCAGAGCGCTTGAGCCTCCTGGATCAGGCACTGGAGGAGAAGAAGCAGACGCTGGAGCAGCACGACCAGGCCATCCATGCGCTGATCGAAGAACTGCAGGAAAACAACCGCCTCGACATGGCTCGCGAGCAAGTCGTTCAAGATATGCAGGTGCAAATGGCCGCGCTGAGCCAGCGTGCAAACCACCACAAGATATTCATGAGCGGCCTAGCCATTGGCTGCGCCGCGTTGGCGACTATCACCACACTGGACCTGCTGAACCTACTGTAATCCACGTCCCCCCCGAGGAGCCTTAAGCGGCTCCTCGCCTCGTGCTGCAGACCGACCTGCCCGATCACGCGATATCACAGTCGTGCGTCGCTTCTCTCACCGTCTATAAGTTCCTGCCCTATACCCTGGCGCTTAACAACGACAGTTTTTCGAGGGAGTACTAGGGCTATCGCAGTGCGATTGAGGTTGGACTCCGCCAGGCTGATGTGTCGCCGGCAGAGGAGCGATAATTGCGCGGTAGGCTCATCAAGCTGGAATCCCAGTATCACCTCGTACTGAATCCCAAGCCGACTCTGCAACGCGCAAATGCGCTGGCGTCCGCAGTATGGCGGCTAGCTCTTACATTCGCTCGCCGCTGACCTACCAGACCCGCTTGAGTGGCTCTCGGCTCATTACGAGTTGGAGAGTTGCTCTAGCGGGCAACTCTCGACAGGCTGCTGCAACCCCAAAACACCGCCCCCCGACACCTTCGACACCTGCGATGCGTTGACGTAGAAAATCGGGTTTTCATCTTGGCTGAGCATTACGCCGCAGGCGCCGATCAAAAGCAGATAACCTTCGACGACATCATAGGCTGCCCCAGTAGTGGTCTACTAATCCCGGACACCGAAATGGGTGGTAAATTTACCGCCATAGCTGAGGTGTTCCATGACAAGACAACGTCGTACGTTTTCAACTGAG
>Ga0207900_100037_pt1 | contig 144483 bp, 112 predicted proteins | sample LinPmetageLP39_FD_184052 | JGI IMG/M metagenome (GOLD analysis project Ga0207900, IMG submission 184052) | Marine viral communities from the Pacific Ocean - LP-39 (SPAdes) | ecosystem: Environmental > Aquatic > Marine > Oceanic | place: Pacific Ocean | collected 2010-06-14
CGTGGAAACCACCGGCACCTTCAAGCACCAGAAGAACAAGCTGAAGGAAGAGAAATACGACCTGAACCAGCACAACGACCCGGTCTACGTGCTGCTGCCCGGCGAGAGCTGCTACCAGCGGCTCACGCCGGAAACCCAGGCCGAGATCGACGGCAACAAGCACCGCTTCTAACGGCGCTTCGTCGCTCCAAGAAAACCCGGCTCCGGCCGGGTTTTTTTATGGATTGTAGGAGCGGGCCCCGCCCGCGAAAGGGTGGCGCAGTTGTGCGAGCGGGCCCTGCCCGCGAAAGGGAGCGAAGCTCCCGGCAAAGATTGCCCCGCAGTATCCCAGAGAGCTTTCTAACGGCAGCACCATCAGCGCCTCTGGCATCCTGCCGGCCGGCTAAAGCCGGCTTTTCGCGAGCGTAGCTCGCTCCCACAAGTTATGCACAAATCCTGTGGACAAGACTGTGAATAAACACTGGAAGACCGTGGCCATCGCGATGACGCCGGGCCGCTCCCCAGAATGCGGTGAAATTAACCAGTCACAACCGGTCGCGGACGAACCCCGGGACCGGAGTTTTCCCCAGGCAAGGTTGTCCACAAATACTGTGGATAAAGCTGTTGAAAAAGCGCGGACAAGTCGGTCAAGCGGCAGCAATCCGGCCCCTCTGGCTATTTGACGCTTTTTTAACCAAAATGTGAAAACACTTATAAATCAGACACTTAGCCGTTATTTATAGGTGAAGATGAGGCTTCAGGAAAGATTTGTTACCTTCTTTCCCACTTGTTACCGGCCTGTGCACAGTTTCGGTCCACGGCAAACCTGTCAATAGTGAAAATGCGTCATCGGAAGGCAAAGTGGGCTGCCCGATTTTCGAGCAAGGGAGGCCGATGACGCCGCCCTTTTTTGGGCCGCGCCAGCACGGGTTTGTCCCGTTTTATCCAGGCTTGTGGATAACAGTGTGAATAAACTGGTGGGAAGTGGTGTACAAGGGCCGCTTAGCGGCCCGTAGGCGGGTCCTGGTCATCTTTGTCCGTGTGGTCCAGGGCGTCGGTGAGCTCCTGAACGCGCTGTCGCAGGGCATCCACCTCACGCTTATTGGGGATGCCCAGCCGTGACAGGGCCTTACCGAGCCGGTCGTCAAAAGCCTTTTCCATGCGGTCCATGGTCTCACCGGTATGGTGACGCACCCGTTCCTTCAGCTCACCGACCCGCGGCGCTTTGTCCTTGGCGCGGCGTTCCACCTCACGGCCGGCTTCCACCAGGGCATCGAAAAAGCCACTGCCTTCTTCCTCGGCGCGGGCGAAGGCCCCGAGCCCGGCAAGCCAGATCTGATGGGTGTACTTGCGCAGATCGCGGGACGCACCGCTGAGCGCGCGCAGCGGATGGCCACGCTCGTCCACGGGGGTGCCGGACTGGTTTTCGGAGACGGCGTCGCCGTCAATTAGCGGGTCCTGGTTGGACGGTCTCTCGTGGTCGGCCATGATCCTCATACTCCATCAACGCCAGAGGAGTATAGGTCAAAAATGACAGGCGAAACCAACTGATTGTCCAACAAGGGGGTACCCGGCACAGTGGGGCCGGTGGCGGCTAAGGGTCGATATCCTCATCCGTGTCGCGGCCACGGCGACCGCCTACGAAGCGGGCCAGGTCCCGGGCCCGGTCGCGGATCACCTCGCGGGATTTGCCGGTGAGCACCGCCACGAAGCGCTGCGTCAGTCGGTCGGCGCCGGCTTCGAAACGCTCGTCGATGTGGCGCTCCAGGCGCGGCCCCAGCCAGAACTTCACCAGCACACCGATCACCGCCAGGGTAATCAGCGACGACAACAGCGCGCAGCCCACCAGCAGCGGCAGCAGATCGGCGGTGGCGATAACGGCGTCTTCCATTTCTTAAAGTCCGAACACGAAGATGAGCTGGGCCAGGCCCGCCCAGGCGCCCAGGAAGCCGCCGGTCAGGATCAGGATCCACTCGTCTTCCTGGAACGCCGGCCGTAACAGGTCCTGGAAATCCTCGGAGCTGAGTGCCTGCATGCGCTCGCGCATCAGCCGCTCAATAATACTGCTGCGCTCGCGGTTAAAGTTGTCGTCGTCAAACGGCTCCACCGCCAGGTCCACGGCTTTCTCTTCCACCGCCCGTTTGAGGTCGGCGTAGCCGCCCGGGCCCACGGTCAGTTGGGCGGCGGTGCGCACCATGCCGCCGTTCAGCAGCGGCTTGAGGTGGCGCTTGATCAACGCCTTAGTGCGGTCGCCGCGCGGGCCGTTGATCACCTGATGCATGATATTGCGGAGTGTCACCAGTTCTTCGGTGGTCAGCCGCGCGAACGATTCCGCCACATCCTTCTGTCTTTTCAGGAACAGACCTTGCAGGCGGAAGGGACCGACACGCACCGGATTGAGCGGACGGAAGATGACGTTCAGCGCCAGCCAGTTGGTGGCGATGCCGACGATAAAGCCGAACAGCGGCAGCACCCAATTACTGGGCACGAAGATGAAGATCGGTACCTGGATCAAACCGAACAGAAAGCCGAAGTAGAAACCGGAATTGGTAACGAAGCGGAATTCCGGCTCGCCCACTTCCTGGAACAGCTGCACCATGAGCGCTTTGTCGGAGCGCATGCGCTCGACAATCATGTGCTTCATGTCCACCAGGTTGTCCAGGTTGAGGCTGATATCGTCGACCACGTTATCCATCACCGCCGGGATCGCCCGGCGGGCACGGGCATAAACCCGGCGGCGCACGGCCAGGGGCAGGTTCTCCCACAGCACCGCGTTGCGCTCGGTCATCACTTCGTCGACGTATTCCTCGATGCGCCCCTGGATGCTCTTGGTGAGGTGGGCGGCGATTTTTTCCGGTTCCATCTCGCGGAAAAATTCATCCAGGCTACCCAGCTTCTGGAGGGTCTTGTCCACCACGATGGCGGCCATCTTCTCCACTTTGGACGGAATGATGCCCTGCCAGCCAAAAAACGGCCGGATGCCGATGAACTCCAACGGATAGAAGGTCATCTGCACGGCCATCCAGTTGGTGGTCCAACCAACCACGCCGGCTATGAACGGGATACTGAAGTACTTCCAGAAATCCGGATGGGAAAAAATCGAATCCAGCATGTGGGCAGAGACTCCCCTCCCAGGGAAAAGGCTAGACTAGCCGTCTAAAGAGATGACGAACAGTTCCCGCGAGCGTCGACCCGAGTCACAACAGCCAATGTTATGTAATTGTGAATGGCCCAGGGCCTGTTCACACTATTTGCATCACGCCTGTTGCGGCTAAAAAGCCACCAATCGAGGCGCGAGGAGAGAAGTTTGGTGGCTCCAAATGAATGACGAGCAACGCGGAGTGGTGGCTTTTTAGCCGCAACCCGAAGGGCTGGAGCCCTTTTTGCCCCCAGCGTCGTTGTCGCTCGCTTATTTGGAGTCACCAAACGGCGCTCCCTCCGCCTAACTGGAAGCACAAAGGGCACCCAGCAGGCATGATGCAAATAGTGTGAGCAGGCCCTAGTATAGGCAGGCAGCCTGCGCGGAATAAGCACAATAACGTAATTTTTGGCAACCCGACGGCAAATACCTCATACTTCCGAGCGGGCCAACGCCTTGATATAGAAGGATTTCGTATACCCATGTCCACCCCCTCGTCGCTGACCGGGCTGCTGATGTACGGCGCCCTGGAAACGCTGCTTAACCAGGCGCTCACCGGCGACGAACGCGGCCGCGAGCAACTGGCGGCGCTGGACGGCACCGTCGTGCGTCTGCGCGGCGAGAGCCCCATGTGGGTGCTCTACGTGTTGATCTATGAAGACGGCGTGGAACTGCTGAGTGACTACGAAGGCCCCGTCGACGTCCGCGTCCGCGGCCCCCTGGGCGCCATGCTGCACTGGCTGCTGGCCCCCAACAGCGGCGACGCCGAGCAGACCCTGCGCATCACCGGCCCGGACGCCACCCTGGAGCGCCTGCAGGCCACCATCAGTGAATTCAGTCTCTGGCCGCTGGTGCGCAACTGGCTGGACGACCACGTGCGCCTGCGCGAGCTATTGTCCCTGCTGCGCCGCGAAGACCCGGCCTGGCTGGAAAAGCTGGCCGGCATCCCCGATCACCTGGGCGAGCTGGCCGCGCAAGTGGCCCGCCAGCAACTGCTGCAGGAAGACATCCTTGAGGAAGTGCGCGGCCTGCGCCGTGAAATGCGTCGCGGTCGCCGCCTGGACCTGGCGTTTCTGGTGGTCGGCGTAGCCCTGATTCTGGTGTCGCTACTGCGGGCTCTGGGCCAATGGCATACCACCTGGACCGCCCTCTCCCACGATTACCTGTCGCTGGCGATGATCAGCCTGGGGCTGGCGCTGATTCTTGGTCGGCTTTTGCATCGGCCCAAAAGCTAGACCGGACTTGTAGGAGCGGGCCCCGCCCGCGACAGGGAGCGAAGCTCCCGGCAGGATGCCAGAGACGCTTTTTGTGCTCCCGTTAGATATCTCTCTGGAATCCTGCCGGGTGGCTGAAAGCCACCCTTTCGCGGGCTGGGCCCGCTCCCACAAAAGCCCGCCCTACAGCCGCGTTAGTCGCGGTCTTTCTTTCCGAAGAAACGGCCGATGCGTTCGCCGACGATTTCGGTGCTGGAACGCGCCAGGCTGCGGCTGGTTTCTTCCAGCATTTCCCGCGTGGGCAGGTTGCGCACGCCCTCGTTGATGCCGCGCTTAACCGCCTCCTCCACACTGTCCGCGATCAGATCCGCGGCCTTGCGGGCTTCCTCGTCGATGTCCTGACGGACGCTACGACGCAGGCGTGGCATGAAAAAGAGCTGCCCCCAGATCGCCACCACCGTCAAAGTGATGGCCGAGCTCAATACGGCGGAAAGCAAAACAGCGGTCATGAATATTCCCCTTCGGTTCAACCCGACACAGCTTTGTAACAGCTCCGGGCATTACTGTAACCATTGGTACGAATCGGAAGTATTGCTCAGCAAAACAATTACTATCTTTATGCGACAGCCGATTTAAGGCGAGAAAACAGTGCTAAGGACAGCCCGTGTACACGCAGGAGCACGATAATAAACTCGACACGGGATATTTGAATGACTGCCGGGACTACCTCGATACGCGCTCAGAGCCATAGTCTCACTCCGTTGGCGCAACTGCTGTCTCTTTGCCAGCGTTACCGATTACCGCTCTCGCTACTCGCCATCCAGCTTAAGGATGTGGCGTCCTTGAGCAAACAAATGGGCGGCGACCGCCTGCAACGATTGCAAAAACAACTGGGCCAGGCGGTGCAACAACGTACCCGCATGGAAGACGCACTGATCGCCTGGCAACGGGGCTATCTGGTGCTCTGCCTGCCGGGCACCCGCGCCGCCGGCGCCGCTTGCCTGGCCCGCCGGCTGGAGCAATGGTTTCACAAAACCCGCTTCACCCTGGACGAGTTCACCGTGCAACTGGACACCGCGATGGCCGTGCACGTGGCGAGCCCGACACCGGAACAAACCCAAGAGCAGGTTCGCGAGAACGTCCGCGAACTGCTCATGGACACGCTCTGCCTGCTCGCCACCGAAAATGAAAACGGCGACGGCCCGGCGTTGTCACGCCGCGCCCTCGATGACAGCCAGAACGCGCCGGCCAGCGCCGACGCCCCGGCCGCCCACAGCGAACACAGCGAACACAGCGAAGAGGAGAGTGTTGTCGTCAATGGCCGCCCTCAACGCCGCCACGACGACGCGCCCAACGGTCACGCCGCCTCGCCGCAACAACTCAAGGACCTGGTGGACCAACTGCGCGACGACGACAACACCCTGGTAAGCACGCTCTCACCCGCGTTGCAGCGGCTGGATGAACGCACCCGCATGCTGTTGATCGATCAGCTTCTGGAAGCGTCACTGATCCCGCATTAAACGGCCTTCGGGTCAGGTCCTGCGGGCAATCATCACCGCCCGACGCGGCGCCGGGTAACCTTCCCGGCTGCGCGTCGGGTCATCGGGGTCGAGAAAGTCCGGCAACGACTGAAAGCGCATCCAGTCGGTGGCTCGTTGTTCGTCCACCGTGGTCACGCACTCGTCCACGCAGCGCACCCGGTCAAAACCACAACGCCGCAACCACACCGCCAGATGCTCGGTACTCGGCAAAAAGAACACATTGCGCATCGCCGCGTAACGCCCCTCGGGCATCAGCACGGCGCGCTCATCCCCTTCCACCACCAGCGTCTCCAGCACCAGCTCGCCGCCCGGGCGCAGGGCGTCGCGCAATTCCAGCAAATGGTCCAGCGGCGAACGGCGGTGGTACAGCACCCCCATGGAGAACACCGTGTCGAACGCCGCCAACCCGGCAGGCAGCTCCTCCATACGCAGCGGCGCGAACCAGAACGGCGTCTCTGGCGTGAAACGCTTCACCGCCAGAAACTGCATCAGGAACAGCACGGTGGGATCGATGCCCAGCACGTGATCGGCACCGGCGCCGGCCATCCGCCAGCCGTGGTAGCCGCTGCCGCAGCCCACATCCAGCACCCGCCGCCCGCGCAAATCGGACAAATGCGGCGCCACCCGTTGCCACTTCCAGTCAGAGCGCCATTCCGTATCAATGTGCGTGCCGAAGAATTCAAACGGCCCCTTACGCCAGGGCATCAGGCCGCGCAACGCGCCATCCAGGGTCTCAGCATCCACGGCCCCGGGCTCACCAATGGTGACCCGGTCCCGGTCCAGCCGGCAGGGCGCCGGCCCCGGCGGTAGCGCCGTCACGGCGTCATGCCAACGCGGCAGATCGCCGTGCGGCTTGTCCAGCAAACGATGGCGGGTTAACGCCGCTATCGGCGCCGCGTTCTCGCCAAGCACCGACGGCAGCGCCGCCTCCAGTTCATTCAGATAGGTTTCCAGCATGGCGCGGATTATCCCGGCGCCGGCCCCCCGCCACAAGGCCCACTGCGGGACCGGCCTTGTGGGAGCAGCCTTGTGGGAGCGGGCCCTGCCCGCGAAAGGGTGGCGCTAGCCACCCGGCAGGATCCCAGAGACGCTAAGATTGGCCCGTGCGGACACTGCATTCACGAGGGGAACAGGCACTATAGCTACTTTCCCGTTTTCGTCGGAAGGACATGCAATGACCGTGACGCTGGACCACCCCCTTGAGCTGCCCTGCGGCGCGACGCTGAAGAACCGGCTGGGTAAATCCGCCATGAGCGAAACCCTCGGCACCACCGACAATCGGGTCACCGCCAAGCTCACCCGTCTCTATCGGGCCTGGGCCCGGGGCGGCACCGGCCTGTCGGTGACCGGCAACGTGATGATCGACCGGCGCGCCCTCGGCGAGCCCTGCAACGTGGTGTTGGAAGATCGCCGCGACCTGGACCGGCTCAAGGCCTGGGCGCGGGCCGGCAGTGAAAACGGCACCCACCTGTGGATGCAGATCAATCACCCGGGCAAGCAAGCCCCCGCGGCGCTCAACCGCGAAACCGTGTCACCCTCGGCGGTGCCGTTCTCCGACCCTAACCTGAAGCGCTTCTTCCATGTGCCGCGCGCCCTCACCGTGGACGAAATCGCCGACCTGGTGCGCCGCTTCGGCGAGACCGCTGCCCTCGCCAAAGAAGCCGGCTTTTCCGGCGTGCAGATCCACGGCGCCCACGGCTATTTGGTCAGCCAGTTCCTGTCACCGCGTCACAACCGCCGCGAGGACGCCTACGGCGGCAGCGCCGAGAACCGACGCCGCTTCGTGCTGGAAGTCTACGACGAGATCCGCCGCCGGGTGGGCGACGACTTCCCGGTGTCGATCAAACTCAACTCGGCGGACTTCCAGAAAGGCGGCTTCACCGAAGAAGAATCCCTGGCGGTGGTGGAAGCCCTGGGCAGCCGCGGCATCGACCTGATCGAAATCTCCGGCGGCACCTACGAGGCGCCGCGCATGGCCGGCCAGGGCCAGCGCGAATCCACCCGCCGCCGGGAAGCCTACTTCCTCAGCTACGCCGAACAGGTGCGCGCACGGGTTAAGGTACCGCTGATGGTGACCGGCGGCTTCCGCAGCCGCGAAGGCATGGCGGCGGCGCTGGAAGACGGCGCCACCGACGTGATCGGGCTGGCCCGGCCACTGGTGCTGGACCCGGCGTTCAGCAATCGCCTGCTCGCCGGCGAGGACGCCGTCAGCGCCGTGGCGCCGATCCGCACCGGCATCCGCGCCGTGGACAACGCCGCGATGATGGAAGTGTCCTGGTACACCCTGCAGCTCGCCCGCATCGCCCGCGGCAAAGCGCCCCTCGCCGACGCCGGCGGCCTCAGCTCCCTGCTCAAGGTCGCCGGCCTGATCGGCTGGCGCCGCCTCAGAATGGGACGGCTTAGGGCAATGGAGAATTGATAATTGAGAATGGATAATTAAAAGCGGAAACAAGGCGCTGCGAATACGCAACCCGCTATTGCACACACGCAGAACGATTCGTTGCGCTCTGTTTTCATTCTCAATTTTCCATTATCAATTCTCAATTGTCCGTCAGATATTGGTGCAACGCCGCCTGCATGGCGCTAAGCGTCAGCGGTTTGATCAGTTGCCCATCCATGCCCGCGTCGTGGATGCGGTCGGCGTATTCGGGCAGCACATGGGCGCTGAGCGCCAGGATCACCGCCGGGGGCCAGCCTTTGTCCTGCTCCAGTTGGCGCATGCGCGTGGCGCTTTCGAAGCCGTCCATGTCGGGCATGTCCAGGTCCATCAACACCAGCCGGTAGCGGCCCTCACCGGCGGTGAACGCTTCCAGGGCCTTGCGGCCGTCGTCGCTCAGCACCGGCCCGGGCACGCCGAGACGTTCCAGGTAGCCTCGGGTCACCATCTGGTTGACCGGGTTGTCCTCGGCCACCAGCACCCGCAGCCCGCCCTGGGTGTCCACCGGTTCTCGCTCGGAGAGCAGCGGCACCTGGCCCGGGCCGCTGTCGCTGATCAATTGGTGCAGCTCCGCCACGGTGAGCACCGCGCGGCGCACCAGGGTGATGTCGTCGCGCATCACCACTTCGCCGCTTTCGCGCATGCCGCACAGCAGCACCGGACGCAGCCCGGCATGGCGCTCACGGGCCGGCCGCAGCCCTTGGTCCAACAGCACCCCATCACTGATGCCGTTGACCAGCAGATGGCCGCTGTCGTCTTCGCTCAGAGCCCGCTGCACCGCCGCCAGATCGTCCACCACCCGCACCCGAGAGAAGCGCGGGTCGCGTTGCAGCAGCTCGCCCAGGTTGCCCACCGGGTCCCAGACCAGCGCTGGCACCGAGGCCCATTCCGGCATCGGCACCGCTTTTTCCAGCACCGGCAGCGGAATCACGAACCGGAAAGTGGCACCCTGCTCCGGCGCACTGCGCAGCTCGATGTCCCCGCCCATCAGGCGCACCAGCTCCTGGCTGATCGACAGCCCCAACCCGGTGCCGCCAAAGCGCTGCGCCACCGACGGGGACGCCTGGCTGAAGTTCTGAAACAGCCGGCGCTGCTCGTCGCGGGTCATGCCGATGCCGCTGTCACTGACGGTGAACTCAATCATCGCGCGGCCATCGCGCTGATCCAGGCAGCGGGCGCCCACGCGAATCCAGCCATGACGGGTGAACTTGATCGCGTTGGAAAGCAAATTGGTCAGCACCTGGCGTAACCGGGGCGCGTCGCCGCGCAATTGCGCCGGCAAATCAGCGTCGGCGTCGACCAGCACCAAGTCGCCGTTGTCGCTGGCCGGCAGGCTGAACATGTGCGCGCAATCAATCAGCAATGCGGCGGGATCAAACGGTGCCTGCTCCAGCTCCAGCTTGCCGGCTTCCAGCTTGGCGTAATCCAGCACGTCGTTGACCAGGGTATTCAGGGTGCGGCCAGCGTTCTCGATCAGACCGATGTATTCCTGCTGGCGCGGCGATGGGTTGGTTTCGCGCAGCAACTCCGCCAGACCCAGCACGCCATTCAGAGGCGTGCGTATTTCATGGCTCATGCGCGCCAGGAACTGGCTCTTGGCGCGCACCTCGGCGCGGCCGCGAATGGCACGGCTGGCGAAGTGAAAGAACACCAGGCTGAGCACCAGCACCAACAGATAAAGCACCAGCAGGCCGGCCATGATCAAGCCGCTGTCGCGCAGGCTCTTGCCGCGCCCCTGCTCCACCAGCATCACCGCGACGCCGGTGATCGCGTCGCCCAGATCACGCAGGCGCTGCTGACGCTCACCGCCCTCGGCGAGAGCTTCCTGCCAGGTCAGTGTCACCCGGGAGGGCAATAACAGCGTCTGCCGCGACCACCGGAGGTAGCTTTCCAGCTCGTCATGGGTGGTCCGCCATTGCTGGCGCAGCCGCGCCTCGCCGGTGCGCGAGGCGAGCGCCTGGATCTGGCCGTCCACCTGTGGGATCTGTTCCTCCAGGCGGGCCAGGGCACGCTCCAGCCGGCGCAGGTCCACGGTGCTCAGGTAACCGCCATTGAGGCTGGTGTACACCGCGATGGCGCGGATGATTCCCAAGTCATGGCTGAGCTGGCGCAGCCCGTTCAATGGCAAGGACAGGGCTTCGTTGGGACCAGGCCGGGTGGGCACCGCGATGTCACCCATGTAGAGCACCGCCGCCAGGGTGTTGTGCAGCCGCCCGTTGATGCGCTCAACGTTATCGAACGGGCCGGCTACGTCCCGCCCCGCGAGCCCGATGGCCGGGCTTAGCTCGCGCCATTCACGGCGCAGCGCCCCCACCTGGTCCAGCAGGCTGGGGATGGCGCTGCCGGACACCGCCTGAACAAAGTCATCCAGCCGCGCCTCGGCGTTGCGCCGTGCCTGAAGAAAGCGCGCCTCCACGTCGGGCGCTTCCAGATGCACCCGGGCCGGGGCCAGGTCCCGGGTTTCTTCCAAAGGCGCGGTCACGGCCAACCCGACACGAAAGATTCGAACGTCGTCGAGCATGCGCTGGAAGCCTTCGTGAATCCCCACGCGGTATTGCAACAACAACACCGCAACCACCAGGAATGGCACGGTAACCAGACCCACCAACAACAGGATGGCTGGATATTGTTTTCGTTGTGCCACCATCGCCTCCTTGGCTCGAAGGCCCGTGCTCGCATGTCGGGCGCTTGATTCCGGAAAATTAGCACGGTGCCGGACGCATTACAGGCCAAATTTGGCAATAGTGACGCCACCATCGCGTGACGATCAGGGCCCGGGTGCTGTAAAAAGAAGCTCCGTCTGTCCAGGCCGTAAAGAGTCCCGACCATGCCCTTCCGCTGTATTCCGTCCGTCTTGCTTGCCAGCGCCGTGCTCAGCCTGGCCGGCTGCGCCGGTCCGCCAACAAACAGCATCCGCACCCTGGAGGGCGGCGACGGCGGCACCCTGCCACGCCATCTTGGGGAGCCGCCGCTGGCGCTGGACCGCTTCCACGCCCCGCCCGGACTGGCCGGCCTGGACAGCGATGGCGAGATCAGCAGCGACCGGTCGGGCTGGCGCCAATGGCTGTTCGGCGACCCGGACACCCGCCTCACCGTCACCGTCTACGGACTGCCGGCGGGTTGGCAGGACCTGGACGAAGAGCGCGTGGTCTCCGGCCACTACGGCCAACTGCGCCAGCAGCGCGTCAACCGAGTTTACAACAGTGACAATCAGTCGATTCGCTTCACCAGCGAGCGGCTGTTCGACCTGGAAGGCCGACTTACCGCCAGCGCCCGTTATCTGGTCAACCAGCCTGGCCGTCAGCCGCTCCGCGAAGTGCTGCTGCTGACCGTGGACGGCGACTATTTCGTGCGCATCGAAAGCGGCTCGCGGGAACGCAAGACTACCGAACTGCTGCAAATGAGCAAACGAGCCCTGGCGGAATTCCGGGCCTTCCAGGCGTCCCACTAAGGCAGCGCCACCATCTTGTAGGAGCGGGCCTCGCCCGCGAAAGGGTGGCTTTAGCCACCCGGCGGGATACCAGAGAGCTGTTTGTGCTGCCGTTAGAACGGTCTCTGGGATCCTGCCGGGAGCATCGCTCCCTTTCGCGGGCGAGGCCCGCTCCCACAAGCCCACTCCCACAAGAACGCCATTCAGATTTTCATTAGCATGGTAAGATCCCGCGTTCGGAGAAATCGTTTGCAGCGCGCCAGGCCGCGTAGTGTGAGGAGCCCGCCCAGCCATGTCCAACGGACCGTCCCGCACCGCGGGCGCGGATTTCGCGCCGATCACCCCGGCGCGTCTGCAATGGCAGGACCACGCCCCGGTAGCCACCGACTTCGACGACCCCTACTTCTCGCGCCACGATGGCCGCGCGGAGAGCCTGCACGTGTTTGTCGACGGCAACCAGCTTGAGCAGCGCTTCGCCGCCCTCACCGACGGCGACCGCTTCGTGATCGGCGAGACCGGCTTCGGCACCGGCCTCAACATGCTGCTGGCCGCGCAGCGCTTTCTGACGCTGGCGCCGAAGACCGCCAGCCTGGAACTGTGGTCCGTGGAGAAGCACCCGCTGGGGCACGATGACCTGGCCCGCGCCCTGGCCCACTGGCCGGAACTGGGCGCCCCCGCCCGCGCGCTGCTGGACCAGTATCCGCCGGCCAGCCCCGGCTATCACCGGCTGCGGCTGGCGGACAACATTACCCTGACGCTGATGCTCGGCGACGCGGAAGCCCTGTGGCGCCAGTGCCCCGCCAACGTGGACGCCTGGTTCCTGGACGGCTTCGCCCCCGCCCGCAACCCGGCCATGTGGCACGCCGACCTGTTCACCGCCCTGGCCACCCACAGCCGCCCCGGCGCCACCCTGGCCACCTTCACCGCCGCCGGCTTCGTGCGTCGCGGGCTGATCGACGCGGGCTTCGTCATGCAGCGCCGCGACGGCTTCGGCGGCAAGCGCCACATGCTCGCCGGCCATTTCGGCGACCCACTCTGGCGGCCGGCGCGCACGCAGCGCGGCCACGCCCTGGTGGCCGGCGCCGGCCTGGCCGGGGCCACCACCGCCCGCGCCCTGGCGGAACGGGGCTGGCGGGTCACCGTGCTGGACCCGGCCGGCGTTGCCGCCGGCGCCTCCGGAAATCGCGCCGGGGTGGTCTACAGCACGCCCAGCGCCCACCTCACCGAACAGAACCGCTTCTACCAGCTCAGCTACGTGCACGCCCTGCGCTGGCTGCAACGCCACCGCTTCCCCGGGCCGGACCAGGGCCGCCTGAATGGCGTGCCCCAGCACTTCGTCGACGACAAACAAGCCGACAAGATCCGCGCCGCCCGCGACAGCGGCGCCTGGCCGGAAGCGCTGCTAAAGCCGCTGGGCGAGCAGGCCATGGAACTGGTGGGCGGCGGCTATTTGTCGCCGCCGGCCTGGTGCCGGCACTTGCTGGACCACCCCGCCATCGAGCTGCGTGCCACCGCCGTGCGCGACGTCCAACCCGCCACTGACGGGCAGCCGGTGCGGGTGCGCTTGCGCGACAACGAGGACATTGAGGCGGACGCGCTGGTCCTGGCCACCGCCGGCGCCGCCCGCGATCTCGCCGGCCTGGAGTGGCTGCCGCTAAAGACCATCCGTGGCCAGGTCAGCTACTGCCGCGCCACCGCCGCCAGCGCCACCTGGCAACAAGCGCACTGCCACGGCGGCTACCTGACCCCACCGCTGGGCGGCCTGCATTGCGTGGGCGCCACCTTCGACCTGCACCACCTGGACCCGGCGCCCCGCGACAGCGATGATCAGGCCAACCTGGCGCAACTGCGCCACTACCTGCCGCAACAATGGCAAGAGCTGGGCGGCGACGCCATCGAGGTGGTGGACCGGCGCGTGGCGATGCGCTGCCAGAGCCTGGACTTCCTGCCCCTGGTGGGGGCGCTGCCGGACGCCACGGCCAACCCGCACACCGCCCTGCCCGGCCTATACTTGAACATCGCCCACGGCAGCCGGGGTATCACCGGCACGCCACTGTGCGCCGATCTGCTCGCCGATCTGCTCAGCGAGCGCGCCCCGCCGGCGGACCGGGCACTGGTCGCCGCGCTGGCGCCGGAGCGCTTCATCCTCCGAAAACGCAAAAAACAACCTGATTGGAGTCCGGTATGTTCCTGACCACCGCCCTGTACGCGGCGCTTGCCGCCCTGATTATTCTTGCCCTGGCCGCCAATGTGGTGCGCCTGCGGCTGCGCCACGGGGTATCGCTGGGCGACGGCGGCCGCGGCGAACTGAACCGCGCCATCCGCGCCCACGGCAATGCGGTGGAATACACGCCGGTGATTCTGATCTTGATGGCACTGCTGGAGGGCAATAACGGCAACGGCGTGGCGCTGCACCTCTACGGCTGCCTGCTGGTGGGCGGCCGGCTGGCGCACGCCTGGGGCCTGATGGGCGGCCCGGTGCGGGCGCGCCAGCTGGGCATCGTCAGCAATTGGGTCGCGCTGCTGGCGGGCGCCGTGCACCTGCTGCTGATAGTGCTCGCCTGAACGGCGGACGCCTTAATGTAGGAGCAACCTTGTGGGAGCGGGCCTTGCCCGCGAAAGGCCGGCTACGCCGGCCGGCAGGATTCCAGAAAGGTGGTTAGCGGCGTTGTTGAAAGGTCTCTGGGATCCTGCCGGCAAGCGGAGCTTGCCTTTCGCGGGCGGGGCCCGCTCCCACAAGGCCCGCTCCTACAAGCGCTCGAGCTGTTCGCGGGTGAAGATGGAGATGGTCTCGGTGGCGTCGTCGAACACCACCGAGGCCTGGCCGCGCCGCAACTGCTCGCGCACCTGCGACACCTTGGTGTCGGTGCCGATCTCCTGCTCGCCGTAATCGGTGCCGTCGCGGGTGACAAACTCCTCGATCAGGTTATCCAGGGTTTCTGGGGGAATCTCTTGCCAAGGCACAATCATAAGAAAGCAATTGATAGTTGATAGTTGATAGCGAAACACCGCTGCGGGAACGTATGGCGGTTACGGATGCGCTTGGCGTTCAGGATACGCTTTGTTTTAGCTATCAACTATCCACTGTCAATTATCAACTAAACCATGGTGCCTTCCCGGGACCATTCGCAGCGCACCCGCAGGGGCTCGTCGGAGGGCTCATGGTAGTCGTCGGCGCTGTCCCACATAAAGGTGTGGAAGCCGGCGAAATCGGTTTCCAGGTGCACCACCGCTCCCACCCAGTACATCTGTTTGAGTAAGCGCTCGAATTTGGCGATCCAGTGTTCCCATTCGTACTCCACCGCCCGGTAGGACATGCCGAAGTGGATCACCTGGGTCTGATAGCTGCCGCCGGAGGCCTGGTCGCCGGAGATGGCGAACATGTCCTGGCTGAGAAACGGCCACTGATCGGATTCCGGCAAGGTGCGGATCGCGCGGCGGTTGTGGAAGCAGCTTGCCTGGCGCTGCTGTCGGTCACCGAACGGCAGATGCTTGATGCACCCGTAGACGATCGATTCGTTGTCCAAACTCAAAACCTCATTCGAAACGGCGTAGCCGACACCCCAAACGTCGCTAGCGCCCGCAGCGTTCCATCTGCACCGCGTAGCGGGTGGCCATGTCCTGGGCGCGCTGCGCCGAGCGTTTCATGTAGGGGCGGCTTTTCCAGGTACCGCGGGCGTAACCGCCATGCCCGGCGTAGTACGCCAAATAGAGATGGTAAGCGTCGTTGCGCGAGATGCCGTTACGCGCGTGACTCTGGTAATGGTACCAGCCGACGAAGTGCACCGCGTCGCCGAAGTCGTCCCGATCGGCGCCGCCGTGACCGGTTTCACGCCGGTACCAGTCCCAGGTGCCGTCCAGGGCCTGGGGGTAGCCGTAGGCGCTGGAGGGCCGCTTCCAGGGAATGAACCCCAGCAGCTTGGTGCGCGGCGGGCGGGCGTCGGCCTGGAAGCCGGATTCCTTGTAGATGGTGGCCATCAAAATCGCCACCGGCACGCCGAACTCTTTTTCGCTGCGTTTGGCGGCTTTGTACCAGTTATTGAACCAGCCGCCTTTTTGGTCGAACACCGCGCAAACGTTGTCGATGTGGGTGGGCGTGGAGGCGCAGCCCCCCAATGCCAGAATCAAAGCCAGAACTGCGGCACGCATGGGCGACCTCGGGGTTTGGGTTTGAGTCATGGTAGCGGGTTGAGGGAAGGCTGCAAGCGATGGCTTACCGGACCCGGCCTTGGGGGAGCGGGCCCCGCCCGCGAAAGGCCGGCTACGCCGGCCGGCGGGATTCCAGAGACGCTGATGGTGCTGCCGTCAGACATCTCTCTGGAATCCTGCGGGGCAACCTTTGCCGGGAGCTTTGCTCCATTTCGCGGGCAAGGCCCGCTCGCACAAGGCCCGCGCCACCGTTGTTTAGTCTTCGTCTTCGATTTCGATGCCGTGTTCGGCGAGGAAGTCGATAAATTCCTCCTCGTCAATCACGTCGACGTCGAGGCTGCGGGCCTTGTCGAGCTTGGAGCCGGCGGATTCGCCGGCCACCACGCGCGCGGTCTTGCTCGATACGCTGCCGGACACCTTGGCGCCCAGCGCCTCCAGGTGCTGCTTGGCCTGGTCCCGGGTGAGGCGCGCCAGGGTGCCGGTGAGCACCCAGGTCTGGCCTTCCAGCGGCCGCTCGTCCCCGCCACCAGCGGGGGCTTTCTTGGCCAGCGCGTCGGCATAGGCCTGGGCTTTCTGTAACCGGTCGCGCCAGTCGTCGGCCTTCAGGCCCTCGGCCAGCTTCTCCAGGGTGCCGGCTTTGACGCCGCTGTCGTCCTCAGCGTTGTCCACCGCGTTAAGCAGCGCGTCCAGGTGCCGGTAGTGGCGGCCCAGGGTCTCCAGGGTCTTGGTGCCCACACCGCTGAGCGGCATGCCCAGGGTCTTGGCGCCGCCGAGGAAGCTGGCCAGAGTCAGGGTATCGACGAAACGGCGTGACGGCGCGCCGTTCGCCCGGGGTTCGACACCGGCGGCCAGCAGCCCATCGATGACCTTCTCGTTGTGTTCTTCCGCGAAGAAGGCGGCGATCGCTTTGGCCACTTCGCCGCCAACGTCGGGCACTTGCAGAAACAGCAACAGCGGCGCCCGGCGAATGCTTTCCAGATCACCGAACGCGTCCGCCAGCGCCTTGGCGGTTTCCTCGCCGATCTGCAGAATGCCGAGCGCGAACAGGAAGCGGTTCAACGGCATTGTCTTGGACGCGTCCAGCGCTTCGATCAGGTTGGCGGCGGACTTCTCGCCCATGCGCTCCAGGCCGGCGATGTCCTCGGCTTTGAGGCGATAGAGATCGGCCACGTTGCTGACCAGCCCCTGGTCCACCAACAGGTCGACCCGTTTGATGCTCAGGCCATCGATGTCCATGGCACGCCGCGAGGCGAAATGCTTGATCGCCTCGCGCTGTTGGGCGCCGCAGATCAGGCCGCCGGTGCAGCGCGCCACCACGCCGTCGTCGGCGCGCAGAATCTCGCTGCCGCACACCGGGCACTCGGTGGGCAGATTGATTTCCCCGGCGTTCTTGGGGCGCCGCTCGGGGACCGTGCGCACCACCTTGGGAATCACGTCGCCGGCGCGGTAAATCACCACGCTGTCGCCGACGCGGATATCCAGCCGGCGGATCTCATCGATGTTATGCAGGGTGGCGTTGCTGACCGTGACGCCGCCCACCTGCACCGGCTCGAGCTTGGCCACCGGGGTCAGCGCGCCGGTGCGACCCACCTGCCAGTCCACCTCGTTAAGGACGGTGATTTCTTCCTGGGCCGGGAACTTGTGCGCCACCGCCCAGCGCGGCGCGCGGCTGACGAAGCCCAGGTCGCGCTGCCAATCGAGCCGGTCGACTTTGTAGACCACGCCGTCGATGTCATAACCCAGGTCCACGCGGCGCGCCATGATGTCCTGATAGAACGACAGCATGGCGTCCAGCCCTTCGCAGATTTTCACTTCCTTGTTGACGCGCAGGCCCCACTCGCGCACCCGGTCCAGCATGCCGGAGTGGGTGCCCGGCCAGTCCTCGCCGTCCAGCTGCGCCACTGAATAGGCGTAAAACTCCAGCGGCCGCTGCGCGGTGATGCGTGAGTCCAACTGGCGCAGACTGCCGGCGGCGGCGTTACGGGGGTTGGCGAAGGTTTTCTGGCCGGCGTCTTCCTGGCGCTTATTGAGCCGGGCGAAACCCTCGTGGGGCATGACCACCTCGCCGCGCACTTCCATGCGCGCCGGCGGTTTATCACCATTCAGTTTCAGTCGTACCGAGCGGATAGTACGCACATTAACGGTGATGTCCTCACCGGTTTCACCGTCGCCCCGTGTCGCCGCGCGAACCAGCTCGCCATCCTCGTACAGTAACGACACCGCCAGACCGTCCAGCTTGGGTTCGGCCACATAGGATACCGGGCCCTTCACACCCAGGCGTTCGCGCACGCGCTGATCGAAGTCGCGCAGTTCCTGCTCGTCGAAGGCATTGCCCAGGCTCAACATGGGCACGTCGTGGCGCACTTCGTCGAAGGCCTCCAGGGGCCGGTCGCCAACCCGTTGCGTGGGCGAGTCCGACGTCACCAGATCCGGGTGTTCCGCTTCCAGCGCTTCCAGGCGACGGAACGCCCGGTCGTACTCGGCGTCCGGCACGGAGGGATCGTCCAGCACATAATAACGGTGCGACCAGTCATTGAGCTGGTCGCGGAGCGTTTTGATCTCTTCGGCGGGAGAAGTGTCTTTCTTCGCGGTCACTGTTGCCTGGTCCGTTGGTTAAAGCCGGGATGGGCGCTTGCCTTTGTGGGAGCGGGCCCTGCCCGCGAAAGGGCGCGAAGCGCCCGGCGGGATTGCAGAGGCTCTTCTAACGGCAGCACCCAAACATCCTCTCTGGAACCCTGCCGGCCGGCTTTGCCGGCCTTTCGCGGGCGGGGCCCGCTCCTACAAGGGGCCATTCAGGCCCCGTGGGAGACGCGCTGGCGGCGCTCGAATTCCTGCACGCGCTGGCGCAGGTGCTCCATGGTCTGCGGGGTGAGCACGCTGTGTTGCTCGTCCTTGAGGTCGCCGTCCATGCCTTCGGCGAGGCGGCGGCCGGCGGTGAGCATGCGCTCCAGGGAGGCGAGCGGGTCACGCGGCCCGGGCAGCTTCATAAAGAAGGTGATGCCGGCGAACTGCTCGTCTTCCATGCTATCGATGTCGAAGGTGCCCGGCTCCACCGCATTGGCCACGGAAAATTCCAGTTGCTCACGGCCATCCACGTCGCGGTGACGGTGGAAGATGTGCATGTCGCCGTAACGCAGGCCGTTTTCCAGCAGCAGACGCAGCATGTCCTGGCCGTCGAAGCGTTCCGGGCGGCGGGCGATCAGGTGGAAGACGATTACTTCCAGTACCGGGCCCGGGTCTTTGGGGTTTGACTCCTGACGGGCGGCGGACGGGCGCGGCGCCGACTGGCGAGTCCCGGACTGCTTTCGGCTTTCCTCGCGGCGCAGCTCTTCGCGCTGGGAGCCGACGGAAGGCTCGCGGGTGGCTTCGGGCCGGCGCGTCACCGGCTGTGCCGGCGGCTCGTCAACGTCGTCCGCGTCGGTGACGCCGGAGGCGGCCGACCCGGAGGTGGCGGCACCGGCTTTCGCCGAGCCGGCCACGTCGTCTTCCGGCGCGCCGCCATCGCCGTCGCCGTTGTCGGCGTCAAACAGGGTTTGCTGCTCGGCGCGGCGCGAGGGCGCTTCCGGCGGTGTCTCGGCGGTGTCCATCATGATCGGCGGGTCGACGCGGTCGCCGTGGCGGTCGTCCTCGTCGGCACGGTCCATATCGATAGGGCCGTCTTCGTCACGGCTGCGCACGCGCGGGCGGCCGATCAGTTCGTTGGGGTAGTCGTCGCTGTCGTCGTCCGCCGCCGGGCCTTTGCCGAACCGGCGGTCGATGCGCATGCGCAACCGGCCGTGGCGTTCGCGGATCATGCGCCGCACGCCATCGGCAAGAATCAGGAGGATCAGAATAACCAGAATGCCGATCAATGTTTCCAGATTCAGGCCCATGTTGCCTCTTCCTTAGCTCGCGCCAGTTTCAGGTAATAATTGGTCAGCCGCCGGCCACTGTCAAAACGCCGGCGGCGGCTTACATGGCCGCCAGCTCGGCGGCCTCTTCCACATCCACGGACACCAGCCGCGAGACACCCGCTTCGTGCATGGTAACGCCCATCAGGGTACGCGCCATTTCCATAGCGATCTTGTTGTGGGTGATGTAAATAAATTGCACACGCTCGGCCATCTCCGAGACCAGATTACAGAAGCGGCCCACGTTGGCGTCGTCCAGCGGCGCGTCCACCTCATCGAGCAGACAGAACGGCGCCGGGTTCAGTTCAAAAATACTGAACACCAGGGACAGCGCCGTGAGCGCCTTCTCACCGCCGGACAGCAAGTGGATGGTGCTGTTGCGCTTGCCCGGAGGTCTGGCCATGATCGCCACGCCGGTATCGAGCAGGTCGTCGCCGGTCAGCTCCAGATAGGCGTGCCCGCCGCCGAACACTTTCGGGAACAGCTCCTGAAGCCCCTTGTTAATGCGGTCGAAGTATTCCTTGAAGCGGGTGCGGGTTTCCCGGTCGATCTTGCGGATGGCGTTTTCCAGCGTCTTGAGCGCGTCTTCCAGATCGTCATTCTGCTGATCCAGATACTGTTTGCGTTCGGACTGCTGCTGGTATTCGTCGATCGCCGCCAGGTTGATCTGCCCGAGCCGGCCAATGCGCTGGGCGATCTGCTCCAGGTCGTCGGACCATTGTTTCTCGTCGGCGTCGTCGGGCAGGTTATGGAGCACCGTATCGAGATCGAAGTGCTGCTCGCTGAGTTGCTCGGCCACGGTCTGGCGGCGGGTGCTCAGGTCCTGCCACTGCATGCGCTTGTTGTTGATGGTGTCGCGCACTTCCTGGGCCTGGCGCTCGTGCTGGCCACGGCGGCCTTCCAGGTCGCGCATCTGGTGTTCCACGTCTTCCAGCTGGCGGCGCGCTTCGATCAGCTGCTGCTCGGCTTCCAGGCGCTGCTCGAGTTTTTCTTCCAGCTGCTCCTGCAGTTCGATACCCGGGTCGCCGTCTTCACCGGCCTGCTCTTCCAGTTGTGCCTTGCGTTCACGCAGGTTCGCCACCTGCGATTCCAGCCGCGCCAGGTTCTGGCGCAGGGCGTCCGCCTGGGTGCGCGCCCCCTGGGCGTCCATCGCCAGCTGGTGGGCGTGGTCACGGTGCTGGCGCGCCTGCTGGCGGGCCTCGTCCAGGGCCATGCGGGTCTGGTCGCGGCGCGACAGTAGCGCTTCGCGTTCGCCGGAGTCCTGCTCCATGGCGTCCAGCGCCTCCTGCAGGACGGCACGGGCCTCCTTGATCTGTTCCTGCTCTTGCTGCAGCTGGCCGCCGGCTTCGTCCAGTTCTTTGCCAAGGCGCTCGCGGCGCATGGTGATCTGCTCCAGGCGCACCTGCCGGGCGCTCACCTGGGCGTTCACCTCACCCAGCTCGCGGCTGATGCGCGACGCCTGGCGCTGCACTTCCTCGCGCTCTTCCTCAAGCTCGGCGACCTGCTCGCGGGTTTCTTCCAGCTTCGCCTTGAGTTCGTCCACGCGCTGCTGGCCGCTGTCGATCAGCCCGGCCAGGCTTTCCAGTTCCCGGCGGCGCTCCAGCACCCCGGCTTCCTGATCCTGCTCGCGGGCCACGGTGAGCCAGTCCGGCCCCAGCCAGATGCCGTCACGGGTGACCACCGACTCGCCGGCCTTCAACCGACCGCGCAGCGCCAGGGCGGCGCCCAGGTCGTCGGCGGCGTAGACCCCGGCCAGCAGACCCTCCGGCACCTGGCCGGTGACGTGGGAGCGCAGCAGATCGCCGGCGTCGCCGGAGGCCTGTACCGGGCTCTCATGGACCAGCGCCACGCGGCCGTGGGTCAGGTCGCCGAGCCAGTCACTGACTTCGTCCAGGCCGTCCACGGACACCGCCTGCAAGGCGTCGCCGAGCACCGCTTCCACGGCGTTTTCCCAGCCCTCGGCCACCTCGATACGGTCCGCCAGGCGGGGGCGCTGGTCCAGCTCGTGGCGTTCCAGCCAGTCGCTGACCGCGCCGTCGTCGCCCATGGCGGCTTTTTGCAGGGCTTCCAGGGAGGTGTGGCGGTTCTTGTGGTTCTGCAGCTGGTCGCGGGCCTCGTCCAGCTCGCGGCCGCGCTCGCCGTTGTCCCGGCGCAGCTGGTTGATCTGTTCCTGCAGGCTTTCGGCGCGCATTTCGCTTTCTTCGCGCTGCTCCTGGTACTCCGCCACCTGCTCTTCGAACTCACGCATTTCCCGGGCCAGCGGGCCGGAGTCCAGGGATTCCTGCTCCTTGCGCAGGCGCTCCATGCGCTCGCCCAGGCGCTCGATGGACTTTTCCAGGTGCTGGATGCGGGACTGCTCCACCTCCGCCTGGCGGCGCGATTCACCGGCCTTGCTATTGAAGCTTTCCCAGGCCTGCTGCCACTCCTGCATGGCGTCCTCGGCCAGGGCCAGCGCCTCCGCGGAGGTCTCCTGCTGCTCGTGGGCCTCTTCCAGGCCCGGCTCCAGGGCCGCCAGCCGTTCGTCCAGCTCGGCGAGCTTTTCCGCATCGGTGTTCTGGTGGGCGTCCGCCTCTTTCCAGCTGGCGGTGACCTGATCCAGCTCCTCGAACAACTGCTGCCGGCGCTCGCGCTGGTGCTGAATGCTCTGCTCCAGGCGCGCCACCTCGGCGCCCAGGGCGTAGAACTTCTGCTGCACCTGGTTGAAGCCTTCCTGGGCGTCGTTGTGCCCTTCGCGCAGCCGCTCGATCTCCGCGTCCACGTGGCGCTGCTCGGCGATGCGCGCCTCCATGGCCACTTCCAGCTCGGCGATAATCTGGTCCAGCTGCTTCACCTGGCCGTTCAGACCGCGCCAGCGCAATGCCTTGAGCTGGGCGCTCTTGTGCCGCTCTTCCTCTTTGAACTGCTTGTACTTCTCGGCGGCGGACGCCTGGCGGCTCAAACGCTCGATCTGGCGCTCCAGTTCGTCGCGGATGTCGGTGAGCCGCTCCAGGTTCTCGCGGGTGCGGCGCATGCGGTTCTCGGTCTCGCGGCGCCGCGCCTTGTATTTGGAGATGCCCGCCGCTTCCTCGATATAGACGCGCAGCTCCTCCGGCTTGGCTTCGATCAGCCGGGAAATCATGCCCTGCTCGATGATCGCGTAGCTGCGCGGGCCCAGGCCGGTGCCCAGGAAGATATCGGAGATATCCTTGCGGCGGCACTTGGTGCCGTTCAGGTAGTAGTTGGACTGGCCGTCCCGAGTCACCTGGCGCTTCACGGAGATTTCGTTGAACTTGCCGTACTCGCCGGTGACGGTGCCGTCGGAATTATCAAACACCAGCTCAATGGAGGCCTGCGCCACCGGCTTGCGCGCATTGGAACCGTTGAAAATCACGTCCGCCATCGACTCACCGCGCAAGTGCTTGGCGGACGACTCGCCCATCACCCAGCGCACCGCGTCGATGATGTTCGACTTGCCGCACCCGTTGGGGCCCACCACGGCGGTCAGATTTTCCGGGAACGAGGCCGGCGTCGGGTCCACGAAGGACTTGAATCCGGCCAGCTTGATTGTTTTCAGTCTCATAGTGCTCGCATGGCGGCCCAGGCCGCTCCTAACCCAAAGCGCCCGCGACCCGGGGGGCCACCGGCGGACGGTTCAAACGCGCTAGTCTAGCGGGAAGAGAGGGTGAATTCACCCGGCGTGACGCCGTTTTACGTCACGTTACGGTAACCGGGTAGACGGCGCCGGACTCGTGTGTCACATTGTCACAAATATAGTAAGAGGTGCTTGAGTATGGCCAAGACACTCCGTATCTCCGATCCCTACATGGAATTGCTGCGCGCCGAGAGCCGCGGCCAGCACCGTACCCTGGCGGGTCAGGCCGAATACTGGATGGCGCTGGGCCGGGCCGTGGAACGCTCCCGGCTGGTGGACTTTCAGCAAGTCCGCGCGCTGCTGGACGGCGGCCTCCGCTTCGAGGAGCTTGACGACCGCGAACAGGAATTCGCTTTCGATCAGTTCCTGGACCGCATGGCGCAATCCCATGACCGTATGGACCAGGCCATGGAAGAACTCCGCCGCAACGCCGAAGCCAACGGCGAGAATGGACTCTGAACGGTGCCCGCCCGCCCTACGCTCTATGTGCTTGCCGGCCCCAATGGCGCCGGCAAGTCCACGCTCTTTGAGCACATTCTCCAGCACGACCCGGTCAGCCGCTCAGCAACGTTCATCAACGCCGATCTGATTCAGCGGGAGACCCTGCGCACCACGGACATGGAAGCCGCGTACGAAGCGGCAAGCCTTGCGGAGGCCCGGCGCCGCGAATGCATAGCGCGACGCGAAAGCTTTATAACGGAAAGCACATTCAGCCACCCCTCCAAGCTGGACCTTATCCACGATGCCGCAAACGCCGACTACCGGGTGGCGGTGTTCCATATCAATGTGAACAACGCCGACATCTCCGTCAGCCGCGTGGCGCAGCGCGTGCAACGGGGCGGTCATCCGGTACCTGAACAGAAGATTCGCGAACGCTATCAACGCAATCAGATGCTGATCCGCGCAACCGTATTAGCCGCCGACGCCGGACTGGTATTCGATAACAGTGAGCGGTTCGCCGGGCCAAGGCGAATACTGGAATTTCGGCGGGGGTTTATCGTCGACCTGGCCGCGCCCGTTCCGGAATGGGTCCGGGAACTGTATCGGAAAGAATTAACGCAGTACCTGAGAATGTTTAAAGGGCGTTAGCGCATCCCGGACCCGCGCGGCCAGTGCTACACTGCCGCCCCCTTCATACAGCAGGCCCCATCCGTGACCGAGACCGACTTCGCTTCCCTCCCCCTCTCCGCGCCGACCCTGGCGACGCTGGCGTCGCTGGGCTTTGCCGAGATGACACCGATCCAGGCGCAGAGCCTGCCGTTGATTCTTCAGGGGCGGGATGTGATCGCCCAGGCCAAGACCGGCTCCGGGAAGACGGCGGCGTTCGGGCTGGGCTTGCTGCACCCGTTGAACCCGCGCTTCTTCGGCTGTCAGGCGCTGGTGCTGTGCCCCACCCGCGAGCTGGCGGATCAGGTGGCGAAGGACCTGCGCCGGCTGGCGCGGGGGTCGGACAATATCAAGGTGCTGACGCTGTGCGGCGGGGTGCCGATGGGGCCGCAGATCGGGTCGCTGGAGCACGGCGCGCAGGTGATCGTGGGCACGCCGGGGCGGGTGCAGAAGCATTTGAGCAAGGGCACGTTGTCGCTGGACGGGTTGAATACGCTGGTGCTGGACGAGGCGGACCGCATGCTGGATATGGGCTTCGTGGACAGCATTGCGGAGATCATTGGCCAGACGCCGGCGCGGCGGCAGACGCTGCTGTTCTCGGCCACCTACCCAGCCGGCATCGAGGCGTTGGCCGGGCGCTTTTTGCGCGATCCGGCGCGGATCGAGGTGGCCACTCAGCACGACGACCAGCAGATCGAGCAGCGCTTCTATGAGGTGGCGCCGGAGACCCGGCTGGAGGCGGTGACGCGGTTACTGTACAGCCTGCGCCCCACCTCCTGCGTGGCGTTCTGCTTTACCAAGCAGCAGTGTCAGGAGGTGGCGGATCACCTGGCCGCCAAGGGCGTCTCGGCGATGGCGCTGAACGGCGATCTGGACCAGCGCGACCGGGACCAGGTGCTGGGCATGTTCGCCAACCGCAGCCTGTCGGTGCTGGTGGCCACGGACGTGGCGGCGCGTGGGTTGGATATCGCCTCGCTGGACCTGGTGATCAATGTGGAGCTGGGCCGCGACGCGGAGACGCACATTCACCGCATCGGTCGCACCGGGCGGGCCGGTGAAAAGGGCCTGGCGGTGAGCCTGGTGGCGCCCAAGGAGATGCGCCGTGCCCTGGCCATCGAGGATCAGCAGAAAGGCGCGATTCAGTGGCTGCCGCTGGACGAGGTGCGCCCGCACGTGGACCGTAGCCCACTGCAGGCGCCCATGGCGACGCTGTGCATCGCCGCCGGCCGCAAGCAGAAGCTGCGTCCGGGGGATATTCTCGGCGCCCTCACCGGCGACGCCGGTCTGCCCGGCGCCCAGGTGGGCAAGATCACCCTGTTCGACAACCAGGCGTACGTGGCGGTGGAGCGCGGGATCGCCGATAAGGCCCTGCAGCGCCTCAGCCAGGGCAAGATCAAGGGCCGCTCGCTCCGGGTGCGATTGCTCTAAAAGGGTACCGCCCGAGCTTTCTACGAAGCTCGGATTGTGGGAGCTTGCCTTGCAAGCGAAAGGCCGGCTTTGCCGGCTGGCGGGATACCAGAGACCGTTGTAACGGCCGCACAAATCAGGTCTCTGGAATCCTGCCGGCAAGCTTCGTTTGCCTTTCGCGGGCGGGGCCCGCTCCCACAGGCCCGCTCCCACAAATCCGCTCCCGCAAAGCCCCCTCCCACATAAAAAAAAGCCCGGCCAAAAGGCCGGGCTCGTCAATGGTCTAGCAAAAGCAACTTCAGGGGTTGTAGTGCCACTCGCCGTTGTCACCGGGCACGGGCTGGAAGCCCTGGCCGGTGGTTTGCGGCTGGAAGCCCTGGAACGGGTTCAGGACCAGGCGCGGCAGGCTGCCTTGCGGGCCGGTCAGGTCGGCAACGTATTCAGAATCCTGAACAATCTTGCCCCCCTGAGTACGACCGTTAAGGATCACCCGGGCCTTGCCGTTGGTGGTATCGACCATGTCGTAGACGCGATCGCCGTCACCGTTGGGCACCCGCACATCCAGCTGGCCGGCGCGGATGGAGCCCGGCGCGGTGGCGTTGCTGCGCAGGTTGCGCCCTTCCAGTATCACGGTGCTACCCGGCAGGCCGGCGTCGGTGTGGATGGTGTTCACCGTCAACGTCTGGCCGGCGCGGTAATACACCTGGCCGTTACTTTGCGTGTGCGCGCCGGCGGTCATGGTGACATCGCCGTTACCGGCGACGGTGACACCGTCGGTGCCGGTGATGCGGCCACGCTGGGTCAGATCACCGCCTGCGGCCAGTTCCACGCGGCGCCCTTGCAGATCGCCATTCAGATCCAGGTCGCCGCCGGTGGCGAGACCCAGCCCCCCGTTGCCGGTGAGACCAGTGACGGTGAGCGGGCCGGTGCCCCGGTTGTTGATGTAAACACCGCCGCTGCCGCCGGTGGCGCCCAGGGTGCTGACGTCCACATCCAGCGGATTACTGGCGCGGGCGATGCCCCTGGCGGCGCTCAGTTCCAGCAGTGAGGCGACGATGTTGTTGGCTTCGGCATTGCCATCCAGGATGGCGCCGGCCACCGCCGACAGCATCACCGCGTTGCCCGGGGTGAGGGCTTCCACTTCATTAACGGTCAAGTCACCCGAAAGCGTCCGCACGCGAATGTCGCCATCATTGATGGAGGCATCCAGGCCGGCCAGGCCGTCCTGCTCTTCCACGTTAATGACGCCACTGTCGGCTTGCAGGTCCAGACTGCCCGCTTGGGTGGCGACGGCGTTGGCGTCGCTGCCGACGCCGTCGCGACCGTACAGGCTCACGTCGGCGCCGACGACACGGGTGCCGGCGTCGTTGTCGTCGAGCAAAGCGCCGTCCTGGGCCGTCAGGCTGACGTCGCCGTCGGCGCGGATATCACCCAGGGTGGTATCGCCGCCCTCAACCAGCACACCGACGCGGCCGTCACCGGTGCGCGCCTGGCTGATCAACACCGGGCCCTGCTGGCGAAGAATCACGTCGCCGGCGTCGCTGACCGCATCGATGCGCTCGGCGCGCAGCGTCAGCAGATCGTCCAGGTTCTGGCTGTCCGGCAGGCCGCCGATGCCGTCACTGGCGCGCAGGGTCACGTTGACGCCGTCGATCTCACCGGCGCCGTCGACGCGGATCGCGCCGCCGGAACCCAGCGTCACGTGATGGGCGCCGTTGGCCGCCACACGGCCCACGCCCAGGTCGCCACTGGCGTCGACGTTGATGTCCCCGTCGCTGGTGGTGGCGTTATCGATACGCAGGTCGCCAAGGTTGTCCACCGCAATGGTGCCTTCGCCGGTTACCGCCAGGGTGGCACTGTCCAGTTCGCTGTTGAGCTGAATGCCGTCCACGGCGGTGGCGTTCAGGTCTTCGGCGCTCACCATGCCGTCCTGGCCGGTGGTGATACGGCCGGCGCTGTCGAGCCGCGCGTCGCCATTCACCGCCAGCCCCTCGATGGTGAGGTCCGCGCCGCTACGCAGTTGCGCGTTGCCGTCGGCCAGGCTGCTTTCCTTGACGGTGAGCGCGTCCACGTCTTCCAGGTACAGATCACCGCTGCCGGTGAGGGTGGCGTAGAGATTGTTCACCCGGGTCTTCAGGCCGCTGAGCGTGGAGCCGATGCTCTTGGCGGCGGACAGGAACAGGTTGTCGCCGTGGATGTGCTCGTCGATGGCCGCGTCGGCCTGGATGCCGCCCGCCTCGCTGGTGACGGAGACGTCGCCAACCGCGCGCAGGGTGGACAGGGCCACATCGTCGCCAGCCGTCAGGGTCAAGTCGGCGTTGCTGTGCATGGCGCTGTCGGCGTCCATCGCGATGCCACCACCGGCGGTCAGGCTCAGGTCGGCCGGCGCAGCGTCAGGGGCGTCGCCACTGGCCAGGGTGGCGGCGGTGAGGGTGGCCGCGCCGCCGGCTTTAGCGGTAAGCGCGCCGCCGGCGGTGACATTGGCGCTGGTCACGGCCAGATCGCCCTCGCCCGCGGTCATTTCCAGAGTGCCTTCAGCACGCACCGTGGAGGCGCCGACAGTCAGGTCGCCACCCGCGTCCAGCTCCAGATCGCCGTCGGCACGGGCCTGGGAGGCACCGACGCTGACATCGCCCTTGGCCTTGAGGTCCAGATCAGTACCGGCGGTGGCGCGGCTATTGCCGGCCATGGCCAGGTCTCCGCCCTGGGCGTCCAAGGACAAGGCGGCGCCCGCATCGGCGTGAGCCTGATCCAGGGTCACGCTCTGGCCGGCGCTGCCGGTGAGGTCGTTGCCGGCGGTCAGGGTGCCGCCGCTGGTGACGCTGAGATCACCGTTGGTGGCGGTGGCCTTCAGATCACCGTTGCGAGCTTCCGCCGACGAGCCATTGTTCACGCGCACGTCGGTGGCGGCGCTCAGGGTGGCCTCGGTGACCGCCTCCGCCCGGCTGTTATTGGTGAGGACGATGCTGCCTTCCTCGCTGCCCAGGGTCAGGGCCCCGGCGGACACGGCGCGGCTGCCGTCGGTCAGGGTCACATCGCCGCTGCCCGCGTTCAGGGTCAGGTCCACGTTGGCTTCGGGCAACGGCGCCAAGCTGTGGATGTCGATCAGCCCGCTGGTCAGGTTGGCGGACGTCAGGATGACGGCGGCGCCGGCATCGCCGTCCAGGAAGCCACCAGCGGTGAGAGTGGAGCGGGTCACTGCCAGGTTGCCGTTGGCGGCGGTCAGGGCGGCGTCACCGTCGGCGCGCACGGTGGCGTCCTGCACGGTCAGGTTGCCGCCGGCGTCCAGGTCCAGGTCGCCGTCGGTGTCGGCCCGGGCGCCGGTGGTGAACGCCAGATCGGCGCCGGCACTGCCGGTAAGGTCGCCGCCCGCGCGCAGTACCGAACTCTCGCGGGCGGTGAGATCGCCCTCGATAGCGGTGACGTCCAGGTTGCCGCTGGTGGCTTCCAGGCGTGAGCCCGCCGCCAGGCTGACCCCGGCGCCGGCTTCCACGGTGGCGTCGGTAACGGCGGTGGCGCGGCTGCTTTGCGTAAGGCTGACATTGCCCTCTTCGCTGTCCAGGGTCAGCGCCCCGGCGGCGTCCACGATGGTGCCCTGGGACAAGGCGATGTCGCCGCTGCCCGCGTTCAGGGTCAGATCCACGTTGGCGTCGGCCAGCGGCGCCAGGCGGCGTATGCCGTGATGCTGCCCGCTATTCAGGATGGCGTTGGTAAGGAGGATGCCCTGGCCGGCGTCGCCGTCCAGCAAGCCGCCGGCGGTGACCGTGGCGCGGGCCACCGTCAGATTGCCGTCGCTGGCGGTGAACGCCGCATCGCCCTCGGCGCGTACCATGGCGTCTTCCACGCTGAGGTGGTTGCCGGCGTCCAGATCCAGTTCGCCGCCGGCTCTCACGTTGGCGCCGGTGGTGAACGCCAGGTTGCCGCCGGCGCCACCGGTAAGGTCGTTGCCGGCGGCCAAGCGGGAGGACTGACTCACGCTCAGATCGCCCTCGCTGGCGGTGAGGTTCATATCACCGTCGGTGGCGGTCAGCGAGGAACCGGCGGACAGGGCCACGCCCTGCCCGGCCGTCACGGTGACGTCCACCTGGCCGGTGGCCTGGCTGGTGACCAGGGTCGCGCTGCCGGTGTCGGCGGTCAGGCTCAGGCCCTGCTCCAGGGACTCCACGGTGGCGGTGTTCAGCGACAGGTCGGCACCGGCGCGCAGCGCCACCTCATCGGCGCCGCTCACGCGGCTGCCCTGACTCACGCCCAGGGTGCCGTTGGTGGCGGTGGCGTTGAGCGTGCCAAAGGTGGCGATCATGGAGGAGCCCGCCGACATCAGCAGGTCCTGGCCGGCGCTGGCGGTGAGATTGTCACCGGCGCCAACGTGGCTGTGGGTGATCACCATGCTGCCCTGCCGGGCGGTCAGACCCAGATCCACACCGGCCGCCACCATGGCGTCGGTGAGGGTCATCGCCTGGCCGGCGGTCAGGTCCACATCGCCGGCGGCACCGACGGTGCTGTTCTGGCTCATCAGCAGGTCGCCGGCGTCGGCGGTGGCGGACAGATTGCCTTGCTCGGCGAGCAGTTGCGCGCTGCCGGAGAGACGCACATCCTCGCCGGCGGTGAGCGTCAGATCCTGCTTGGCCATGGCGACGCCGGTATGCAGGGTCACATCGGTGCCGGCGTTCAGATCCAGGTCGGCGCCGGACAGAATCTGCCCGCTGTCGACCACCAGCAACTCGCCGTCGGTCGCACCGACATGGGTGTCACTGGTGCCGGTGATACCGCTGCCCTGGGTGAGCCGCACGTTATCACCGGCGTCCAGGTCCAGAGAGCCGTCAGCGTCCGGGTGCAGAGAGCCGCCGGAGCTGATCAGACTGTTGGTGAGCATCGCGTCGCCACTGGCGTCGCCGTCGAAGTCCCCGCCGGCCAGCATCTGGCTGCTGGTAAGGCTGACGTCGCCGCCCTTGGCGATGACGGTCAGGTCACCGTCGGTTTCGGTGTGCAGTTGCGACTGGGTCAGGCCCACGCTGCCCCCGGCGCTGACGGTTTGCGCGCCTTCGGTGGCGGCGCGGCTGTTGGTGAGCCGCACGTCGCCATCGTCGGCGGTGACGCTCATGTCGCCGCCGGACTGCACGGTGGCGTTGCTCAGCGACACCTGGTTGCCCGCTTGCAGGTCCAGAGTGGTGGCGGCGCTGGCGGCGCTGTTGCCGTTCAAGTCCAGGTTGCCGTTGGTGGCCGTGGCCTTCAGGGCGCCGTCGGTGGCGGTGAGCGTGGACGCACCGGACAGGGTGATGTGCTCGCCGGCGCTGACGGTGACGTCGTCGGCGCCGGTGGCCTGGCTGTTGGCCAGGGTCACGTTGCTCTCTTCACCGGTCAGGGTCAGGTTGGCGCCGGCCTCGGCGCTGGCTTCGGTGAGCGACACCGTGGTACCGCCTTTCAGGGTCAGATCGCCGTCGGCTTGCGCGCGGCTGTTCTGCACCAGGCTGACACCGCCTTCGCTGGCGGTAGCGGAGAGATCGCCGCCGCTCAGCAGCTGCGAGCCGTTAACGGCGGTAATGTCGCCGCTGTTGGCTTGCAGGGTCAGATCACCGGCGGCGTCCAGATCGGCGTGGACCCGCTGACCTTTGCCGCTGCTCAGGCGGGTGTCGCCTTCGCCGGTTTGGGTGACGTCCTCATTCACGGTGAGCGCGCCGTCGGCCACGGTCAGGTGCAGGTCGCCGTTGGCGTCCAGGCCGGTGAGGCCCGGCAACCCCAGGTTCGGGGTCACGCCGCCCACGGTCAGGTCGCGGTTCTGGTTGAGCAGGTAGAGGCCGCCGTCGCCGGCGTCCGCTTCCAGCGCGCCGGTTTCGATCAGCAGGGCCTGGTCGGCGCTGCCGATGCCGTTGCCGGCGCGCAGGGCGAGCTGGTCGGCGTACAGTTCCGGGGTGGCGTCCGCTTGGTTGAGCGCGTCGATGGCGCCGTCGGCCACCAGGGTGATATTGCCGCCCTCGCCGTCGGTACGCACTTCGCCCAGGTGGAGGTCGCCGGCGTCACTGGTGAGGGTGATGTTGCCGGTGGTGGTGGCCACCTTCTCCACGTCCAGGTCGTCCTGGTCGTGGATGTTGATCTCGCCCTTGGCGTCGGCGGTGACCACGTCCACGGCGGTGTCCAGGCCACGCACGTGGTCCGCGCCGGTGGCGCCGATGCCGCCGCCGGCGATCAGTTCCAGGCGCTTGCCGACGATGCCGGTGTGGTTGTCCTGGTCGTCGTCGATGCGACCGTCCGCGTCCAGGCGGATTGTGGCGCTGTCGCCGCCCGCCGCCAGTTCATGGAGCGTCAGATTGCCGCCGGCGGTGACGTCGATGTCGCCGTTCAAGGTTTCCAGAGCGATCAGCGCCAGGTCGTCGCGCTCGCGCAGCAGGATATCGCCGTCGCTGGTGCCGCTGTCGACCACGCGGTCCACTTTGGTATCCAGTTCCACCTGACCGTCAGCGCGGAAATGGAGATCGCCGCCGGTGACGTTCAGGGTATCGCCGTTATCGTCGACGATGGCGCCGCCCTGGGCGTACAGATAGGTGTCGCTGTCCTGGTCCACATTAGTGTCGACGACCTGAGTTTTCAGGCGCAGGTCGCCTTGGTTGGCCAGGCCCATGTCGCCGGCGGCGGTGAGGCCGCTGAGGCCGTCCACGGTGCCCAGCACCAGTTCGTCGCCGCCGTTGTCGTTGATCACGAAGGCGTCGCCGTCGCCGGCGTCGATGGCGATTTCACTAGTGTCGGTGTACAGGGAATCGTCTTCGTCGGCGACGCCGTGCCCGGCGCGCACCGCGATGGCCGGCGCGTGCAGCTTGCCCGCATCGGACACCCAATCACCGTCCACCCAGGTACCGCCGATGCCGCGCACGGCGCCTTCCGCCTGCAGGGAAATCAGCGTCGGGCTGACCACGTCGCCCACCACGCTGATGTTGCCGGCCACGTTTTCGGCGCGAATTTCACCGACGGATTCGATGTTGCCAAGACCCAGGTTGTCGGTGGAGTCGAGATAGACCCCGCTGTTCAGTGCCCGGTCGCTGCTGGTGCCCATGTCCAGACGGTTGGCCTGGATGCCCAGCGGCTTGGCCGCGGACATGTCGATGTCCTGGGCCTGGTCGTAGGCGGCGATGGACTGATGCCGCAGCGCCTGGCTGGCGTCACGGGCGGCGGTGGCCTTGAACACCGAGTGGTCGGCCATATCGCGGGACACCCGGGTGGTGTTGCGCATGGTGGTCCAGCTTTCCACGTTGGTGATCGCGTCCTGGTGGAAACTTTTGGCCACGTCCAGGTCGTTCATGGCTTCATTGAGCTCGTCCGCCAGGGGCGAGAAGGTATTGCGGTCGTATTCGTCCACCGCCATCTGAGCGGCCGCCAGCACCAGGCTCAGGCCCTGGAAGGTGGCATCGGCACCGCCGTCACCACTGAACGGGATCGCCTGGGCGCCGCCGGCCACCATGGCCATGGCATCCACCGCGATGGAGGCGGTGGACACCGTGCGGTTAAGGGAATTCAGTTTGCTCTCGGCCGAGCTCAACTGACTGCTGAGCCGGTCCACGGTGCGCTGGGCGCTTTTCAGGTTTTGCTGGGAAATGTTCTTGTTGACGATCGCCGAATTAAGCGCGGCGATGTACGCCTCCAACTGTTGCTGCAGGGTCTGCAGCTGCAGGATCTTGGCGTTCAGTTCGGCCACCCGGCCGGCGTAATCGGCGATGGCGGTATCGCGGGCGATTTCCGCGTCGCGCTCGCTGGGGGTATTACCGATCAGGGTCACGTGGTCACCGCGCACGTTCTGGTCGGCGCCGTTGCCGTCCAGGATCACGCCGTCGCGGGCGATCACGTAGACGTCGCCGGTACCGCCGGTGTCGAGCATGCCCAGGGTGACGTTGCGGTCCGCGTCCAGGGTGATGTCGCCGCCGTCGGTGACCAGGTTGCCGGTGATGATGTTGCCGTTGTAGCCCTCGTTGCTGGTGTCGGCGCGGGCGGTGAGGGTGATGCTGCCACCGCCGGGCAGGCGGATGGTGTCGTCTTGGTTCAGGAACACAATGTTGCCGTTGGTGGCGGTGAGCACCAGCTTGCCGCCGGCCATGACCAGGGTGCCGCCGTTGTTATCCAACACCGTGATCGAGGCGGCAACGATGGTGACGCCGCTGGCGCCCTTGCCCACCAGGCTGTCCGCGTCCACTTCCACGGCACCGGGGCTGGCGGCGTTGACGTCGCCGTTGCCGCCGCTGACGGACATCTGATCCACGTCCAGCACCATGGGGCCGGTGTTGCCGACGCCCTGCTGGGCACGCATGTCCACTTTGCGGGCCACCACGTTGGCTTCGCTGGCGCCATCCGGGCGGGCGTCGTTGATGGCGCCGTCGCTGGTCAGGGTAACGTTGCCGCCGGCGGCGGTGACGGTGCCCAGGTTGATGTTGCCGGCGGTGTCGATGTCCACGTCGCCACCGGCGGCGCGGGCACGGACCAGGCTCAGCGGGCCGTTATCACGGTTGCGCAGATAGATGCCGCCGTTGCTGGCGTTGACCACCAGTTCGTCGACGCGGATTTCCAGGGCGTCCACGTTACCGTCAGCGGCGCCCACCTGCTGGGCCTCCAGGTCCAGGTCGCTGGCGACGATGTTGTCGCTGTCGCCGTTGCCGTCGCTAACCCGACCGGTGGCGTAGAAGGTGACGCTGCCGCCGCTGGCGAGACGGCCGAGCACGGCGTCGCCGGCCTGGCTGAAGTCGATATCGCCAACGGCTTCGCCCTCCAGCAGGCTCAGGGCGCCCACGTTGCTAACGTAGATGTCGCCGCCGGACAGCATCGACAGCCGGCCGGTGATGGCGGTGGAAAGCGCCTGGTCGGCGGCGCCGATACGGGCGGCGTCCAGCGCCACGAAATTGCCGGTGATGGCGGTGTTGTCACCGTCGCCATTCAGGTCGCCTTCGGCGGTGAGGCGGATCAGCCCGTCGCCGGATATCTGTCCCAGGGACAGGTCGCCCTGGTGGTTTACCGTGACATTACGGCCAACGCCGCCGGCGGCCGCGTTGAGGGTGAGAGTGCCTTCGCCACGATTGTCGAGGGCGATGTCGCCGTCCAGGGTCGTGGCGTCGATGGTGTCGGCGTCGCTGGTCAGGTCGATATCGTCACCGGCGTCCAGGGTCAAATCGCCAGCGGCGAACACACCGCCGCCATCGCCAATGCGGCCGCTGGCGGTGAGATTGACCTCATGGCCGGACAGGTCGGCGCCTTCCGCGATCAGGTTGCCGGCACCGTTATTGAAATCCAGATCCAGGCCATTGCCACCGTTGCGCAGCACGGTCAGGTGCTCGTTGGCGCGGTCGAAGGTGACGCCGCCGTCGTCGTCGCCGACCACCACGTTGCCGCCCAGCGTGGTGAGATCCAGGCTCGACAGCAGGCCGGTGTTGGCCACATAGGTGCCGGCCAGACTGGTGCCGGTGGCGGTGGTGAGGCTGCTCACCTCGGTGTTCAGGGCCTGCGCGGCGGTGCCGATGGCGCCCTGCGCATTCAGGTTCAGGTGATCGCCACGCACGTTCATCGGCGCATGGCCGTCGGCGAGGATGTCGCCGTCCTGGCTGACCACGGTCACGTCGCCGTTTTCGGCTTCCACCAGGCCCAGGACCACGTCACCCAGGTTGGCCTCCAGCCGCACTTCAGCGTTGTCGCCCAGGGCACGGACGTCGCTGGCGGTCAGGCCATTATCCTCGAACAGATAGACGCCGTCGCCGCCGGACCGGGCGCGAATGGCGTTGCTCTGGGTTTTCAGGGCGTTGCTGTCCTGGCCGATGCGGCCGGCGGCATCCAGATAGATAAAACGCCCGGTGATGATGGCGGTGTCGCCGTTCTTGTAGAGGCCGCCGTGGCGGGACACGATCGACAGCTCATCCGGGGCGGACACTTGGTCGCCGATCAGGATGTTGTCGTCGGCGCTGATCATAACGTCGTGGCTGCCCACGGCGCCGGTGCTCAGGGTGACGCTGCCGTCGGCGCCGCTGATGCCGGTGGACGAGGCGGTTTGTCCGGCCTGGCTGACGCGCTCGCCGGCCACCACCTTGCCGAGCATCAGCTCACCATCCCGTTCGTCCAGGTAAATGCCACCGTCCTGAGTGGTCGCGGACAGCACGTCCACGGCGGTGGCCACCGCCTGGCCGTGCTCGCCGATGGCGCCGTCCGCTTTCAGGTGGGCGGCCCAGGCTTCGACGTTGGGCTCGGCGCCGTGGCTGCCGCGCAGGTCGCCGTCCTCGGCGGTGATCAGGGCACGCAGGCCGGCATCGGCGCTGTTGTCACCGGTGCTGACCCGCTCCAGGGTCAGGTCGCCACCGGTGTCGGTGACCACCACGTGGCCGTTACGGGCCTCGGCGCGCAGGGTGTCCGCGTCGATGCGCAGGGCGTTGTTCTCGGCCCCGATGGTGGCGCCGTCTTCGGTGGTAGCCAGCGTCACCCGTTCGCCACGGGCGGCGGTGTCCAGGTTCGCGTCGCCGACAATATGACCGGCGGCGGTAACACTCAGATCGCCTTCCACGTTGACACCGGACAGCGTCACGCCGCCATCGCCATGGGTAAAGTCCAGGTCGGTTTTCACGGTGTCGCGGTTGGCGCTCAGGGTCTGGCCGTTGAACTGGACGCTCACGTCTTCCTGAATCGGGCCGGCGAGGGGGTCGATGCCGTCCTGTTTGAAGGCCACTTCGGCGCTGTCGCCGGTGGTGATTGTCAGGCGGTCCAGGTGATTCGCTTCGTTGACGCGAATCGCGCCGCTGTCGCTGCTGACCTCCAGCGCATCCACGTCGGTGTGCACGGCGTTATCGGCGCCGATGCCAGTGCCGGCTTTCAGCGTGGCGCTGGCGCCGCTGATGGAACCGCCGCTGGAGATAATGGCGTTGTCCGCGTCCAGCGTGGTGTCGCCGGCGATGATGGCGCCGGATTGCTCCAGGTCGTCACCGGCCATGGTCAGTTCGGTGGCGGCGGTGATCTCGCCCTGGTTGACCACGGACGACATCACCGCGCTGGTTTCACTGCCGGAGAGCAGCACGTGGCCGGCCTCGATTTTGCCGTCCGGGCCGTTCTTGACGCTGCCGGTGGCGCCAGTCAGATCCGCGTCGGTCACCGAGAAGGAGACCAGGCCGTTGCCAGTCAAGTCGATGTCGTAGGAGCCGTCATTGGCGAGGGTCACGCGGCCCACGTTGGCGACGATGTGGCCGGTGTTCTCCACGTTGGGCGCAATCAGATAAACGAAACCGCCATTGCCTACCTCGATCTTGCCCTGGTTGGTGATCGAGGCGTTGTTCATCAGCTCGCCGCTGAAGTTGAACTTGCCGTCCATGAAATCCTGGTCGGCGATGTCGAAGGTTGTGGCCAGCAGGCCGGCCACATCCACTTCCGCTCCGGCACCGAACACGATGCCGTTGGGGTTGATCAGGAAGATGTTGCCGTTGGCGGTCAGCGCGCCCCTGATTTGCGACACGGTATCGCCGGTGACGCGGTTGAGCGTGACGTCGCTGCTGTTCTGATGGATGAACTTGACCAGCTCGCCGGGATCGATACTGAAGTCGTTCCAGTTGATCACCGCCTTGTTGGACAGCTGTTCGATGATGGTCTGAAGCGCGCCCGGTGTGATCGTGGCATCACCGGCGACCACCTGGCCGCCGCTCGGACCGGCGTGCACCGCGCCGCTCAAACCCAGGACTGAAACCGCTACCGCTACTGAAGCCTTACGCTTTTTATTCTGTGACATTGTTTTTCCCCGTGAAAATCGTGGTCGCGCCGCTCAGAAGCGGTAGCGTGCCTGCGCGTAGAAATAGCCGTCGTCGCCGGTTTCGGTGCCCAACGGCAAGCCCCAGTCGAGACGCACCTCGACCGGTTCCCACGGCCGGGCCAACAGGCCCAGGCTGGCGCCGGAAACATCGCGCTCGTCGTCCTGGTCGTAGAACGGCTCTTTGATGTAGAGGCGTCCATGGCTGAGCTGGCCGACCAACTGATAGCGGTCGTCATCGGCGAACAGGTCATAGCGGGCCTCCAGCGAGGCGGTGACGCCGCTGTCGCCGGAGAACACCGAAGGCGGATGACCTTTCACGGAATTCACGCCACCAATCGCCCATTGCTCGCTGGAGACCAGCGGATCGAAGGCGTATTGGCCGTACAAGCGCGGGATCAACAAGGTGCGCGCATTGAGACGTTGGATGCGGGTAAGGTCGATGGTCAGCTTGGTGAAGTCGTTATCCGCGCCGGCGAAAGAGCGGCTGGACAGGGAGGAATCGTCCTCCATGCCACCCAGGTTTTCGCCCAGGCCGCGGTGCAGGTCGAACGACAGCAGCGTGCGGCCGGACAGATCGGTGTTATCCAGCGCCACGCCGAGGCGCAGCTTGCGAACCCGATCCTCGGCGATACGCACGCCCAGCATGTCCTGGTCCAGGTCGGTGCCTTCCACCCAGGCGCTGTAGGTGATGACGCTGCGCGCGGAAAGAATCTGATCCTGCAGCAGGCCAACACCCAGCGCGGCGCTCTCGCCTTCCACTTCCAGCACTTTGAAATCGCGGCCGACACTGACGTTACCGGTGGAGCCGTACACCTGAACACTGGTGCCGCGGGCGTTGATCGGCGTCGCGTAATCGGCATACGCGAACCAGGCGTCGCCGTCACCGATCGACTGCATGCCGATCAGGTTGGCGCTGTCGCCACGGCCGCTGAGATTCTGAAAACGCAACGACGGCACCACGCGGTAGCGCCCGGTGTCTTTGCTGCCGTAGTTGTTGAATTCGATGGCGCCGGCCACGCGGGGCGCTTCCTCAACCTGGACCAGCAGATCGGTGTACCCCTGGCGGTCACCCGGCTTGAGAGTGGCGCTCGCTTCAATGCCCGACTGGCGGTTCACCCGGGTCAGGGCCCGTTCCACCCGTGCCAGACTCACCGGCTGGTCGCGGCGCACGCCGACGGCGGTCAGCGCGTCACGGACATACTCCGTGCGGTAGCGCTCGTTACCCTCGACGCGCACCTCACCCAGCAGACCTTCCAGAACCACCAATTGCACCGGTGTGTCGTCGGCGAAGGTTTGCCGGGGCACCACCACTTTAACCAGCGGATAGCCAGCCTCGTGATAGAACGCCTCGATGCGCGCCGCCAACGCCTGGATTTGCTTGAGGGTCATTGGCTTGCCAATTTCCGAGGCGATCAGCCCGGACAAGTCCGAGGCGGAGTAGGTGTGGTTACCCTGAAAGGCAACACCGTTGACCGTCACCTGGCGAGCCGCCGAAGCGGGTTGCGCCTGGCTCTGGCCGGCCGCAGCGCCAAGCAGCAGAACGGCACCCGCAATACGAGCAAAATTGCTTATTTTAATCATCAACCCATCCCGCACCAAACACCCCCTCAGGGGGTGAAAACCTTAGATAAAAGAATCGGGATGCCTGTTTGCCACCCCCCAGTCGGTGAAAATCCCCCCGGACCTGATTCCGCTGACCTTTTCGATATAAGCAAATTAATTAATATGCGAACAGGGTCACACTTTGGATAAGTTATTTCACGTATTCATCACGGTCAACGTACTTTTCTTTACATTTCAGAAGGTTTTACGATGTCCTTTGAGCACTAAACTCTTACGGAAAGGAAATGGCCTTAATAACAAAGGCTTAGCTTCAAGGGTGACGACGGATAGCCGCGGAAAATAAATTTTTCGCGCTCTTTAGGCGTTGAATTGGGGGGAAGCAAAATCGGCACGGGACAAAAAGCGTAAAGAAAGAGGCGCCGGGGATGATTAAAAGCCCTCCTTATTAACCCTTTAGTATTAGTAAATTATTTTAGTAATCTTTTTTAGTGAGACTTGTCGTCGGCCAGCTCGTGCACCCAGATTAAGGTGCCGGCGATCACGGCCACCGGCATGATGACCAGGTTCACCAGCGGTAGCATGGTCAGACCCAGCACCACGGAGCCGAAGGTGAGCACCATCCAGCGTTTGCGCTTAAGCCGTTCCAGCATCACCGTGAACGGCACCTGGCGGTTGTCGGCGGCGAAGTCGATGTACTGCATGCCGAGCAGCCAGCCGGACCACAGGAACCACACCGTGGAGGCGAGTACGTTGACCACCGGAATGAAGTAGATCACCAGCACCACAAACAGAATCAGCACCGCCCGCCATAGCCAGTACCAGGTTTTGCGCAGCTCCCGCTTGAACACGCGCACGGTCATGGCGGGAATCGATTCGTCCGGCATCGGCCTGCCAGTGACCCGGACGTCCACCTTCTCCGCCAGGAAGCCCATGAAGGGCGCGGCGATCAACTGCACGCCCAGGGTGAAGACGCTGGCGAACAGGCCCAGCAGAACGATCCACACCAGCACCACGGCGGCGCCTACCAGGAAATCCACCGCCGGGTTCAGAAAGCTCCAGGCGCCGCCGAACTCCCAGCCTGCGGCGAGACCAGCCACCCAGCCACCGATCCATTGACCGAAAAAATAGTAGAGCCCGCCAAACACCAGCACGTTGAAGATCATCGGAATGATCACATAGGGGCGCAGGCCAGGGCTTTTCGCCAGGGACAGGCCCTGCTTCAGGTAATCGAGGGCGGCGGTGACTTGGGACACGGAGACCTCTTGCGTCGGCTTTCGGATGAAGCAGGGAGTGTAGCACCGCCACTGCCCCGCTCAATTCCACAATCTTTTACCCAAAGGCGCCCTTTCGCCGGGCTTCACACCTTGTTGATGCCACCGCACAGGACTAGCGTCAAAACAGGCTTTTCAGTTCGTTTCCCTACGTCACGTCGTTCAAGGAGAGAATCATGGCGATCAACCACGCTGAATGCATCGAAGCCTGCAACCGCTGCGCCGCCTACTGCGATTATTGCGCCGCGTCCTGCTTGCAGGAAGAGAACACCAAGATGATGGCGGAGTGCATCCGCCTGGACATGCAATGCGCCGCCATCTGCCGCCTGGCCGCCGAATACATGGCCCAGGGCAGCGAGTTCGCCGCGCAATTGTGTGAACTGTGCGCGGAGGTGTGTCAGGCCTGCGGCGAGGAATGCGGCAAGCACGACCACGAACACTGCCGCGAGTGCGCGGACGCCTGCATGGACTGCGTGCGCGAGTGCCGCAAAATGGCGGCGTAACCGACCCGACCGCCCACACCCCGCTTGCGACGGGGTGATCTTTGTAGGAGCGGGCCCCGCCCGCGAAAGGGAGCGAAGCTCCCGGCAGGATCCCAGAGTCACCAAGTAACGCCGCTGGTATCCTGCTGGCCGGCTTTGCCGGCCTTTCGCGGGCGGGGCCCGCTCCCACAAGACCCGCTTCCACCAAGTCCCTATCGGGATTCCTCAGCGCATAAAGCCTTCTTCGCGGAGCTTGTGAATCTGGTCGCGGACCGCCGCGGCCTGCTCAAACTCCAGGTTCTTGGCGTGCTTCATCATTTCCGCTTCCAGTTTCTCGATGTCCTTGGCCACCTGCGCCGGTGAGCGGGCCACATAGGGCGCCTTGTCCTCGGCCACCTTACGGGTGCGCTTACGCTCCGGCTGGCCGGCGCCGGTGGTGTAGGCGTCGTCCATGATGTCACGAACCATCTTCTTCAGGCCCTGGGGCGTGATGCCCTGCTCTTTGTTGTGCTGCACCTGCTTCTCACGGCGGCGGTCGGTCTCGTCGATGGCCCGGCGCATGGAACCGGTAATTTTGTCCGCGTAGAGAATCGCCCGACCGTCCACGTTGCGGGCGGCGCGGCCGATGGTCTGGATCAGCGAGCGGTCGGAACGCAGAAAGCCCTCCTTGTCCGCGTCGAGAATCGCCACCAGTGCCACCTCGGGCATGTCCAGGCCCTCACGCAGCAGGTTGATGCCCACCAACACGTCGAACTTGCCCAGCCGCAGGTCGCGGATGATCTCCACCCGCTCCACGGTGTCGATGTCCGAGTGCAGGTAGCGCACTTTGACGCCGTTCTCGTTGAGGTACTCGGTGAGATCCTCGGCCATGCGCTTGGTCAGCGTGGTCACCAGCACCCGCTCGCCTTTTTCCACGCTCTCGCGCACCTCGCCGAGCAGGTCGTCCACCTGGCTGCCGGCCGGCCGCACTTCCAGGGCCGGGTCGACCAGCCCGGTGGGGCGCACCACCTGCTCCACCACCTGGCCGGCGTGGGCCTGCTCGTAGGGCCCCGGCGTGGCGGACACGAACACCATCTGCGGCGCCAGCCGTTCCCATTCCTCGAACTTGAGCGGCCGGTTATCCATCGCCGAGGGCAGCCGGAAACCGAACGACACCAGGGTTTCCTTGCGCGAGCGGTCGCCTTTGTACATGCCGCCGAGCTGCGGGATGGTGACGTGGGATTCGTCAACGATCAGCAGCGCGTCTTCAGGCATGTAGTCGAATAAGGTCGGCGGCGCCTCGCCGGGCTGCCGTCCGGAGAACAGACGGGAATAGTTCTCCACGCCATTGCAGTAACCCAGCTCCTGAAGCATCTCGATGTCGAAGCGGGTGCGCTGCTCCAGACGCTGGGCCTCCACCAGTTGGTTGTTCTCCTTGAGATGCTTGAGACGGTCTTCCAGCTCCACTTTGATCATCTCGATGGCCGCCAGTACCGTATCCCGCGGCGTGACGTAGTGACTCTTGGGATAGATGGTGATGCGCCCCACACGCTTGATCACCTCGCCGGTGAGCGGATCGAAGATGCTGATGTCCTCGATCTCATCGTCGAACAGCTCGATGCGCACCGCCTCTTTCTCTTCCTCGGCGGGGAAAATGTCGATCACGTCGCCGCGCACCCGGTAGGTGGCGCGGCGGAAATCCATCTCGTTGCGGGTGTACTGCAGCTCCGCCAGCCGGCGCAGCAGATCGCGCTGGTCAATGTGGTCGCCGCGCACCAGATGCAGCACCATGGCGTGATAGCTGGCTGGATCGCCGAGACCGTAAATCGCCGACACCGTGGCCACGATGATGGTATCGCGGCGCTCCAGAATCGCCTTGGTGGCGGACAGGCGCATCTGCTCGATGTGCTCGTTCACCGAGGCGTCCTTCTCGATGAAGGTGTCCGAGCTGGGCACGTAGGCTTCCGGCTGGTAGTAGTCGTAATAGGAAACGAAGTACTCCACCGCGTTCTCCGGGAAGAACTCCTTGAACTCGCCGTACAGCTGGGCCGCCAGCGTCTTGTTGGGCGCCAGAATAATGGTGGGCCGCTGAATCTCCTGGATCACATTGGCCATGGTGAAGGTCTTGCCGGAACCGGTCACCCCGAGCAGGGTCTGGTGGCCCAGGCCGTCGCCGATACCCTCGATCAGGCCGGCGATGGCGGCCGGCTGGTCGCCCGCCGGCTGATACTCGGAATGCAGTTTGAACGCGGTGTCTGACATGATTCCTGGTCCCGAATGCGTTAGTATTGGCCTCCCCTACCCGCGCCCACGGCGCGGCCCGAACTCATTAGAGAAATGAGGAGTGCATGTCCGATATCAACCTCTCCGACCGCGTACAACGCATCAAACCGTCCCCCACTCTGGCGATTACTTCCAAAGCAGCGGAATTACGGGCCCAGGGTAAGGACATCATTGGATTGGGTGCGGGCGAGCCGGACTTCGATACGCCGGATCATATCAAACAGGCCGCCATTGAGGCGATCAACGCCGGTAAAACCAAGTATACCCCGGTGGACGGCACTCCCGGTCTCAAAAAGGCCGTGATCGACAAGTTCAAGCGCGATAACGACCTGAACTACGAAGCCGGCCAGATCCTGGTCTCCAGCGGCGGCAAGCAGAGCTTCTTCAACATGGCTCTGGCCCTGCTCAACGACGGCGACGAAGCGATCATCCCGGCCCCCTACTGGGTCAGCTACCCGGACATGGTGAAAGTGGCCGGCGGCGTACCGGTGATTCTGGAAACCGATCTGGACAGCCGCTTCAAGATCACCCCGCAACAATTGGAACAGGCGATCACGCCGAAAACCCGCCTGTTCGTGATCAACAGCCCGTCCAACCCGTCCGGCATGGCGTACAGCAAAGACGAGCTGGCCGCCCTCGGCGAGGTGCTGAAGAAGCACCCGGACATCGTGGTCGCCACCGACGACATGTACGAGCACATTCTGTGGACCGGCCAGCCGTTCGTGAACATCGTCAACGCCTGCCCGGATCTGTACGACCGCACCGTGGTGATGAACGGCGTCTCCAAGGCGTATTCCATGACCGGCTGGCGGATCGGCTACGCCGCCGGCCCGCAGAAGCTGATCGCGGCCATGAAGAAGGTGCAGAGCCAGAGCACCTCCAACCCGGCCTCGATCAGCCAGGCCGCCGCCGAAGCGGCGCTGTCCGGCGACCAGCAGTGCGTGAAGGATATGGTCAAAGCGTTCAAGGAACGCCACGACTATGTGGTGGACGCCCTGAACACGCTGCCCGGCGTCACCTGCGCGCCCAGTGACGGCACCTTCTACGCCTTCCCGGACTTCTCCGGCGCCATCGCCGACATGGACGGCGTGGAAAGCTGCACCGATCTGGCCGCCCAGCTGCTGGAAACCGCCGAAGTGGCCCTGGTACCCGGTTCCGCCTTCGGCGCCCCGGGCTGCCTGCGCCTGTCCTTCGCGGTGGGCATGGACACCCTCACCGAAGCGATCAGCCGTATCGAGAAAGCACTGAGCAAATAAGCAGCAAACAGGCCCCGGGGAGGTTGACGCCCCCCGGGACCGACACTAAGATACGCGCCTTAAGTTATTCCGCCTTAGCTCAGTTGGTAGAGCAGCTGACTGTTAATCAGCATGTCGCTGGTTCGAGCCCAGCAGGCGGAGCCAAATAAAAAGGCCCCGGTGTCCCAGACACCGGGGCCTTTTTATTTGGCTCCTGCTTTTTTGTGGGAGCGGGCCCCGCCCGCGAAAGGCAAGCGGAGCTTGCCGGCAGGATTCCAGAGAGATTGTTGGGCGGTTGGACAGGCCTCTGGGATCCTGCCGGCCGGCGTTGCCGGCCTTTCGCGGGCGGGACCCGCTCCTACAAAAGTCCCACCCTCAGGTCAGCTTCTTCCTCTCCACCAGCCCGATTCACCAAAAGGTCACACTACAGCCCTATCGTGCTCTCTTCTCAATTTCGGGCGCCCGCCCTTTTCGTTTGGAGAGCTTTTGATGCACTTTCGCGCTGACCTTCCTGTTTCCCGCCGTCTGCGGTGGTCCCTGCTGGCCTGCGCCGTGGCCCTGAGCGCCTGCGGCGGCGACAGCGACAACGACCCGGTGAGCGGCGGCGACCCGCAAACGCCACCGGTGGCGCAAACCGGCGCTTGGACCCTCGGCGATCTGCACGTCCACACCTACCAGTCCGACGACGCCCAGGTGTCCCTAGAAAGCGTGCTCGACGACGGCTTCGAACGCTACGACCTGGACTGGATGGCGCTCTCCAACCACCTGCGCCTGTCTGGCCGCGACCACACCGGCGCCTCGCTACAGGGCGGCAGCATTCCGTTCTCCCAAGGTCTGGTGGATTTCGAGAAGCCCTATGTGGAGCAGGCCCAGGCCGACGGCCGCTACGCCGGCAAGACCGTGTTTTCCACGGTGGAATGGGACATGCCCAGCCACGATCACGTGAACATCGGTATCGGCATGGAAGACCCCTACGGCGAGGACAGCCTGCGCGCCGTGGCGGCGTTCGAGTATCTGTTCACCAACCGTGATCCGGCCCTGTTCGATCCGGCCCTGGTGGCATCGCTGGAGGACGAAACCCGCGCCTACCAGAACCACGAAGATTCCATGCAAGCGCTGGGCTGGCTGCGCGACAACCACCCGGACAGCTACATGCTGCTCAACCACCCCAACCGCTACATGAACAAATACACCACCGCCCAGCTGCGCGAAATGCACGACCTGGCGCCGGAAATCTTCTTCAGCATCGAAGGCATGGTGGGCAACCAGATGGAGCCGGACCGCGGCGGTTACGTGGAAGCCTATACCGACGCCAACCTGACCTCGCGCACCTACGGCGGCACCGACTACATCGTGTCCAAGCTGGGCGGCCCCTGGGACGCACTGCTCGGCGAAGGCCGCCGGATCTGGAACGTGGCCAATTCCGACTACCACTTCACCACCGCCCAGGGTCGCTACAGCAGCGGCTACGCACCGGGTGAATACGCCAAGACCTACGTGTGGCTGGAAGACGATGCTCGCGCCCCGGCGGACCTGCTGGCGGCGCTGCGCGGCGGTCGCCTGTTCGGGGTGTTCGGTGATCTGATCGACGCGCTGGAGTTCAAGGCCCGGGGCCAGAATGAAGCGGTAAACATGGGCGGCGAGCTGCTGGCCGGGCAAGGCGAGCAGGTCACCGTGACCATTCGCTTCCGCAGCCCGGAGCGCAACAACTACGAGTACCCGTTGGAAAGCGGCCATCTGGTGAACGCGCGCCCGGTGGTGGACCATGTGGACCTGATCGTCGGCGACGTGGGCGAACCGGCCCAGCCCGGCACCGAGCAATACCGGTCCTCCGAGAACGCCACCACCCGGGTGCTGGCGCGCTTTAACAGCAACGACTGGAGCGTCGATGAGGACGGCTTCGCGGAGATCACCCACACCCTCACCGTCACCGGCGACCAGTACCTGCGTCTGCGCGGCACCAACGTGAGTGTGGAAACCGCGGGCGAAAGCGTGGACGGTGAACCGCTGCCGGATCAGAAGGTGGATTTCGCCAACGACGCCGCGCGCTTTGACGCGATTAACGCGCGTAACTATAACGATTTGTGGTTCTATTCGAACCCGATTTTTGTGAGCGTTGGGGAATAGGTAAGTCTCTGGGATCCTGCCGGCCGGCTTTGCCGGCCTTTCGCGGGCGGGGCCCGCTCCCACAGGGCCCGCTCCCACAAGCCCGCTCCCGCAAGTCAGCCGCGATAGCCGTTCGGGTTTTCGCTTTGCCAGCGCCAGTGGTCGGCGCACATGATGTCGATGCCGCGCTTCGCCTCCCAGCCCAGCACATTTTTGGCGTGGGCCGGGTCGGCGTAGCAGGACGCCACATCGCCGGGCCGCCGCTCGGCGATGTGGTAGCGCACTTCGCGGCCCGAGGCGGCGGCAAAGGCGCGCACCATCTCCAGCACGCTGTAACCGCGCCCGGTGCCCAGGTTGGTGGTGATCAGGCCACCGTCCCGGGCCAGGGCGTCCAGCGCCGCCAGATGCCCTTCCGCCAGATCCATCACGTGGATGTAATCGCGCACCCCGGTACCGTCCGGGGTGTCGTAGTCGTCGCCGAACACCCGTAACTGTTCCCGCTTGCCCACCGCCACCTGCGCCACGTAGGGCATCAAGTTGTTGGGCTCGCCGTTGGGGTCTTCGCCGATGCGGCCGCTTTCGTGGGCGCCCACCGGGTTGAAATAACGCAGCAACGCCAGCGACCAGCGCGGGTCGGCGCGGTGCAGGTCACGCAGCATGTCCTCAATGTGCAGCTTGGTGGCGCCGTAAGGGTTGGTGGCGCTGAGCGGGAAATCCTCGCGGATCGGCACCGAGGCCGGGTCGCCGTACACCGTCGCCGAGGAGCTGAACACCAGCTTGCGTACTCCGGCCCGGTCCATGGCTTCCAGCAGGCGCAGCGAGCCGGTCACGTTGCAGTCGTAGTAGCGCAGCGGCTGCGCCACGGATTCGCCCACCGCCTTAAGGCCAGCGAAATGGATCACCGAGCCGATAGCGTGCTCCTGGAACAGGCGGTCCAGCAACGCCGCGTCGCGAATGTCCCCTTCCACGAACTCGGCACTTTTGCCGGTGATCGCCGCCACCCGCTCCAGGGCTTCGCGGCTGCTGTTGCTGAAATTATCGAGCACCAGCACCCGGCGCCCGGCTTCCAGCAATAACAACACCGTGTGCGAGCCGATGTACCCGGCGCCGCCGGTGACCAGAACCGTATCCATTGCGCGTCCTTCTCGCTTTCAAATGTAAGGCCATTGTAGGCGGATTGGTGGCTCGACTGGTAGGAGCGGGCCCTGCCCGCGAAAGGCCGGCTATGCCGGCCGGCAGGATTCCAGAAAGATTGTTTGTACTGCCTTTAGAGAGGCCTCTGGGATCCTGCCGGGAGCTGCGCTCCCTTTCGCGGGCGGGGCCCGCTCCCACAAGAGCCCGCTCCTACAAGTCCGCGTGGGCGAAGAAGTCGGCGGCGGGGCCGGGGTGGCGGCTGAGCAGGCCGAGCAGTCGCGCGGCGGCCAGGGTGGCGTCGCCGAAGCCGTAGCATTCTTCGCCGAAGAACAAGGGGCTGCCGGCGCCGCCGGCCTTGAGCATCAGGTCCGGGTAGACCAGCTTGCCGTCGGGCAGCACCACGCCCAGCCGGTCGCCGTCGCCGTCGAAGGCCAGGCCCAGGTCCGCGTTGGTGTCGCGCACCGTCACCCGCAGGTCGTGCAGGGTGTCCGGGTCCGCCGGGTCCGGGGCGTGGTTGGGAAAGTGCCCGTCCACGTCGAGGAACAACGGCACCACGTCGCAGCCCATCAGCATCAGCGCTTCCGGGGCAGCCACGGCGGCGGCGCCGTTGCCGCAGTCCACCACCACTTTCATCGGCCGGCTCAGCTCGTGGCGGCGCTGCATGGCGTTGAGATAGGCAGGCAGCACATCGCGGGACTCATAGCCGCCGGCGCCCTCGCTGAAACGGCGGGCGCGCACGCGCTCGCGCAACGCCGCCAGGCCGGCGCCGCCCACGGCGGCACCGCCGAGCACGAACTTAAAGCCATTGAAGTCAGCGAGATGGTGGCTGCCGGTGACCATCACCCCGGCGTGCGCATCGTCATAGTGGTGGGTGGCGAAATAGAGTACCGGCGTGGGCACCAGACCCAGGTCGATCACATCGCAGCCGCCGGCCCGCAGGCCGTCAGTCATCGCCTCTGCCAGCGCCGGCGAAGACAGCCGGCCGTCGCGGCCCAGCAGCACCCGCTGGGCGCCTTCGGCCCGCGCCTGGGCGCTAAAGGCGCGCCCGATCAGGCGGGCGCCGTCCAGGGTCAGGGTGTCGCCGTAGCGGCCGCGCACGTCGTGGCGGCGGAACACTTCATCGGCAATGTAATCCGGCGCGTCTTCGGGCAGGGCCTCGGAAACCGCAATGCTCATAATCGAATCCTTTCGCAATGGCTAAAGGGCCATTGTGCAATTCCCGACTGTTAAGAGCGGGAATTGCGCCGCAAACCGATTCGATTTTGCAATTATCCGATAAGAGGTAGCAGGGAGCTTTTCAGAGGCGCCTTAACCGACCGCGTCGATCGCCTCGCGGATGGCAGCCTCAAAACGGGCGCGGATGGCGTCCAGCGCCGGCTCGTCGCGGGCTTCGTAGCGGGTCACCAGCTTGGGCGAGGTATTGGAGGCCCGGCACAGGCCCCAGCCGTCCTCATAATCCATACGGATGCCGTCCAGCACGGTGCGCGCGCCCTCGCCCCACTCGACCTCGTTCTGCAGATACTCGACGATGCGGAATTTATTCTCTTCGGTCACCTCGATGGGGATTTCCGGGGTCGTGCACAGCGCCGGGAAGCGCGCGAAAAACGACTGCGCGTCCTGATCCTGGCGGGCCAGCACGTCCAGCAGGCGCACCGCCGCCAGCAGGCCGTCGTCGAAGCCGTACCAGTTCTCGCCGAAGAAAATGTGGCCGCTCATCTCACCGGCCAGCAGCGCGCCGGTTTCCTTCATGCGCGCCTTGATCAGCGAATGACCCGTGCGCCACATTTCCGGCTCGCCGCCAGCGGCGCGGATCACCTCGAACAGGGCGCCGGTGCACTTCACATCGAAAATCACCTTGGCGCCCGGATGGCGGACCACCATGTCCTCGGCCAGCGCCATCAGCAGGATATCCGGATAGACCACGGTGCCATTGGGCAACACCACACCCAGCCGGTCGCCGTCGCCGTCGAACGCCAGGCCCAGGTCGGCGCGCTCTTGCGCCACCACACGCATCAGATCGCGCAGATTCTCCGGGTCGCCCGGGTCCGGGTGGTGGTTGGGGAAGGTGCCGTCCACGTCGTCGAACAGCGGCACCACGTCATAGCCGATCTCGCGCAGCGCCCGTGGCGCGATCACGCCGGACACGCCGTTGCCGCAATCCACCACCACCTTGAGCGGGCGCGGCGCGCTGTGGCGCTCCAGCAGCGCGTCCAGGTAGGCGGGCAGCACGTCGCGCTGCTCGCGCCCGGCGGGGCTGTCGGCGTCGCTGAAATCCTGGTTTCGGATGCGCTGCTTGAGCGCCTGGATGGCGTCGCCGGACAGCGTGGTGCCGTTGATCACGACCTTGAAGCCGTTGTAGTCCGGCGGGTTGTGGCTGCCGGTGACCATCACGCCGGAATTCACCCCCGGGTAGTGCCAGGTCGCGAAATAGAGCACCGGCGTGGGCACCATGCCCAGATCCACCACCGCGCAACCGCAGGCCTGCACACCTTCCGCCAGGGCGTCCAGCAGGGCCGGGCCGGACAGGCGGCCGTCGCGGGCCAGCGCCAGGGTGTCACCGCCCTGGCGGCGCACTTCCGAGCCGATGGCGCGGCCGATCAGGCGCGCCGCGTCCAGAGTCAGGCTGTCCTCATAGATGCCACGGATGTCGTAGGCGCGGAACAGGGAGTCGGAAAGTTGTGAGGCCATGCTGTCGTCCTTTGCCGAAAACGTTGGTGTCGGATTACGGCCTGCGGCCTAATCCGACCTACGGGTTGTGCCGTAACCCGACACGGCGGTCAGGAGCGGGCGCGGCGCACCAGGCCCCGGGTGGAAGCATCCAGCCCGTCCAGGCCGTCGCCGGTTTCCAGCACCGGCACCATGTCGCGGGCAATCACCTTGCCCATCTCCACGCCCCACTGATCGAAGGGGTTAATGCCCCACAGCACCGATTCCACGAACACCTTGTGCTCGTAGAGCGCCACCAGGCTACCGAGCCGGCGCGGCGACAACTCATCCAGCATCAGGGTGGTGCTCGGCTGGTTGCCCCGGTACTGCTTGAACGCGGGCTGGTCGTGCTGGTCGTCGGGCAGCGCCCGGCCGCCCAACGCCAGCAACCGCGACTGGGCCAGGCAGTTGGCCAGCGTCAGCCGGTGCTGACGCGCCAGCCGCTGGTGCTCGCCGCCCTCGCCTTCGCCGTTGGGCGGCACATAGCACCCGGCGACGATAAAGTCGCAGGCCACCGGCTGAGTCCCCTGATGCAGCAACTGGTAGAACGCATGCTGGGCGTTGGACCCCACCTCGCCCCAGATCACCGGGCAGGTGTGGTAATCCACGGGCGTGCCGTCGCGGGTCACGGACTTACCGTTGGACTCCATCTCCAGCTGTTCCAGATAGGAAGGAAAATGCTTGAGGCGGCCGTCGTAGGGCAGCACCGCCCGGGCGGTGATGTCCAGAAAATTGATGTTCCAGACGTCCACCAGCCCGAGGATCACCGGCAGGTTGTCGACCAGCGGCGCCTCACGGAAATGCGCGTCCATTTCCCGGGCGCCTTCCAGCAGCTCGTGGAAGCCCTGCATGCCCACGGTGAGCGCGATCGGCAGGCCGATGGCCGACCACAACGAAAAGCGACCCCCCACCCATTCCCAAAACAACAGTTGGTTGCAGGGGTGAATGCCCCACTCGCTCATTTTCGTGGGGTTGGCGGACACCCCCACGAAGTGGCAGCGCATCAACGCCCGGTGCTGGTCGGGGAACGCCCGCTCGAGCCAGGCGCGGGCGGTTTCCGCGTTGGCCAGGGTATCCAGGGTGGTGAAGGATTTAGACGACACCACGATCAGCGTGGTGGCCGGGTTGAGGTCATTGAGCAGCGGCGCGATCTGGCTGCCGTCCATGGACGACACAAAATGCAGGTTGGGCCGGCGGCCGTGCTCCGGGCGAAAATCGCCAAGCGCGTAGGACGCCATCAGCGGGCCCAGGTCCGAGCCGCCCACGCCCACGTTCACCACATCGGTGATGGCGTCGCCGTGGCAGCCGCGCCACTGGCCACGCAGTATCTGATCGACGATTTCGCCCATGCGCGCCAACTGGTCGTGCACCTCCGGCGCGGCGGCGGCCTGCTCGCGCAGGCGCCAGTGCAGCGCCGGCCGCTCCTCGGTCCAGTTTACGTCGCTGCCCTCGAACAACGCGCGCACCCAGCCCGCCAGATCGCGGGCGCGGGCCAGGTCCAGCAGCAAGTCCAGGGTCTCGCCGGTCAGGCGCTGCTTGCTGTAGTCCACCAGCAGGCCGCAACAGTCCCGGCTGAACGTGTCGAAACGTTCGCTGTCGGCGGCGAACAGATCCGCCAGGTGCGAGTGGCGCGCCTGGTTGGCGTGGTCCGCCAGGGCTTGGCGCACCGGCCGTTCCGCGGCGCTGAAAGGGTCGGGCAACATCCTGTCTGTCCTCTTCGTCTCGCTCGGTGGCGGGTCAGCCCCGGCCGATACCGTGATAGATCAACCCCTGGCCGCGTACATAGTCGGGGTCATAGATATTACGGCCGTCCAGAATCAGCGGCGTGCCCAGGGTGTCACGCAGGCGCGGCCAGTCCGGGCTCCAATACTGTTTCCACTCGGTAACCAGCATCAAGGCGTCCGCTTCCGCCGCCGCCTGATAGGGGTCGTCGTGCAGCACCAGGTCGGGGTGGCCGCCGGCCCAGACGCTCAGCTCCGGCAGCGCCAGCGGGTCGTGCACATGCACCTGCACGTCCTGAGCCCACAGCGCCTCGATCAGCTTCAGCGCCGGGCCGTTGTCGACGCGATCGGAACCGGGTTTGAAGGCGGCGCCCCAGACCGCCACCCGGCGACCGGCCACTTCGCCTTCGAAATGGCGCCAGAAGCGCCGGAACAGCACCTCCTTCTGGCGCTCGTTGATCTCCATCACCTGTTCCAGCAGCTTGGCGCTCACCTCCTTGCTGCGCAGGGTGTCGGTGAGGCTCATCACGTCGCGGCTGAAACCAGAGCCGCCGAAACCGCAGCCGGCGTACAGATAGGCTTCACCGATGCGCGGGTCGGAACCCACGCCCTGGCGTACCGTGTCGATGTCCACGTCGAGCTGCTCCGCCAGCAACGCCATATCGTTCATATAGCTGAGCCGGGTGGCCAGCATGCCGCTGATCGCCAGCTTGGTGAATTCCGCTTCGCGCAACCCCATTACCCGGATCACATCGCGGCGCCGGTTGAACGGGCGCAGAATCTCGCGCATCAGGGTTTCCGCTTCCGGGTCGTCGCAGCCCAGCAAAATATGGTGGGGGCGCAGGAAGCTGTCGATGGCCACGCCTTCCTGCAAAGTTTCCGGCAGCGCCACCACCCGCGCCGTGCTGCGCGCCTCGGCGAGCCGCCCCTGCAAGGCCTCGCTGGTGCCCACCGGGAACACGCTTTGGTTGACCAGCAGGCCGCAGGCGCCGGAACCGGCCAGCCAGTCGGCGATTTCCCCGGCCAGCGCCTGGGCGCCGGGCTGCAACGCCAGAAACACCGCTGGCGCCGCCGGGGCGCCGTTGAGGGTCATCGGCTCGCAGCGCAGCCGCCCGACGGCACGCTGCTCACCGAGCAGCTCGCCCAGCCCCGGCTCTCGGTACGGCACCCGGTCCTCGTTCACCGCGTCCAGCACCCGGCCCTCGGGGATGAACCAGCACACCTCATGGCCGCTTTGCGCCAGCGCGGCGGCGGTCACGGACGCGCAGAGCGTATCGCCGAAGACATCGATTCGCATGGCTAGTCCCTACTCCCATCGCCTGACGGAGCGGACTTTGTGGGAGCGGGCCCTGCCCGCGAAAGGCAGGGATCGCCGGCCGGCGGGATGCCAGAGGCGTCTGAAGAAGCGTCTTTAGAGGGGGCTCTGGGATCCTGCCGGTCGCTTTGCGACCTTTCGCGGGCTGGGCCCGCTCCCACATGGCCCGCTCCCACAGCCAGGACTTCGGCGAGGACTGGGTCCTTGGCGGCGTAATGGAGGATCGCTTCGAGATAGCCGGCCTTGCTGCCGCAGTCGAAGGTGCGGCCGCGCATGGCGTAGGCTTCCACCGGCTGGCGGGCAATCAGGTCGGCGATCGCGTCGGTGAGCTGAATTTCATCGCCGGCGCCCGGCGCGGTGTCGGCGAGCAACCCCATGATGCCCGCGGGCAAGACATAGCGGCCCACCACCGACAGGTTGGAAGGCGCGTCCGCGGGCTTGGGCTTTTCCACCACCGCGCGCATCGGCGCGCTCGCCCCCGGCGCCGGCGACGGGCCATCCAGTTCGGCGATGCCGTACTGGTCGACGCGATCATCGGGTACCGCCTCCACCATGATCTGCGCGGCACCGGTCTCCTCGAAACGCCGCACCATGGCGGTCAGATCGTCCGCCTGATCCATCGCGTCCACCAGCACGTCGGGCAGGATCACCACGAACGGCTCATCGCCTACCAGCTGATGGGCGGCGTGCACCGCATGGCCAAGGCCCAGCGGCGGGCCCTGGCGCACGCTCACCACCTGCACGCCCTCGGGCAGCGGGTGACGCACCTGCTCCAGCAGCTCGGTCTTGCCCTTGGCTTCCAGTTGCGCTTCCAGCTCCGGATGGCCGTCAAAATAATTCTCCACCGCGCTTTTGCTGGCGTGGCTGACCAAAATGATTTCCGTGATGCCCGCGCGCACCGCTTCGTCCACCACATAGGCGATGGCCGGGCGGTCCACCACCGGTAGCATTTCCTTGGGAATCGACTTGGAGGCCGGCAGCATTCGGGTGCCGAAGCCAGCGACGGGAATCACAGCTTTACGAATCACGGGGTCTCTTACCTCCTTGTAGGGCTCACCGGGTAGGAGTCGCCTGGGACAGCGTGGGTTCCGGAAGGAACGCCGCCAACATTGATAAAATAAGTAAAGAGGCGGAGTAGTAATCGTCTTCCGGGTGAATCTGCTCCGGCAGTTTACCCGGCATCCCGAGTAACAGCGAGCGCACCGCCATACCGCCCCGGGACAGCGGGTATTCGGCGGTCTCGCCGTTGACCACGTTAATCCAGGCCGCCGGCCGTCCGCCCACCGGCGATTGCCAATAAGCACGAATCGGGCCGAGTTCCGCCTGGTCCCCGCGCCCGGCCCAGACCACATAGAGCGGCACGCGGATGGCTTCGAAACCGAACCGGGGCGGCCAGTCCTGCGCCACCTCGAGGGCGCCGTCCTGGTGCACGGAGAGCCAGTCCGGGGGCAGATCATGGTCGCCGAAGCGCGCGTTGCGCAGCAGTCGTTCGCCGTCCAGCAGCAAGCGCCGCCAGGGGCCGTCCGGGTCCACCACCGCGAACTCACGCAGGGCCGGCATTACCCAATAGGACAGGTTCACGGTGACGCGATGATCGCGCACGAAGCCGTCACGGGCCGGCAACAGAAGCGCATAGCCACCGTAATCGCGAATCAGATGACGTTGGATCGCCTGACGAAGGCGGATCGAAACGTGTTCGTACTCCGGCTCTTGCCACTTGTGGGCGGCCCGGTGCAACGCCCAGGCGATCAGCAGATCGCCGTCGGTGGCGTTGTTGAGGTCCTGTACCGGCGGCGTCTTATCCGGCTGGTAGCGCCACGCCAGCAGACCACTGTCGAGCACATCCAGGTTCGCTCGGGTCCAGGACCAGAGCGCCTCGAAGCGGGCCCGGTCGTTGAACGCCTCGGCGAACAACATGGCCCAGCCTTGCCCTTCGGTGTGGGTGACGCCATGGTTGCCGGTGTCCAGAACCCGGCCGTCGTCGGTAATGAAGCGCGCCGCGTAGTCCTGCCAAATCGAGTAACGCTCTTCGGCGCCGGCCGTGGTGCTCAAGCCGGCGATCAGCGTCAGACACAGCAGCACGGGCCAACAGCGCCACGCTAAAGGTCCGACCTTCCCTGGTCGTAAATGCATCGTGTTATCCATTTTTATCGGCCGTAACAGAATTCCATCGGTTCCCCGGATACCGCGGAGAGCATCTTCACCGACACCTCGCCACCGCCCTGCCCGCGCAACCAACGTTCGTAAACCCCTTCCAGCAGAGACGCCATGGCCAATGGCCACAGGCAGCCAGGGCGCTTGTCCAGCTCCGGCCAGGCGCCGTGCAATATGGTGATCATGTTCTGCTGAGCGGAGAATAAACACCAGCCCCAGTCCATGCGGCGCCACTGGGCGTTGATCGCCTGCTCCAGCCCTTGCAGGGTGTCCTGCTCCTGCAGGGGCAACCGTTCCGCCAGCCGGTGACCCAGGTGGCGGAAAAACTCCAGGGATTCCTCGCGGCCGGATAATTGGCCCAGCTCCGCCACCAGCACCGAGAGAAAATCACGCCACTGGCCGTCGCATTGCTGTTCCCGGTGGTACGCCAGGCTGCGCGCGCTGATCGCATCGCGGTCCATATTATTCCTCCAGGGTGTAATTCAGGTTCACCGACGCCTTGGTTTCCGAGTAGTCGCCGAAGGTGTCGTAACCCAGGCGGGTGCCCAGCTTGAGCCCCGGCGACAGCCGGTAATCCAGGCCGGCGCCCAAATTGACGCCGAAGCCGCTTTCGCTTTCGGCGGCGTAATAAGCACTGTCGATAACACCGGAAGAGGCCAGGATTTCCATCCAGAACTGTTCCTCCGCCAGGGTCGGGAAGAACGCCGCCGCGTCGCTGCTGTAACTCTGGAACCCGGGCGCGAAGGTGGCGCTCCAGGTCCAGCGGCGGTAGTCCTCTGAATACTCGATCGGGAACGACAGGCTGACGTAATCCTGCGGACTGAAGTAACCGCCGTGACCGTAGGTGAACTTGCTGAGGTTCTCGTCAAAGCTCATGTAGCGCACGTTGACCCCGGTCTTCAGTTCACGGTCATCCTCACGAATCGGCCGCAGATAACCGCCCAGGGACGCCTCCACCGACTGGTTATCCGCCACGTTATGGCCATCGTAATGGTAGAAGCCCAGATCGCTGTACAGGCCCAGCGGACCGTTATCGAAGGTCAGGCCAAGACGGCCGCCGGTGCGCGTCACCCCGCCCCAGCGGTCACCGGTGCCGGGGTCCGCGACCCCGGCGTAGGACAGCAGGCTGTCGGTGACGGCACGGCGTTCCCCGGCAAGGATGAAGCGCCCGTTGCGGCCCAGCCTGGGCGCCCAGCTCAGGCCACCCACCAGGTTGGTGATCTCGAACCCGAACGGGGTACTGCCGATATCGGCGGCAAAGGCCTGGCCTTGATAGCCGAAGCCGACGCCCATGCCCGCCTCGGTCTGGTTGCCGGCGGCGGCGCCACGGGCGTAGCCGTTGGCCCGCGCCTGCAGACCGCCGATCAGATCACGCACGGCCTGCGAGCGGGCCTCGAATTGCTCCGGGGTGTCCGCTTCCAGGGAGAAATCGGCGCTGCCAAAATTAGACACTAAGTAGTCGTCGATAAAAGCGCGCTGCTTGTCGGACAGCGCGTCGAGATCGATACCCAGTTCGGCCAAGACGTCGAGATCGTTGGCATTGTCGAATTGCGTATCGGCATTATCGAATTGCGTCTCCGCACTCTCCCGCTGCTCGTTCGCATTCACGAACTGCGTTCCTGCCTCGTCAAGGTCGGCGCGCTCGGCCGCCACCGCCGCTTCCAACGCCGCTAGCTCCTGGACAGTGGATGTCGGGTCGGCAAGCGCCGTCTGGTAGGCGGCTTCGGCCTGGTCAAAGTCGACCTGCGCGGTGTCGAAGGCCATCTCCGCCTCATTAACCACCAGCTGCGCGTCGTCCAAGTTGGCCCGTGCACTATCCAGTTGGTCAGCACTCTGCCCGACTTCGGCGATCAGATCGTAGGCACCGTCCAGAGTACCGGCCAGGGAGGCGGCGCCGTCGGACAGCGGGCCGAAACCGAACCGCTCACTGGCGGAGCCGCTCACCGAGCCGGCGTTCAGGAAGGTGGGCGTGACCACGCCACGGAACCGGCCGCCCCGGAACGGCACCCCGGAAAACGCCAACTCGCCGCTCACCTCGGTGAGCTCACTGAGGCCCGATTCACCGTCCCGGTTACGCAGCGCCAGCCCGGTCTCCACACGCGGCGCCACGTCCCGGCGCACTTCCTCGCGGAAGCGGTCGATGCGCGCCTCGGCGCGGGCGCTTTCCTGCACCGGCGTGGGCGCGGGCGCCGGGCCGGGTACCACGCCGGGTTGATAGTAACCGGCGGACGGCGCCGAAGCGGCCACCGCCTGCTCGCGAACCGGCGGCTGCCAGTGCTGGCCCCGGTTTCCGGCAGACAGGTTGCCGGGCAGCCAGACGTCGGTGCGGGTACCGTCGTTGTTGTCGCCGCCGTCGGCGAGCGCCAGCCAGCGATTCTCCGGGGTCTTGCCGGCGGTCTTGCGGAATGGGTTGGCGCTGCCCGCCAGTGCGCCCGGCGCGCCGCTGCGGTTGGCGCGGTACTGGGCGTCCGCCGCCTTCTCCGCCAACGCCAGCGCGCTGCGGGTATCGCCGGAACGGCGCGCGGTGCGGGCCGCCAGCAACAGCAGCTCGCCGTCTTCCAGCGGCGCCGCCTGTTCCAACAGCTGTTCCGCGCGGTCCACGTCGTCCATGGCCAGGGCGTTGGCCACCGCCGCGCGGCGCGCCGGCAACTGCGGGCCCGGGCGGGCCAGCAGCCAGTCGTAGGTGACGGCCGCTTCCCGGTGCAGCCCTCCTTCCTGATAGACCCGGCCGAGCGCCAGCACCAGCGCTTCATTGTCCGGGTCCGAGGACAGCGCCATCACCGCCTCGTCATAGGCACGGGCGAAATCACCGCCCTGGCGGGCATGATCCACCGACGCCACCGACAGGGTCCGGCGCGCGTCGGCGAAGGCCTCGCCGCCGCCGGGCTGTTGTTCCGCGCGGCGCTGTAACTCACGCAGCAGCTCGCCGGCTTCGCGGTCGTAGCCCAGCCGCCCCAATACCAGCGCGTGGGGCACGAAGTCCTTGGGCGCGCCCCGCTCCAGCCCTTCGGAAAGGTCCTTGCGCACCAGAGTCAGCGCCAGGCTGCTTTCCCCATGATCGACCAGGAAGCTGGCCAGTTCGCCGGTTTGCGCCGGGGTTTCCGGCGGCTCGGCATAGAGCCGCTCCAGCTCCGATTGAATGCGCCAGCGGTCACCGCTGTCGAACAGTCTCGCCAGCTCGGCCAGCCGGAGGCCGTTTTCAGCGCGTTGGCGCAGCGCCTGGCTGTCGCTGTCGCGGGCGTCGGCGGGCAGACGGTCGAGCAAATCCAGCGCATGCCGCCAGCGGCCCTGGTCGGCGGCGAACTGCGCCGCCGCCAGCAACGCTTGCGGCTCGGACCCCGGCGCTTCCAACGGCTCCAGCATCGCTGCCGCCTGGGCACTTTGGCCGCGCGCCTGCATGCGCTTGGCCAGCGCCAACCGCGCCCAGGGGTCGCCGGGTGCCGCAGCCACCGCTTCATGGAGCAACGCTTCCCCGGCATACACCTGACCGCTATCGATCAACACCCGGGCCCGCTCGCGCAGCACCTGGCTCTGCTGGTCGCGCACATAGCCGTAACGCATGCGCTCTTCGGCGGGCAGCTCGGCGTAAATCCGGTTGGCTTCGTCGTAACGCTCCTGGGCCATCAGCGCGCGCACCAGACCCACTCGGGCGTCATTGTTGTCGCCGTCGTTTTCCAGCAGGTCGCGGAATACCGTTTCCGCCACCTGGGGTCGGTCCTGGCCAAGCAGAATCTCCCCTTGCAGCAAGGCGGCGTCGCGACCACGCCGGCCGCCGGCCCGGGCCAGCGGAATCACCGCCTGCAGGGCCTGATCGTGGTTTTGTTGTTGGTTGAGCGCGCGGGCCTCGGCGAGCCGCCCGTAGAAGCGGGCATCTTCCAGCGCCGGCGCCCAATCCTTGCGCCGCTCGGGCGCCATGCGAATGGCCCGCGTCAGGCGCTGCTCCGCCGGGCCGAAACGCCCCTGGCGCAGATCGACGAGGCCCAGGCCGGCCACCGCCTCGGCGCTCTCCGGGTCGTCCTTGAGGACCGCCTCGAAGGCGCGGCGGGCGGCACTCAACCGGCCTGCTTCCAGGGCGTCGTAGGCGTCCGCCACGGCGGCGCCGCCGCTGCCGCTGAGCACGCTGTCCAGCCGCTCGCGCACCACTTCATCGTCGGGGCGCACCGCCAGATAGTCGCGCAGCGCGTCCGCCGAGCCCGGCTCCTCAGGCAGCCACAGCAGCGCCTGCCGCCAGGGGGCGATCACCTGCAGGCGCTCCTGGTCGCGCCATAGCCCGGCCAGTTGCTCAATGCCCTGCTTGCGGGTCACCTGGCGATAGGTGAGCACTTCCGCCAGCGCCTGGCGGGCGGTGGGGTTATTGGGGTTGTCGCGCACCACCTGTTCCAGCCCCTCTCGGGCCTCCCGCCAACGGGCGTCGACGCCGGCCAGGGTCTGGTAGTATTCCAGCGCCAGATCCGGTGGCGGCGCGGCGCCGTCGAACAGCGCTTCGTAACGGGCCACGGCACCGGCGGCATCGCCCGCCTTGGCGCGGGCACGCGCCTCCATCAGGTCGCCGTTGCTGATCTTTTCGCGGCGCAACGCCGCCTGCAGACGGGCGGCGTCCTCGCTACCGGGAGCCTGGGCCAGCAGGCGCGCCAGCCATTGGTTGGCGGCGTCCCGGTCACCGGCGGCCAGCGCCAGCTCGCCCATGCCGCGTAGCGCGCGGGGGTTGCCCGGCTCCACCGCCAGCACCCGCTGCAGCGCGTCCCGGGCCAGGTCGGGACGGTTGTTCGCCCGCCAGAAGGTGGCCTGGCTGAACAGGGCCTCAAGGGAGGACGCCCCCTAGCCGGCGTTACCGCCGCCGGCCGGCCCGCTGCTTTCTTGAGCCGGCGCCCAGCCGGACACGGTGGTCAGGCACAACACTATCGGCAAAGCCAAAATTGCTTGTTTCATGGCACTTTCCTTATTCGCCCTGACGCCGCGCCTGGCGCCATTTCAATAACGGCACCAGCAAGGCCACCAGCACTGCGAAAATCACACACACCAGGAAAAACAACAGCAGGGGTCGTTTGCCGAACCCCCAGCGAAACTGAGTCAGCCAGTTCACCTCGCCGCTAAGACGCTGTGGGTTGACCCGGAAGCCACGCGGTTGATCGGCGTCCAGCAGCAAGAAATCGCCGCGCACCCGCGACGTCACCTCGCTGTCGCCCAGGGCTTCCGCCATGGCCGGCAGCTGGGCTGAATCCTCGGCGGTGACCAGCACCTGCCAACGGTCCCTATTCAAAGGCGACGGCATGGCCATCAGCACGCGGGGCTCCCGTTGCCCGGCCAGGGCGATGGCGGCTTCCTTATGCTCCAGGAACCAGTCCCCCAGGGCGACGCGACGCAGCCGTTCGGTGAGCGAGGGTGTCAGCACCCGCAACTCGCCGTTGTCACGCTTAAACGCACTGTCGCGCAACAGGCGTGGCAAGGCCGGGTCCGCCATCGGCAGCACCGCCAGCAAGTCTCGGTCCCGCAATCGGTGCAGGCCGTCCACGCCCAGGGTCACTTCCACCCCCAGCGCCGGAAAGCCGGAGGCAGCGCCGATCCGCGCCATCAGGTCCAGGGCGGTGGTCAGAGTGGCCAGGTCCGGCGACGCCGGCAGCACCAGACCGGTACCACCGAGATCGGCGCGCGCGGAGAACGGGTAACCGGCGGCCACGAACGCGGACAATGACGGCATCACCGCCAGATGCCGGGTGTGCGTCAGGTCCAGGGTTGAGCCGGGAAACACCTGATTGACCACGTCAGCGGGCAGCACCGGGTCGCATTCGTCCTCCAGGGTGTAGCGCAGATTGAAATAGAAGGTCAGACGGTTCTCGCCGTGGATCAAATCCGGCGGCACCGCAATCACCGCCTCCTGCTGACGGTTGTCGCCGGCGCCCAGCTCGCGCTTGATGCTGCCCCACCAGTCACGCCTTGGCGGCGGCAAGGACTTCAAGAACTGGCCGTTCAGGGCCACGTCCAGACGCGATCTTTCATTGTCCAGCCAGGGGCCTTCGGCGAACCGGTACTGGACCCGCAGGGGCACGGTTTCGCCGGGCCACAGGAACAAATCCGGCGACGCCCGGAACCCCACGTCAATCACGCCCGGATAGAGACCGCGGGTGCGCAGCTGATCGCCGGGCACCAGGCTGCCCAGCTCCACCGGCATCTCGGTGGACACCCAGCGCGGCGCGTCGTTGTCGGAACGGGGCGGGCTGGCCACGTCCTCCACCGGATGACGGCGACCGCTCAGTTCCGCACTGCGCAAGGTCAGGTAACGGGCGGCGCGCACCAGATCCGCGCCGTCGGCGCCGTGCAGCACCAGCAGCTTAAAGAAGGGGTCTGCCGGGTTATCGGTCACGGAAAGGTGGCTGCCCGACTCGGCGCTCAGCCCGGAAACCGGGTTGTCGTCGGTGCTCAGCACAATCGCATGGCCGGCCGGTAGCTCGTTGTCGTGCACCGAAAAGCGGGTACCCCGGTAACGGGCCTGGGCGCCGAACCAGGACGCGGTGATGGCGGCGGCACGCAGGATATCGCTGTCCGGCTCATCGGGCAGCACCAGGTGCAGGTCCAGCCGGCTCTGCGAGGTGAGGTCGAAGAACGGCTCCGGCAGCATTTTCAGGTCGCTGGCCAGCGGCAGACGGTCGGCCTGGTATTCAATCGCCGAGGACGGCGCCACCGTCAGCCAGACGCGCTTGTCCAGCGGGTTGGGGCAGGCCCGGTCCGCAAGCCCCACCAGCCGGAAGTTGATGCGGTTGTTGGTGACCAGCAGGGCCGGATTCACCGGCAGCCGGAATTCGGCTTCCGTGGCGTCGCGATCCAGCTCCAGGGTTTGTACCCGGGCGCCGTTGATCTCCACCACCAGCCGGCCAGTACCGGGGAGAATCGCATCGCCATAGTTGAGCTTGAGATACATCTCGGCTTCGGTAACCACCTCATCGCGGCCCACCGAGAAGCCCAGCCCGGCCTGGGACTGGGCGCCGGCCAGGGTCAGGCCGTCGACCTGGCCGAGCTGGCGGAAGGTTAACGTTTGCTGGTGGGTACGGGTTTCTAGTTGCGAGCCGTCTTTAAGAGAGGTCTCTGGGATCCTGCCGGCCGGCGTTGCCGGCCTTTCGCGGGCGGGGCCCGCTCCCACAGAGCCCGCTCGCACATCATCAGCCAGGGCCGGGCGTACCGCAAGGAGGGCGAGGAGGGCCAGGAGCAGCAGTACCGCCAGGGGCATGAAGCGGTGCCACAGGTGGTTGGCGCGCATGGTCTCGTCGATCTCGCGTTCCTTGCGGCCGCGCGCCAGCCAGCGACCGAAGAACATCAAGATCACCACCCGAAGCACAATGCGGAAGGAATGCAGGGGGCGGTCTTTGGGGTGCTCGCCGTCCGGCAGCCAGGCGTCATAGCGGCCCATGACGATGCGCAACATCTGCCGTTGCTGGCTGAGATTCATCAAACCGAACTGCAAACGCAGATCGCGACCCTTGGCACTCACCAGGCGCGCGGGCAAGACCACGTTCAGGTCGTCGAGGCGTATCTCCACGTCTTCCACCTCGCCGTCGAACGTCTCCTCCAGCGGATTGGCCAGCCGCACCCCGCCCAACGACACGTCCAGGGTGTGGGTTTTCAGCACATGACCGTCGGCCAGATAGATCGACGCCGGCAGCAGCAGCGGAACCCGCACATTAGTACGCACCTGGCGCTGCTCGCGGGCGGCGGCGATGGCCGCCAGCAAAGTGATCAGGCTGAAACCCGCCCAGAACACATTGAGCAGCATCACGTCCCGCTCGATGCCGTAGAACTCATTCCAATAGAAACGCACCAGGCCGCTGCCGAGCCCCAGCGCCAGCAGAAACGCCACCACCAGATGCGGACGCACGGCGCTGATATCGAAAAAACTTTTCTCGAGAAGGCCGCCTTTTTCGGTGACGTTGAACGAGCCCTTCTTGGGATCCCACAGCGTCACCAGTGTCGGTTTGATCAAATGAAAGCAAAGCACCGACTCGTAAATCTCGCCCCAGAAGGTGTAGCGGAAACGGCCGGTGAGCCGCGAGTTGGTCCAGATCGCATGGAACAGGTGCGGCAAGGCGTAGGCGAAAATCATCGACGCGGACGAGGCGATGATGTTCTGCCCGAGCAACAGATAGGCCAACGGCGCGGTAATGAACACCACCCGCGGCAAGGCGAACTGAAAATGCAGCATGGCGTTCAGATAGCAGAGCCGCTGTGCCAGGCTCAGCCCGCGGCCGAACAGCGGGTTGTCTATCCGCAGGATCTGCGTCATGCCCCGCGCCCAGCGGGCGCGCTGCCCGATGTGCAGCGACAAGCGCTCCGTGGCGAGACCCGCCGCCAGCGGCAGGCTCACGAACGCGGTGCGCCAACCGCGACGCTGAAAGCGCAGCGCGGTGTGGGCGTCCTCGGTGACGGTCTCCACCGCGAACCCGTCGGTCTCGTCCAACGCCTGCCGGCGGATCACCGCGCAGGAGCCACAGAAAAAGGTCGCGTTCCAGAAGTCATTGCCCTTCTGCACCGGCCCATAAAACAGCTCGCCCTCGCGGGGCAGGTCCTCGCCGACGCCCAGGTTGCGCTCGAACGGATCCTGGGAATAAAAGTAATGCGGTGTTTGCACCATCGCCAGTTTGGCGTCGTCGAGAAAGCCGCCCACGGTGGCCTGGAGAAAACCGGCGGTGGGAATGTGGTCGCAATCGAACACGCAGATCAAATCACCGTCGGTCTGACCGAGCGCGTTGTTCAGGTTGCCGGCCTTGGCGTGCTGATTATCCGGGCGGGTGATATAGCCCACCCCGGCACTCTTGGCGAACGCCTCGAAGCTTTCCCGCCGCCCATCATCAAGCACGTAGATGCGCATCTTGTCGGCTGGGTAATCCAGGTTCTGCGCCGACAGCACCGTGTCACTGACCACCTCCAGGCTTTCATTATAGGTGGGGATATACACGTCCACGGTGGGCCACAGGTCGGTGTCCTCCGGCAGTGGTACCAGCTTACGTTCCAGGGGCCACAGCGTCTGCAGATAGCCCAGCAGCAGAATCACCAGGGCATAGAGCTCAGCCAGGAACAGGCCGTAACCGAGCATCGCCTCGGGCCAGCTTTCGAACTCCAGCGTGGCGGTGGCCCGCCACCAGATATAGCGGCTGGAAACCAGCAGAGAGAGCCCCACCAACCACAGCGATACACGACGGGAATCAGGACGGAAACGGTTCACCAGCGCCATGATCAAAACGCTGGCCAGGCCCAATAAGGCCTGATGGCCGGCGTCCATCGGCGTGGTGATAAAAAGCAGCAGTGGTGGCGCCGCCAGCAGACAAGCGAGCGCGAACAGACACCGCCTCCCCACCGGCGGTCGGTTATTGTTATCGGTCATTCGGTTCCCTCCGGCCTAGGAAGCCGGTCCCCAAAGCGGTGAATGATGGGTTGTCTCCCCCCGGTTCGACAACAAAGCCAGCGACCGCCGGCTCAGCATGGCCATGTCGCGGGCGGCACGGGAAGATTCCGCGTGCTGCCCCACGGATAACTGGCGGGCGGCGGCTTCCGGCAGGGCCTCGTCCCGGTGTACCACGGCCAGGAGAGTCTCCGGGTATTGAGCCTGGAAGAACTCCGTTACCTCACGGTTAAGACGACGCCGGACATCCACCTGGTTCAGCACCAGCCGGTGCAAAGAGGCCGGTGGCACCCAAGGCGGGTAGTAGCCTTTCTCCACGCCCGGCAGCAGCGACAACGAGGCGGTGTCGGCCAGCAGCACCGTCAAGCGCAGGTCCGCAAGCGGCGATACCGCGTCCAGTGCCGCCGAAGGCCCCGGCGGCAGGTCCACCACCACCACCGTGTCGTCCCTCTGGGCCAGACCACGCAACGCCGCGGCCAGCGCCCCAGGGACCTCCATCGCACGGTGCAGACCCCGGCGCGCGGTGGCGTCGGAGCTACCGTAGGGCAGCACACCGACGCCGCCGCCCCCGGGGAGCAACCGAGCGCGCCATTCATGGGCGGACAGCTCACCCCGAGACAGGCCGCCGGTTTCGTTTAAAGGGATGCCAAAATGCAGGCGCAGGCTGTTCTGCGGGTCCATATCCACCGCAATCGCGTGGTAGCCCGCCGCGGCGCTGCCATAAGCCAGGTGCGCCGCGCACGTGGTCTTTCCCACGCCCCCTTTGGGGGACGCTACGGCGATTAACACCGGGTCGGCCAGTGCTCTTCCGCGGTGCCGGCGCCCAAGGCAATACCACGCAGCAGTTGTTTCAACGAACCGTTGTCACCGGACCCGGCGGCCGGGGCCTCCCGCACCTGGCGTGCCTGGAGAAGGGAAGCAAAACGCTCAAGCGCGGCGTCTTGCAGCCCGTTCTGGTCGCAACCGTCATCGGCATTAACCGACATCGGCCGCCGAGCGCTCACCACCTCTCGGACCGGAGACGGGAATCCGGCCGGCTCGACATCCGCCACAGCGGCTGCCGGTGTGGTGCCGGCGACTTGATCAATCAGGCTCCAGCCCGTTTCTCGCTGGCGGTGAGCCGGCGTGCCGGTTTGCTGGAAAGGGAAGTCAGCCTGGCCGGCCTTACGCTGAAAACGTGCTATCTCGTGATAAGAATCCATGGTTACCCCCAAGGCTGCATCGGTACAGATCACTAGTCGGAACTGACACTGCGCCCGGGCATAAGCATTATATTGCCTAGCGCATAAAAATTCTTTTAGATGCCAACTCCATCACAGATTAGCAAATGGTACACACGGATACAAAAGCTGTACATAATACAAATAAGTATTTTAAGTATTTTTTGGATTAAAAAAGCCTGAAAACCAACAATGGCGTAGTTAGCACTAGTACTTAATAATGAGATTATTTACGGCAACCAAATATACCTTTTACGCAAGAATCATTTTATAGTCTCACTTACCTGTTAAGGCACGGAGGATGCCGCCGGTATTAGGAGGCCTGGAAACCAACAAAGTATTGTGATGTCCATCACAAAATGGCAGGATTCAAGAGTGCCCGGGGGTAATCTCACCCCCTTCCCGTAGGCCCCTGGGCACCGTTTCATAGTCGTTTTGTGTGACTTCAGGCGCCCAAGGGCGCCTTTTTTATTGGCGAGACGGGGGCAGGTATACAGAAAGTATTAGGCTGTGAATTGAGACCGGGCTCACACAGTGGCAGGCTCTTGCGCTTCGCGGAATGGACAGTATCGACAGGGATGTGGCCGGACCGCGGAGTATCGAGTGATGTCTTAGAGTCTCCGTCACTTCGAGCCCGGGGCGCCTTTATGGCGCCCTTTTTAATGGGCGCCCTTTCCGGACGCTACCTGGGGATTGGCCACGGCGGGAGCTGTATCATCGGCCTCGACAATCGATAGCGCGGAGGTGCCGCCCTCTACCTCTTCGCGGGGCCGGTAGCCATCGACGTATCGGCATAGCAGCGCTTTCAACGCCGTTGATTGGCCACGACCCAAAACAGCACGAAAAGCCTGTAAGGCGGCCGTGACCTCCTCGCTGGAGAGGGCCTCCTCGTGGGCCTGCATGATCATTTCATGCTCGGTACGGACGCTGGCGTCACCAATTAAAAGTTCTTCGAACAGCTTTTCCCCGGGCCGCAGGCCACTGAATACGATCTCTATATCACCATCCGGGTTGGACTCGTCTCGCACCGATAACCCCATCAGCCGAATCATGGTCTGCGCCAAGTCGAGAATCCTTACCGGTTCGCCCATGTCCAGTACGAACACCTCACCGCCCTTCGCCATGGCGCCAGCCTGGATGACCAGCTGGGCGGCTTCAGGGATGGTCATGAAGTAGCGAATCACATCGGGGTGAGTCACCGTAACCGGACCGCCACGGCGGATTTGCTCACGGAACAGTGGCACCACCGACCCGGAGGAGCCCAGTACGTTACCGAAGCGGACCATCGAGAAAACCGTGCTGCTGCCCCGCCCAGCCATGGCCTGCAGAACCAGTTCAGAAAAGCGCTTGGTGGCCCCCATCACATTGGTGGGCCGCACTGCCTTGTCGGTGGAGACCAGAATGAAGTGGCGCACGCCGGCGGCTTCCGCGCCCTGGGCCGCTGCCAGCGTGCCCAGGATATTGTTCCGCACGCCGGCGGCGGGGTTTTCTTCAACGATCGGCACGTGCTTATAGGCGGCAGCATGATAAAGCGTATCAACATCGAACTCCCGGCATAGCCGCTCCACATGACCGGGATCCACCACAGAACCCAACATAGCGACCAGCTTCAGGTCGAAGCGATGACGCTGAATCAGATCTGCTAGCTCCATCTCTATGTTGTATAGAGCCACTTCGCTCTGTTCCAGGAGCACCAGATGACTAGGGGCCAGCTTAACGATCTGGCGGCAAAGCTCAGAGCCGATGGAGCCCCCAGCACCGGTAACCACGACGCTTTTTCCGGTGATACAACGGCCCAGCAGGTCCCGTCGCGGAGGAACGGTATCGCGACCCAGAAGATCCTCGATAACCACATCCTGAATCTCGGTAAGCCGGGCTCGCCCGCTGGCGATATCGCTGAAGGTGGGGACTGTTTGTACTCTGACATTAAGCTGCTCAAGCCAGTTCACCAGGGCGATACGCCGATGTCGGGGCATGGCGGGCATAGCCAGAAGCACGGTGTCCACGCGGCCGCGCCGAACTGCCTCGCTCAGGCCCTGCCTGCTGATCACCGGCACGCCGCTTAGCAGGGTGCCCTGCTTGCCAAGGTCGTCATCCACCACCAGCATCGGACGAAGTTCGCGGCCCGCCTGCAATGCGGCGACAAGCTGAGCGCCGGCGCTGCCACCGCCGAATACCGCGACGGGCCGCCGTTGCAGTCCGCGTGTAGATAAGCGTCCCAACCAGCGCCGTGCCAAATAACGGCTAACGCCCAGATAGCCGCAACCCAGCAGCCAGAAAATAATGAACACCGAACGCGGCACCATGACCGGCACCATGTAGGAAAGGGCCGCCAGAGCTACGACAGAGGCGGCCATGCCCATGAAAACGGACTTCGCGGCTTCCGCCCCGAGGTAGCGCACCATCGGCCGGTAAAAGCCGAAGGCATATAAAGAGAATAAGGAGGAGATGATAGCGGCGGCGAAAATCCAGTTGCCATCCACGGGCGGCGTCACCGAGCTGTAACGCAGTGCGAATGCACCCCAAAGCAATACCGGCAGCGCCACGGCGTCGCAGAACATCATAATCGCCCGCTTCTGCGCCCTATTACAGCGCAGCACCAGGGCGGCAACCTTATATAACAGCGCTTTCAACGGCGATTCACTCCACGTCAGGGGCTAACGGCGCGCATCTTCACCCGATACACACCTTACAGGCAAGGTTACCGCATCCTGGCAGACGGCGCTCCAGCTACTCGGTCTCCCGCGGCGCCTTGGCCTCTCCCCTCAATCTTGACCACCAAAGGCCGATAACCTCTTTGAGGCTTCGCTCCATAAGACCAATGTTGCCAGATCTGGGTATTTGGACGCCGCTAGCCCCGCTGGACATCACGCCCTGGGTGGGTGCCGGGACCACAGCCAGCCCTTTTTCGTCAAACAACGCCACCGCGCGCCGCATATGCAGCGCAGAGGTCACCAAAATCATCAACTCACCAGGTTTGACCCAACGCGCCACCGCGTCCGCTTCAGCTTCGGTATTAACCGGCTCGCGAGCACGCAGGATGGCCCCCGGCGGCACCCCCCAGGATGCCGCCACCGTCGCCATGTCGTCGGCCGGGGTTAGCGTGTGTTCGGTAACATCCGGTACGCCTCCCGTCACGATTAGAGTCGCTTTCGGCAACTGCCTGTAAAGCCGCACCCCCTCGGCCAATCGGTGCAAGGAGTTCGTGGACAAACGGCTCACCGGCGATAAAGACGGGTCGGGCCGCGAACCCGCGCCGAGCACCACCACCCAGGAGGCGTCTGGTGGCATCCAAAGGCGTGGGTAGTCGTTTTCTATGGCGGTGGCCGCCTGCCGAGGCAGCAGCGGCACCGACAACAGCAACAGCAGGAGGGTGCCGGACGTAAGCGCCACCAGACTCAGCCGGCGGGCCCGGTTCAGGTACAAAAGCACCAAACCAAAAATCAGCAGACCAAGAATCAGGGGCAGCGGCATCAACAGCGCGCCTGCCAGTTTGGTCAGCTGAAAGGACATCAGCCGGCGGCCCCGTTCATCACCTCACCGAGAGCGTCCACGGTGCGTTGTATATGGGCTTCTTCCAGGGTGGGATGGACCAGAAACATCAGACTGGTCTCGCCGAGCTCACGGGCCACCGGCAAGGGCCGGGCGGGCGCTAGCCCGGCGTCCTGGAAACAGCGCTCCAGATACACCTCGGAGCAGGACCCGGAGAAGCACGGCACGCCTCGCTCCACCATCGCGGTCATAATCCGGTCACGGCTCCAGCCCGGGCTCAACGCCGCCGGCTCGACGAACACATAGCCCTTGTAACCGGCGTGCGCCGCGGCGTCCGGCAGTGCCGGTACGCGCAAGCCCGGCAGGCGCCGGCCAGCCTCCCACAGGGTCTGGCAATGCGCCTGTCTGCGCCGGGTCCATTCGTCCATGCGCTGCAGTTGAATGCGGCCGATGGCCGACTGCATCTCGGTGAGCCGCCAGTTATGGCCGAAGCTCTCGTGCAGCCAGCGAAAACCGGGAGGGTGATCACGCTCGTAAACCGCCTCCCAGCTCTTGCCGTGGTCCTTGAGGCTCCACATTCGTGACCACAGCGCCGCATCGTTGGTGGTGACCATGCCGCCCTCGCCGCCGGTGGTCATAATCTTGTCCTGGCAGAACGACCAGCAGCCCACGTGCCCCAGACCACCCACAGAGCGGCCTTCCCAGGTGGCGCCATGGGCCTGGGCGCAGTCCTCGATCAGCCACAGCCCGTGTTCTTCCGCCAGCGCGCCCAGGGCCCCCATATCGCAGGGCCAGCCGGCCAGATGCACGCACACGATGGCTTTCGTCGCCGGCGTCAGTGCCGCCGCCACAGTGGTGGCGGTGAGGTTCTGGGAATCCCGGTCCACGTCGGCGAATACCGGCCGGGCGCCGGCGTTCACCACCGCGCTTGCAGTGGCGAGATAGGTGCGCGGGGGGACGATCACCTCATCGCCCGGGCCGATGTCCAGCCCACGCAGGGCCAGATCCAGCGCCAGGGTCCCGTTCGCCACCGCCACCGCATACTCAGAGCCCGCGAACGCGGCGAATTCGCGCTCGAAGTGACGCCCCTCTTCACCGGTCCAGTAGTTGACCCGGTTGGAGAGCAGCACCCGGCGGGCGGCGTCCGCTTCTTCCTCGCTATAGCTCGGCCAGGGCGGGAAAGGTCCGTTCAACATAAATTCAATCCGACGGCTGGGTAAACAGACTACTGGTGGACGGATCTGCCAATGACTCCAGGATGGTGCGGCTGACCAGGGTGCACTTCACCCCGTTGATGACTTTATAGGCGCCATCATAAGGAGGAAACCAGAAGGCGCGAATTTTACGCTCTACGTCATCGCCTTCCTTTACCTCTTTCATGGCCTCCATCTGTGCCCGGCTGACGTAGCGTCCACCGGTATTGGGTGTGGTGGCCAGGCGCTGTTCGCTCGCCAATAGCCGGTCGGTGACCTCCTGGAACTGGGTTAGCAGCAAGGGCTGCGCTTTGGCCTCCAAGGTGCGGGCGGTTTCCCGCTGCCGGTCCACCGAGAACTCACGCATCTGGATAATTTCGCCGGTATCAATATCCTCATCCACGTAATGCGCGGATACCGCCCAACTGGGAAGGTCTTCGAGGATCGCCAGGTTATAGCCGGCGGTGCCTTTGTATTCCGGCAGGGGCGCCGGATGGAAATTGACCACCCCTCGACCGCAGTGATCCAGCAAAGGACGGCGGATCTTCTGCCAGTAGAGCATCGAAAGCCCGAGATCCACGGACAAGGAGCCGTCGGCTACCCCGGCCTCCACCTCCTCACGGCTGAGTATCGGCACACCGGCATCGCGGGCCACCTCACTGGTCGGAGACACCGCCAGGTGACTGTCGGTGATTACGCCCACCACTGAAACGTCGTCGCGTTCCAGCAGCCAGGCGAGGCCCTTGGCCGCCACCGGTTTGCGGCCCATGAAAAGTACGTTAATCATTCGTCGTCATTACCTTTGAAATAATCCGTGGTGGCGTGGCCGTCCTTGGAAACACCGTCGCGGCGCAGCACCGTCCAGGCCGTGAGCAGGAGTATTTTCAGATCCAGCCACAGGTCCGCATGGTCGACATACCACACATCCAGATCGAATTTGTCCTGCCAGGTGACGTTATTGCGTCCATTGATCTGCGCCCAGCCGGTAATCCCGGGGCGCACCTCATGACGGCGGCGCTGGTGGGCGTTGTAGAGCGGCAGATACGCCATCAACAACGGGCGTGGCCCCACCAGGCTCATGTCACCGCACAGCACGTTGAGCAGCTCCGGTAGTTCGTCCAGGCTGGAGCTACGCAGAAAACGGCCGAATGGAACCAGCCGCTGATCATCCGGCAACAGCTCACCGTTGGCGTCGCGACCATCGGTCATAGTGCGGAATTTCATCATCTCGAACGGTTCGCCGTGCAGGCCGGGCCGGGTCTGACGAAACAACACCGGCGACCCCAGCTTGACCCGCACCAGTATAGCGAGCACCACCAGCACCGGTGACAGCAAGAGCAAAGCCAGACCGGCTACGCATATATCAAGCAGGCGTTTAAGCATCAGGGCTCTCCTGGCAACGCGCGGCAGGCGGCTCGCCTTGGGTAACCCAGGCCACGAAATCACGGCCCAGATCATCCCGATCGAATCGCTCCCGGGCCAGCCGCGCGGCGGCCTCGCCTTTGTCGGCCAGGGCGTCGCGGTCGCCGGCGGCGGCCTCCAAAGCATCGGCGAAGCGGGCCGGATCATCCGGGGGCACCGAAAAACCACACCCACTCTCCTCGATCATCGACGCCAGCCAACCCGGATAGTTGTTCAGCACCGGCAGACCGGCCGAAATATAGTCGAAAAACTTATTCGGCGAGGTGCCGAAGTAGAACGCGGGGACGTTCGCCAGAATCTGCATGCCCAGGTCCGCTTCCGCCATCAGACCGGCCAAGCGCGCCTTATCAACCGGATCATGAAACACCAGGGGGCCACCACCGGCGCCATCCAGGCCCTCGGCGGCGGCGCGTTTGCACAACGCCGGCTTACGCATGCCCTGCCCCACCAGCACCAGCTTGATATCGGTACGGCCCCGGCGCTTTAGCTCGACGCCCGCGTCCAGCACCGCATCCAGACCGTTGGCCATGCCATGGGTGCCGGTAAAGATCGCCATCAGATCGCCTGCTTCCACGCCTTCGGGGCGCCAACCTGGCCCAGGCGCCGCGAAAATGCCGAAGTCACAGCCGTTGGGGATCATGGCGATGCGCGCCGGGTCGATACCTCGCGCCCGGATGCCCTTCGCCATGCCCGGCGACAGCGCCACAAGCCGATGCGCCGAATGGTAGGAGAGCCACTCCAGCCCGGACATCAACCACAACACCAGCGGGTTGGTGACGACCCCCATGGCCTTGGGCAACTCCGGCCACAGATCACGTATCTCGAAGACGAAGCGTTTACCGCGCAGCCAGCGCGCCGCGATACCCGGAATACCGGCGGTGAGCGGCGTGCTGGTAGCGAACACCACGTCGTATCGCCGGGTCAAAGCGACCAGAACACTGCGCAACGCGAACAGCAGAAACAGCCCGGCGCGTTTCAGGAAGCCGTCGGCATTGGAGTAGGCCAGGTTGAACTCCACCACCTGGATACCATCCACTTCACCTTCGCGGCGCCCCCTGCGGAACGGCCCCTGCAGGCCGGTCTGACCACCATGGTAGGAACCGCACACCATGGTGACCTGATGCCCTTCCCCCAGCAGCCGACGCGCCATCTCGTAGGAACGGGTGCCCGCGGAGCCTTTGGGCGTCGAGAAATGTTGATGGAAATACAAAACCTTCATGTCGGAAATTCAAACTCCGTGGTGAACACACCGGCTTCCTCAAGCACCACTTCCAGCACCGGTAGCGGCGTTTTGCGGCTGTAATAACGGGACTCCCAACCCTGTACCAGGCGCCGCTCGCGCACCAGGACATCAGCCTCGACACGAATGCGAAGCGTGCCGTTAACCAGATCGTCGCCCCGCCATTGCCAATCACCGGGGCAAAGCCGCCAACGCAGGCGCGCCTCACGGCTGAAACCGTCGACTCGGTCTTCCACTTTCAACAGCCCGGCACCCAGCCACACCCGCCGATAGTGACCGGCGCCCTGCCAATCACGGTAACCGGCGGCCAGCGTTTGCTCGCCGCCGTCGGTACGCGGGCCGTCCAGACCCCGCACCGAAGGCCAGGCGCCGAACAAGAAGCGGCCTAGCCTCGGCATTTGCTCGCGGCCGTCGAACTGCACGCTATTGTGAGAGGCGACGCCCGGAAAATAGTCCTGCCAGTCGCCGTCCTCTTGGGCCGGGTTGTAACTGTAAGTACCGCCATCACGCAGCAGATTTTCCCCACCACGCCAAAAATCCAGATGCAGCAGATCGCTCTGCGCCGGACGAAACCGGAAACTGGGAAAGCGCAGCACAGCCATCGCCGGCCCGCTGCGGGCCACCGCCAGGCCGCCCTCCGCGTAAAGCGCGCTATGCTGCCAGGAGCGGATCGGTTCCGGTACCGGCAGATCAAGCCAAAGCAGCACCTGATCCGCCACCGGGCAGCCCGGGTAGGCCCTCGCCCCGGCGAATAAAACCGAGGCGACCTGCACCGTTGGCCGGTAATCCCGGTAGTCGCTGTCAGTCAGAGGTATCAATCGGGCGCCGTCATTAGCACCCAGATTGGGGGCATCCCCGTTGCCGGGGTCGACCAGGTTACCCAGCCAGCCGGTGGCGGCGCGGGCACGCTCATAAAAGCGGGAAGAGAACGGCGCCAGGGCCAGCTGTCGCCGCCAGCATTCCGCCAGGCAGAAGGTATCCAGCATCACGCGGTGGTAGTTGACCGAATACTGACTGAAGCTGCCGTCGGCGCCGATCAGGCGCTCGGCACGGTTTTCCAACCAGTACCGCCCGCGCCGGGCCCAGCGGTCACCGCCGGGCAACCCCAGGGCAGCCAGCCAGCTACCGCCGATGAAAAGCGCTGCCGCCTCGGAAGTACCGTGATTATTATCCTGAGCCATAGCGTAATGCAGCGTCGGCGCGACGCGTTTCAGATGCACCGCCAAAAGGGCCGGCAAGCCCGGCTCCGGCCGCGAAACTTGCCCCAGCATCAGCGCCGCCGCCGCCAAATGCATGACTCGGATCGACGCTTCCTGACCGCATTTCCAATTCGGTCCCCGCCATGGCGGGTTTCGCTCCGCCGCGTCACCCAGCCAGGCATTAAGCCGATCCAGCGCACGACCGCGTTCACGGGCATCGCGGGCGGCCAGAGCCTGCTGGGCACAGGCAAGCACCCAATCGTAGCGGGACGCCTCCCAAACACCCTTGATGTCGCCGACGCGAGGATCGAAATCCGCGATCCGCCACCAGGGCCGATCCGTGTCGGGGACGGCAATGCCGGTGACCAGGCTGCGTGACCATTCCGGTGGCTCTTCCATGTCGGCGCCTTCGTCGACACGCAAGCCGAACGCCTCGCGCCACTGATACCACCCCCGGCGAGGCGCAAGCTCCAGGCGAAGCCGGTCCGGGGCGCGAAAGAAAGGTCCGGTCACCGCCGCCGGCGGTCGACGCACCGCGCGATTGACGCCCAGTTTGAGGCTCAACCGGTAGGCCAGCACCCGGATGATATTCAGCGGACCGAGCGCCCAGGCGGTACGAATCTTCATCGCCAGTGTCATCGATACCCCAACCAGCGGTTTAAAAAGCCTGCCCGACGGCGAAAAACCGACAGATCCTCAGCGCTCAATTCCTGCCGCCAGCGCTCATCCAGACGCACCCGGGCGAGGGCGTCGCGGTCAAGCCGGGCCGGGTTGCCGCTGACATTGTGCTTCACCGAGCCGGCGCTCTGGAACGCCTCGGCGGCAAGCGATTCAGGCTCGCCAATGAAGGCACAGATTTCCTGCAAAGTCGCCAGCGGAGATGAGGCCAGGTTCTCGTACTTCAGGGTCAGCCTGTCTTGCCTGGATACGGTGAACAGCATGGCCGTTCGGTATAGCAACCGCCGCCGCCATTCGTTGGCGTAATGAGCCACGCTGCGCGGTATCCGGCGCTGGTAAGAGGAGACGATAGCCCGCCCGTCACGAACCACATGAATAATATAAAAAGGCTGTCCCTGGCCCAAGGCCCAGCGGGTCAGATACAGCGCCTTCATACGCAGCGGCGACTTGGAAGAGTCGACGATAATCCGTGCCCCGCTTACCGACTCCAGAGCGCGGAATAAACGCCAGCTGTTGTTGGTGGCGCGCAGAGCCGCGCTCACCGGCGCGTAACGCCGGAACAGACCGAGCAGGCGCGAAGAGCCCAGAAAAAACAATAACGGCAACAGAAAGCCCACATAGAAACGCTTGCCATGATCACCCAGGTGCACCGGAAAACGGGCCCAGAACGAACCGCGTGTCAGATTTTGTTGGTCGGCGTCCTCGCGCAGCCGGTCACAACAGGGCCCCCAAAGCGCACACTCGGTAATCGGCGCGCCACAGGTGCAGACCTTATCCGGATCATCCGATGTCGCCCACTGGGCAATACGTTCCACCTCGCCGGTCGAGACAGCGCCAGGCATATTGCCGATCAAGGTATCCAGAAGCGTGGTCCCGGAATGCCCATGGGCGACAATATAGATAATTTTTGCGTTTCTAGAGGACTCCGACATGCCTAACGATGCTCCCGCGTGTTAAAGCCCGGCAGGGTCCAGATGCCAAGCCTGCGCCATACAAAGTAAACCGCCGCCAGATTCTGGGCCACCAGAGCCGCCGCCAGCGCCAGAGCCGCGCCCAGTGCCCCCAGACAGGGTATCAGTATCAGGAACAGGCTCAGGCTGAGCAGCGCGCAAACCAGGCTGATGTTACGCATCAGAACTTCATGGCCGGTCATATTGAGAACATAGCCCACGGAACCGCAGGCCACGTTGACCAGCTGGGCCACGGCAATCACCCGCAACAGCGGCACGGCGCCTTCAAACCCGTCGCCAAGCAGAGCCAGAGCGGCGCCGGGAAACAATAACAGCAGCAACAACAAAGGCGCCGCCATTAGAATTCCCAGCAAAGCGCCCTGCCGGGCCAGCCGGGCCAGCCGTTCCGGGCGCCCCTGATGATAGCTCTCGGCGAACAACGGCGGGAAAATCGCGTTAATCCCCACCAATACGAAACTCACCGCGGACGCCAGCTGCTGCGCCGCTTTGAACAGCCCCAGCTCGACACTGGCCAGCAGCCAGCCGGCGAGCAGAATGCCGACCACGGACTGAAGCAACACCGCCAGGTTGGTAAAAAAGAACGCCTGCGAGGTGGCGAAGAAAACACGCGGTGTCTCAAGCGTTCCGGCCGCCGCCGGGGCGGCGAGCCGTGAGCCGTGCCAACGCCACAACGGCCAGGCCGCCAAGGCCAGCACAAGCCATGACGAAAGGGCATAGGCCCAACCCAGCGTGGCCAGCTCACCCTCGGGGTGCAGCCCGCGCAGCAAAAACAAGAACGGCACCACGCCAAGAGCAATACCGCCGTTCTCCAGCAGGGACCCGGCGGCCGGTCGACGCAGCCCTTTGAAAAAGCCGGATAAAACAAACGCCAGAGTAAAGGCCGGCGTAGCCAGGGCGACGCCGGTGAGCGCCGAAGCCAGCCCCGGCGCCTGGAAAAGATTTTCCAGCGGTTCGCGGAAAGCCCACAAAAACCCGCCACCGAGAACACTGGCCAGCAAGGCGGTCAACAACGCCCGGCGCAGATAGATTCGGTTGTTCGGGTCGCCGGGGGCACGCCCGACGTAGCGCATCAGGGTGCCGCCCATCCCGTACCGGGCCAGGGTGCCGACGCCAAGGATCAGGCTCTGTGCCAGAGCCAGCACCCCGACCCCGGCCGGGCCATACAGGCGCCCTGCCACCACGATAAGCAATAGGCTGCCAGAGACCGCCAACCCCCGGGCCAGAAAGGTCCGCACCAGGGTGCCGCGCAACCGGCCCGTTTTCATAAAGCGCCTTTGTGCCAGTCGCCCACCACCGCCGGCCAGGTGTAGTGTGCCATGGCGATGCCCCTGGACCCGGCGGCACGCTCGCGAGCCTGAGGGTAATTCAAGGCCAGTTCATGGATCGCCTCGACCAACCCGGATTGATCGCCCGCCGGATAAAACCGAACGCCGTGCAACTGGCCGGCCTGCTGGCTCATCGACCCGGAACACACGATCGGTAAAGCCAGAGCCGCATACTCGAACAGCTTCACCGGGCTGGTGGCGCGGGCGGCATCGGACGCCGAGGAATGCACCACAAGAATGGGGTTCTCAATGCTGGATAACGCCCGCACCAGTGACCCGCGGTCGAAGGCGCCATGGGCGAACACCGAGGCATAAGACGACGGCGCCTGATCAACACCGAACAATCTTAGCCCGCTGATCACGCCTTTTTCCGTCAGTTCAGAGGCGGCCTGATACAACAACTCCCAGTCGTAATACGGCTGTTCCTTACCGAAATAAACCAGCCAGGGCGGCACCCGGGCATCACAAAGCGGTTCGAAATCAATGAGCTGATCCGGGTCAAAACCGTTGGGCATCACATAGGTACGCCGGCACGGCCGGGCGAGGGCCTTGATACGATCCATCGACACGTCGGAGACGGTGATAATGTTGAACAGACGGGTCGTAAGCCACACCGCCAAACGCACACCCAGCCGCACCGGGGCCTTGTTAGAATCAATGCCCGTCAGGGCGTTCACTTCGACCCAGACGTTGCGATTGATCAGCAGCACGGGCCAGAACAAAAACGGAATCACCGGGCGCCAGCGCACTACCATCAGCCGATGGGAGAATAATAATCGCAGCGTTTCGAGCATCAGCCTCGGCCACCACAGCACGCCGCGCCGGCAAGAGCGCAAGGCGACGCCTTCAGGTGTCGGCACATAGTCCGAAGCCCCCGGCCCGGAAAGTAGCGTGATCCGGCTACCGTGAGCGGCCGCCCCGGCGACGAAACCGCAAGCATGGCTGACCCGACCACAACGACCTTCAACAAAGAAAGCCGGTGTGGTCAGGACGTAAAGAATATCCCCTTTCATTGAAACCCCTTCTCAGGTCGCCCAAAGCCCACAAGCGTCCACCACCGCTTTATTGTGTAAATGTGCAGTGGTTAGCGTACGGAACGAGCGGTGCGCCACCAGGGCGACCACGATGTCCGCATGCGCCAGAGCGTTGTCAGCACTACAAAGTCGAGCCTCGTGGCCGGAGAGAAGATCTGGCAGTGTATGAATGTTCGGCTCCACCGCCAGCAACGGGCCGGGGTGTTCCGCCGCCACCCGGGTGGCGATATCCAGAGCCGGGCTTTCGCGCAAATCGTCAATATCCGGCTTGAACGCCAGACCGAAGCAGGCAATGGTCACGTCGCCGGCGCGCTTGTCCGGGTTGGCCTGCAGAAACTCACCCACCGCCGTTTTGATTTTTTCCACCACCCAGTCCGGCTTGCCGCTGTTCACTTCCCGGGCAGCGCGGATCAGCCGCGCCAGTTCCGGCGTCTCGCTGACGATGAACCAGGGATCCACGGCGATACAGTGGCCGCCCACGCCGGGGCCCGGCTGCAGAATATTGACGCGCGGATGGCGGTTGGCCAGCGCGATCAATTCCCAGACGTTGATGTCCAGCCGTTCGGCGATAATCGAAAGCTCGTTGGCGAACGCTATGTTAACGTCACGGAAGGCGTTCTCGGTGAGCTTGGCCATCTCGGCGGTGCGCGCCGTGGTAGTCAGGCAGTCGCCGCGCACGAAGGTGCGGTAGAGCTCGGCGGCGGCCTCGGCACACGCCGGTGTCATGCCGCCGATGATGCGGTCGTTCTCGATCAGCTCGTGCATGATGCGCCCGGGCAGCACCCGCTCGGGACAGTGCGCCACGCGGATGTCGGCGCCCTCCCCCGCGTCCTGCGGAAAGCTCAGGTCCGGGCGCGCTTCCGCCAGCCAGGCCGCCACCGCCTCGGTGGCGCCCACCGGCGAAGTAGATTCCAGAATCACCAGGTTGCCCTTGCGCAGCACCGGCGCCACCGAACGCGCCGCCGCGCGAATAAAGCTCAGGTCCGGTTCCGGCACCGCGTCCGGGCCGGCCTGGCGTTTGAACGGCGTCGGCACCGCGATCAAGAACGCGTCCGCCGGCGCCGGCTCGGTGGTGGCGTGCAGGTAGCCTTCTTTCACAGCCGCGTGCACGGCGATATCCAGCTCCGGCTCGACAATGTGGATCTCGCCCCGGTTGATGGTGTCCACCGCGTTCTGGTTCACGTCCACGCCGATCACCTTCTTGCGGCGGCCGGCGAAGACCGCGGCGGTGGGCAGGCCGATATAGCCCAGGCCGACGACGCATACGGTATCGAAGGTCATAACCAATGCATTCCTTGTTGAGTTCTTAGCTGCTGTGCCGCCTCAATGGTCGCCCGTGAAACCTCGAACAGTTGATCCGCGGGGATCGGGCTTTCGGCGCCATCCTGCATGGCTTTGAGAAACGCCGCCGCGCAAGCACGCTGGCCCTTATCCTGACGCCACAAACGATGCCGTTTGAAGCCGGGCCAACCGAAACCTCTGAGGGTGCGGAAATTATCCAGTTGCAGGGTGCCGCCGGCGGCAAACACGTCCACTCTTTCTTTGGGAAAGCGGGAGGAGCCGTTGGCCAGATAATGCACCGTGCCCAGCGAGCCGTCGGCGAAGCCGAGCGTCACCGTGGCGCTGTCCTCGGTGCCGTCCCCGTTGGAGGTTGGGCCCATGCCCCTGGCCTGCACCGAGACAATCGCGGCGCCGGCAAGGTAACGCATCAGGTCAATGAAGTGGCAGGCTTCGCCGAGGATGCGGCCGCCACCGATTTCGGGGTCGCGGGTCCAGTGATCGCCCGGCAGCGCGCCTGCGTTAACGGTGATGATGAAGGACTTCGGATCGGCCACCGCATCAAGCAGAGTGCGCAGCGTCTGGACTTGCGGTGCGAACCGCCGGTTGAAACCCACCATCAAATGGCGAGGACGGCCGTGATCCACATTGCGGCGCCAACGCTGCTCTACTTCGTCAAGCTGTTCGAGTGTCAACGCCAACGGCTTCTCAACGAACACATGCTTACCCGCTTCAAGCGCCCTGCACACGAAATTCGCATGGCTATTGTGCCGGGTTGCCACCGCCACCGCGGTAGTGTCCGGGTCCGCCAGCAGCGCATCCACGTCCGTGGTCGCCTCGGCGAAGCCCGCTTTCGCGCCGTGGATAACACCGTTGATACCCCCAGACGTCGCGATGCTGGAAAACTGCGCGCCCGCGGCCTTAAAAGCAGGAATCAGGATGCGTGAGGCGTAATTGCCCGCACCGATAAAGCCAACCACCGGCCTGGAAGGATCAAACCGCTCGGGCGCGCGCAACGCCACCCGGTTACCGGCGCTCTCATGCCCGGTGTCGTACTGCAAAAGGATACCCAGTGCCTGGCGGCTTCCGGTAAGCGTTCGATACGCTTCCGGGGTCTGATCGAACGGAAAGCGGTGACTGATCAGCGGCGCCACGTCGAGACGGCCATCGGCCATCATGTCCAACACCGCCTGAAAATTGCGCTGCTCGGTCCAACGCACCAGGCCATAGGGATAATCGTTGCCCTGTTCTTCATAGCTCGGGTCGTAACGGCCCGGGCCGTAAGAGCAGGACACCTGAAAAGACAGTTCCTTCTCATAGAAATCCGCGCGGTCCAGTTGCAGGCCGGTCACGCCCACCAGCACGATGCGGCCACGGGTACGGCTCATCCGGGCCGCCTGACGGACCGGGTCATTAGAGGGCGTGGACGCGGTAATGATAACGCCATCCACGCCCTTGCCCCGGCTCAGACGCAGCCCTGCCGCCACCGGGTCCTCACCGTTGGCGGGATTACACACCGCCGCGCCGAACCGCTCCGCCAGCACCAGCTTGGCGGGGTCCGGATCAATCGCCAGAACCCGGCAACCGTGGGCGCGCAGCAGCTGGATAGTGAGCAAGCCAATCAGGCCCGCGCCGGTCACCACGAAGACCTCGCCAAGGTCCGGACGCGCCAGCCGTATGCCCTGGAGGCCAATACTGGCCACCACGGTAAACGCGGCGGCCTCATCGCTAACCGCATCAGGAATAGGGGCACAGAGGTTCCGGCCTACCCGCACCACATCGGCATGGGGCCCATTAGAGGCCACCCTGTCACCCGACTTAAGGTCGGTGACCCCGGCGCCAACGGCGGCCACGACCCCTACATTGCAATAGCCCAGCGGCAATGGCTCGGCGAGCTTGGAGCGCACCGCGTCCACTGTGGCCATCAGGCCGTCGGTGGCTACTTTATCCAGCACCATCTTCACTTTTTCCGGCTGCTGACGGGCCTTGTCCAGATAAGAAGCGTTACCGAAATCCACCAGCATTCGTTCCGTGCCGGCGGAAATCAATGATTGCGTGCTGTTGATCAGCACCGTCCCGGGGGTAACAAGCGGCGCCGGCGCCTCGGTGATCACGGTAGAGCCGTCGGACAGACTTTGCAGAACCTGCTTCATGATCGATCATCCGATTCTTGTGATACCAGTTGCCGCATAGCTTCATGCAGTGAAGACGCCTCATCGGTGCAGGCGAAGACCGACGGCGACAGAGCCCGCATATTCCCCTCCCAGCGGCGCAGAGCCGCCGGGCCAACGTCCCTGAAGCGCGAGAGCACCTGCTCCGGCTCCAGGGCATCCAGCGTCAGGCCGATATCATAGTCGGTCACCCACTTGCCGTCGTTGCTGCCCCACCGTGCAACCAGCGGACGCGCGAAGGCACAAGCTTCATAGAACCGGTTAGTACGGGCCCAACGAAGATTCCAGTCATCCACGGCGATCGGTGCATAGCTGGCCCAAATCATGTCCACGCTGTCATAAAGCGCCGGTAGATCCTGCGGCGAACGGTATGGCCCCTGAACGCTAACGTTGGCGCGCCGGTCCAGATCGTCCAGCAGCGCTACCGGCAGCAGGCTGAAACCAGCCACTTTGATCCGCAGCCGCTCAGGGTAAGCATCCGCCAGGGCGGCCAGGGCACGCACCGACCATTCGCAACGCAGCACGCCAAAATAACCGATCACTAAAGTGTCGTTATCGTCTGGCGGTTCAGGTCCCGTGCGCGTCACCGGAAAGTCGATTTTATTCTCGATCACCCGGTGATTGAGGCGCAGGCCCAGCCAATCCCGGTAGTAGCACCGATAGAAGTCTTCGGCCGTGAACACCACCAGAGCGGCGCGCCGCACCAGCCATTTATCTAAGCCTCGAAACAGCCGGCCTTCTATTCCGTCCGCCGTTTGGACAGCACGTATATCGCCGATTTCCAAAACCAGGGGCTTATTGAGAAACAGCGAAGCCAGCCAGCCCAGCAGCAGCATATCCAGACCAAAGGCGTACACCGCGTCGGCGTCTTTGATACGTCGTCGGATAACACCGATGGATCGCAGAAAAACGCGCATGCGAAACACGTAACGGCCATGAGGAATAGTGCCCAAGACGTCTAACGGGCAATCCGGCGGACGTCCCTTGTGATAAGGGCGATCAAACGCCAGACAGTGCACCTCGGCACCTTGCTCCTGCAGCATGGCGATACGCTTGGCGAAACGCGGCTGGCCCACCACCGGCAACAACCCCAGGACATTCATAAGGCGGCCAAAAAATCAGCGATACGCTGGGAAGCCCGGCCATCACCGTAAGGATTATGCGCCCCGCTCATGGCGTCCCAGGCGGCCTGGTCGGTAAGCAGGCGGTGGGCCTCATCGTGGATGGCTTCGGCGGTGGTGCCCACCAGCTTCACCGTACCCGCGTCCACCGCGTCCGGGCGCTCGGTGGTGTCGCGCATCACCAGCACCGGCTTGCCCAGTGACGGGGCCTCTTCCTGGATACCGCCGGAGTCGGTGAGAATCAGCCGCGCGTTGCTCATCAGCCAGACGAACGGCAGGTAGTCCTGGGGCTCGATCAGGTGCACGTTGGGCCGGCCGCTGAGCAGCCGGTTCACCGGCTCCTGCACGTTCGGATTGAGGTGCACCGGATAGACGAAATCGGTACCCGGGTGTGCCTCGGCGAGCCGCGACACCGCCTGGCAGATGCGCTCGAACCCGCCGCCGAAGCTTTCCCGGCGGTGGCCGGTGATCAGCACCATGGGCCGCTCCAGGCCGTAGGGGAAACGCCCCGCCAGCTCATCGCGCAACCCGGCGTCGCCGTCCAGGCGCGCCTTCACCCACAGCAGGGCGTCGATCACGGTGTTGCCGGTAGTAAGAATGCGGCCCTCGTCCACGCCCTCGGCGAGCAAGGCGTCGCGGGCACTGGCGGTAGGCGCGAAATGGGCGGCGGCGAGCACCCCGGTGAGCTTGCGGTTGGCCTCTTCCGGCCAGGGGGAAAGCAGATTGCCGGTGCGCAGCCCCGCTTCCACGTGACCCACCGGCACCTTCTCGTAGAAGGCGGCCAGCGAGGCCGCCAGCGTGGTGGTGGTGTCGCCGTGCACCAGGATCATGTCCGGCTTCTCGGCGCGGATCACGTCGCGCAGGCCGAGCAGAATGCGGGTGGTAATGTCGTAGAGGTCCTGGCCCGGCGCCATGATGTCCAGATCGTGGTCCGGCGTGATCTCGAACAGCGCCAGCACCTGATCCAGCATCTCGCGGTGCTGCGCGGTCACGCACACCCGGCTGTCAAAGCGAGGGTCGGCGCCCAGGGCTTTCACCACTGGCGCCATTTTGATGGCCTCCGGGCGGGTGCCGAAGACACTGAGAATCCGCTTTCCGCTCACTACTGTCTGCTCACAAAAAGGCCTTTTCGCCAGTCATTTGGGGCCACGCGCCCGAAAGCCGGCTATTTTCTCATTAATCGCGGTGTAATTGTAGGCGCGGGGCTCAGGCCGCGACGATGCGGAACCGCGTCGCGTTGGCGATCGGACGAACGGTATTCTTGTCTCGCTTCAAATCCACGATGCCGTAGCGGGACATCGTCTTCAAAGTACGTGACAAATTCCCAGGTTTGCGGCCGGTGGTTTCGGCCAGCGCCGAGATCGATTTCGGCTTCGTCTCGGTAATCACGCGAAGCAAGGCCCGGTTATCGTCACTCAGGACCTCCGCCAGCGATTTCATAGATGTAAACCAGACCTTGGGCTCACCCGGTTTCGGTTTGTACTCGCCCCGAGCAATAGACAGCACCCGTTCGCGAATCTTCTCCTGGGTCATAATGCCGATCACTATCGTTTTCATCGCTTCTTAACCTCCAGCAGGACCCGGTCCACATCATCAAAAAAGTCGTTTAGAAGCTGCTGTGCCTCGGTGAATTCATAAGGCACACCTTTGTCGCTGCTATTTCTATGCCGATGATCATGCGGCAGAACCCGGCCCGCGTACTTGAACTTTTTAGGCGGTTTGATCGCATGAGCGTTGTCGTAACCCAAGATCCGCCTGCCGTACGGTTCGTGTAACGTCAACGAGTATCGGATGCCATGCGGAATCGCGGGCGAGGGCTTTACCTCCCAGGCTTCAAGCTTGATCCAATACCCTCCTTCCTGATCAATGATCGAGCCGTGCAAATCAAGCAAGCCAGCCAGGCCTGGATCCTTAGCCATAAACTATATCACCTGATGATACATAGTAACTGTATTTGGGTCCTGATGAAAGACTGACTATGGCAAGGCCGCGTCGCCGGGTCTGTCGGTCAGGGGCGATGGCGGATGTAGGAAATGGCTGGTGGAGCGCCGGGAGCTTCGCTCCCTTTCGCGGGCGGGGCCCGCTCCCACAAGGTCCGCTCTCGCCGAGCCAGTGTCAGGGCAAAGGTGTTGACATAGGTTCGGGGATTGGGGAACACTGCCGGTTACTACGTACGAACATTCGTTCGTAATGCACAAAACAGAATAAGAAGGGAGAGCAAACATGCACGTTTTGATCGTGGGCGCCGGCATCGCCGGCCTGACCGCCGCCATCGCGCTACGCCACAAGGGCATCGACGCGACCATCATTGAACAAGCCCCGCGGCTCTCGGAGATCGGCGCCGGCATTCAGATCGCCAGCAACGGCTCGGTGGTGTTGCGCGAGCTTGGTCTGGAGCAGGCCGTGGCGGCCAAGTCGGTGATCCCCAAGTCGTTCGACATGCGTGATATCGGCAACGGCAAGCTGCTGTACGTGTCGCCGCTGGGCGAGGAAGGCGCGCAACGTTGGGGCGCGCCGCTGTACAACATCCACCGCGCCGATCTGATCGAGATTCTCGCCGACGCCCTGCCCACCGAATCGGTGCGGCTCGGGGTCCACTGCAGCGGCTTCACCCAGGACGACAACGGCGTCACCGTGCACGTGGAAAACGGCGACGACCTGCACGGCCATGTGCTGATCGCCGCCGACGGCATCCACTCGGTGATCCGCAAGCAGTTGTTCGGCGAAGACGACGTGCACTTCTCCAACATCCTGATGTGGCGGGCGCTGATTCCCGCTGAGAAGCTGGAAGGCATCGATCTGGATGAGCGCGGCAACTACTGGTTTGGCCCCGGCCGCACCCTGATCACCTACTGGATCCGCCCCAAGAACCTGTACAGCATTCTCGCTTCGGTGCCCTCCGGCGAGGTGCACCGCGAGTCCTGGACCGAAAGCGGCGACATCGACGAACTGCGCGCGTCCTTCGCCGATCTGGAGCCGCGCGCCCAGGCGATGATGGATCAGATCGACACCGCCTTCCTCACCGGCATGTTCTACCGCGACCCGATCGACCGCTGGACCGACCGCCGCGTGACACTGATGGGTGACGCCGCCCACCCGATGGTGCCGTTCCTGGCCCAGGGTGCCTGCCAGGGCATCGAGGACGCCTGGGTTCTGGCCACCATGCTGGAGCACTACGGCGACGACAATCTGGAAACCGCGCTGGAAGAGTACGAACAGCGCCGCCGTCCGCGCACCACCCGGGTTCAGTCCGGCGCCCGCGCCATGGTCAAGCTGGTGCACGAGTCCGAGCCGGAGCGCATCAAAGCGCGCAATGGCCGCTGGAAAGGCATGCAGCACATCGACCCGATGACCGAAGCCACCTGGGCGTTCGTGTGGGATTACAACGTGCTGGAAGAAGTGAAGCGCCCGGCCGGTGAAGTGCAGGGCCTGTCCGCCACCCGCGAAGACAAAAAGATGGCGCGCCCGGAAAGCCAGCGCGCCTTCGATATGTGGAAGTCCGCGTTCACCGCCGAGGACGTGGCGCGCGGCCACGACGGCATGCGCGAGGGCTACGACCGCTTCCTGACCACCCACTTCCCGGCGCCGGACGACCTGTCCGTGGAGAACGCCGAGCTGGGCGGCGTGGACGCGTTGCGCGTGCGCGCCGCCGGCGCAGCCGCCGCCGACAACCGCCCCACCGTGCTGCACTTCCACGGCGGCGGCTACATGCTCGGCTCCGCCAAGGGCTCGGTGGAATACGCCGGCCGGCTGGCCAAGGCGGTGGGCGGCGACTGCGTCACCGTGGATTACCGGCTGGCCCCGGAAAACCCCTACCCGGCGGCGCTGGACGACGCGGTGGACGCCTACCGCGGGCTGGTCAACAGCGGCGTCGATCCGTCGCGGATTCTGCTCAGCGGCGAGTCCTCCGGCGCCGGCCTGGCGCTGGCCCTGGCGCTCACCCTGAAGATGGCCGGCGACAAACAGCCGGCCGGCATCATCGCCATCTGCCCGTTCGCCGACCTCACCCTGTCTGGCGCCAGCATCAAGGAATTCGCCGGCCAGGACCCGGCCGCCAACCGCGACACCCTGGCGTTCATGGCGGCGTCCTATTTCCAGGAGCACGAGCCCCGCGACCCGCTGGTGTCGCCGCTGTTCGGCGACTTCAAAGGTCTGCCGCCGGTGTTCCTGTCCGCCGTCGAGGGCGAGTCCCTGTACAGCGACAGCAGCCGCTTGCTGGAACGCGCCCAGGAAGCCGGCGTGGACGTGACCATGGTGCCGGTGAAGGACTCGGTGCACGTCTACACCCTGTTCCCGTTCCTGCCGGAAACCACCGAAACCCTCAATGAAATCAGCCGCTGGGCGCGTCGCGTCACTGGCTGAACCACACGATCAGAACCACAACAACAAAATGAGGACGCATCATGCATAAGCCAATAACAACCAGCCTCTTCGCCATCGCCCTGCTCGCCAGCGCCGTGGCCGGCGCGAACGACGACGCCAAGCAAAACAACGCAAAGGGCATCTCCGACGGCACCGTGAAAATCGGCGTGCTCGCGGACATGTCCGGCATCTTCTCCGACCTGAGCGGCGAAGGCGCGGTCACCGCCGCGCGCATGGCGGTGGATGACTTCGTCGCCGAGCAGAAGCCCGGCTTTAAAGTCGAGGTGGTCACCGCCGACCATCAGAACAAAACCGACGTGGCCGCCAGCCGCGCCCGCGAGTGGTACGACACCGAAGGCGTGGACATGATCACCGACGTGATCAACTCCGCGGTGGCGCTGGCGGTGTCCGAAGTGACCCGCGACAAGGACCGCGTGCTGATGGTTACCGGCGCCGGCTCCACCACCATCAATAACGAGCAGTGCTCGCCCAACACCATCCTCTACGCCTGGGACACCTACTCCCTGGCCAACAGCCTGGGCCGCACCATCACCGAGCAAGGCGACGAGTCCTGGTACTTCGTGACGGTGGATTACGCGCTCGGCAAGTCCATCGAATACGACGCCACCAAGGCGGTGGAAAACAGCGGCGGCGAAGTGCTCGGCTCCCTGCATCACCCGATAGGTGCCTCCGATTTCGCCTCGTTCATGCTGCAGGCGCAGAGCTCCGGCGCCGATGTCATCGGCATCGCCAACGCCGGCGGCGACCTGCACAACGCGGTGCGCGTGGCCAACGAGTTCGGCATCAACCAATCGCAGAAAATCGTCGGCCTGGCCGCCAGCATGACCGACGTGCACGCATTGGGCCTGGAAGTCACCCAGGGCATGCTGCTGGTGGAAGGGTTCTACTGGGACCAGGACGCCGCCGCGCGCCAGTGGAGCCAACGCTTCAAAGAGAAGACCGGCAAGATGCCCAACATGCTTAACGCCGCCACCTACTCCGCCGTCACCAACTACCTGAGCGCCGCCAAAACGCTGGGCACCGACGACGCCGACGCGGTGTTGGCCCATCTGCACGAGCAGGAAATCAACGATCTGTTCGCCAAAAACGGCCGCATCCGCCCAGACGGCCAGATGGTCCACGACGTCTATCTCTACGAAGTGAAAAGCCCGGCGGAGTCCGAAGGCGAGTGGGACTACTACACGCTGCGCGAAACCGTGCCGGCGGAAAAAGCCTACCAGCCGCTCTCCGAGTCACGCTGCCCTCTAGTGGTGAACAGCTAAAGGGGACAGACATGACGGAAGAGGTACTGGGCACCCGGCGGTTGAGCAAACGCTTCAAGGGCTTCACCGCCGTCGACAACGTGGATCTGTCCGTGCAAAAGGGGCACATCCACGCCCTGATCGGCCCCAACGGGGCCGGCAAGACCACGCTGTTCAACCTGCTCACCCGCTTCACCGAGCCCAGCGCCGGGGAGATCCACTTCAACGGGCGCTCGGTGTCCGCGCTGCCGCCCCGTGAGGTGGCGCGGCGCGGCATGGTGCGCTCATTTCAGATCTCCGCAGTATTTCCCAGCCTGAGCGTGCTCGACAACGTGCGGCTGGCGCTTCAACGCGAGCTGGGCATGTCGTTTCACTTCTGGAAAAGCGACCGCGTGCTCAATCGGTTGAACGACCGCGCCATGGCTCTGCTGGAATCCGTGGGCCTCACCGGTGTCGCGTCACACGCCGCCGGCAGCCTGCCCTACGGCCACAAGCGGGCACTGGAACTGGCCACCACCCTGGCCATGGATCCGGTGCTGATGCTGCTGGACGAACCCACCCAGGGCATGGGCTTTGAGGACGTCGACCGGGTCACCGGGCTGATCAAACAGGTGGCCGCCGGCCGCACCGTGCTGATGGTGGAGCACAACATGAAGGTGGTGGCGTCCATCGCCGACACCCTGTCGGTGCTGCAGCGCGGCCGGCTGATCGCCAGCGGCAGCTACCAGGAGGTGTCCACCAACCCCCAGGTGATGGAGGCCTACATGGGCACCGCGCCCGGGCACGGCAAGGAGAGCGTGGCATGAACACCGCAACGCAAACAGCGGCCCTGGCGGTGCGCGATCTGCACGCCTGGTACGGCGAATCCCACGTGCTTCAGGGCGTGGACTTCGACGTTCGATCCGGCGAAGTGGTCACCCTGCTGGGCCGCAACGGCGCCGGACGCACCACCACCCTGAGAGCCCTGCTCGGCCTCACCGGCCGGCGCAGCGGTTCAATACGGGTGTTCGGGCAGGAAAGCACGGGGCTCAGCACGCACCGCATCGCGCGGCTGGGCGTCGGCTACTGCCCGGAAGAAAGGGGAATTTTCGCCAGCCTCAGCTGCGAGGAAAACCTGCTGCTGCCGCCGCTGTTCAAGGGCAGCGAAGCGGGGCTTTCCCTGGACGAGATCTACCGGCTGTTTCCCAACCTGGAAGAGCGCAAGCACAGCCCGGGCACGGCGTTGTCCGGCGGCGAACAACAGATGCTCGCGCTGGCGCGGATTCTGCGCACCGGCGCGCGGCTGCTGTTGCTGGATGAAATCTCCGAAGGGCTGGCGCCGGTGATCGTCGACACCCTCGGCCAGGCCATCCGCGAGCTGCGACAACGCGGCTACACCATCTTGCTGGTGGAGCAGAATTTTCATTTTTCGGCGTCGCTGTCGGACCGGCTGCTGTTCATGGAAAGTGGCCGCATCATCGACACCCTGACCCCGGATCAACTGGACGACAACGCCGACAAAGTGGCGCGCATGCTGAGCGTCTGAAAACAACAAGGTAAGGCTATGGATATTTTCGGTGTGCCGGTGCAGGCACTCATGGCGCAACTGATGATCGGCCTGGTGAACGGCTGCTTCTACGCGGTCCTGAGCCTGGGGCTGGCGGTCATCTTCGGCATGCTGCACGTGATCAACTTCACCCACGGCGCTATGTTCATGCTGGGCGCGCTGCTCAGCTGGGCGGGGCTCTATTACTTCGAGCTCAACTACTGGGTGATGCTGTTGCTGGCACCGCTGGTGGTGGGCGTGTTCGGCATCGTGCTGGAGCGTTTGTTTCTCAAACGCATCTACAAGCTCGACTATCTGTACGGCCTGCTGCTCACCCTCGGCCTGACGCTGATCATCGAAGGCGCGGTGCGCTCCATCTACGGCGTGTCCGGCAAGCCCTACGGCCCGGCGCCGATCTCCGGCGTCACCGACCTGGGCTTTCTGATGATTCCTAATTACCGGCTGTGGGTGATCGTCGCCTCGCTGCTGGTGTGCGCCGCCACCTGGTACACCATCGAACGCACCCGCCTGGGCGCCTACCTGCGCGCCGCCACCGAGAACCCCAAGCTGGTGGAAGCGTTCGGCATCAATGTGCCGGTGCTGGTCAGCCTGACGTTCGGCTTCGGCGTCGCCCTGGCAGCGTTCGCCGGGGTGCTGGCCGCGCCGATCATGCAGGTGTCCGCGCTCACCGGCCAGACCATGATCGTGATCGTCTTCGCGGTGGTGGTGATCGGCGGCATGGGTTCCATCGCCGGCACCGTGGTCACCGGCATCGGGCTGGGCCTGGTGGAAGCGCTCACCAAGGTGTACTACCCGGAAGCCTCTTCCATGGTGATGTTCCTGGTCATGGTGCTGGTGCTGCTGGTGCGGCCCAACGGCCTGTTTGGAGGTGGAGAATGACAAGCGCCCGTTACGATACCGTCCGCCTGCTGTGCTACGGCGCCCTGCTGCTGGCCCTGCTGATCGCCCCCTGGGCGGGGCTTTATCCGGTGCTGGGCACCAAGATTTTGTGCTACGCGCTGTTCGCCTGCGCCTTCCATCTGCTGCTCGGCTACACCGGCCTGGCGTCGCTGGGCCACGCCGCCTTTCTGGGCGTGGGCGGCTATGTGGCCGGCTACGGCATCAAGGCCTGGTCGCTGTCGCCGGAGCTGGCACTGCTCGCCGGCCTGTCGGTGGGCGCGCTGATGGGGCTGATCATGGGCTATGTGTCGATCCGCCGCTCCGGCATCTACTTCACCATGATCACCCTGGCGCTGGCGCAGTTGGTTTATTTCCTGTGCGTGCAGATTCCGCAGACCGGCGGCGAGGACGGCCTGCAGGGCATCGACCGGGGCCTGCTGTTCGGCTTCATCGACCTGCACAACGACCGCGTCATGTACTACACCACCCTGACCATCGGCGTGGCGGCGTTTCTGTTTATCGCCCGGGTGGTGCGCTCGCCGTTCGGCCAGGCGCTCACCGCGATCAAGGGCAACGAGCCGCGCGCGGTGTCGCTGGGCTACCACCCGGACCGCTACAAGCTGCTGGTGTTCACCCTGTCCGCCGCGCTCACCGGCCTGGCCGGCGCGCTCAAGGCCATCGGCCTGGGCTTCGTGACGCTCTCCGACGTGCACTGGATGACCTCCGGCCACGCCCTGCTGATGACGCTGGTGGGCGGTCTGGGCACCCTGTCCGGCCCGGTGGTCGGCGCGGTGGTGCTGGTCACCCTGGAGAACAAGATCGGCGAGCTGGGCGCGCTGCTCGCCAGCGTCACCGGCATCGGCTGGTTCGCCACGCTCGGCGAGTCGGTGATGATGATCATGGGCATCGTGTTCGTGATCTGCGTACTCGCCTTCCGGCGCGGCATCATGGGCGAGCTCGACGCCCTGCGCCGCCGTGTCCACACCCCCACCCCGGCAGCGGAGCCTCAATCATGACCACGCCTACCCCCAACGCGTTTCACGATCACTGGCCGCCGCGGCTGTCGAAAACCCTGCGCGCGCCGCGCACCACCCTGTGGGACAACCTGGTCACCAGCGCGCGGCGCTATCCGGACAAAACCGCGATCCGCTTCTTCGACCGGGCGCTCAGCTACCGCGAGCTGCTGCGCCAGTGCGAAACCCTGGCGGCCTGGCTCAGCGGCGCCGGCGTACGCCCCGGCGACCGCGTGCTGGTGATGATGCAGAACTGCCCGCAGCTGGTGATCGCCCACTACGCGATCATGCGCGCCAACGCGGTGGTGGTGCCGATCAACCCGATGAACAAAGCCGCCGAGCTGGGCCACTACATCCGTGACGCCGGCGCCAAGGCGGCAATCTGTTCCGCCGAACTGGCCCGCGAGCTCACCGGCGCCAACAACAAGCTGCCCCGCGACGAGCAGCTGCAACGGCTGCTGGTGACCCGCTACGCCGACGCTTTCGACCGCGGCGCCAGCCGTGACTTGCCGGTACCTGAAGAGTGGAACGACTGGCTGTACACCTGCGATCTGCCCGTGGACGGGCGCACCCCCGTGACCCCCTGGCTGGAAGCACTCGCCACCACCCTGCCGCCACCGGTGCTGATCGGCGACCCGGACACGCCCTGCCTGCTGCCCTACACCAGCGGCACCACCGGCGCGCCCAAGGGCTGCGTGCACCACCACGGCTCGATCATGCACAACGCCGTGGCCAGCTGGCACTGGATCAACGGCGACCCGGAAAGCGTGATGCTGGCGGTGTTGCCGCTGTTCCACATCACCGGCCTGGTGTGCGTAATGCACGGCACCCTTTTTGGCGGCGGCACCCTGGTGATTCTGCCGCGCTGGCAGCGCGACCTGGCCAGCCATCTGATTGAGAAGGAAGGCATCAGCCACTGGTTGTGCATCCCCACCATGGTGGTGGACCTGCTCGCCTCACCGGACCTGGAGCGCTACGACCTCTCGCAGTTGGCGTTTATCGGCGGCGGCGGCGCGGCCATGCCGGAAGCCGTGGCCGAACGCCTCAAAGACACCTACGGGCTGAACTTCGTGGAAGGCTACGGCCTCACCGAAACCTCCGGCCCCACCCACATGAACCCCTGCCACCGGCCCAAGCTGCAGTGCCTGGGCATTCCGTTCATGAGCACCGACGTCAAAGTGCTGGACCCGGACACCCGTGAAGAGTGCGCGGACAACCAGCCCGGCGAAATCGCCATCTGCGGCCCTCAGGTGTTTCAAGGCTACTGGCACAACGACGAAGCCACCGCCAAAAGCTTCCTGTACATCGGCGGCCGTAAGTACTTCCTCACCGGCGATCTGGGCCGGCGCGACGGCGACGGCTACTTTTACATCACCGACCGCATCAAACGAATGATCAACGCCTCCGGCTTCAAGGTGTGGCCGGCGGAAGTCGAAAACCTGCTGTTCCGACACCCGGGCATCCAGGAAGCCTGCGTGGTCGGCAGCCAGGACGCCTACCGCGGCGAAACCGTGCGCGCCGTGGTGGTGCGTCGCCCCGCCCAACCGGGCCTGGACGCCGATACCCTGATAAACTGGTGCCGCGAAAACATGGCCGCGTATAAAGTGCCGAAAATCGTCGACTTCGTGGACGCCCTGCCCAAGAACGGCAGCGGCAAGATCATGTGGCGGGAAGTACAGGACCTATGACCGAACCGAAAACACGGCGCACCCGCAACGGTGCGCGCCTGCCGGCCGACCAGGCCACCCCGCGCTACCTCGGTGAGAACATCGAGAAAGACCTGCGGGAGGTCAGTGAACGCACCGGCGGCGGCACCATGCAGAGCCGCATCCTGCTGGCCGCCATCGCGCTGTTCGCCGAACGCGGCTACGAAAACCTCAACATGCGCACTCTGGCCGGCTGGGTCGGCCTCAAAGCCCCCACCCTCTACAACTATTACGCCTCCAAGGAGCAGCTGCTGGTCGAAGCCATTGATCTCGGCATGACCGACTTCTTCGGCTACATTCTTGAGGGCATCGACGAAGTGCCCCGCGAAAAGCGGCTGTTCGAAATCGTCCGCCGCCACGCCGGCTACAAAATGCGCCACCGGCTGATCGCCCGCGCCAACGACCGGTTGATCGACCCACAGTTCGCGCGCATGTTCCTGCCCGAAGAAACCGCCCGGCACTTCAGCGGCCGAATGGCCGGCTACCGCCACACCGTCCAGGAACTGGTGCGCGACTACGTCGACGACGACGCCCCCGTCAGCCCCAAGGTGGTCACCCTCGCCCTGCTCAGCCAGTGCGACCGCATGGCCTACTGGTACGACCCCAACGGCTCGATGACCGCCGACCAGGCGCTCGAGCAGGTCAGTATTCTGATTCGTCGGATGCTGGGCACCGCCGCGTAACCCCTGTGTGGGAACGGGCTTTTGTGGGGGCGGCTCTTGTGGGAACGAGCTTTGTGGGAGCAGGCCCCGCCCGCGAAAGAGAGCGAAGCTCCCGGCAAAGCCACTAGGACGCCCGGGGCTGGCGGAGTCGGCGTACCTGGTCATCCACCGGCTCGTCCTGATCACGCCAAAGCCCGAATAGAGGGTTCGATGCCGCCTCTCCGGGGGTACCCCCGTACGGAGCACCAACCAGAGGCATCAGACGGGCACGGGGCTTACCCCCGGTAGGTGACGATAACTTCTTCCCCGCGGTCGGTGGCCGCGATCAGTGTGCGGATGTGCAGGCGAAGGTCTTTGGTGGTGGCTTCCATGGGAACGCTCCTGGCTACACTGGTGGTGCCATATTGGCACCACATTCAAATGAAGAGATGCCGCATGACGACGGCAGGACGAACGGCACCTGGCGCGCACAACAGAGCTGGTCGATACCGACCAGCCGGTTCCAGCCCTAAGAATCGCTCAGTGACTCCACAATCACTTCCGGATGACGAAAGGCGATTTGAATAAGAGCTTGCGCAGCTCCGGAAGGTCTACGCCGACCCTGCTCCCATTCTTGTAATGTTCGTGGAGAAATCTTCAAAGCACGAGCGAATTGCGCCTGGGAAAGCCCGGTACGCAGGCGAGCCGAAGCCACTTCATTGGTACTGACCTCGGTGGTCCTGGCGGCATAACCTGCTTTCATTTCGCGCACGGCATGAAGTAACTTTTCTCCTAGCTCTTCATCCGTAATATCATCTTTGGTTTTACCCATTCTCCAACTCCTGGCGGATCGCTTTTAGCAAATGGGCTGGGATATTCGCTATCACGCTCTTGGCATAGATAACCAATAACCAGATCTGCCCTTCGGGAAGCCGTGTGAAATAAATCACGCGAACGCCCCCACGCTTCCCGCTTTGCGCCTTACTCCAGCGAATCTTACGACAACCACCGCTGCCCGGAATTACTTGACCGGCTTCGGGATGTGCGGCTATCCAAACACAAAACTCAGCGCGCTCGTCGCGGGTCCAAAGCCTGTCCGCATCCTTTGCGAATGTTGACGTCTCAACTACCGTGTACATTTGGACAGTATACGTCTTTGACGTAGAATGTCAATAGAAGCCCGCCAGTGCGACCGCATGGCCTACTGGTACAACCCCAAGGGCCAGATGACGCCCGACCAGGCGCTCGAGCAGGTCAGTATTCTGATTCGTCGGATGCTGGGTACCGCCGCCTGAGTCGGCGGCGGCCAGGAGAGTTACTGCTGCTGAGGAGAGGCGGCGGCTTTCTGCTGCCGGGAGGTGAGGGAGATGTTGACCGCGCCGTACAGGGCGCCGGCGCCGATGGCACCGAGAGTCATGATCAGGTCGGACCAGTACAGCATCTCGCCGGCCACGCCGAAGGCCACCAGACTGGCGTGGAAACCGAGCAGCACCAACAGCGTCTGGCGGGCAGACATGCCGCTCTCCATCAACAGATGATGGATGTGGGTGCGGTCGGCGCTGAACGGTGACTTACCGGCGAAGGCGCGGCGCGCGAACACGGTGAGCATATCCACGATTGGCAGGCCCACAAGCCACACCGCGGTGATTGGCCGGAAGCTGATGTCCTTCTGCGAAGCCACCACCAGCAACCACAGCACCAAAAAGCCCAGAAAGGTACTGCCACCATCACCCAGGAAAATCTTGCGGCCCCGGAAAAACGGCATCTCCAGGTTAAATGCCAGGAACGCCAGCAGTGCCAGCGCTAGAGAGCCGGCCACCAGAGCCAGCTCCGACGCCCCGCTGATCAGCGACAACATCATCACGCCGAGCAGGGTGGCCGCCGTCACAGAGCCGGCTAGGCCATCGATACCGTCGATCATGTTATAAGCGTTGATCGACGCGAGCGCGCAAACCACGGTGAAACCCAGCCCGAATGCAAAACCCAAGTAGAGTGTTTCGGTGCCCAGCAGCAAGCCGAGTTGCTCAATCACCAGATTCGCACCGAACAGCGCGGCCGTCACAACCAGGCCCTGCAGCACGAAGCGCAGGCGCGGGCTGATATCCAGTACATCGTCCACCGAGCCGAGCACGGTGAGCGTCAAAGCCGCCGCGAAGAAGATCAACCAAAGCGGTTCCATCAGAAGGCCGCTCACGGACAACGCCACGAACAGGCCAATCAACACTGCGAAGCCGCCGATCAGCGGCGTCGGGCGCCGATGGCGCTTACGCTTATCGGGCATGTCGACGAAACGGTAACGACGGGCAACGGGAAACAAGTAGCGTATGGAAAGGCAGACACTGGCCAAAACAACCGGAAAGTGAACAAACAAAACGACATCCATGCCGGGAACCTCAAACAAGCGAGAAAGGAACTATAGGCTTAACAGCAAGGCAGCGCTGCGGCCTCCCATCTTATTTTACATTTGTCAATATTACAAAAATAAAAACGTGAACAAAATACAGATTTAATCAGTATAAGTTGCTCAAACCTTCTAAGAACAAGGAATTACGGGGTCTTGAGAGGCTGATCATAGTGACTCAACTTTTTACTGGGTCGATCGGCTTGGGCCGCATCAACACCCAACAAGTCACCACCAAAACCAGGTAAGCCGCGAAACTCCGCTCGTCGCGGAACTGGCTCTGCGTCAGCCCGAACCCCGCGAACATCAGCACCACCAAAGTGCCCGCCAACGCAAACGTCCGCACGTCAACATCCGCGCATCTAAGGCGGCGTACAAAGCCGGCGAGTGGTACCGCGTACATCAATAGCAACGTGATCAGGCCCAGCAAACCACGGCGCGCCAGCGTATCCAGCACATCGCTGTGCAGCTGAAAGCCGAAGTAGCGGGCCTGCTCATTCAGCTCGCCGGCGGCGATCAAACGCCTGAGCTCCGGCATCATGGCGCCCTCCCCCCAGCCCATCAGCGGCTTCTGCAGAAACAGGACCCAGGCGGCGTGCCACATGTCCAGTCGCAAGCCCACCGAGGTGCGGGTCACACCCTGATGCAGGTAGCCACGCAGATCCTCAACCAGGGCCACGGCGCGCGGCAGCGCCTGCCACACCGCGAAAGCGGCAACCAGCACCACCCCGGCGACAGCCAGAAGCCGCGTCCGCAGAGACCGCGCCGACCAGAGACGCCGAATCTCCTCGCCCTGACAAAGCAGCAGAACCAAGGCCACCACAGGCAGCGTCACCCAGCCGCCCCGCGTCCCGGACAACAGAGAGACTACCAGACCGGCCAGCGCCGCCACCCCAAACAGCAGCGGCATTTGCGAAAGCCGCAAGGCCCACACCAGGGACAGCACACCCAGCACCAGCGAGAGATTGCCAAACGGAATAGCGTTAATGCCCGGCACGTGAACGCGGTCCACGCCAAGTGCCAGCCAACGCACCAGCACAATGCCGCAGGCCGCCAAAGCGCCGAACGCCGCGCCCCACCACAACGCCACGCCCGCCGGCGGCAACCGCCGCCAGCCCACGAGCACCAGCGCCGCCGCCAGCGGCCACCAGGGCAGCGTCGAGGCCGTCTGGTGGCCCACCGGCGCCCCACTACGCCAAGCATCCAGCACCAGGTGCAGCCCGAACAGCAGCAAGGCCAGCAGGAACCAGCGGTCCTCTGGACACAACCGAGAATCACCACGGGGAAGCAAAGCCCCTGGTAGCGCCAGCACCACAATTAAAGCAGCGAAGGCGGCATAGCCGAGCGGCAGAATGGCCAGGCCGGCCAAAAAGCCGGCCAGAGCCAGGGAGTTCAACGGATCACTTTTGTGGCTCTTGAACCCACAATGCATTCGCATTACTATACCGTATATTATTTAACCTCATTGGAGGTTCCCATGACGGACACCGTACTGACCGCCGAATCCACCGTCACCGACCGCTACCAGACGACCGTCCCGGAAGCGGTGCGCCGGACACTCAACCTGACCAAGCGGGCCAAAATCCGCTATACCGTCCGCCCGAACGGCGAAGTCGTGCTGTCCCGCGCGGAGCAGGAACAGCCGGACCCGGTTCTCGACGGCTTCCTGAACTTCCTCGCGGACGATCTGCAACGTCATCCGGAGCGGATCCAGGCGATCGATGAACGGCTGGTTCACCGCATTCAGAGCCTGGTAGGCGACATTGATGTCGATCTGGACGCGCCGCTTCCTGACGAGGATGAGTAGGTGTGCCACAAGCCAGCGGTATCATTGTTAACGGGTGGGCTATCTTCGCCCACCCGCTGTTTCTGGATGAAGTGCTCCAGCTGACTGAAAAGGTCGAGAGGCACAAAGCCAAAGACCCAGGCACCTACAAAAAGAAGAACGCCAGTAAACGTCTGGCGGCGATCCTGAAGCTGGCCCTCACGGACATTCCGCAGGACCCCGCCGATCCGAAATACCGGCAAGGGGACACGCTCGGCGACGGACGGAAGTTCTGGTTCCGGGCGAAGTTCTTTCAGCAGTACCGGCTATTCTTCCGCTTCCACTCGGAAGCCAAAGTGATCATCTACGCGTGGGTCAACGATGAGCACCATAAGCGGGCTTTTGGCAGCCGCACCGACGCCTACACGACCTTCGAAAAGATGCTGGAAAGCGGACACCCACCCGACGACTGGGACCAACTTTATGAGCAAGCGTGCCGGGACGCCGGCGCTCTCCAGCGCACCTTGGAGCGACTCAGCGATGAGTAGCGGCCCGACCAGGGAGCCTATACAGGCTTAAGACGCCTAGGGCTTGAGAAAAAGATCGTCGGAATCCAAGCAATCCAGCGCCGCCTGGATCACGATACGTTCATCGAACTCGTCCTCAATACGGCGGCGCGCCGCCCTGCCCGCCTCCGCCAGCTGGTCAGAACTCATATCCAGGCAGGCGGTCATGCACGCTGCCAGAGATTCCGCATCCCGCACCTGACACAGCCAGCCGGTCTCGCCGTCCACCACCGCCTGGCGGCAACCGGGCACGTCCGTGACGATGGCCGGCCGCCCCATGGAGGCGGCCTCCAGCACGGTACGCGGCATACCCTCCCGATAGGAAGGCAGCACCAGCACATGGCTCTTCGCCAGCCAGGGGCGCACATCGTCCTGTTCACCCACATACTCCACCACGCCAGTGCGCCGCCATTCGGCGACCTCGGCGTCATCAATGGCGCTGCTGTTGCTCACCCCCTGCGGCCCGATCAACACAAAACGAGCCCCCGGATGGGTACGCGCAACGCGCTCCGCCGCCGCCACGTATTCACGCACGCCCTTGTCGGCGATCAAGCGGGCCACCATCACGAAGGTGAAATCGCCATCCTCTGGCAGCGCCTGAAAGACAAACCGGGCGGTATCCATCCCTGAGCCTGGCAACAGCACCGTAGGCGTATCCTTCAAAAGGCCGCGATCACGAAACAGCGCCATATCTTCCTGGTTCTGAAAGAACACGCAGCGCGCCCCACGGTTCACAAAGCCGTACAGCGACCGCACCCGGCGATACAACCAGGAGTCGTGGATAAAGGCCGTACCGAGGCCCGAGACATTATTAGCGTACGGAATACCAAGTAGACGACACGCCAGCCCTGAGTAGATATTGGCCTTAACGGTGAAATTAAAGACGAACGCGGGCCGCAAACGCCGCAAAGCTCCAAACAGATGGAGCACACTGCGCGCCTCCCCAATCAAACGAGTGCCCTTACCCTCCAAACGCAGCGGCACAAAGGTTACGCCCAGTTCCTCAACCAGCCTGGTCGAGTAGCGATCCGGCGGCGCCATGGCCACAACCGGTCGCCCTGTCGCCACCAGCGCCGCGATGGTGCCGCGTCGAAAGTTATAGAGGTACCAGGCGGTGTTGGAGACGAGAACGATGGGCTGCATTAAGAGGCGAAGGGGTACATTTGGTAGGGCAACCACGCAAAGGCGTGGCTAGCGAAAAAGAGCCACACCGCCTGCACAGCAGTGTAGTACGCGATCACCCCCATCACGATACAGGCACGAAAAAGCGTATCATTGGTAATCAAGTGCAGCCGAGAGAAAACGAACAGCTGAAGAGGAATAAGGTACAGCGCGACCCGATCCGTTGCCGTGGAAGAGATTAGCACCAGCGGGATGCACGCCAATGCAAACACCGATATCCACCACCAAAGCCGACGCTGCACGATATTTAACCCGAACCAGGGATGAAGTGCCAAAAATAAACATGCCGGGACGGCGTTCATAAGTACGCGGATTAAACCGCCCTGAGATTGGTAGTCCGCCTCTACGTAATTAGTCCAAAGGGTGTCCACAGAATCAAACAAAAATAGGTAGCCACCCAGCAACGAAATTACACCTACCCAGAGCAGACTCCATAGCCGCTTCTCGCTGGCAGCTAGAGCAGCTACCGGCAGCATGAGTATCGCTGACTTGTGGAACGCGGCTCCGATTAGAACCCAGGCCACAAACCGGCGGCTACGGCCGCCCGCAAGAGCGGCCAACCCCAGCAACACAAACCCTAGCGCCACGGCCTGCCGCGTATATCCCATGCCCACCACGATCACTAGATAGGGTACCGACACCAGCAACGCCAACCAGGGCAAAGGCTGGCGGCGGGCGAAGACCAGAATGCCGCTCATAAAAAGCGCTCCGCAGGCAAGATTGACCGCGTAGATGCCGCCGCCCAAACCAGCGATCAGCCAATTTAGTAAGTAGAACCCCGGATCGCCTTGAAGGAGCACTTCCTGAAACGTCATTGAAGCGGCACGTTGGAGATAAGCAAGATAGGCAACCCAGTCACCGCCGACCCGATGGCGCAGCCCAATGGCCAGCGTTAGCAGTAAACCAGCCATCCACCAACTGGTACTTCGCGCGGACGGCGCAAGCCGTCGGTTGGCAAGAAAACCAAGCGCAGGGATACAATACAGAAACCAAAAAGGAAGCATTAAAAAGATATCAATCCATTCTTACGAACACTATTGTTGTGAAAATAGAAAATTTCACACCTAATCAACAAGCCGAGCAGTAAAGCCTAAGTTCTATTAGCTGCATGTCGAAGTATATCAATCAGTCGAGGCGCTTGGGCTTGTATAGAGTAATGTTCTTCTACAGCCAGACGGCCTCGCTGCCCCTGCACTCTCCGAAGATCAGGATTAGCAAGCAACCTATCTAACGCGAGTTCCCAGCTAGCGGGGTCGTCCGCCAGTTCGCCACATCCCCAACGCCCGACAATCTCTATGTTAACGCCGACTGCAGAAGCTATCACTGGTTTGCCAGCCGCCATATACTGAATGAGCTTGTAACCACACTTACCACGCTCCCAAGGCCCATCCTGCAGTGGCATGATCCCAATATCAAAGCCTGCAATGACTTCCGCTTCTGTATCCTCTAGCCAGGGCACAATTTCTACCGGCATCTCGCCAAACGCCGACATCAACTCAGGTTGTGCCCCTACCAATAATAGACGCGCACCTCGTTTTCGGTGAATCTTTTCAAGCACTGACTTGAGTTCCAGCACATAGTGCTGGGTAGAAGGAGAGCCGATCCAACCTATCACAGGTGCACTGGCCAAGTCGGGTCCATCCGGCGCGCGGACTGAGTAGCGCCAAGCATCTACCACCGTAGGCAGGTACTCAACCTTCTTCGCGCCAACAAGACGGGCCCGCTCGGCAAGATAATCATTTCCGCAAACCACCGTGGCGGCGTTCGACATTATCCGATCGATTTTTCGACCGAGTATATATCGCACCCACCTTCGGGCTGATAAGTCGTAATTGTGAAATACGGCATCGTCGTAATCGACCACGTAGGGTACGTCGCGAGGCATCAGAGCATGTTCGGCCCAAAACGGAAGATATGGCAGCGCTTCTTTTTCAACCCATAATAAATCCACATCTGAGCAACCGTGTAACTGGTGTACCCGAAGTGCGTAGCGTCGGGCGACACTCCAAACAGAACGCCCTTTTCCGGAGTAAAGTGAACTCAGATAATCTTCGTCGAACAAAGGGCAAACGTGGATATCAATTCCATTAGCCTTGAGCAGCGGCAAATACTGCAAGGAACGCAGGCGGCTACTAGCTCCGAGGCGGGGGTATTTAGTAAACAAAATGACCCTCACAATCGAATGCCCTCCAACCCCAACCTAAAAGTCTGCCCGCCGGCCTTCAATGAAGGGTGGGCCTTGCGTAGCTCCCAGGGTCGAGCAAGACACGAATCATGTTGCAATGTCAACTTGTATGTGAACCAAGCTTCTGTCCGCGTTGCGGTACAGCTCTCAAGCTTGTATCGGAGAGTGCCGGAAAATAGTGTAGTGGATACCTGCAAGATACATTTCTGGTTCACGGTCTCCCGGTAGATCACCCCAACCCTTGACTGAGAGGAGCTAGAACACAAATTTACTACCAAAGCTCAGGCCTCGCTAGCAGACCCAACCATTTCAACAAAGCGTTTTTCATATACAGTCTCAAAACTCAGATTAACCGGAGAAGCCCGTACTGGAACATCAAAGGCCATGTATTCAGTTGACTCCTAACTATTTTTTCTTCTCCCAACCAAACATCATCAGGCGGTATAATTATCCACAAAGTAATTTTATCCAAGGAATTCATTCAACCGATGAAGTGCCGACTTCATAGACTCGGCAGAGCCATCCTCAACCAAACGCCGACATATACTGCTCAATAATGTGCGCTACGTCTCCAACACCAGAATTATTGGTGTTCACGATGCAGTCAATCGAACACGGGGCGGAGCGACCGAACGTAACGCTGCGTGGACGGAGAGCCGATCACAGCCTGCCGATTGCCGGCATCCGGCACGGCCCGGTTGCGCCCACGCCCGCCGGGCGCGTTCGGCGAGATAGTCATTCCCTCAGATCACAGCAGCAGCGTGGGCCATCTCATCCGGTCGATCTTGTCCCCGAGCAGCCGACGAACCAGGGCTCGTCCGGAGAGGGTCATAGTTGTGGGGAACACCGCATCGTCGTAGTCCACTACATACGGCGCCCGGACGGCATCAATCCCTGCTCCAGCCAGAACGACACGAAAGGCAATGCCTCGTACTCCAGCCAGACCAGATCGAACTGGGCGGCCCGTCTGAGTGCCGCGCACGCACGACATACTGGACGGCGACCGACTTCAACGAGCGACCCTTACCGGCGTAAAGCTGCCGAAGGCAAGTCTCGTCAAAAAGCGGAAACGGTGTGACGTCAATGCCCGAGCGCGCAGCGGCAGGAAAAGCTGCAGCTAGCTCAGGCGGCTGTTTGCGCCCATACGGGGATACTTGGAAAACAGCGCGACCTTCATGTCCGACCCGTTTGACAGACGCTGGACGGGCGATTCCCTAGCAGATCCCGATATATCTCCCGATACCGCGCGGCGCCCGCCTCCACCGTGAAGTAACTTTCAGCCGCCGCGCGGCAACTACCCCGCTGGAGAATATGGTCATATTTTTCCAACAGCAACCTCGCTTTCTCCCCAAGCTCCTTCTCGTCGAACGGGTTTGCAATGACCGTACCGACACCGTAGTGCCGGATCAAATCCCCAAGATCACCGATGCCGGTGTTGCCCACCACGGGGACGCCCGCCGAGAGAAACTCGCCAAGGCGCGTGGGTGCGCTACCCGGTTTTTCGGCAAAAAACATCACGCCTACGTCCATCGCCGCCAGGTAGTCCGGCATATCGTCAGCAGATGCCGAAGCAATGCGAATATCCTTCTCGTCCACGCCTGACCCCGATGCGCGAGACAATACTGCCTCGTGGTCGTCGCGGGTCACGATACTCAACACCGCATCCGGCCGTACTGCCTTGGTTGCAAGGAAGAATCGAAAAAATGCATCTAGATAGAACCAGCCGCTCAACAAGGTACCCATGGTGCCAACCACGAACGGCGAACGATCCGCCAAGCGACCGGAAGCAGCGTTCTTCTCGGGGACGTGGAAACGATCCACGTCCACGCACGTGGTGATAACCCGAAACCTTTCACGGGGGATCTCGGGATAGGCCGCCACCAGATGCTCCACGCCGGCCTCCGTCAGGCTCACGACAGTCACGGCGTTGCGCAATAACCGTCGCTCAACCCACTTCAGAGTCCTGAAGACAAACGAGGTGGTTTTCAACCGTCCCGCCGTGACCATCTCCTCGGGCCACAGGGCGCGCATGTCGAAGACAAACGGCTTGCGGGTCACCTTGCCGCACAACCATGCAGCAATCGCCGGAATGTAGCTTCGGCAATGCACCAGCCGGACATCCCGTCGCAGCGAGTGGCGCAAGGTCTGCCAGAGCAAAACCAGCAGATCCCACAAGGTCGCCGGCAGACGGGGACGATGGTGGTATCGCCGCAGTCTCCAGTCGATCCCCAACGCCATACATTCCGCGCGAAGTGCCACGATCGCATCCTTATCCGCCAGATCATCTGGCTTCTCGAAGGTGACGAGAGTGAAACGATATTCGTCCGACAACCGTGCCAGATAGCTGAGCACCTGAGACCGACCCAACGGCTCCAGCAATCCGGTGTAGGAAAGGTACAGTACCCGTTGACAATCAGACACTGGCCTCTCCGTCAAATAGACCACACCCCGCCTGAAAACTCATACTCCAAATCCCTGTCATGACGAAAAGATTTCCAGATACTGCTGGGCAATCCGTTCCGGACTAAAATCCGCCGCACGTCGCCGCAGAGCATCGGCATTGTGTTCGGCCTTTAGCGCCGCCTCGATGGCTTTCGCGAGTGCCAAGTCATCGCCAACCGGCGTCAAAGACCCGTATCTTTCTTCTTCCAGAATCTCGGCCGGACCTGACTGGCAATTGGTAGCGACCACCGGCGTACCCGCGGCCAGGGCCTCCACGATCACGTTGCCGAAACCCTCCCATGCCGAGGAAAGCACGAACACCCCGGCCGCACGGTAGAACGGCCCGGGATCCGATACGAAGCCACCGAAGTGCACGACATCCGAAAGCCCTAGGGCATCTCTCTGAGCGCACAAATCCGGCTCCAGAGAACCGGTCCCAAGAATCAAAAGCTCCGCCCCCTCTACACTATCCCTAACGCGCCGCATTGCTCGCAGCAAGGTGGGGTAGTCCTTTGCTGGCTTGAGAGAGCCAACGGCAAGCAATCGTAACCTCCGATCAACTTGAAACCACGAATACTCGCTCCAACCGTCCGGGAGCAACTGCGATCCAGATAGCTCAACGGGATTGTGAATCGTCACGCCCTTGCCTTCCGGCAGGCCCAGGCGATAAAGATCCTCGACCACGCCAGCCGAGACACCGACAACGGAGTCGGCATGCCCATTTACCCAACGCATACCGGTTCTCAAGGCAAGCCCCGACAGGCCGGTGGCCAGAGGTGACCGCGACAGCGCACTGTGCTCCGATGCGATCACCTTGCCCTGAAATCGGGCGACCCTCGCCCCGATAACCGCTAGCGTGGTCAGCGGCCACATCGAGGCCAGCATCACATCGGGTTTGCGGCCTCTCAAATATCGAACCAGCGGACAGAACCCGTTCCGTACCCTGGGCGCAGACAGATCCACCACTGTGGCACCAGGAGGTACTTGGTCGAGTAACGCGCCTTTTTTCTGCAAAAGCACGAGATCAACGATGTGACCGCGACGGAGGAACTCTTTGGCCAGCAGCAGACGGACACGCTCGACACCCCCTCCCCGGAGGTCGGGAACGAACATCGAGATCTTCATCGGATCCCAAAGCCACCCCGACCATTGCAGATACAGTCCATTACCTCACCGCCCGCATGCAGGTCCAGCAGGGTTTTTGCTGCAAGGAAAACGAACGCCTTGTTAACCGAGCGCTCTCTTGGCCCACCCAGCTCAGGCTCTAACCGCTCAGCCATCTTTCTGACCATTTGGTACGTGTACAGCAGGTTAATGTTCATCTGGCTCCCTTCTGTATTTTTTTGGCAAGGACTTCAGCCTAACGTGATTCCGTGAGCGTTTAACACCATGTAGCCCAGGTTGAGAGAAGGTGAATAAATTGCCGAGCATATTTTCAACTTCCTCGGCAGTATACTTAGCACAGTCAATTAGCGATTATTACCCCACCAAATCCCGCAGAACCGCCTTAAGTCCACTGGTATTCCGGTACTCACCTCTCAACAGAAGGCCCAATGTGGCAGCAATCCTCGGCAGTAGCCACTTCTCTCGGATAGCAGCACGCAACCTAAGGCTATTGGACTTGGCTTCGACTGTTTCGAGCATGTGTTGCAAACCAGATTGGTATTCGTCCGGGGCTGACGCCTGAACACGCCGTATTCCCTCGATCATCAGCCGCTGCTGCACTATTTGGTCCTTTTCTCTTTGTCGGGCATCACCTCCAAACAGATTTCTCACCGAGTGGAAAAACGCATGGTGCCGGGTAACTTTGGTGGTCCTGTTAGCTATAAACTGCGACTCATTCGATTCGTGGCGTCGATAGTATTGAAGTACCCGACCTTCCACTACCTTGCCATTCAGGGCATCAGCGAAAGCCACAATCCAGCTGTCATGCGCCTTAATGCCCTCAGGGATGGGCATGCAAAAATTAAGCAACTCACGCCGGATGCCGCAGCAGCAACCCATCACGAAGCTCTCCAGGGTAAAGCCCGCGGACCGAATCTGGCCAGCTTTGGTCAACCCCACTTCATTCAACTCGCCATCTGTAAGCGCTGCGTCGTTCATCACCACCAACGCTTGTAGATTACGCTCCGCGACATCGACCATATGCTCGATCTTCTCAGGGAACCACACATCGTCTTGATCACTTAGAAAAACCAGATCCCCCGTCGCTTTCATCAATGCTGCATTGAAGTTTCCGCAATAACCCAGGTTCCTTTCATTACGATGGAATTCAACTGCGAACGGAGCAGTTTTAGCGAACTCTCGGATGATGGCCTCGGTCTGGTCTGTGGAGCAGTCGTCTGTAATGATCAACTCATCCGGTTGACGGGTCTGATCTATGAAGCTTTGGAGTTGCTCTTGTATGTACTGGGCACCGTTATAGGTGGCCATGGCTATGGAGATTTTCATTTAGTCTTGAACCATCTCATCGTATCGTCGGTCTACCAGTATTGCCCGCTACCCGGAGCGAGTTTGGTATGTCTATTTGGCCGTCTGTGGACTCGGTTGATTACTCCGATCTACCATTATCTGGTCCAGCACTGCCTCGTGCGCCTGATGCCACGACCGCGGGGGGACTTAAAGAGCAATACGCTATCATCTAGAGTTTAGTTCCGTCGTTAGCGGTTTGAAGAACTTTATTGGTCACGTCGACATATCGCCGCCCGTGTACAGCTCACGTTCATTAGCGGGGACGACCATCTCTGTACTGACGCACTCAGATGTAGCCTTACTGCTGATCTTATAAGCAGAGGCAAGAATTTCCCGAGAAGTTTCCATGCCTTCATAGCCCAGCAACATCCCGTTCTGGTGGTATTTCATCAACCAGTTTTGGATCTTTTTGTAAGGCGATTCGCGCCAGCCATCAGGCAGGCGTTTCATAATGTGCATGCACGTTCCATCGCTATACCGATCGAGGAACATGGAACGTCGTGGTGGTCTGCCTGGAAAAGACATCTGCTGTCTCTAGACCCAGCATAAAGCGAATTGTTTGTGCCTGCCAATTGGTACTCAACTGACCTTGCTAACTCTTAACCTCCGCATTGGTTTCTCACCCATGCCACAGCTTACGCTTACAGATTGCAATAACACTTCGAGTAAACAAAAAAGATACCTCCGGATGCGACATAGCCTTTCGTATAAAGAATAGAAAAGTTGCTTTGTCACGTTTTTTTATAGCATAGAGAATACTGTTAACAATAAATTCTGACTTAATATGCCGGGCATTGGAGCAATAGCGTTCTGCGACTTGGCGAACACGCTCATAGTGAACAACTAGGTTCTTTGATGTATTATCGCCATGAATGTTTCGGATGAAGCACACATCCGTTTCAAAATCAAAATCCCCACCACCTGTAACTAAGGCATAAAAGACTTTAATGTTGAACACCCAGTCATCGGCAATCAAATCAACATCAAAGGGCTGGATTTCCTTCAGGAAGTCCGCCCTGGCCAGCACCCCCTGGATGAAAAGAACAGGAGCCTGTGATGTTAGGTGACTATAAACTTTTTCAGCATCTCCGCTTCTCATCATCTCGACTGTGTCTACTGAATGGCAACGCCGGCCACACTCACCGTCTGTGCAGTTGACGCCGTCCGAGTAGCTGATTTTGAGATTTGGATTAACGCTGAACTTTTCCAGCTGCAAACCAAATCGGTTATGCGAGAAAGAGTCATCACCAGCAAGGAAGGCAATAAAGTCGCCATCGGCAAGATTGATCATCGACAAAAAGTTTTTTGCGATCGCTGTTACACCCTCATGGCGTTTAACCAAGACTTTTATCGGAATTGGCGAGTTTTGGATAAAGCGTTCAATAACATCCACAGTGCTATCTGACGATCCATCATCGGTAACTATGACGTCAAGATCATAGTTATCTGATTGCTGCTCAACAACGCTTTGCAGAGCTCTCTGGATGAACTGGTCCTGGTTAAAGGTAAGAATGAGTACGCTGATTCTTGGTTTGGGTTTCGGCAATTTTTTTGACCTTACTTTACTTTATTTGGCGAGCACCCAAGCGGAAAGGTCCTTGCCAGTGACAGTTTCCAACCTTTTTATTTCTATCTGAAACACTTCTCTTAATCTGTTCACCTCATACTCGGGAATCACCACGGGCTCCGACATTACGCCTTCGACTTTCTCCTTAAGAAACACCTTTACCCCTTCAGGCAACCAACCCAATAACACACGACCGGCGCTATGCGCCTTCTGTACGATCATGGGATGCTTTATTTTTTTTGCGTCTTTTGAAGCATTTACGATCTCGAAATTAAGCTCCGGTAACTTTACGCTATCGACCCCCAGAAAATCGCACAAGCTTTCCACAAGGCCTCGAGGGTTCTCTTTCAAATCATCATAAAGACACACGTGGACGTTATTAAAGTTTTTCAGATAAAACTCTACCTGCTCTGCATATTTCGACACCTCCGTATAAAAAAGATCAGGAAGCAATTCATTCTTCTTTACGCGGTCAGCTTCGACTTTGAGAGAATCTGAAAAGCTTAAAAAATCAGGATCAAGTTGTTTTTTACAGACGAAACGATATTGGGAAATAATCCGACTTACAGGCTCCCTCAAAATGATAATAATCTTTACATCATTCCAGTTGGCATGATGCTGCTTCAAATTTTTTAGAACGTGATCATGGAAATACAAGTAGGATGGGCAAGCCTCGCCCACTATTTGATCTTCTCGGGCATCCTCAAAATATTCCAGGTATTCCTCTAACCGGAGCGGTATGTTTCCTTCTCCAGCATGGTCTAGAATTGATCGATTTGGATTAGTTGCCACATGCCAAAAATAGAGCTCTTTTCTCTTTTGCGGCATGTAGATATCCGGATGCTTGCTCAGATAAGTGTGCAAGGAAGATGTTCCGGATTTTGCAGCACCCACAATCAAAAAGTCGGGTACTTTCGCTACCTGATTAGCCATATCACAATCCATTAAGCAGCAGCTTTACGAAACCAAGGAAAGTACATCATATTTATGCCTAGCTTTCGATGAACAACGTAGACGCCTACAAAATTCCCAAAGCACATATTGAAAAGGAAAGCGATCGCAACGCCAAGCGCACCAAATCTCTCGATCGCAAAGAATGCCAGGAGAACAGTAAAAACAGCATTAGCAATAAGAATATTCTTTCTAACTTTGTGACCACCAGTCATGTCCAGCAGATTGCCAGAAGCGCCGGTAAAAGCATTTATAAAATTAGCCCCAGCCAAAATGACTAAAACCGGCCAGGCCTCCGCAAAATCCTTACCAAAGGCAAGCAACAACGGATAACTCATCAGGCCAATTACCAAGGATGCCGAACCACTCGCCCAAAAAATCATTCTTGAGCTCTCTTTTATGGAGGCTTCAAGCTTCGCCCGGTTCTCAGCGAAGTCCCGGGAGTACATAGGTGCGGAAACCGTAACCACAGAGGCAAAGATAAAGTTTGCTAAATTAGCTATTTGTAACGATACGTTGTATTTAGCAACTTCCGCTGGGCTTTCGAAATAAGCGAGTATGTAGACCAGCGCCTGAGTGGACGCAAAAATCAGCAAAGTTGATTGGTACATCGGCAATGACTGGTCAAGGCTCTGTTTAAGGCTGAGTGTTTCCATATTCCGAGATGGGGATTGCTCGTCAACGTTTTCTTGTTTTTTTCTAAATTGAATTATCACAACAAGAGCGACTAATATAAATGCCGAGAGACTCGCGACAACAAAGGACTGGAGTACAAAATCAACATTTTTTCCGCCAACAACTATCAACAGACCCAGAGTTAGAAAGTTAACAATTCGAACATGAATGCTACGAAAATACTCACTCAATGAAATCAGCCCAATGCCGCGGAACAGCTCACAGGCAAGGCTCGTCAAAACCTGGAATGGAACCAGAATACTGGCTAAAAGAATGTATTGCTTTGCTTCTGCGCCACCAAAAAACTTCGAAGCCACATCTTCGGAAAAAACCGCCAAAGCAATTGATGTAGCCACAGCAACCACACTGGCAATGCCAGCCCATTGCTTGCACAGCTTTCTCAAACTGCGCCAACCGTCTTCGGAGGTTTTCAGCCGCGCAGCGTATTTCAATGTTAGCTGGTTAAAGCCCAAAGCCGAGATCAGGGCACAAGTTGCAATTACCTGAAGGGTCAGTTGATACTGGCCAAGCGCCGTTGCCCCGAACACGCGGGCGACCATCAAAGTAAATGCGTAGCCAATGAAGACACCAAAGATTCTGATGCCGGCTACGCTTGCGACACCGCGGAGAAGCTCCGCAGAATATCCACCGAATATTTTACGCATGCTTAAAGTAATCCATCGATAATGGCTGTATCAAGCTTTGGTTACTCACCAGTCATTACATGCCACGGTGACCTTGTTACATTCTTCAGTGAGCAACGTCGGACCCATCGGCAAGCTGAGTACCGTTTTATGAATACACTCCGTCAAAGGGTAGCGTTCAGGTTGCCAAGCTTGATAAGCCTTCTGCTGATGCGGCGGCACGGGGTAATGAATCAAGGTTTGCACGCCGCGCTCCGCTAAGTACTGCTGTAACTGGTCGCGCCCAGCCGAACGCACAACAAACAAGTGCCAAACATGGCTTTCACGGTTGCCTACTGCAGGCAACCGAATATCCGGATTATTGATGTGTGCCAGGTAATACTCCGCCACCTCCCTCCGGCTCTGGATATCTTCATCCAGATGACGCAGCTTTACCCGGAGCATGGCAGCCTGAATCTCGTCCAACCGGCTGTTGACCCCTTGATACAGATTTTCGTACTTCTTGTGACTTCCGTAGTTACCCAATGCCCGAATAGCTTTGGCCAGCTCTTCGTCGTCGGTGGTAACGGCACCCGCATCGCCTAGTGCGCCGAGGTTCTTACCGGGGTAGAAGCTGAATCCGGCCGCATGGCCAAAGCTACCGGCTTTTCGGCCGTTTATTCGCGCTCCGTGTGCCTGGGCAGCGTCTTCAAGTACCAGCAGTCCGTGTTTATCCGCCAATTGCATCAACTCTGGCATCGGCGATATCAGACCATAAAGGTGGACGGCAACGATGGCTTTGGTGTTGGGGGTGATGGCCGCTGCGGTTTTTTTTGCGCACAGGTTGAAGGTAGACTCGCTCGGCTCGACTAGCACGGGCTTTAACCGGCTTTCAGTGATGGCTAGTATGCTGGCGATATAGGTATTGGCTGGCACGATCACTTCGTCGCCTTCTTTCAGCTTGCCCATTTCTTTCCAGGCTCTGAGGGTAAGGGTGAGGGCGTCGAGACCATTGGCTACGCCAATGCAGTGCTTGGTTCCACAGTATTCCGAAAACTCTTCTTCAAAGGCTTTTACTTCGCTGCCCTGGATATACCATCCGGAGTCGATGACGCGGATGGCTGCAGCTACGAGCTCGTCTTGGTATTGAGCGTTGATGGCTTTTAGGTCAAGGAAAGGAATCATTTTTCAATGTACCTGATAATACGAGCAGGATTCCCAACAACGACAGCTTTCGGGGGGACATCTTGGGTCACGACCGCTCCAGCTCCGACCATCGCTTCGTTGCCTATGGTGATACCGGGAAGGATGGTTGCGTTTGCGCCAATACTCGCGCTCCTGCAAATATTTATACCAGAAAATTCATTTGGGTATTGTTTTGATCGGGGGTAAGGATCATTGGTTAACGTCGCATTCGGACCGATGAAAACATCATCCTCTACACGGGTCCCGTCCCAAAGCTGGACACCGGGCTTGATCGTTACTCTGTCACCAACTACCACATCGCCCTCAATGAGGGTTTGAGCGCAAATATTGCAGTCTTGACCAATCTTTGCACCCTTGAAGATCACAACAAACTGCCAAACCATTGTGCCCGCACCTATGGAGCATTCGGCAACATCAGCAAGTGGATGGATAAAACTCATTGGCGCACCTGCTTCAGGAATTCGTCGTAATCCCGGATATAGTCGGATTTATCGTAGTGTTCGCTCGCTAGCACGAGCAGCACACAGTCTTGACTAAAGTCATGCATTTCCCGCCAAACCAGGTCTTCGATCACAAGACCCTTGGTTGGACAATCCAACCAGACTTCTTCCCGGATAGAGCCATCGTCCAACACCATTCGGCATTTTCCGGCTACACAGATGGCGACTTGTTTCAGATTTTTGTGGGCGTGATAACCACGGCTCACACCGGACTCGGTGTGGTAAATATAATACACACGCTTTATGTCGAAAGGCACGGCTTTGTCCATGCCGATCTCGACCGCCACCAAGCTGCCGCGCTCATCCCCGAGGCTCTGAAAATCGATCCATTTCACTAGGCTCATACGTTTTTACCTTCCTTTTTTACTTCTCAGCCCGGGCAAAGGAAGCCGCCTGCTTGTCTTTTTGAGATACAATCGGATCTACGTTTTTACCTAACGGCCAGTCTACAGCTAGCTCTTCGTCTGCCCAATGGATTGATCGCTCGTATTCGGGAGCATAGAAGTCCGTGCATTTATACTGGAAATCCGCTGTGTCACTAGTTACCAGAAAGCCGTGGGCAAACCCAGGCGGCACCCACAGCATGCGATTGTTCTCTTCCGACAGGTATTCCCCTACCCAGTGGCCTAAGGTGGGCGAACTGGAACGTAAGTCTACGGCCACGTCGAACACTTCACCACGGGTTACCCGCACCAGTTTGCCCTGGGGTTGTCTTATTTGATAGTGGAGGCCGCGTAAAGTGTTTTTGACGGAGCGGCTGTGGTTATCCTGCACGAAGGTAGAATTGATGCCTATTTCGCGGAAGGCCTTTTCGTTCCAGGTTTCCATGAAAAAACCACGCTCATCGCCAAACACCTTAGGCTCGATAAGTTTGACGTCTGGAATACTGGTCTCGATTACTTTCATCGGACTCAGACCTCTTGTTCGGCCAGGTTCTTCAGATAATCTCCATAACCGTTCTTTTTAGTTTCTTCGGCTTGGGCAAGAAGTTGGCTTCGACTAATAAATCCCATGCGATAAGCGATCTCCTCTAGGCAAGCCACCTTCAAACCTTGACGCTTTTCGAGGGTCTCAATATAACCGGAGGCTTCGTGCAAGGAGTCGAATGTACCTGTATCTAGCCAGGCATAACCGCGACCGAGCAGCTCGACATTTAAGTCGCCGCGTTCCATATAGGCTTGGTTGACGCTAGTAATCTCCAGCTCACCGCGATGGGAAGGCTCAACTGCTTTAGCTATCTCTACAACATCATTATCATAAAAATATAGGCCCGTTACCGCATAACGTGATCTCGGCTTTTCGGGTTTTTCTTCGATAGAGATAGCACGTCGGTTTTTATCAAATTCCACGACGCCGAAACGTTCCGGATCGGTTACCTGGTAACCAAAAACCGTGGCACCGGCTTTACGATCGTTAGCAGTCTGCAGTAGCTTAGAGAGGCCGGGACCATGATAGATATTGTCGCCCAACACCAAACAAACCGGATCACTTCCAATGAACTGCTCGCCGAGAATGAACGCCTGTGCCAGTCCATCAGGACTGGGTTGCACAGTATAACTAAGTGAAACTCCGAATTGGGAGCCGTCACCCAAAAGACGCATGAAACCAGCCTGATCTTCTGGGGTAGTAATAATGAGTATGTCTCGGATACCCGACAGCATCAGCACTGAGAGTGGGTAGTAGATCATCGGCTTATCGTAGATCGGTAAAAGTTGTTTGGAGACCCCTTTGGTAATGGGATAAAGTCGAGTGCCGGAGCCGCCGGCGAGTACGATACCTTTGCGTGTCATTTTTCAATCCTGCAGTTTGGTCAAGTTTCGGCGCTCAGCGAGCGCTCGTTCTACGCCTTTTTGCCACGCGGGCAGATGCAGTTTTAAAACGTTTTCCAGTTTAGTTGAGTCCAGCCGTGAATTAAGCGGACGCTCAGCCGGTGTGGGCCAAGCTGTAGTTGGAACCGGTTGAATGCGATCAGGGGTCGCTTGTACCGGCACGTTTTGTCTTTGCAACCAGCCGGCAATAAACCGAGCGTAGTCGTACCAGCTGGTCTCTCCGGCCGCCACCAAGTTGAAGATGCCCGTGAGCTCTGAATCCTGTTGGACCCGCCGGAGCGCCATGGCTGTCACGTCGGCTATCAGTTCCGCCCCCGTGGGCGCCCCTACTTGATCGTCAATAACCTTTAGGGAGTCGCGCTCTTCAACGAGTTGAGCGATGGTCCCAGGAAAATTCTTACCTCGTGCCGCATACACCCAACTGGTTCGAAAGATCAGATGACGGCAATCCGCAGCCTGGATCGCGAGTTCGCCCGCCAGTTTCGTGGCACCATAGTGATTAATTGGTGACGTTGGATCATGCTCTCGCCATGGACGAGTTCCCGAGCCATCAAACACATAATCCGTGGAGTAATGTACTAGCAGCGCGCCTTGCGCTCTAGCTTCCTTAGCAAGTAGAGCCGGCGCTTCAGTATTGATGGTATGAGCTAGGTCGCGGTCATCTTCCGCGCGATCTACAGCTGTGTAGGCTGCGGCGTTGACGATTACCGTCGGCTTGATTCCGCGTATCGTTACACGTAGATCATCCAGCTTAGTAAGATCGCCGCAAAGACCATTTTGGCTTTTGCGGTCCAACGCTACCACCGGGCCGAGGGGAGCCAAAGCCCTCTGGAGCTCCCAGCCTACCTGCCCATTTTTCCCCAAGAGCAGAATTCTCATGCCGTGCCCCCGGTGCCCAGCCGCTCACGCTGATAGCTTCCATCTTGTACCCGGGCACACCAATCACGATTGTCGAGATACCACTGGACGGTCTTCCTCAATCCTGTTTTGAAAGTCTCCTGCGGTACCCAGCCCAGCTCCTTTTCAATCTTGCTGGCATCGATAGCGTAGCGAAGGTCATGGCCCGGTCGATCCGTCACAAAGGTGATCAGGTCTCGGTAGTGGCTTGCTGAATCGAGTCTGGAGTTGCTACCCGTTGGAACCAACTCCTGGAGAAGATCACATAGTGTATGAACGACTTCAATGTTTTGAAGCTCGTTGTGGCCACCGATGTTATAGGTTTCGCCCACCGTGCCTTTAGTGAGCACGTTGTAAAGGGCCCGTGCGTGATCTTCCACGTAAAGCCAGTCGCGAATCTGGTTACCTTTGCCATAGACCGGCAAGGGCTTGCCTTCGAGAGCATTCAGGATCATCAAAGGGATCAGCTTTTCCGGGAAGTGATAAGGACCGTAGTTGTTGGAGCAGTTGGTGATGACCGCCGGAAGGCCGTAAGTGCGGTTCCAGGCCCGCACCAAGTGATCGGAGCTGGCTTTGCTGGCCGAGTATGGAGAACTCGGCGCGTAGGAAGTCTGCTCTGTGAACAGCCCATCGGGACCTTCCAGATCGCCGTAGACTTCATCGGTGGATACATGGTGTAGCCGAAAGCGGGCGCGGTCTCCGGCATCCAGCCCGTTCCAATATTGGCGGCAGACTTCCAATAGTGTGTAAGTGCCGATGATATTGGTTTCGATAAAGGCAGCCGGGCCATCAATGGAACGGTCCACATGGCTCTCCGCCGCCAGATGCATTACCAGATCCGGCTTATGATCCAGGAAAACTCTTTCTAGGGATGCACGATCACAAACATCGACCTTCTCAAATTTGTACCGATCACTTTCCGATACGGTTGCTAATGAGTCGAGATTACCCGCATAGGTAAGCTTATCGACATTCACTACGTTATCTTGAGTCTCGTGGATAATGTGTCTAACTACTGCTGAGCCGATAAAACCGGCGCCACCCGTGACTAGAATCTTCATCTTATTAAACTCGGTAAAAATTACTGTAGGTGGTTACGGTACCAGGGCATCGCAACCGCCAGCCCCTCGGCCACACTATGAGTGGGGCTGTACCCCAATCGTTGGGCAGCCTTGTCTATGTCCGCCTGAGAGTGGCGCACATCTCCGGGACGGAAGTCGCCGTAGTTGGGCGCCTTGTCGTAACACACGTCCAGTTTAGCCAGCTCTCCGGCGATCTTATCGAACAGCTGGCTCAGGCTGGTACGGGCGTTGCAGGCCACGTTATAGATCTGGTCCTTGTTTTCATCGGCGGCGGTCGCCGCTAGCAGGTTCGTCTGTACGGCGTTGTCGACGAAGCAAAAGTCCCGACTGGTATCGCCGTCACCATTGATGCACACCGTGTCGCCCTGGATCATCGCCGCTATCCATTTCGGTATCACCGCCGCGTAGGCGCCATTAGGGTCTTGACGGGAGCCGAAGACGTTGAAGTAGCGCAATCCGATGGTCTTGAAGCCGTAGGTTCGAGCGAACACGCTGGCATACAGTTCATTCACGTACTTGGTGACCGCATAGGGTGACAGCGGATTGCCTATTTTATCTTCCACCTTTGGCAGATCCGGGTGGTCGCCGTAGGTGGAGCTGGAGGCGGCATAGGTGAAGCTGCTCACGTCTTCGTCCTTGGCGGTCACCAACATGTTCAGGAAACCGTCGATGTTGGCCTGGTTGGTGGCTATCGGGTCTTCGATGGAGCGCGGCACCGAGCCCAAGGCAGCCTGGTGGAGGACATAATCTGTCCCCTTTACGGCTTCCCGGCAGTCTTCAAGGTTACGGATATCGCCTTCGATGAAGCGGAAGCGTGCCCACTGCTGTTCGGTGACCAGGGTTTGGACTTCATCCAGGTTGTGTTGGTGGCCGGTGGCGAAGTTGTCCAGGCCTACTACCGTCTGGTCCAGCTTTAACAGAGTTTCCAGCAGATTAGAGCCGATGAAGCCGGCCACGCCGGTGATTAGCCAGGTTTTGGGGTTGGCTTGGAGGTCGGCTTTTACTTGGTCGTAGCGGGTCATTTTCTTCCAGTGTCAGTCGTAGCTGCTCGATTCGCGGGCTGGGCCCGGTTCTACAAGGGCTCGTTCCCAAATGGAGCATCGACAAAGAGCCAGTGGCGTGCCCTTACAGGCGGAGGTCGACGGCTTCTTTGGGCAGCACGTACTTCAGGTCGTAGAGGACGTGCGGGTCTCGGCCCAGCTGGCGGATTTCGCTGGCCGGCATGGCCTTGAATTCATTGTGGGCCACGGCCAGGACGATGCCATCGTAGCTGGCCACCATCGGTTTTTCGATGGGTTGGATGCCGTATTCCCGATAGGCCTCGTCCGGGTTGATCCAGGGGTCGTAGACGTCGACGGTGACGTTGTAGTCCTGGAGCTCGCGGATCACGTCGATCACCCGGGTATTGCGCAGGTCCGGGCAGTTTTCCTTGAAGGTCAGGCCCATCACCAGTACCCGGGCGCCGTTAACCTGGATGCAGCGGTCCAGCATGGCTTTAACGAGCTCGCTGGCCACGAAGCGGCCCATGCCGTCGTTGATGCGACGCCCGGAGAGGATCACTTCCGGGTGGTAACCCACCGCCTGGGCTTTATGGGTCAGGTAGTAAGGGTCCACGCCGATGCAGTGGCCGCCCACCAGGCCGGGCCGGAACGGCAGGAAATTCCACTTGGTGCCGGCGGCTTCCAGCACTTCCTGGGTGTCGATGTTCATGCGCTTGAAGATCATCGCCAGTTCGTTGACCAGGGCGATGTTCAGGTCCCTCTGGGTGTTCTCGATCACCTTGGCGGCTTCCGCCACCTTGATGCTGGAGGCCCGGTGGGTGCCGGCGGTGATCACGGACGCATAGAGGCGGTCCACGGTGTCCGCCACTTCCGGGGTGGAGCCGGCGGTGACCTTCATGATGTCGGTGACGCGGTGGAGCTTATCGCCCGGGTTGATGCGCTCCGGGCTGTAGCCGGCGTAGAAGTCCCGGTTGAAGGTGAGGCCGGAGACGCGTTCCAGCACCGGCACGCAGTGCTCCTCGGTGGCGCCGGGGAATACCGTGGACTCGTAAATCACGATATTGCCGGGCTTGAGGGTCTTACCGATGGTCTCGGACGCCCTGATCAGCGGCGTCAGGTCGGGCTGACGGTGCTCGTCGATGGGGGTGGGCACGGTGACGATGTAGACGTTACAGCCGTCCAGGGCCATCGGATCGTCGCTGAACGCCAGGCCCTCCGAGGCGGCCAGCTCCGCGTCGCTGAGCTCCCGGGTGTGGTCGTGGCCGTCCCGAAGAGCGCGAATGCGGTCGTGATTGACGTCGAAGCCCACCACCGGGCGGTGTTTGCCGAACTCGGCGGCCAAAGGCAGGCCCACATAGCCCAAGCCGATCACGGCCAGTTTGATGTCTTCCAGGGAAGGGTGACTCATTCTTTGTCTACCTTACTAATACGGCCTACAGGGATGTGAGGATTTTGCCTTTTTGGGCGCTGTCTTGATAGCGGCGCCCGAGTTCCGTGGCCAGGGCCGCCTTGGCCTGGTCGTCGCCGTGCACCAGGCGGATTTCCCGGGGCCACCGGGTCATACCGGTGACGAAGTCGAGCAGCCCGTTGCGGTCGGCGTGGGCGGAATAGCCGCCGATGGTGTCGACGCCCGCCTTTATCTCGTGTATTTCGCCGTCCAGTTCCACGTGGCCGCCCTGCCCTTGCGTCTGCAGCTCCCGGCCGGGGGTGCCGGCGGCCTGGTAGCCGACGAACAGTACATTGTGGCGCGGGTCGCCCAGCATCGCCTTCAGGTAATTGACGATGCGCCCGCCGGCGCACATGCCGCTGGCGGCGATCACCACCGCTGGGCGGCCTGTGCCGGCCAGGTGGGCGACCATGCGCTGGTGGGTTTCATGGTCGTCCACCGTGAACAGTTGCTCGAAAGCGAGCGGGCCACGCCCCTGGGCGACCCGCTCACGCGCCTGTTCGTCCCAGTGCTCACGGAGGCCTCTGTAGGCCTGCGTGAACCGGCCGGCCAGGGGCGAATCCAGGATCACCGGCAGGTCGTTCCAGTGGAGCCCGCCGGCGGCCTCCTTGCCCTGATTCTCGTGGATCAGGTCTTCCAGCTCATAGAGCAGTTCCTGGGTGCGGCCGATGCTGAACGCGGGGATCAGCACCGTACCCCGGTCCACCAGGGCACGCTCGATCAGGGTCCGCAGACGGTAACGGCGGGCGCCCGGGTCGTCGTGTTCCCGGTCGCCGTAGGTGCTCTCCAGCACCAGGATGTCACAGCCCTCCGGCTGTTCCGGTGGCCGCAGTATCGGCGACGCCCGGTTGCCCAGGTCACCACTGAAGATCACCTTGGTGTCCTTGCCGCGGGCCTCACCGGTCAAGGCACACTCCACATAGGCGGAGCCGAGCAAATGCCCGGCGCGGCGCAGCCGGATCGCCGCCTCTTTGCCCTGGCCCTGGTAGACGCTGTGCCACTGGCCGAAGGGCAGCGGCCGCAGCAGACGCTGTACGCGGCGCAGGTACCAGTTTATCGCCTCCGGCTGGCGGCTGACGGCCAGCTTAAAGGCGTCCTCCAGCATGATCGGCAGCAGCTCGGCGCTGGGCTCGCTGCAATAGATCGGCCCGTCGAAGCCGGCGGCCAGCAGCCAGGGAATACGCCCCACATGATCGAGGTGCACATGGGTGACCACCAGCGCCCGGATGTGGCCGATATCGAATTCGATTTCGGGGCGCCCGGCGTCGGCGCCGTCCGCGCCCCGGTCACCGCCCTGAAACAGGCCGCAATCGATCAGCAGCCCCGCGTTGTCGTCCAGCGTCAGTTCGTGGCATGAGCCGGTAACGCCGGTGGCGGCGCCGTGGTGTTTTATCACACTCTTATTGGAATCGTTCACTGTCTGTCCCCGTTCAGGCACGCTACCGCCGCAGGGTTTGCCGTCGATTCCCTGAGGACGGATCAGTGCCTGTTTCTTCTGTTGCAGGTCTCTGGGAGCCTGCCGGCAAGCTTTGCTTGCCTTTCGCGGGCTGGGCCCGCTCCTACAACGTGCTTATGTCTTTCAGGGCCAGGGTGAGGCGGTGCTGCTTGTGGAGCATGCTGAGCAGCACGATGGCGCGCTCCTGGCCGTCGAAGCGGTGGAACACCGCTTCCATGTCCGCGAAGGGGCCGTGCTCGATGCGCAGGCGATCGCCCGGGCGCAGCGCGGGGCGGTCGTCATTGGCGCTGGTCTGGGTTTGCAGCTTGAGGGCATCGATTACGGAGGGCGGCACCGCCGCCGGGCGGTCGCCGAAGGCCACCAACTTGGTCACGCCCCGGGTGGAGCGGATGGTGTGCCAGCCACTGCCCTGCTCGGACAGTTGAATAAAGAGGTAGCCGGGAAACAGGGGTTCCTGGCGCCGCACGCGCCGGCCGGCGCGTACTTTTTCCAGGCAGAGCTGGGGCTGAAAGCAGGTAAAGCCCTGATTTTCCAGGTTTTCCTGGGCCCTGTAGTTCTGATTGGCGCGGCACTGAACCACGTACCAGCCTGAATCACTCATGCCGTTTTCCTTTTCGGGACTCTGCCCGGGCCCGGCCCTTTTGGGGCCGAGTGTCCGTATTCATGTAGCTTCGCGCGGGGAGGTGACGTTCGCGTGACGGAGCCTACGTTAGCCGGGCGGAGTCCGCCTTGCCGTAGTGCTCAGGTTGTCTTTTGTTGCGATTTTTTACATTCCCCCCGGAATATAGCTTTGTGATCCTAGTGCAAATAGTTTATGTGATCAATATCACAAATTTAACGCGAGGGTTGACTCGTGACACCGTCGCCACGCCCTACCCCGAAATAGAGCAGGCCCGCCGCGTTGACGGCTGAAGGTTCATAGATGTTTCGGCCATCCACGATTACCGGCGTATGCAGCGCTGCTTTAATGGCTTCGAAATCAGCCACCCGAAACTCTTTCCATTCAGTACAGATTACCAGGGCGTCGGCACCGTCCAGTGCGTCCATGCGATGCTCCGCCAGGACCAGGTCCTTACGGTCGCCGTAGAGCCGGCGACACTCGTCGCGCGCTGCCGGGTCGTAGGCCTGAATGCCACCGCCAGCGGCCCACACCGCTTCCATCAACGTGCGGCTGGGCGCTTCGCGCATATCGTCAGTGTTGGGTTTGAAGGCCAGACCCCAAACCGCGATGGTCTTACCGTTCAGGTCACCATCAAAGGCATTGTTCAGCTTACCGAACAGCATGGACTTCTGATGATCGTTTACGGCTTCCACGGCGCGCAACATGCGTGCTTCATAGCCCACGTCATGGGCGATGCGCTCCAGGGCGCGTACGTCCTTGGGAAAGCAGGAGCCGCCATAGCCGCACCCGGGGTAAATAAAGTGGTAGCCGATGCGCGGATCCGAACCGATTCCCAAGCGCACGTTTTCGATATCCGCGCCAAGACGCTCGGCCAGATTGGCCATCTCATTCATAAAGCTGATCTTGGTGGCCAGCATGGCATTGGCGGCGTATTTGGTGAGCTCGGCGGAGCGCACGTCCATGAAAATCAGCTTGTCATGGTTCCAGTTGTAAGGGCCGTAGCACTCGCGCATCAGTTCACGGACCTTATCGGAGTCCGTACCGACCACGATACGAGCACCGCGGGTGAAGTCCTCGATGGCGGCGCCTTCCTTGAGGAATTCCGGGTTGGAGCAGACATCGAAGTTGATCTCCGCGCCCCTACCCGACAACTCAGCATTGATGGTGGCCCGGACCCGGTCGGCGGTGCCCACCGGCACGGTGGATTTGTTCACCACCAGCTTATAGCCGTCCATATGCCGGCCTATTGTGGTGGCCACCGACAGTACGTACTGCACGTCGGCGGAGCCGTCTTCGTCCGGCGGGGTGCCCACGGCAATGAATTGCAGGGCACCGAAGCCGACGCCCCGCCCGGCGTCCGTGGTAAAACGCAGGCGGCCCTCCTCCCGGTTACGTGCCACCATGGGCGCCAGCCCGGGCTCAAAGATGGGAATCTTGCCCTGTTCCAGCGACTCGACCTTAGCCGGGTCCACGTCCACGCACAGCACTTCGTGGCCGGCATCCGCCAGGCATGCCCCGGTGACCAGGCCCACATAGCCGGTGCCGAATATCGTGACTTTCATAGCGACTCTCTTGTCAGTCTTTCCGATGGCGTGAGGGTCTTAGTACTCCGCCGCGAAAAGCCGGTGGTAATTTGCTATCGCCTTGTCCCTGGTATGCGCCTCGGCCGCCTTGAGCGACCCCTGATGCAGGCTCCGGCGGTCCGATGCGGTGAGATAACCCTGAATTCTGGACAGGACCTCCGCCTCCGTGGGCGCCGACACCACATAACCGTTAACGCCGTCTTTAACTACGCCGTCGATGCCCCAGCCTTTATGCCCAATCACGACACAGCCGGATGCCATGGCTTCCAGATAGACCAGCCCGAACGTCTCCGGCGCGCTGGGCATCAAGAACAGATGCGACGCGCGCATAGCGTTCAGGACCTGCGCCCGCGGCGTGAAGCCGTGTTGGCGCACCACGTCAGTCAGCCCCAACTGCTCGATGTCGCGTGTGATCACCGATTTGAGCGGGCCGTCACCGTGGAGATGCACCGTCAGACGAACGCCGTTGTCGACCAACGCCTTGAAGGCGCGCAGACAGGGCTGCACGTTTTTCTTTGGGATCAGCAGGCAGGCCATGGTAATCACCAAACCCTGGTCGAGGGAAATATCCTTGCTCTGCAGATCGACGATCTCCGCCGCGTCGATGCCCGAGTAGACAACCCCGGACGGCTCGACATCGTAGTTGTCTTTCAGTTGGCGAGCGAGCGCGTGGGAGCGGACGAACGTCTTGTCCGCCGCATCCAGGCACTGACGTAGCTGCGGCTTGCCCAGGTCGGAGCCGTGGACGACAAAGTACTTCTTCGCCAGCCTGCGACCAAGCACCCGCTTCGCGGCGATAAAATTAAAGCTCTGGTGGCAGATGGCGAAGTCGAAGCGCCCGCGAAAGCCCATCAGGAACAGCACCAGCCGGGTCAGCAGCGCGGAATAGACGAACCGGAAACCGATGGTCGGCACGTCGTACACCGGCAAGCCGTTCAGAACGCGTTTTCTGGGCCAGTAAGGGCCCCCTTTAACGATCAGCGGCAGGAAGCGCAGCACGGCGGTGACTTCGAGCCCCTCGGCGATGGCACCGTCGACGAGCTCGCGAACGGCCAGCGTATTGCTGGTCAGGTCGCGCTCGTCGGTGATCGCATAGAGGTTGCTGCAGACGACGCCTTTCATGGGGCTCCCAACGGTGGGGGTCTCGGACTCAGACGCCGATTTTCTCGATCAGCTGGCGCACGCACTCACCGATGTCGTGCTCGGCGGTGTTGATCACTACTTCCGCGTTGGCGGGGGCTTCGTAGGGGCTGTCGATGCCGGTGAATTCCTTGATCTCGCCGGCGCGGGCTTTCTTGTAGAGGCCCTTGGGGTCGCGCTTCTCGCACTCTTCCAGGGGGGCGTCGGCGAACACTTCCACGAACTCGCCGTCCTCGAACAGGGCGCGGGCGGCGTCCCGGTCGGCGCGGAACGGGCTGATAAAGGCGGTGATCACCACCAGGCCGGCGTCGACCATCAGCTTGGCCACTTCGGACACCCGGCGGATGTTCTCGGTGCGGTCCTCGTCGCTCATGCCCAGGTTCTTGTTCAGACCGTGGCGCACGTTGTCGCCGTCGAGCAGGTAGGTGTGCTTGCCCTGCTCGGTGAGCGCCACTTCCAGGGCGTTGGCCAGGGTGGACTTGCCGGAGCCGGACAGGCCGGTGAGCCAGATGCACTTGGGCACCTGGTTCTTCTGCTTGGCGCGGTGGTCCTTGGTGATGTGGGTCTGGTGCCAGATCACTTCGGCCTGGGATTCGTTCTCTCGGCGTTCGTAGGGGGTATCAGTCATGTTGCCTCCGTTCGGGAAGCTGCAAGCTACAAGCTGCAAGCTTCAAGCTAGGTTCGCATCGCGCTTATCAGCGCGTGCAGCATCTTTGAGATATCCTGGGCTTCGCGTTTCCAGCGGCGGCCCACTTCCGGGCTGATGTAGCCAATCTCTATTCCAATGTATATCTGGGTGCGCAACTCACCGGATGAGCCTTTTGCGTAGTTCAGAAACACCGCTTTTTCTTTGTCGGATGCCCGCTCATACCCCTCGGCGATATTCGAGGGTATCGACAGCCCCGATCGGGTGATCTGATCTCGAAACCCAAAATCCCGACACTGTGCGAAATGCCGGTATATGTCAGCGCTCAACCGCGCCGCCCGTCTCCATACGGACAATTCCTCAAAACGCATCCTTGCGTCCTCTTGTAATTCCAAACCGCGAATTCTACACGATCCCCCCTCAGCTCTCCCCCACCCGCTTGCAGCTTGAAGCTTGTAGCTTGCAGCCGGCCGCTAGAACGCCCAAACGAGCGGGATGAGGCCAACACTGACCGTCGCGGCCACCAAACTCATCGGGATGCCGATCTTAAGGTAATCGGTGAAGCGGTAGCCACCGGGGCCCATGACCATCAGGTTGGTCTGGTAGCCCAGCGGGGTCATGAAGCTGGCGCTGGCGGCGAACATGACGGCGACGATGAACGGCAGCGGGCTGACGCCGAGCTGCTCGGCGACGCCGGTGGCGATCGGGAACACCAGCACGGCGGCGGCGTTGTTGGTGATCACTTCGGTGAACAGGGCGGTGACCAGATACACCAGCAACAGGGCCAGCCAGGGGCTCTGGATGCTGTCGGCGAGCATGGCGTCGACCAGCCAGGCGGCGGTGCCGCTCTGCTCCAGGGCGGTGCCCAGGGCGAAGGCGGCGCCGATCACCACCAGCACCGGCAGATTGACACTGACGTTCATGCGCGCCCGGTTGACGGTGACGCAGCGAGTGACCAGCAGCAGGCCGGCGGCCAGGAAGGCGGCCTCCAGCACGGACACCAGGCCGATCACATTGACCCCGACCATGGCCACCAGGATCACTGTGGCCAGCGGGGCACGGCTGAAGTCCGGCGGGGTGGAGTCGCTGAGCGGGCTGACCAGCATGAAGTCGCGGCGGTACTGGTACTGCTCGACGAAGGTGTCGCTGGTCTCCAGCAGCAGGGTGTCGCCGGTGCGCAGCACCTGCTCGCCGACCTTGCCGGGCAGGCGGCGGCCGCCGCGGCTGATGCTGAGGATGGCGGCCTGGTAGCGGGTGCGGAAGCCGGTGTCCTTGACGGTTTTGTTGACGCCGGGGAACTCGGGGCCGAGCACTACCTCCACCAGGCAGCGCTGGTGGTTGTTCAGGCGCAGCTTGTGGGCGCCGCCATGGGCGGGAACCAGGCCGTTAACGCGCTGCAGCTCGCGGGCGCACTCCGGGGCGCCGATGAAGGCGAGCTGGTCGCCGGCCTGCAGCAGCTGGTCCGGCCCCACGGCGGTGAACAGCTTGTCGCCGCGCTGGATCTCGGTGAGGTAGCCGTGGGTGAGGTTACGCAGCCCGGCGTCCTGGATGCTCTTGTTGTGCAGCGGGCTGCCCGCGGGGATCACCATCTCCACGTGGTATTCGCGGGCTTGCTCGACCTGCTCCACCAGGCCTTCGCGCTCGGGCAGCAGACGGCGGGCGCACAGCAGCAGAAATACGGAACCGGCGATCAGCAGCGGTACGCCCACCCAGGCCATGTCGAAGATGTGAAAGCCCTCGATGCCCCGGTTCTGCATCATGCCGTCCACCACCAGGTTGGTGCTGGTGCCGATCAGCGTGCAGGTGCCGCCGAGGATGGCGGCGTAACTGAGCGGCAGCAGCAGCTGTGAGGCGGACAACTTCAGGCGCTGGGCCCACTCCTGCACCGCCGGGATCATCATCGCCACCACGGTGGTGTTGTTGAGGAAGGCGCTGAGGATGGAGGTGGGCAGGATCAGCCGGGCCTGGCTGCCCAGGGCGCCCTTGGGCTGACCGAGCAGCTTATGGGCCACCCAATAGATGGCGCCGGTGTCGCGCAGGGCGGCGGCCACCACATAGAGCACCGCCACGGTGATCAGCCCCGGGTTAGCGAAGCCGGCCAGGGCCTGCTCCACGGTGATCACATCGCCCACCAGCACCGCCACCAGGGCGGCCATCATGGTGACCTCGGCGGGCACGCGGTTGGAGGCCAGCGCCGCCAGCACCGCAAGCACCACCAGCGATGTGTAGATCATTTCAGGTGTCATAAGGCGGGAATGGTACCTGGGGGCTTATAACCTGCAACTTTGGGTTTGTTCTTTGCTTATAAGGAACAGCTACAAGCCTCAAGCTTCAAGCCGCAAGCGGAACCAGCTTATAGCTTGCAGCTTGAGGCTTGAAGCAACCTGACGCCGCAGGCGTCAGGTTTTATCGCTGTCGTAGTGGTAGGCGTAGTAACCGTATTCGTTGCTGGCGCGGCGTTCGATGGCGTTGAGGATGGCGCCTTTGATTTCCACCTTGTTCTGCTCGAAGCGGTGCACGCTGACGTCCACTTCCTTGGCGGAGTTCACGCCGTAGCGGGCGACGATCAGGCTGGTGCCGGCCTGCTGGCCGATGATGGCGGCGTCGGTGACGGCGAGGATCGGCGGGGTGTCCACCAGCACCAGGTCGTATTCGGCGGAGAGCCGTTCCATCAGCGCCTTGAAACGGGAATGCATAAGCAGCTCCGATGGATTGGGCGGGATCTGGCCGCGCGGGATAAAATGCAGGTTTTCCACCTCAGTTTCATGAATCACCTGTTGGTGCTCCGCCTGGCCAGAAAGCAAATCCGAAAGCCCCAGATCGTTCTGATTCTTAAAGTAGCGGTGCAGATGGCCCTTGCGCATGTCGGCGTCGATTACCACCACCTTCTGGCCGACCTGGGCGAGCACAGCCGCCAGGTTGGCGGTAATAAAGGACTTGCCGACCTGCGGGCTGGGGCCGGAGATCATCATCACCTTGTTGGTGGCTTCCATCATCGCGAAGTGGAGGCTGGTTCGCAGGCTGCGGAGCGCTTCCACTGCCAGATCCGCCGGGTCGCTCACAGCCAGGAGCGGGATGGGCTCGTGCTTCGAGCGCTTCCGGCGTCGCATTGCAGCCACCAGGCGATCCAGCTTTTGCTGTTGCTCCGAGAGCGGCACGGCGGCATAGACCGGAATACCCTGTTCTTCCAGCTGATCCGGGCTCTCAATGCCGCGGTGCAGAAGGCCCGCGCCAAGCACAAAGCCCGCGGACAGTATCAGACCAAGAAAGCCGGCCAGACCGGTGACCAGGCCTTTTTGCGGCTTCACCGGCGACGGGTAGACCACGGCGTCGTCGATGATGCGCACATTACCCACGGTGCTGGCCTTCATGATGCGCAGTTCCTGAGCGCGGTTCAGGAGACCCACGTAGATCTGCTGATTCACCTCAACGTCCCGCATCAGACGCAGTATCTGCTGTTGGGTCTCCGGCAACTGACCGATCTGGCGATTCAGCTGGTCGCGCTCCTGCTCCAGGGAGCGGCGCTGCTCGAGCAGGGTCCGGTAGGCGGGGTGCTCCTTGGTAAATTTGGCGGAGACCTCGCTCTCCTTGATTTTAAGCTCGTTGAGCTTGGACTCCATGGACACCACCCGGCCCAATAGCGACTGGGTCTCCATCTGCATGTCCACGGAATCGCTTTCAAGGCGATAGGCGTTCAGTTTCTCTTCGGCTTCGGTGAGTTCCGCTTTCAGTTCGGGTAGCTGCTTATTCAAGAATTCCAGACTTTGCTCCGCTTCCGCGGCCTGGCGGTTGATATTCTGCAGCAGATAATTTTCGGCGATGGCGTCCAGCACCGCCAGGATACGCTCTTTATCAGGGCCGGTAATGCCAACGTTGAGGATGCCCGTGTCCCGTCCCTGTTCGTTCACCGTCAGGCCGCTACGTATCGCGCCCACCGCCTGCAGCGGTGTGAGACGCGTCAGTGTTAACGCCTCGCTACCCGGTTGCCACTCACCCAATTCAAGGACAATGCTCTCATCTTCACTGCGCAGCACCTGGTCCGCGGGGCCACCGAGCACCTTTTTTTCGCCGAGACGTAATTGCGGATGGCCCTGCTCGTCAGCGGTCAGCCGGAAGGCACGCCCACGGAGATTATCCGGAACGATAAACTGTTTCACTGTCACAAAGGTTTCGCTATCGCGGTACCCCGCGAACAGGGGCCGCGGCACACCGGGCGCCACCGGGTCCGGGGCGGTAAAGCGGCCCAACCAGGGATCACGATCCGGGCGAACCACGATATCCGCATGCAACTGTTCGGAAACATTACCAAGCACCATGCGTGAACGGAGAATAGCGATTTCCGCCGCCATTGATTGCTCCTGCCCCATAGCCTGAGAGAGCTCCTCTAGCCCGGCCATGCCACCCTGCTTTTTTTCCACCTGCAGCAGCGCATCGGCTTTATAGATCGGCGTGGCGAATGTGGCATAGAGCCCGCCGAGTAGCAGCGCCAGCACGGTGGTGCCAAGAATCAGCCACTTGGCGTCGATCAGCAGAGCAAACAGGCGGTGCAGATCGATTTCGTCGTCCAGGGGGCCGGAGCGGGCGCGGGACGTGGTGGACTCGTTACTCATGGGGTGTCGTCATTCCTGTGTTCAAATTTTTTCATCCAGGCGTCCGTGGCCTGGCGCATTAGCGGATAGATGCGCTCGAAGACTTCCCGACCCCGCCGGTAGGGATCCGGAATATCCTGGCCGCCATTCCAATGGCTGAGCAAAAAGGTTTTGCCGCTGACTTCCGGAAATCGCTGGATGATGCGGTCACGCTGGCGTCCTTCCATGACCAGGATAAGATCAGCGTCCTGGCAGAGCGCCCGGTCAAGCTTGCGGGCCTGGTGCGGACCGCATTCCAGCCCGTGGGCAGCGGCCACCTCCCGGGCGGTAGATTCCATATCGTGGCCCTCCAGGCCAACCAGACCAGCGGAGCTGATCCGCTTGTCGGGCCGGGCGGCGGCCAGCATGGCCGCCACCGTGGGGCTGCGGCAGATATTGCCGTCGCACACCACCAGAATACGCTCGAACATTTAGTCGCTTCCCAACTGGTCTTCGGCGCGACCGCCCAGATAGAGCGCGGTCACGCTGGGCACCAGCAGGCTCAGCACCCGGTTCCAGCGGGCCAGCGGTGCGGCGGTGACGTAGACGATATCGCGGGGCTGCAACTGAAAGCTGTCCGCCAGGACCAGGGCGGCGGCGTCCTTGGCGTTAAGCTGGTAGACGTCGATGCCGTGCTCCTGGCCGGGCGACGCCTTGCGGAAGACGAAAATGCCGGAGGCGTCGGCCTCCCGCTCGTCCAGGCCGCCGGTGTCGGAGAGCGCTTCCGCCAGGCTCATGCCGTTGCGGCCCATGGGCACACTTTGCGGTCGGTTCACTTCGCCAAGCACAAAGATCTTATTGTCTTCCGCACGGGATACGTTGACCACATCGCCGGGACGCAGCAGCACGTTTTGAGCGGCATTGCCGTTTTCGTAAATGTCCCGCAGGGACAGCCGGAATTCCTTGCCATCGCGGGTGAGAATGACCTGGGACCAGTTGGCGTTGTCGCTGATGCCGCCGGCGGCGCTGATCGCATCCACCAGACGCATGGGCAGGTTGGTGATCGGATAGGTGCCGGGTGTGCCCACCGCTCCGGTGACGTAGATTTTCTTGCTGCGGAAGCCGGCCACTGCGACATCCACCTGGGGGGATTCAATGTAGTCGTCCAGTCGGTCGGTGATCATCTCGCGGATTTCGGTGACTTTCATACCTTCCACATGGACCTTGCCCACGTAGGGATAAAAGATGCTGCCGTCGCTGTGTACCAGGTTGCCGGACTCCTGGGCACTGCGCTGGGAACCGGCGGGGATGGTCAGCTCCGGGTGATCCCAAACGGTGATCTGCAGGACGTCACCGACGCCCACTTCGTAGTCGTAATTTTCCGGCGAGTCCGCGAGGGCGTCCGGTAATTCCGGTGCTGGCGCCTGTTTTTGATCGAGGATGGCGGTGGTGATGGTGTGGGTTTTGATCACGTCCGGCAGGTCGGCGGCGTCCGGCTGTTCGTCTTCAGCGAACCAGCCCGGCTCCGCGTCGCGGTCGGACCCGGGCACGATGGTGCAGCCGGCGACGGCCAGCAGCAGCCCGCATGTTCCCAGTGTTTTCATTATTGCTGTCATAACCGTTTGGGAGTCCTTTACCAGTCAAACGTGCGGCGCCATTGCGCCATGGCGGTGACCTGCTCGCGCTCACCGGCGAAGGTGTCCACCGCTTCGTCGGTGGCGGCCAGGGCCCAGGTGAGACGCCCACCCAGCAGGCCGTGTTCCAGCCGTAATTCAGCCAGCACGATATCTTGTTCCGCATTGGCTTGCAGTATTTCGGCACCGTCGGGTTCAACTTGAGCCCGTTTGCCGCCTTCCGCGTTGAGGGTGGCGGTGGTCACCGAGGCGGTGAATACCGCGCCGTTGCGGAAAAACTGCTGGCCGCCCAGGGTCAACGCGCGGGCGTCCCCCTCGAAGGTGGAGGCCAGGCTGCGCCCATAGTAGCGGAAGCCGCTGCGGTAGGTGCTGTGTTCATAGGCGGTGTTGAAACGGGCGTCACTGACGGCACGACCTGCGACGGTGTCGGTACCTTCCAGGAAGAAACGCTGGCTGCCGGTACCGAAACCGGTGAGGGCGTCGAAGCCGACCAGCGCGGAGAACTTGGACGGCAGGCCGCCGGCCTCGTCCTCGCCCATCATCTGGCCGTAGAAGCCGGTGGGCACGCCGAACACCGGGAAGCCGGCGCGGAAGTCGAAACCGCCTACCTGGTTACTGGGGTCGTCTTCCTCTGTGAAACCGGTGCTCTGGCCATTGTCCTTGCCGATCAATGCATCCCCGAAGGAGTCCAGGCCTTGCGGCCGCCCTTCCCCGCCCCACTGGAACAGCCGGGTCAGGCCGATCTGCAGAAAGCTGGCCGGACGGAAGGTGAGGCGGCCGCCGACCAGCTTGGCGTCTGAAATGGCGCGGTCCTGCTCGAGCTGGCCGATAAACGCCTGGAAGTCCCAGGGGCCGATCCAGTTCAGCCACGGCGAGCGCGGCGCGTACTGGGTCTGGCGACCAAACCACAGGCCGGGCACCGGGCGGGCGTTGTTGGAGAGTGCCAGGGAGCTGTGGTGGCCGGGGCCCCACCAGCGATCGATGGCGCCGGCGCCGAGCTGCCAGTTGCCGAAGCGGCCGGCCACGAAGCTGCCGTCGGCGCGCAGCTCGCTGGTGTCTTCGCGGTCGTCGGTGTCGGTGTAGCCGGCCTGGATGCGGGCGGCGTAGCGGCGGCCGGTGAAGGACACCGCCGCCGAGCTGTCCACCTGGCCGGCGGGCTGGGCGCCGAAGTGGCGGAACAGAGGCTCTTCATTGGCGCCGCCGAGGGTGACGGTGGCGGTGCGGGTTTCGGTTTTGGCGCGGTCCAGGGCGGCACGCAAGTAGGCGGCGTGCTCGCTGGTGCGGCAGGTGTCGCTGGCGCCGCGCAGGCCTTCGGCCACGGCCGACCAGTTCACCGGCCAGGTGGTGGTGAGGCCGTCGAAGCAGCCCAGCGCGGAGAGCGCTTCCAGATGGTGCCGGGCGCGCAGGTCCCCGGTCTCCGCCCAGGGGGCGGCGGCGGCCGTCGCGCTCACGCTTAGCAGTACACCCAGGGCTCCGCCTTTGACTGCTCGGGGCCAGAAGGCCCGCTTGAACCCACTTAACACTGGCGGCTTCCTATCCTGATGGTTGGTATGTTTCCCCAGTCCCTGGGGCGAGGATTATCACCCGCAAGTTTTGTCATGCCTATGACACGCAGCGGCATTTTACATTGTGTTTACGATATTGCTAACCCTGGGTGACAGAGCGGCCACAGGATACGGCTATTTCTCCTGGTTGCAGATCAGGCGAGCCTCTTCCAGGGCGGCGGTGCGGTGCTTGGTGGCCTGCTTGTACTCGGGATCCGCGAGCATCTGCGCGAACGCTTGGATCGAAGGGTAGCGCACCAGCAGCACTTCGTCCCAACGCTCGCCTTCCGGGGCGATCACGCCGGCCAGGGTATCGCCGGACCAGACCAACTCGCCGCCCACGCCCCGGACCTTCTCGAACGCCACCAGCGAATAGCGGCGGTAGGCCTCGCGGCCGTCGTAGTCGGCTTCGCCGTCCTTGTAGCGGGCTTTGTCGCGGAAGCGCAGCAGGTTGAGCATGACGATGGGGGTGTCGGCGGGAATGCTGTTGAGGATTTCCGGCAGGCGTTTGGGATCCGGGTCGACGACGGGCATGGCGTGCTCTCCTTGATTGTGATTATTGGCAACAAGGTTGCCGCTTCCCTCCCCCGCCGCCAATGGTGAGATGCGCCAATTGTATGGGCGGCCTTGCGGCCGCCGATACAGGATGCAGGGGGCAGGAGGCAGGGGCGAACCTTGTGGGAGCGGGCCCGGCCCGCGAAAGGCAAGCGTTGCTTGCCGGCAGGATCCCAGAGCTCTTTCTAAAATGGGCTATCAAGAAACCTCTCTGGAACCCTGCGGGGCAACCTTTGCCGGCCGGTACGCCGGCCTTTCGCGGGCGGGGCCCGCTCCTACAGTGCTCTTTTCCACAAGGAGGCCATTGGCGGCGCAGAAGGCGCGGAGGTCGTCAAGGCACTGCTCCGGCACGGTGACGCGGGCCGTGACGTGCTGGCTGTACTGGATGTCTTCCAGGCGGGCGCCGTGCTGGTCGCACCAGTGGCGCAGCGGCTGCTCGTCGGCGAAGCCGAGCTGCAGGGTAAGCGTCTGCTCGGGGATCTGCTCGGTGACCCGCATGGCCGAGAGCACCGCTTCGGCGGCGCCGGCGTAGGCGCGCACCAGGCCGCCGGCGCCCAGTTTGACGCCGCCGAAGTAGCGGCTGACCACCACCATGACGTCGCCGACCCCTTTGTGCTGGATCACGTTGAAGATCGGTTTGCCGGCGGTGCCGGAGGGCTCGCCGTCGTCGTTCATGGCGCCTTGGCCGGACTGCGGGTCGCCGATCAGCCAGGCGTGGCAGTGGTGGCTGGCGTCCGGGTAGCGGGCGCGGGCTTGCTCGAGCACGGCCTGGGCCTGGTCGCGGTCCTGGACCGGGCGCAGCCAGGCGATGAAGCGGCTTTTGTTGATGATCAGTTCGCGGTCGACGGGGCCGGCTGGGGTTGGGTAAGTCATTGGGGGAGGATAGCAGAGACCTTGCTAGAGAGGGCTCTGGGATCCTGCCGGGAGCTTCGCTCCCTTTCGCGGGCTGGGCCCGCTCGCACAAGACCGGCCCCTACCTGATCAGGGGATGTGAACACTTGTCGCGGGGCCGTACCGTCGTTGGTCAAACAACGACGAAAAAAGCGGGTAGCGACATGGAAACGACGATCTTTACGCGCCAGCGCGGCGGCACCGTGCTGATGGGAGCTCTGGTCCTGGCAATCACCGCCTGTGGCGGGGGCGGCAGCAGCAGTAGCGGCGGCAGCGCTGGCGGTGGCGGCAGCCCACCCGCCGGCGGCCTGGCGCTGGAATCCAACAGCCCCGGCGACGGCGCCACGCAGAAGGCGGACTACCCGGTGGTGGCGGTGTTCTCGGCGCCGGTGGACCCGGCCAGCGTGGACATGCAGAGCTTCGCGGTGACCGCTGGTGTGAACGAGGTGGACGGCACCTTTAGTTACAGCGACGACGGCTCGGTGGTGATTTTCACACCGGACGCGGATCTGGTCGACGGCCAGGCCTACACGGTGACGCTGAACGGCATTACCGATCCGTCCGGCGATGCGTTGAACGCGGAACAAACTTGGGGGTTCACCGCCAACGCGGTGGCCAATTACGACTGCGCGGTGGGCCCGGTGCCCGCCAGTCTCAACCTGAACCCGGACCAGGACGCCTACTACTCCCAGTACGCGGACGCCAACGGCCTGCCGGTGCTGGGCGGCGACCTGGTGTCGGCGCCGGCACTGACCCACGCCTGCGAGACCATTCTGGGGATGATGAGCCTGCGCCAGGATCTGCTCGAGCAGATGATCGCCAACGGCACGCTGGCGGCGGTGACCGGCGACGGCGAGGGGATCACGCAGATTCCCGCCTACTCGGATCTGGACGCCGTGTTCCCGATTAGCGGCGACTCCTGGGACAACCGCGCCCGGGGCGGCCTGGGCGCCACCAAGGCGCGGCCGGTGAGCAGCGGCACCGAAGAAAACGTGCTCTGCTACGCCAACGACCCGTACCAGGCGCCGCTGGGCGTGCACGAGGATATCTTCCTGCACGAGTTCGCCCACTCCGTGGACCTGATGGCACTGGAAGACCTGAACCCGGGTTTCCGGGCCGCGGTGCAGGCCGCCTATGACGACGCCCTGGCCAACAATCTCTACCAGAACACCTACGCGGACGACACCGTGGAAGAGTACTGGGCGGAAGGGGTGCAGAACTGGTTCAACGCCAACCTGGAGTCCGATCCACCTAACGGGCTGCACAACAGCGTCAATACCCGCGCCGAACTGGAAAGCTACGACCCGGCGCTGCACAGCCTGATCTCACGAATTTTCCCTACCGACTACGACGGTGGCTGCCCTGCCGGCGCGCCCTGATCGCGGCTGTCGGGTTACGCGCCTTGGGGGGCGCTTTTTATTGTGGGAGCGGGCCTCGCCCGCGAAAGGGAGCGAAGCTCCCGGCGGGATCCCAGAGGTCTCTGGAATCCTGCCGGCCGGCTTTGCCGGCCTTTCGCGGGCGGGGCCCGCTCGCACAAGGGCGGCGCCAATATCTCTACGGAATCAGGACGACGGCGCCGTGGGTGCGGCGGGCTTCCATGTCGTCGTGGGCCTGGCCCACGTCCTGAAGGGCGTAGCGGACCGGGTCGTCGGGGGTGAGGATGCCGTCGCGCAGGGCCTGGAAGAAGGCGGCGGCGGCGGCGTCGCGGTCGGCCGGGTCGGCGGTGTAGTGGCCGAGCATGGGCCGCACTACGGTGAAGGAGCCGGCGGCCAGGCGCGGCATGGCAAGCGGTTCCACCGGGCCGGAGGACTGGCCGAAGTTGACCAGGTGCCCGCGCGGCGCCAGGCAGGCCAGGGAATCGTAGAAGGTGTCTTTGCCGACGGAGTCGTAGGCGACGTCGACGCCGCGGCCGTCGGTGAGCTGCTTAACGGTTTCCACCACGTTCTGTTCCCGGTAGAGAATCACATGGTGGCAGCCGTGCTTGCGTGCTCGCTCGGCTTTTTCCTCGCTGCCAACGGTGCCGATCACGGTGGCGCCCAGGTGCCGCGCCCACTGGCACAGCAACTGCCCCACCCCGCCGGCGGCGGCCTGGACCAGAATGGTATTGCCCTCGCGGACCGGGAAGACGTCGGTGAGCAGGATGCGGGCGGTGAGGCCGCGCACCATCATGCCGGCCACCAGCCCATCGTCGATATCGTCCGGCAGGCGCACCAGCCGGGCGGCGTCGATCAGGCGCTGGTCGGCGTAGGCGCCGTAATTGCCGGAGGTATAGGCGACCCGGTCACCGGCGGCGAACGCGTCCACGCCCTCGCCCACCGCTTCCACGATGCCGGCGGCCTCCAGCCCGGGGATGCCCGGCAGCGGCAGGGTCTGATACAGCCCGGAGCGCACATAGATGTCGTGGAAGTTCACCCCGATGGCGGTTTGCTTGAGACGCACCTGGCCGGGGCCCGGCTCGCCCACCGACACCGTTTCCGGCCGCAGCACCTGCGGCCCGCCCGCTTCGTGCATGATCATCGCTGTCGCCATGGGGTCTCCTGATGAGTGGTTGGCCTTGTGGAAGCGGGCCCTGCCCGCGAAAGGGAGCGAAGTTGTGCGAGCGGGCCTTGCCCGCGAAAGGGAGCAACGCTCCCGGCAAAGGTTGCCCCGCAGGATGCCAGAGAGCTTTCTAACGGTAGTACAAACAGCGTCTCTGGAATCCTGCCGGCAAGCAGAGCTTGCCTTTCGCGGGCTGGGCCCGCTCCCACAAGAGCCCGCTCCCACAGGGGCCCGCCAAGAACTTCAGGCTTGGCGTTCGATCAGCATGGCGACGCCCTGGCCGACGCCGATGCAGAGGCTGACGAGGGCGTAGCGGCCGCCGGTGCGCTCGAGCTGGCGCAGGGCGGTGAGGGCCACGCGTACGCCGGAGGCGCCCAGCGGGTGGCCGACGGCGATGGCGCCGCCGTTGGGGTTGAGGCGCTCGTCGTCGCCCTGCAGGCCGAGCTGCTTGCAGCAGCCGAGGACCTGGGCGGCGAAGGCCTCGTTGATTTCGATCACGTCCATGTCGGCGAGGGTGAGGCCAGCGCGCTCCAGGACTTTGTTGCAGGCGTGCACCGGGCCCAGGCCCATGACGCGGGGCGGTACGCCGGCGACGCCGCCGGCGATGATGCGCGCGCGGGGGGCGATGCCGGCTTTTTCGCCGGCGGCGCGGGAGCCGATGATCAGGGCGCCGGCGCCGTCGTTGACGCCGGAGGCGTTGCCGGCGGTGACCACGCCGCCTTCAACGATGGCGGGCAGCTTGGCGAGCTTATCGACGCCGGTGCCGGGGCGCGGGTGCTCGTCTTCGCTGACCGACAGCGGCGGCTTCTTGCGGCCCTGGGGCACTTCCACCGGCAGGATTTCCTCTTTGAAGAAACCGTCCACGCGGGCGTCTTCGTAGCGGCGCTGGGACTGGGCCGCGTAGGCGTCCGCCTGCTCGCGGCTGATGCCCAGATCGGAGGCCACGTTCTGGGCGGTTTCCGGCATGGTATCGCCACCGAACTGCTTGAGGATCTTGGGGTTGGGGAAGCGCGCGCCGATGGTGGAATCGAACATCGGCATGCTGCGGCTGTAGGGGCTTTCCGCCTTGGCCATCACGAACGGGGCGCGGCTCATGGATTCGACGCCGCCGGCGATCACCAGCTGGCCTTCATCGACGGTGACCATGCGCGCCGCGTCCAGGGTGGCGGCCAGGCCGGAACCGCACAGGCGGTTGACGGTGAGGCCGGCCACGGATTCCGGCAGCCCGGCCAGCAGCGCCGCGTGGCGGGCCACGTTGCGGGCGTCTTCGCCGGCCTGGTTGGTGTTGCCGGCGACCACGTCCTCGATCAGGGCGGGGTCGAAGGGGTTACGGGCAATCAGGGCGCGGATAACGTCGGCGAGCAGGTCGTCCGGACGGACCGGCGCAAGGGCGCCGGCGTGGCGACCAAAGGGGGTGCGCAGGCCGTCGTAGATGTAGGCGTCGAGCATGAATAAGGTCCTCGTCCGCTAAGCGGAACACAATTCCGAAACTTGACGAAAAGCATAGGTCGTGACAGAGTTTGATGCAATACGCTGACTAAAACCAACGACAGAACAAGCCCATGATTCGCGATCAGGAAGTACTCAACCAGCTCGTCGATACCATCCACCGTTTCGTCCGCGACCGCCTGATTCCGGCGGAGCAGTCCGTGGCCGAAAACGACGCCATTCCCGAGGACATTGCCCGGGAAATGAAAGAGATGGGCCTGTTCGGTTTGTCGATTCCCGAGGAATACGGCGGCCTGGGCCTGACCATGGAAGAGGAAGCCCTGGTGGCGTTCGAGATCGGCCATACGTCGCCGGCGTTCCGCTCTTTCTTCGGCACCAATAACGGCATCGGCGCCCAGGGTATTCTGATCGACGGTACCGAAGAGCAGAAGCAGAAGTACGTGCCCAAACTCGCCACCGGCGAAGTGATCAGTTCGTTCTGTCTCACCGAGCCGGACGTGGGCTCCGACGCGGCGAGTTTGAAAACCCGCGCGGACAAGGATGGCGACCACTACATTCTCAACGGCACCAAGCGTTACATCACCAACGGCCCGGAAGCCGGCCTGTACACGGTGATGGCGCGTACCGACCAGAACAACAAGGGCGCCGGCGGCATCAGCGCCTTTATCGTCGAAGGCGATACGCCGGGGCTGATCCGCGGCAAGCCGGACGTGAAGATGGGCCAGAAAGGCGCCCATGTCTGCGACATTACGTTCGAGGACTGCCGGGTGCCCGCCGAGAACATTATCGGCGGCAAGGAAGGCCAGGGCTTCAAGACCGCCATGAAGGTGCTGGACCGGGGCCGCCTGCACATCTCCGCGGTGTGCGTGGGCGTCGCCGAGCGTCTGATCGAGGACGCGCTGCGCTTCGCCATGGAGCGCAAGCAGTTTGGCGCACCGTTGGCGGACCACCAACTGATCCAGGCGATGCTGGCGGATTCCCGCGCGGAAGCCTTCGCGGGCCGTTCCATGGTGCTGGAAGCGGCACGCAGCAAGGACGCCGGCAAGAACGTCAGCCTCGACGCCTCCTGTTGCAAGCTGTTCTGCGCCGAGATGGTGGGCCGGGTGGCCGACCGCGCGGTGCAGATCCACGGCGGCGCCGGCTACATGGCCGAGTACGCGGTGGAGCGCTTCTACCGCGACGTGCGCTTGTTCCGGATCTACGAAGGCACCACCCAAATCCAGCAGATCGTGATCGCCCGAGGCATGGTCCGCGACGCGTCTTAGCGGCAAGCTGGCTTTGCTTGTGCGAGCGGGCCTTGTGGGAGCTTGCCCTGTGGGAGCGGGCCTCGCCCGCGAAAGGCAAGCTCTGCTTGCCGGCAAAGGTTGCCCCGCAGGATTCCAGAGGCCTTTCTAATGGCGGCATAAATAACCTCTCTGGGATCCTGCCGGGAGCTGCGCTCCCTTTCGCGGGCTGGGCCCGCTCCTACAGGCTCCGTGAAATAACAATGCTGAGATTTTCCCTGCCGATCTGCATGATCGGCACCTTGATGGCGCTCACCGCCGACAGCGAGTTCGGGCTATGGATGGCCCGGCCCGCACTCTTGGTTTATCTGATTACCCAATGGCCACGCCAGGGCTATCTGGCCCGTGGGCTGCAGCTGGTGGCGCTGACCCTGGCGGCCTCGGTGGCGGCGTTCCACTCCGACCCTGCGCCGATCCTCCTCGACGCCTGGGACCGCTTCTGCTTCTTCGCCACGTTCGTTTCCGCCCTGGGCCTGCTGCGGGTGTCGGCGATGCGTTCGCGGTTGATCCGCGACGCCGGCCAGGTGTTGATCCGCCAGCGGCCGGCGTGGCGCTACCCTACCCTGTCGCTGGGCAGCGCGCTGTTCGGCATGATCGTCAATATCGGCGTGCTTAATCTGTTCGGCGCCATGGTGCAGCGCAGTAACAGCCTGAAAGCGGCCGGCGGCGTTAAGGCGATTCAGTCGATTCGCGAGCGGCGCATGATGATGGCGATGCTGCGTGGTTTTTCGCTGGCGCCGCTGGTGTCGCCGTTGGGGATCACCCTGGCGGTAATCTTGTCGAGCATGCCACAGCTGACCTGGTCGACCATCGCGCCGGTGGCGTTTCCCACCGCCGGGCTGGTGTTCTTTCTCGGCTGGGCGCTGGACTGGCTGCTCCGGCCCCGCCACCTGACCGCGCCCACGGCGAGCCGCCCCGCTTCGGGGCCGCTGTACCGTTTTATCCTGCTGGCACTGGGCATCACCGTGCTGGTGTTCGTGGTCAGCTTGGCGCTGAACGTGCGGCTGCCGGTGGCGGTGCTGATCGCCTGCCCGCTGAGCGCGGTGGGCTGGATGGCGGTGCAGCGGCGGCGGCTTGGCGGCGGCACCGGGGTGGTGCGGGCGGTAACCCTGCTGGGCCGGCATTCGCGGCTGATCTTCGGTGCCAGCCGTAACGAGATCGCGGTGCTGGGCGGCTCGGCGTTCCTGGGCGGGTTGCTGATTCCGCTGGTGGATCAACAGTGGCTCGGCGACCTGCTGATCGCCACCGGCCTGCATGGCGCGCCGGCGGCGGTGGCGGCGATGTTGATCGTGCTGCTGCTGGCGCAGGTGGGGCTCAACCCGATTGTATCGGTGACGCTGATCGCCGGGCTGTTCGCCGACACCCACGCCATCGGCCTGGAACCACAAGTGCTGGCGGTGGCGCTGATGAGCGCCTGGAGCCTGGCGATGATCTCGTCGCCGTTCACCGCCGCCATGATGGTGCTGGCGCAGCTCACCGGCCGCTCGCCGTATACCCTGGCCTGGCGCTGGGACGGCCTGTTCTTTTTATTGCTGCTGCCGTTGATCAGCGGCTGGTTGTTTGTGGTGGACGCGCTGTATTGAGCCGGCGGCATGTTGGGCTGACTGTGTCGGGTTACGCTGCGCTAACCCGACCTACATCGTTTCCGCGTAGGTCGGGTTAGGCCGGAGGCCGTAACCCGACGCCCAGCGGGGTGCCGCCCAGCGGGATGCCGCCCAGCCATTTTATACAATGCAACCGACATTCCGGCGGGTATGTTAAGAGCTGATCTTGTGGAGCGGGCTCTTGTGGGAGCGGGCCCTGCCCGCGAAAGGCAAGCTCTGCTTGCCGGCAGGATCCCAGAGGCCTCTTTAGAAGCGCAATAGAAGCGTCTCTGGAATCCTGCCGGCCGGCTTTGCCGGCCTTTCGCGGGCATGGCCCGCTCCCACAAAGGCCCGCTCCCAGACAGGCTCGGCCCCACAAAGTGCGGTCAGGCGCTGAAGTAAAGGCGGCCGTCGCGCTCCTCTCGGCTGACGCGCCCGGTAGCGAGCAGGCAGTTCAGGTGGGCGATGCTTTCGCCCATGGCGAACATCAGCTGGTGGCTGTCGAGTTTGCGTTTGAACAGCACCGGCAGCAGATCGTGGGCGGTGATCGGTTGTTGCCGGCAGGCGTCCTCGGCGGCGTCGAGCTGCTCGCGGTGGTGGTCGCAGAGGTCGTCGACGCGGGCGTGCAGGCCGTGGAACGGCAGACCATGGGCGGGCAGCACCAGGGTGTTCTCGTCCATGGCGTCGCGCAACGCGCGCAGGGAATCGGTGAAGGCGGTGACCGGGTCGTCCTCCGGCTCCAACGCGCGCACCGTCAGGTTGCTGGAGATTTTCGGCAGCACCTGGTCGCCGCTGATCAGCACGTTATCGTGCTCGCGGTAGAGGCAGATATGCTCCGGGGCGTGGCCGCGGCCGATGTGCACTCGCCAGGTGTCGCCGTTGACGGTGACGGCGTCACCGGCCGCCAGGGTGTCCGGTTGCGGCGGCAGTTCTGGCAGAATCTTGCGGAAGGTGTTGCCGCGCCCGGCCAGAGTATCCAGGTCGTCAGCGGGCACGCCGTGGCGACCGAAGAAGGCGCGGAAGTTATCGCCGATTTCCTGGTCGCTGGCCGCGTGCAGCTGGGTGGTCAGCGCCCACTCGCCCCGGGTCATCCACACCGGGGCCTGGAAGTGCCGCGCCAGCCAGCCGGCCTGACCGATGTGGTCCGGGTGGTAGTGGGTGACGATGATACGGTGGATGGGCCGCCCGCCCAGGGCATCCTGGAACGCGGTGCGCCAGATTTCCTGGGTGTGACGCGAGGAAAAGCCCGTGTCCACCAGGGTCCAGCCGTCGCCGTCCTCAAGCAGCCACAGATTGATGTGGTCGAGGGCGAACGGCAGAGGAAAGTTCAACCAATGCACGCCGGGGGCCACTTCCCGGCGCTGGCCGGGTTCCGGGGCCTGATCGAACGGGTACCGAAGCAGGTCGGTCATAACAAAACATCCGTAGCAGGGAGACGAGAATGCAAGCGTGGCAAATTCAAGACGACCACACGATGAAGCTGGCGTCCATGACCACACCGGAGCCGGGACCGGACCAAGTGCGCGTGAAAGTGCGCGCCATGGGCGTGAACCGGGCGGATATCTTGCAAGTGAAGGGGCTGTATCCGGCGCCGCCGGGCTTCGACAGCAGCGTGCCGGGCCTGGAATACGCCGGTGAAATCGAGGCGGTGGGCAGTAAGGTGATGGGCCGCAAGGTCGGCGACCGGGTGATGGGCCTGATTCCGGGCTGCGCCTATTCCGAATACCTGGTGACCCACGAGCGCGAAACCCTGACGCTGCCGAACGAGATCGACTTCGCCACCGGCGCCACCATCCCCGAAGCGTTTTTGACCGCCTACCGGGCGATGTTCCTGGAAGGCGGCCTGCAGCCGGGGCAATGGGTGCTGGTGCGTCCGGCCACCGCCGGCGTCGGCCTGGCGGGTGTGCAGTTGGCGAGCGCCCTGGGCGCGCGGCCGATCGGCTCGAGCCGCAATCTGGACAACCTGGCCACCGCCCGCGAAATGGGCCTGGTGGAAGGCGTGCTGGAAGACGACACCCTGCCCGAGCGCCTGAAAGAGATCACCGGCGACGGCGTGGCGGTGATCTTCGACATGGTGGGCCCGGACTGGAACCAGCTGCTCAAGGGCCTGCGCATCGAGGGCACGCTGGTGATGATCGGCGTGCTGGGTGGCACCAAGACCGAGCTGGACCTGCGCGGCATGATGCAGCGCCGGCAGACGCTCACCGCCATGACCATGCGCAGCCAGCCGCTGGAAAAGCGCATCGCCATCGCCAATGTGTTCAACGACCGCCTGGCACCGCTGTTCGCCAACGGCCGCCTGCGGCCGCTGCCCTTGAAGACGTTCCCGTTCAGCGACGCCACCGCGGCGCACGCGCATATGATTGAGGACGCGTTCAGTGGCAAGCGGGTACTGGAAATCCAATGAGCGATTCAGGATGCAGGATACAGGATGAAGATCACGCACCGCGGGTTCTCCTGAATCCTGCATCCTGAATCCTGTATCGCGCCCACAGGGCGCTATGCGATAACCCATAACGTCAATATCATTGTTATATTAATGAAATACTATTTCACAACAAATGAGGTGCCGCAATGACCGAAGCTACCGCGACTCGCCAGAGTCAGATGAGCCAGGCCGAGTGGGAAGTGCGCAAGGATCTGGCCGCCGCCTACCGGCTGGTCGCCCTGTATGGCTGGGAAGACCTGGTGTTCACCCACTTGTCCGCGCGCGTGCCGGGGCCGGAGCATCATTTCCTGATCAACCCTTACGGCTGGTTGTTCGATGAGATCACCGCGTCGTCGCTGATCAAGGTGGATTCCGAAGGCGAGATCGTCGACCCCGGCGCCACCAACCGGGTTAACCCGGCCGGCTTCACCATCCACAGCGCGGTGCACATGGCCCGCGAGGAAGCGGGCGCGGTGCTGCACCTGCACGCCGCCGACGGCGTCGCCGTAAGCGCGCACAAGGAAGGCCTGCTGCCGCTCAGCCAGACCGCCATGCTGTGCCTGGACCACATCAGCTTCCACGACTACGAAGGCGTGGCGCTGAACCTGGACGAGCGCGAGCGGCTGGTGAAAGACCTGGGCGACAAGAACATGATGTTGCTACGCAACCACGGCACCCTGACCGTGGGCAAGGACGTGGCGGAAGCCTTCACCTACATGTACTTCCTGATGAAGGCCAGCGAGATCCAGGTGCGCACCCTGGGCCAGGGCGAGCCCTACGTGCCCTCCCAGGCCGCCATCGACACCACCAGCGACCAGTCCAAGCAGCTCGGCATGGCCAGCCAGCTCACCTGGCCCGCCCTGCTCCGCAAGCTCGAACGCATCAACAGCGATTACGCCACCTGATTGCGTTGTGCGAGCGGGCCTTTGTGCGAGCGGGCCTTTGTGCGAGCGGGCCTTTGTGCGAGCGGGCCTTTGTGCGAGCGGGCCTTTGTGCGAGCGGGCCTTTG